>BFBZ01002090.1_pt1 | contig 11651 bp, 8 predicted proteins | sample 1888401 | NCBI WGS metagenome assembly BFBZ01 (sample SAMD00112614, study PRJDB3348) | symbiont metagenome | host: Chara braunii | reverse complement strand
GTCATCGGCAGCCGCTTCTGCTCATAGGCCATCAGCGCCTGGCGCGGATGCTCGGAGCGGGCCAAGGCATCGGCGAGCGCGCGGGCATCGAGAATGGCCTGCGAGGCGCCATTGGAGCCGACCGGGTACATCGGATGCGCGGCATCGCCCAACAAGGTGACGCGGCCGCTCGACCAGTACGGCAGCGGATCGCGGTCGCAGCAGGGATATTCCCAGAACTCCGGCGTCGCCCGCACCATCGCGGCGAAGTCGACCTGGGGAATGGAGAAGCCGTTGACATGCGGCATCAGCTCGTCCGTCTTGCCGAGCCGCGACCAGTCCTCACGCCGCGGCGGCGCGGTGTTGGCATCGCCGATGCGCACCAGCACGGCCCAGTTGGTGAGGCGGGTCGCGGGGCTCGAGCCCTCGGCGATCGGATAGATCACCGCCTTGGCGTTCAGGCCGCCGGCGATGATCATCGACCGCCCGGTCAGGAACGCCGGCCAGTCGGTGGCGCCGCGCCACAGCATCAGGCCGTTCCAGCACGGCGCGCCCTCATTGGGGAACAGCGTCTGCCGGACCTTGGAATGAATGCCGTCGGCGCCGATCAGGACGTCCCCGCGGACGGTGTGAACATGAGCGCCGGTGCGGTCGAAGAAATAGGCGGTCACACCGCCCTCGTCCTGGGTGAACGAGCCGAGCCGGCAGCCGGTGTGGACCTTCTCAGGCCCGAGCCGCTGCATCACCGCCTGATGGATCACGCTCTGCAGACGGCCGCGGTGAATCGAGAATTGCGGCACGTCGTGGCCGGCGTCGAGCCCGCGGGTCTCGTGCCAGACCTCCTGGCCGCGCCGAGTCAAGTAGAACAGCTCATAGGTCCGGATGGCGACTTCGTCGAGCCGGTCGAGCAGCCCGAGCTGGGCGAGCTCCCGGATCGCGTGCGGCAGGGTGTTGATGCCGACACCGAGCTCGCGGATTGCATCCGCCTGCTCGAACAGCTCACAGTCGATGCCGCGCGCCCGCAGCATCAGGGCCGTGGTCAATCCGCCGATACCGCCGCCAACGATGATCGCCTTCATCGCCTCTACTCCACTCGTACTTCTCGTACCGGGCAGCAGCGTGGCACGGAGCCTTACTCCGCCGCAAGCGGCTTCGCAGCCTCTGCCGTCAGCTCGGCCCGCGTCTTCGGCTTAGCCTTAATCTTCAGCTCCTCGAAATCCTGCCGGTCGCGGACGCTGTTGCGGAAGATTTGCTCCTTGCCCGGCAGATATTGCGGCGGACAGAACGTGTCGGCGCCGTACCAGGCCGCGGCCTTCATCGTGAAGGCGGGGTCGACCAGATGCGGACGGCCGAGCGCGACGAGATCGGCGCGGCCGGCGGCCAGGATGGTGTTGACCTGGTCGGCCGAGGTGATGTTACCGACACACATGGTCGCGACATCAGCCTCATTGCGGACCTGATCGGAGAACGGCGTCTGGAACATGCGGCCGTAGATCGGCTTGGCCTCGCAAACGGTCTGGCCGGTCGAGACATCGACGAGATCGACGCCGGCCTCGCCGAACGCGCGGGCGATCAGCACCGCGACGTCACCAGTGACGCCGCCGTCGGCCCAGTCGGTGGCGGAGATGCGCACCGACATCGGCTTGTGCGCCGGCCACGCCGCGCGCATCGCCGCGAACACTTCCAGCGGGAAGCGCAGCCGGTTCTCCAGCGCGCCGCCATAGCCGTCGGTGCGCTTGTTGGTCAGCGGCGAGATGAAGCTCGCGAGCAAATAGCCGTGGGCGCAGTGCAGTTCGAGCATGTCGAATCCGCAGCGGTTGCCACGCTCGGCCGCAGCGACGAAGTCGGCCTTGATCGCATCCATCGCCGCGCGGTCGAGCTCGCGCGGCACCTGGCTGTCCGGGAAATACGGCAATGGCGACGCCGACACCACGTCCCAGCCCCCCTGCTCCAACGGCTGGTCGATACCGTCCCACATCAGCTTGGTCGCGCCTTTGCGGCCGGCGTGGCCGAGCTGCAGCGCGAACTTCGCTTTCGAGTTGGCGTGGACGAAATCGACGATGCGCGTCCAGGCCGCCTCCTGGGCGTCGTTCCACAAACCGGCACAGCCGGGTGTGATACGCGCATCGCGGCTGACGCAGGTCATCTCGGTGAACAGCAGGCCCGCGCCGCCGATCGCGCGCGAGCCGTAATGCACCAGGTGGAAATCGCCAGGCACGCCTTCATCCGCGGAGTACATGCACATCGGCGACAGCACCGCGCGGTTCGTGACCGTCATCTCCCGCAGCTTGAACGGCTGGAACATCGGTGCGACCGGTTTCTCGACGTCGACGTCGAAGCCCTTGGCGCGGACCTGCCGCGCGAAGGCCTTGTCAACCTCGGCCACGAAGTCCGGCGCGCGCAGAGTGAGATTGTCGTAGGTGATCGCTTTCGAGCGCGTCATCACGCCGAACGCGAACTGAACCGGATCGAAATCCCAGAAGCGGTCGACGTGCTCGAACCAGACCAGCGACACGTCGGCGGCGTGCTGGGTCTTCTCGACCTCCTCGCGCCGGCCATGCTCGTAAAGATCGAGAGCCGCCGGAATGTTGGGCGCGCGCTGCATGGCGTCAGCCAGCGCGATCGCGTCCTCCATCGCAAGCTTGGTGCCCGAGCCGATCGAGAAATGCGCAGTCGACTTGGCGTCACCGAGCAGCACCATGTTGTCCTTGACCCAGCGCTTGTTGCGGATCATCGGGAAATTGCGCCACATCGAGCGGTTGATCAGCAGCGGATGGTCGCCGAGGAACCAGCCGAAGATCTCCTTCATGCGGTCGGCGGATTGCCGCTCATCGAGCCCGGTCAGGCCGGCCCGCTCGAAGGTCTCCGGATCCGTCTCGAAGATCCAGGTCGAGTGCCCCGCCTCGTATTGGTAGGCGTGCGCGATGAACGGACCCCACTCGGTCTCCTGGAAGATGAAGGTGAAGGCATCGAGCGGCTTGGTCGAGCCCATCCACGCGAACTTGTTGGCGCGCAGATCCACCTCCGGCTGGAAGTGATCGACGTACTTCTGACGGAAACGACTGTTGATGCCGTCAGACAGGATCAGGAGATCCGCATCAGCGAATTGCGACTCGTCCTCGAGGTCGACCTCGAACTGCAGGGTCACACCCAGCTCGCGCGCTCGCTCCTGCAGGATTCGCAGCAGCGTGCGGCGCGAGCAACCGCAGAAACCATTGCCGCCGACCCGGTGGACCGTGCCGCGGAAATGCACGGCAATATCATCCCAGTAGGCGAACTCCTGGGTGATCCGCTGGTAGCTCGGCAGATCGTGCTTCTCGAAATTGTCGAGCGTGGCGTCGGAGAACACGACGCCGAAGCCGAACGTATCGTCGGCGCGGTTGCGCTCGTAGACCGCGATGTCGGCGCTGGGCCGCTGCTTCTTGAGCAATATCGCCGCATAGAGACCGGCAGGTCCGCCGCCGATGATCGCGATCTTCATGAGCGCCTCCACTGGAGAGCCGAGCCAATGAAAATTATTTTAGACCTAAAATATCTCCTGGCAAGTCCCTTCGGTTCCCGCAGCAGCTCAATTCCCCTGGAAGACCGGTTTGGACTTGGCGGCGAAGGCTTCGAAAGCGCGATTGAAATCCTCTGTTGTCATGCACAAGGCCTGGGCAACTGCCTCCGCCTCGATCGCCTCCTCCACCGACATCGCCCATTCCATGGCCAGCATGCGCTTGGTCATGGTGTTGGCGAAGGTTGGACCGTTCGCGATCTCGGTCGCCAGCGTCACCGCCTGGGTCAGCACTTCGGCCGGCGCAACGATACGGCTGAAGAAGCCCCAGCGCTCGCCTTCGTCCGCGCTCATGAAGCGGCCGGTGTAGAGCAGCTCGGAGGCGCGCGACTGGCCGATGATGCGCGGCAGGATCGCACAGGCGCCCATGTCGCAGCCGGCAAGGCCGACCTTGTTGAACAGGAAGGCGACCTTGGCACCGGTCGTGGCGAGCCGGATATCCGAGGCCATTGCGACGATCGCGCCCGCGCCGGCGCAGATGCCCTCCACGGCAGCCACGACCGGCTGAGGACAGGCGCGCATCGCCTTGACCAGATCGCCGGTCATGCGGGTGAACGCGGTCAGGCCCTTAGTGTCCATCTTCACCAGCGGACCGATGATCTCGAAAACGTCGCCGCCGGACGAGAAATTGCCGCCTGCACCGGCCACGACGATCGCCTTGACGTCATCGTCGAACGCGCAGGCCCGGAAGAAGTCGGTCAGCTCGCGATAACTCTCGAAGGTCAGCGGGTTCTTGCGCTCGGGCCGGTTCAACGTCACGGTCGCGACGCGATCCTTGACCGCAAGCAGGAAATGGCTCGGCTTGTAGTCCACCAGCGGCACGGTGACGGGATTGGCCGGTCTCGACATGTAAGCTCCCTCTGTTCAACTGTCTTCGTTAGGCCAGGGCGCTGCGGCTCACACTTCGCCGCCGGCAACCGCGATCGCCTGCCCTGTGATCGCACCGGCACCGCTGCCGCACAGCCACAGCACGGTGTCGGCAACCTCCTGCGGCGTGATGAGACGCCCCTGCGGATTGTGCTTGGCAAGTTCGGCGATCGCTTGCTCCCGGCTGCGGCCGGTCTTTTTCATGATGTTGTCGACGCTTTCCGCGACAAGATCGGTATCGGTAAAGCCGGGACACACGGCATTGACCGTGACGCGCGTCGCGGCCAGCTCCAGCGCCAGCGATCGCGTGAGGCCGACGACCGCATGCTTGGCCGCGGTGTACGCGCTGACATAGGGATAGCCCTTGAGACCCGCGGTCGACGCCACGGCGACAATCCTGCCATAGGGCCTGCCCTTCATCGCCGGCAGCACCGCCTGCACGGCGTGGACGACGCCCATGAAGTTGATGTCCATCATGCGGTGGAACAGCGCGGTGTCGGATTTCAGGAACGGCGCCGATTCTGCGCTTCCCGCATTGGCAATCAGGATGTCGATCGGCCGACGCGCGGCGGCGCTTGCGGCTGCGGCATTGAGCGCCGCCGGATCGGCAACATCGGCGATTGCGGCGTGATCCGCGCATCCGGCCGCGACCGCCTCATCGAGCGTTGCGCCGTTGCGACCGACGATCGTCACGGTTGCGCCCGCAAGCTTCAAGGCGCGCGCGATTTCGCGGCCGATGCCGCGCCCGCCCCCCGTCACCATCGCATGCGCGGCTTGCGGAAGTCCGGACATGCGTGCGCCTCCTCTGATTTCGTTGGCAGGTCTCGACGGGGAAGTTATTTTAAACTTCAAATTTTTGCAACAACACGCCGGAAGCGGCTTGACACCTCGGTTACCGCGACTAGCGTTCAAGGGCCCGGAGCGAGCAACGTAGCGGCCTCGGGCATATCTCGGAGGTCTGCGTGCCTGCGTCGCAAATCTTTACCACGAAGGACGGCCGCTTCGGCTACGAGGCATCGGGGACGCCCGAGCAACAGAGCGTTGTGTTCCTGCACGGCATCGGTGGTGCCGCGCGCGCATGGCGTGGTCAGCTCGATTATTTCGGCGAGCGCTGCCATGCGGTGGCCTGGGACATGCCGGGCTATGGCCGATCCGCACGGCTCGACATGGTCAGCATCACCACGCTCGCCGCTGCGCTTCAAGATTTCCTGATCCAGATCGGCGCCAAGCAGCCGATCCTCGTTGGTCATTCCATCGGCGGAATGATCGTACAGGAATGGCTGACGACGCATCCGCAGGCCGCGGCAGCCGTGGTGTTGGCTCAGACCAGCCCGGCCTTCGGCAAGGCCGACGGGGACTGGCAGAAATCGTTCATCGAGGCGCGCCTCGGCCCGCTCGATCGGGGCGCGACGATGGCGTCGCTGGCGCCGGACCTGGTCAAGGAGTTGGTCGGCGACGATCCCGATCCGCGCGGCCTTGAAATTGCAACCTCCTGCATGGCCGGCGTACCCGAGGCAAGCTATCGCGCCAGCATGCTGGCCCTGCTCGGTTTCGACCGGCGACAAGCCTTGAAGGACATCAAGGTGCCGGCGCTGGTGCTCTCGGGCTCGAAGGATCGCAACGCGCCGGCGCCGATGATGGAGAAGATGGCGAGCTTCATTCCTTCGTCCGACTACGTCGAACTTCAGGGCGCCGGTCATCTCGTCAATCTCGAACGGCCCGGCGATTTCAACGCCGCACTCGATACGTTCCTGACGGCACGTGCAACACCAGCGACAGCGGAGAGATGATGACGATCCCGGTCCAGAAGACGGCGACAGCCTCCGGCGAAGCCCTCGATGCTCCGATGTTCGATCCGGCGGCATATCGGCTCACGGCCGAGCAGGCCGACATCATCGCACGGGCCCGGGAACTCGGGCAGAGCGTGCTGGCGGGCCGCGCCGCGACCTGGGATCGCGAGGCGAGCTTTCCGACTGAGAACTACAAGGACCTGCATCGCGCGGGCCTGCTCGGCATCTCCGTTCCCAAGGCTCTCGGCGGCCTCGGTGCGGGCTACCAGACCTATGCACTCACCGCCGCCGAGATCGGCCGCTATTGCGGCGCCACCGCGCTGACCTGGAACATGCACGTCTGCTCGACCCTGTGGTCCGGACCGCTCGCCGACGATCTCGACATGGACGAGGACGTCCGCGCCGAGCACGAGCGGCGGCGCGCGATCCACTACAAGCGCATCGTCGACGACGGCGCGATCTATTCGCAGCCGTTCTCGGAGGGCGGCGCGGCGGCAGCGGGCGGCGTCGCGTTCGGCACCGAGGCCAAGCCGGTCAAGGGCGGCTGGCTGATCAACGGCAAGAAGATCTTCGCCTCGCTTGCCGGACACGCAGATTATTATGGAGTGCTATGCACCGAAGTCAGCGAGGGTGAGAAGGCGTCCCGCCGCAACACGCTCTATCTCGCTGTGCCGGCGAAAACGGAGGGCGTCTCTGTCGTCGGTGACTGGGATCCGCTGGGCATGCGCGGCACGGTGTCACGCACACTGCTGTTCAAGGATGTCTTCGTTGCGGAGGACGCCGCCTTGATGCCGCGCGGCGTCTACTTCCAGGCAGCGATGCGCTGGCCGCACATGTTCATGACGCTGTCGCCGACCTATATGGGGCTGGCGCAGGCCGCGTATGACTTCACCGTCAAATATCTGCGCGGCGAGGTGCCGGGCATGCCGCCGGTCAAGCGGCGGATGTACCCGACCAAGCAGATCGCGGTCGCGCAGATGCAGATCAAGCTGGAACAGATCAAAGGCATCTGGTTCCAGGCCGTCACTGAGGCACGCGCCAATCCGACGAAGGAGCAGGTGCTGCGCGCCTATGCGGCGCAGTACTCGGTGATGGAGGGGGCCAATGACCTGGCGGCGCTCGCCATCCGCACCTGCGGCGGACAATCGATGCTGAAGACGCTGCCGCTGGAGCGCATCTATCGCGACAGCCGTTGCGGCTCCCTGATGTTGCCCTGGACCGCGGAATTGTGCCTCGACCGCATCGGCCGCGAGGCACTGTACGAGCCCGGCGAGACGGACGACTGAGCGTGGACCTCTGCAGCCTGATCGAGCGCAATGCGGCGTTCACGCCGGACAAGCCGGCGATCCATTTCGATGGCGTAACGCAGAGTTATGCCGATTTCAGCGAGCGCATCGCGCTGATGGCGCGCGCGCTCAAGTCGGAGTTCAGCGTCGGACGTGGCGACCGCGTCGCGATTCTGAGCCTCAACCGGCCGGACTATCTGGTCCTGCTCTATGCCTGTGCGCGGCTCGGCGCGATCCTGGTGCCGTTGAACTGGCGGCTTGCAGTGGCCGAGCAGGTCTTCATTCTCTCGGATGCTGCCGCCAAGGTGCTGGTGCTGGAGCAGGCGTTCGCGCCGGTGCTGCCGGCGCTGGCCGAGAGCCACCCGGAGACAGCGCCGGTCGGCATCGACTTTGCCCCGGCCGACGGACTGACGCTCGATGAACTGCTGGCGCGCGGTCATGGCGACGACCGCAACCCGCACATCGATCTCTCCTGCCCGCTGCTGATCGTCTACACCTCGGGCACCACGGGCCGGCCGAAGGGCGCGGTGCTGCGGCAGGAGGCGCTGCTGTGGAACGGGGTGATGAGCCAGCACATGCATGGCCTGACCTCCGATGATCACGTACTGACGGTGCTGCCGCTGTTCCATGTCGGCGGCCTCAACATCCAGACCACGCCGGCCCTGCATCACGGCGCCACCGTCACGCTGCACGCCCGCTTCACGCCGGATTCGACGCTGGCAGCGATCGTCAACGACCGGCCGACATTGACCGTGCTGGTGCCGGCAACCATCCAGGCCGTCACCGAGCATCCCGATTGGAACGCGACGGACCTGTCCTCGCTGAGAGCTGTTGCGACCGGATCGAGCATCGTGCCGCCAGCGCTGATCGAGCGTATCACGGCGCGCGGCGTGCCGGTGCTGCAGGTCTATGGCTCGACCGAGACCTGTCCGATCGCGGTCTACACACGGCTCGGCGGCGACCTCTCGCGCGCAGGCTCGACCGGCCTGCCCGGGCTGTGCTGCGAGGCCAAGATCATCGACAAAGACGGCGACGAGCTTCCGGCGGGCAAAGCGGGCGAGATCGCCGTGCGCGGGCCCAATTTGTTCTTCGAATATTGGGGCAACGCCAAAGCCACGCAACAGGCGATCCATGACGGCTGGTACCGCACCGGCGACATCGCCCAGCGCGATGCCGAGGGGTACTTCTTCGTGCTCGAGCGCAAGAACAACATGATCATCTCCGGCGGCGAGAACGTCTATCCGGCCGAGATCGAGCGCGTGCTCCGCGAGCATCCCGACGTCGTCGAATGCGGCGTGATCGGCCGGCCCGATCCGCGCTGGGACGAGGTGCCGGTGGCGTTCGTCGTCAGGCGCCAGGGCTGCGCGCTCGATGTGGACACCTTGCGCGCGCATCTGCAGGCGCAGCTCGCGCGCTTCAAGGTGCCGCGCGACATCGTGTTCGTCGACGACCTGCCGCGCACTGCGCTCGGCAAGGTGCAGCACCATCTGCTGCGCCAGATCGACGGCCCCAAATAAGCGAGACGGAGACGCACTCTTGAAAATTGCAGTGCTCGGCGGCGGCAACGGCTCCTTTGCAGCGGCAGGCGATTTCGCGCTGGGAGGTCACGAGGTCCGGCTGTGGCGCCGCGATGCGGACGCTGTCGCGCAGCATCGCGCGGCGGGCTCGACGATCGTCGTCAAGGACGTCAATGGCCGGCATGAGGCGCGGCTCGCGCTGGTCACGACCGACATCGGCGAGGCTATCAGCGGTGCCGAGCTGATCCTCTGCCCGGCGCCGGCCTTCGCGCAAGCCGACATCGCCCGCCTGCTGGCGCCGCATCTCGCCGATGGGCAGGTCGTGTTCCTGCCCCCGGCGACCTTCGGCACCATGATCTTCGCAGCGGCGGCGCGCGAGGCCGGCAATGAAGCCAGCGTCAGCTACGCCGAGACCGGCACCCTGCCCTGGCTGACGCGCAAGCACGGCCCGTTCGAGGTTGCCATCACCATCCGGGCCAAGCGGCTCCCGGTCGGCGTGTTTCCTCTCAAGACGGCGGAGCACGCGCTCGCGGTGATCGGCCGCGCCTTCCCCGGCGTGATCGAGCCATGCGGCGATGCGCTGTCGGGCGCTCTGATGAATGCCGGCTGCATCATCCATCCGCCGCTGATCGTGATGAATGCCGGCCCCATCGAGCATTTCGAGCGCTGGGACATTCACAAGGAAGGCACGCAACCTTCGATCCGCCGCGTTACCGATGCGCTCGATGCGGAGCGGATCGCGGTGCGCGAGGCGCTCGGCTACGGCGCGCCGCATTTTCCGCTGGCGCATCACTATGCCAAGGAGGGCGAGATCTGGATGTATGGCCGCGGCTCGCACGATCGGTTGACCGATTCCGGCGATTGGCGCGAGCAGCTCGTGCTGACGCAGCACCGCTACATGCGCGAGGATCTCAGGCTCGGCCTGTCGTTCCTGATCTCGGCCGCCGAGCTGACCGGCACGCCGACGCCGCTCGCCCGCGCCTTCCTGGCCATCGGCGGTGCGATCTGCGGTGAGGATTTCATGGCAACGGGACGCACGCTGGCGAGCCTCGGCCTGGCTGGTCTCGACCGGACCGCACTGCAGGCGTTGCTGCGCGATGGATTTGCTCAATGAGCGCGCGCGGTCATATCGCCTGCCTCGGCGCCGGCCGCATGGGCCGCGGCATCGCCGTCGCCTTCGCCTATGCCGGCCATCCCGTGACGATGATCGACATCAAGCCGCGCACGGCGGAAGAGTTCGCCAGCCTGCAGCGCGATGCGCTCGGCGAGGTCGGCGCGACATTCGCGACCTTGGCGCGGCTCGGGATGCTGCAGGCCGCTGACGCCAACAAGCTGATGGACAAGATCGCCGTCGCGCCGGCCGGCTCGAGCGGCGATGTCCTCGCACAGACCACGCTGGTGTTCGAAGGCGTGCCGGAGATCGTCGACCTCAAGCGCGAAGTGCTGGCTGCGGCGTCGCGCGCGGTCGCGCCCGACGTCATCATCGCCTCGACGACATCGACGATCCTGGTCGACGATCTCTCTGGTGCGGTGGAGCGTCCTGAGCGCTTCCTGAATGCGCACTGGCTCAATCCAGCCTATCTGATTCCGCTGGTCGAGATCTCGCCGGGCAAGGCGACCGATCCCGATGTCACCGCGCGGCTGAAGGCGCTACTGGAAGACATCGGCAAGGTGCCGGTGGTCTGCGCGGCGACGCCGGGCTTCATCGTGCCGCGCATCCAGGCGCTCGCCATGAACGAGGCGGCGCGCATGGTCGACGAAGGCGTCGCCAGCGCCGAGGAGATCGACAAGGCGATCCGCTACGGCTTCGGCTTCCGCTACGCGGTGCTCGGCCTGCTCGAATTCATCGACTGGGGTGGCGGTGACATTCTCTACTACGCCAGCCGCTACCTCGAAGGCGCGCTGGGCAGCGACCGCTACCGCGCACCCGAAGTGATCGAGCGCAACATGGCCGAGGGCCGCATCGGCCTGCGCACCGGCGCCGGCTTCCTCGATTATTCCGGCATGGACGTTGCGGCCTATCGCGAGCAGCGGCTCGGCGCGCTGGTCGAGATGCTGCGGCATTTCAAGCTCGCCCGGCCGCCGGTGGTGGATTGAGGCGGAGCACGCGGCAGCAACGGAGCCGTGAGGTGGGCAAAGGCGCGCCACGCCGTCGCCGGATCGTGACGATCTCTCGCGCGCCGTGCCCACCAGTCGCGCCGATTGCGTGGATCTACGGTGGGCACGCAACCGCCCTGCGGGTGGCCGCTTTGCCCGCCCTACGGCTGCGGTGATCTTCGCCTCTCGCGAATGTTGACCGCAACGACATCAACGAACTCCGACGTCGTCCCGGCGAACGCCGACGGCGGTGGGTGGGGTGGGTTCACGGCTCAAACAGCGGGCCAAATAAACAGCTACGACATAACTGGTCGTTCTCGCGGCGCATCTCGCCCGAGTCATGCATCGAATGGGTCCCTCGCGAATCATGCAGAGGGCGCAGGGAATGCCGGGTGAAGGCCTCACCCATGGCCCGCCTGCGAAAAAAATGCAGGCGGCAGGTACCACAGGCAAAGCCGAACACGCCGGCGGGCTCAAGCGGTGGTCGCAACACCAAGTGTTTTCATTCGTGACAGCAGCTCGTCAAGCGCTTCTGCTGGAGTTTTCCATCCTAGCGTCT
>BFBZ01002082.1_pt1 | contig 11652 bp, 7 predicted proteins | sample 1888401 | NCBI WGS metagenome assembly BFBZ01 (sample SAMD00112614, study PRJDB3348) | symbiont metagenome | host: Chara braunii | reverse complement strand
CCGAGCAAAAGACGGCAAGCTGCTGTGGCGCCAAACCACACTCAAGCGGTCGGTCGCGGTGATCCCCACGCCGGTCGTCCACGACGGCTACGCGTTTTTTACGTCGGGCTACGGCGCCGGTTGCGAACTCGTGAAGCTCAACTCGAAGGACGATGCGACCACCGCGGAAAAGGTGTACTCTCAGAACAAGCTGATGGTTAATCACCACGGCGGAGTGGTGCGCATCGGTGACTACATTTACGGTCACACCGATTCCGGCAACCGGTGGGTCTGTTTCGAGTACAAGGGCGATGCGGCCGATCCCGTGTGGGAGAGCAAGGAACTCGATAAAGGCTCGCTCGTCGCCGCCGACGGTCGACTTTACTGCTATGGACAGTCGAAGGGCACGTGCGTGCTCATTGAGGCGTCACCGAAGGGGTGGAAGGAATTGGGCCGGTTCGAGATCCCAGAAAAGAGCCAGTCCCCGCGCCGCCAGGGGGCGATCTGGGCGCACCCGGTGGTCGCGAACGGGAAGCTGTTCCTCCGCGACCATGAGTTGTTGTTCTGTTACGACATCGCCGCGAAGTGATGCCGACCGCACGCAACCTTACCTTCTGTGGCTGGCCCCTGTGAGGCCGGCGCTGGGGAATCGGTTCGTGTCGAACGGAGCCAAAGCCGGCCGCCGTTGTGTCGCTCCGGGGTCACAGACCCCGGCTGCAGAAGAAGCTCTCGCCGCGAAGTGACCGAGGATCGCGATGCTGTCCGCGACCGCTCCGACGGCCGACTTTCGCTCCGCGCAACTCGATCGCGTGCGTGCGCTGCTCGCGTCCGTTTTACCGAATAACGCGTTCTACGCCCGCAAGCTCGCCGGTCACCGCCTGGACGTTGATTCGTTCGACGACTTCGCGAAACTCCCGTTCACCACCAAAGCCGAACTCACAGCCGATCAGGCCGCGTACCCACCCTACGGCACGAATCTGACGTTCGGGATCGAGCGGTACTCGCGGCTGCACCAGACCTCCGGCACCAGCACCGGTCAGCCGCTCCGGTGGCTCGATACGGCCGAGTCCTGGGAGTGGATACTCGGCTGCTGGCGCGCGTACTTCGCGCTGATGGGGCTGAAGCCCGGCGAGCGACTGTTCTTCCCGTTCTCGTTCGGCCCGTTCCTCGGCTTCTGGAGCGCGTTCGACGCCGCCGCCCGGTCCGGGTTTCTGAGCGTTCCGGGTGGCGGAATGAGCAGCCAGGCCCGACTGAAATGCCTGCTCGAACACCGCTGTACGGTCCTCTTCGCGACGCCGACCTACGCTCTGCACCTCGGCGAGGTGGCCCAGAAAGAGGGCATCGATACGGCGGGTAGCGGCGTGCGGGCCATCGTCGTCGCGGGTGAACCGGGCGGGAACATCCCCGCCACGCGCGCGCGCATCGAAGCCGCTTGGGGCGCCCGCTGTTTCGACCACTACGGCATGACGGAAGTCGGACCGGTCGCGGTCGAGGCTGACGACGGACCGGGGCACATGTACCTTTTAGAAAGTGAGTACTACACGGAGGTGGTCGCACCCGACTCGGGTGCGTGCGTGCCGGACGGCCAGGTCGGCGAACTGGTGCTGACGAACCTGGGTCGGACCGGGAGCCCGCTCATTCGCTACCGGACCGGAGACCTCGTCAGGGTGGCGACCGGGGCCGACCCAACGGGTCGAACCTGGCGCCGGCTGGAGGGTGGCATCCTGGGCCGCGCGGATGATATGATCCACGTTCGGGGAAACAACCTTTACCCAAGCGCCATCGAGGCCATTGTCCGCCGGTTCCCCGAAGTCGCCGAGTTCCGCCTGCACGTGGACCAGAGGAACCCGCTCGCGGACTTGCGGCTCGAAGTGGAGCCGGCCGTCGGCGACGGACTCGCTCTCGCCGACGCCATCGGCCGAGCGGTTCGCGCCGAGCTGCTGTTCCGCGTCGAAGTGACCGCCGCTCCACCCGGTTCACTGCCCCGGTTCGAGTTGAAAGCCCGGCGAGTCGTCCGAAATGAAAAATGAAAACACAAGAAGGCGGTCCCGAGCCGATGTCAGCGGCGTCCGTGACACCCTGACCGAGAACGCCCCCGTTGTGACCGAGACGAATTAACGGTTCACCGCCCACGGTTTTTCGCCCCCCCGCCCGATCCCCACCCGCTTCACATGGAGTTGCTGTGAAGGACACGCCCGGAAAGCCGGCGCCCGTGACCGGAACCACGCTCGAAGAGCGCATCAAGAACGCGAAGGCCCAGCTCGACGCTCACGTCCGCGAGATCGTCCGCTGGCACTTCAGTCCGGATACCGGCACGCCGTTCTGGCTGGAGAAGGCCAAGACGTTCAACTTCAACCCGCTCACCGACGTGAACGGGTGGGACGACGTGAAGAAGTTCCCCATCTTCGAGGACGACTGGCTCCGCGGCGGCCCCGTCCGCCGCTGGGTGCCCAAGGGCATGGCCGACCGCGCCGTCTACGTGTTCGAGACCGGCGGCACGACGGGGCTGCCGAAGTCGCGGATCGTCATCGACGACTTCAAGATCGACTACGAGATGATGTCCGACACGCTGCCGGACAAGTTCTTCCCGCGGGGCTCCAACTGGCTCATGCTCGGGCCGTCCGGGCCGCGCCGGCTGCGGCTCGCGATCGAGCACCTCGCGCAGTACCGCGGCGGCATCTGCTTCGCCATCGACCTCGACCCGCGGTACGTGGTGAAGTGCCTCAAGGAGCGGAAGATCGCGGAGGCGCAAGCCTACAAGGACCACTGCATCGACCAGGCGCTCACCGTGCTGGCCGGCGGGCACGACATCAAGTGCATGTTCACCACGCCCAAACTCTTGGCCGCTCTCGACGAGGCGCTCAGGGCCGGGAAGCTCGAAGACAAGTACCGGGTGCTCGGTAAATCAATCCCCTCGGGCGGACTCAGGTCGATCAAGAGCACCGGCATCACCGGCATCTTCTCGGGGGGCACCGAGTTCACCCCGCAGTTCACGCGCGAAGCCTACGAGGAGATGCTCGACAACGGCGACGTGTACATGACGCCGACCTACGGCAACACCCTGATGGGCCTCGCGTGTTCGAAGCCCATCGGCGCGCACGACGGGTTCAAGATCAGCTATTACGCGCCCCAACCGCGGGCCGTAATCGAGGTCGTGAACCCGAAGGACTACAACGAGATCGTGCCCTACGGCGGCACCGGCCGCGTGCTGCTCTCGACGTTCACGAAGGAGTTCTTCGTGCCGCGCTTCCCGGAGCGGGATGAGGGCGAGCGCGAGCCGCCGTTCGAGAAGTACCCGTGGGACGGCGTGAGCGGCGTGCGCCCGTTCGCGGAACTGGCCGGTGGCACAGTCGTCGGAGTGTACTGACGTGATCCGGAGTCGGTGGCTGATCCTCGCCGCGGTCCTCACCCTGGCCGCGGCCCCGCGGTTCGCGCGCCTCGGCGCGTGGCCGTTCGCTGGGGACGAAGTCGCGACCATCGCCGAGGCCGACGCCTTCAGCCGCGGAGATAAGTCCGACAATCCCATCGCCCGGCTCCCGCGGGCGATCCCGCTGGCTCACACCATCCATTCCGTAGCCCACGCGGTCTTCGGTCGGGACGAGTTCGGCGCACGGGTCGCGATGGCGCTGTTCGGCACCGCCACGGTCGGCCTCGCGTTCCTGCTACTCGACCGCCCCGGCGGGCGCCCCCGCGCGGTCGCGACCGCGGTTCTCATCGCACTGTGGCCGGAACACATTTACCACAGCCAGTACGTGCGGTTTTACACCCCCGCAACGTTCTTCGGGTACGCCGCCCTGCTCTGCGGCGCAGTGGCGGTCGATCGGTGGTCGGCGAAATGGATGTGGGCGGCCGCGGGTGCGATCCTGGCGGCTACACTCTGCCACACGGTCACCGCGGCACTCATCGGTGTGATCGGAGTCGGAACCCTCGCCGCGTGGCGGATCTGTCGATGTTCGCCGGTGCGGCTCCTGCTACCCCTCGGTGTCGGTACCGTCATCCTCGGCGTCTTTTACGTGGCGTACCTGCGTCCGCTATTAGCCGGATGGAACAGCGACGCGCAGTGGGGTTACACGTCCACCCGCGCTCTGCTTTCTGCGGTGAACATGCTCAGTTGGCCGGTGGCGCTCCTGAGCGGAGCGGGATTCGTCCTGCTCGCGGCTGAGCGGACACGCGAGAACGGGTACTGGGTCGCAGTGGCGCTCGGGTGGCTCGGCGCGGCGGCGGTACTCCCCCGCGTCGTCGCGTTCCACCCGGCTTACGTGGTCCCGTTCGCACTCGGCGCGCTGGTGCCGGCAGGACACGCGGTCGGGCGGATTTACACCGCTCTCCGGCCGTCCAGTGCTTTCCCCGCCTGGGCGTGCTCGGCGCTCGCCTGTTGTGGGAGCGTTCCGTCATTAATCAGCCACGAACGAGACGGCTCGCGGCCTGCCCTGCGACCCGCGGCGCAGTATGTGGCCGCGAACCGCCTCCCCGGTGACCGGGTGGTCGCCGCCGAGGCCGATGTCGTGACGTATTATCTGAACAGTCCAGAGGTTGTGATCGGCGTTACCGGCCCCGATATTGCCGATCGGCTGACGGAACTTGCGAAGGCCCCCGGCCGGATGTGGATCGTTCTGCCGTCGGGCCGCGCGGGCTTACCGCCCCCGCTGCTCGCGTGGCTCGGACACAACTGTACGCACGAACTCAGGGTCCGAAAGACCCGCTTCGACTACCTCGATTACTGCGTTGATGTGTACCTCCACACCGGTCACACGAACTATTAACGTTGGAAAGGGTCTCGGGCCGTCCGGTCGTCCGTTTCCGGCTGGTGGGCATCAAATTCCCCTGAAATTTCCCAGACGCCCACCGTGAGAGCGGATCACTTGATTAAGGTCGAACGGAATCGGTTGAGACACGCCCCGTTCGCCGGTATGTTGCTTGTAGACCGTTCCCGAGTGCCCGTTATCGCCTGCCGGGAGCCGGCCCAAGACACCCAAATGACTCGCTCTATCGCCCCCACCACATACCCATCACCATGATTCAGATCCCCGCGCTGCGGTTCGGAAAGAGTTACACGAGCCTGGAGAAGGCGACTCTCGTCCACCACGTCACCGGCGAGCCGGTCGCGGAGGTGAGCCAGGTCACCGGGTCCATGATCGCCCGCGACCTCGGCAACATGGAACGGGCGCACAAGGAACTGGCCGCGATCCCGATCCGCGACATCCTCGCGATGTACAAGAAAGCGGCCGATTACTTCTTGAACGCCGCCCTGCCCTGTGGCGATAGCGAACTCACGTTCGACCAGTACGTGCGCAACCTGTCGGCGACCACCGGCAGCCCGGTCGTGTTCTGCGATCGGAACGCGCGGAAGGTCCACTACGTTCTCGGAAACATCGAAGAGGTGATCGGCGGGKTGACCCGCGGGCTGCCGCTGGAAGCCCTCGATACCGGCTACAGCACCGCGAACGGTCGGATGCAGGCGTTCTACCCGACGGCGGACGTGTTCGGCGCGGTGCTGCCGTCCAACTCGCCCGGCGTTCACTCGCTGTGGGTGCCGTCCATCGCGTTCAAGGTCCCGCTGTTGCTCAAGCCGGGCCGCGAGGAGCCGTGGACCCCGTACCGCGTCCTCCAGGCGTTCATCAAGGCCGGGGTCCCGTCGAACGTACTCGGGTTCCTCCCGACCGACCACGCCGGCTCGGCCGACATCCTGCGGCTGTGTGGCCGGAGCATGGCCTTCGGCGACGACCGGAGCATGGCGCCGTACAAGAACGACCACCGCGTCGAGATCCACGGCACCGGATACTCGAAGATCCTGTTCGGCGCCGACCAGGCGGACAATTGGCAACAGCACCTCGATCTGATGGTGGAGGCGATCGCCGCCAACGGCGGCCGGGCGTGCGTGAACGCCAGTGCGGTCTGGACGCCCAAGAACGCGGACGCGCTCGCGACCGGTCTGGCGAAGCGCCTCGCCGGAGTGAAGGCCCGGCCGTGGGACGACCCCAACTGCGAGGTCAGCGCCTTCGCCAAGCCGGAAGTGGCGGAGGCGATCAACAACATGGTGGACGAGGGCCTGAAGACGCCCGGAGCGCGGGACGTGACGCAGGAGCTGCGCGGCACCCCGCGGCTGGTCAAGGAGGGCCGCTGCGCGTGGCTCCTGCCCACGATCATCCGGTGCGACAGCCCGGAGCACCCGCTGGCGAACAAGGAGTTCCTGTTCCCCTACGCGAGCGTAATAGAATACCCCCACGCGGACGTCCTGAAACGGATCGGGTACACGCTCGCCGCGACCGCGCTGACCGACGACGCCGCGTTCATCGCGGAGTGCCTGGCGTGCCCCAACATCGAGCGGCTGAACATCGGACCGCTGCCCACTAACCGGTTGACCTGGGACCAGCCGCATGAAGGCAACCTCTTCACCCATCTTTACAAACAGCGCGCCCTTCAACACGCACCCCGGGCCGCACGTGAGCCTGCCGCCGTTTGACTTCCAACCGCTCGGCCGCGTCGTCTCCGAACCCGGCGCCTTGAACCGGCTCGGGGAGCTGGTGCGGTCCGTGGGCGGGCACCGGGCGCTCCTGGTGACCGACCCCGGCCTGGAACACGTCGGGCACCCGCAGCGGGCCGTGCGGGTGATGCGCGACGCCGGGCTGGAGGTGTTCCTGTTCGACGGCGTGAAGGAGAACCCGACCGAGCGCGAGGTGGACGCGGGCGTCGTGTTCGCGCGCACCCACCACGTCGACTGCATCGTCGCCGTCGGGGGCGGCAGTTCGATGGACTGCGCTAAGGGGATCAACTTCATTCTCACCAACGGCGGCCGGATGGCCGACTACAAGGGGCACAATCGGGCGACCAAGCCGATGCTCCCGTCGGTCGGCGTGCCGACCACCGCCGGCACCGGGAGCGAGGCCCAGAGTTACGCGCTCATCACCGACGAGCGGTCGCACCTCAAAATGGCGTGCGGGGACCGGAAGGCCGCGTTCCGGGTGTCCGTCCTCGACCCGGAGCTGACGCTCTCCCAGCCGCGGACCGTCACCGCCGTCACCGGCATCGACGCGATCGCGCACGCGGTCGAATCGTTCGTCTGCACGAAGCGGAACCCGGTCTCGGCCATGTGTGCGGTGTCCGCGTTTCGGTACCTGGAGCCGAACTTCGAGACGGTCCTCCGGGCGCCGAACGACCTCGCGGCCCGGTCCGCGATGCAGGTCGGGTCGTACCTGGCGGGCATGGCGATCGAGAACGCCATGCTCGGCGTGTGCCACAGTTGCGCGAACCCGCTGACGGCCCACTACGGCATCACCCACGGGGTCGCCATCGGGATCATGCTGCCGCACGTCGTCCGCTTCAACGGTCCGGCGGTCGGCAGCCTTTACGCGGAACTGGTGGGCGAGACCGGGCGGGGCCACGGGCGCAGTGCGGCCGACGTGCTGGCGGCGCGGTTGACCGAACTGACCTGCGCGGCCGGGCTACCCCAATCCCTGAAGGAGTGCAACGTCAGCAGCACCATCCTCCCGTTACTCGCGGAAGAGGCCAACCAGCAGTGGACGGCCCGGTTCAACCCGAGGGCCGTGACCGATGTCGAAATCCTGAAGATCTACCAGGCCGCCTGGTAACCCCGAGGTGATCGCCATGACGCGCTTCTGGCTCCCGATCGTGTTCGCGGCGCTCCTGTTGGGCGCGCCCGGCGCCTCAGCCGATTGGCCGGTGTTCCGCGGCGACGCGCTCATGACGGGCACGAGTACCGCGAAGTTGCCGGACAAGCTCGAAGAGAAATGGACGTTCAAGACCGGCACCACGAAGTCGGCCGGCGGTGTGGAGGGCGCGCCGGCCATCGTCGGCGGCGTGGTCTACATCGCCTCGCTCGACAAGTTCCTCTACGCGCTCGATCTGGCTACTGGAAAAGAGAAGTGGAAGGTCAAACTCGGGGCGATGAAGGCGTCCCCGAGCGTGAAGGGCGACCGCGTGTACGTGGGCGATCTGGACGGCAAGTTCCACTGCCGCAAGATCGCGGACGGGTCGGCCGTGTGGGAGTTCGAGACGAGCGGCGAGATCATGGCCGGGTGCAACTTCCACGGTACGAACGTCCTCGTCGGCTCTCACGATTCGACCCTGTACTGCCTCGACGCCGCCGGCAAGAAGCTGTGGGACATGAAAATCGACGGCCCCGTGAACGGCACGCCGGCGGTCATCGGCGACGTCACGTTCGTGGCCGGGTGCGACAGCATCCTCCACATCCTCGACGCCAAAACCGGTAAAGAGCTCGGCAGCGTCGAACTCGGCGGTCAGGCCGCCGCGACGGCCGCCATCATGGGCGATTTCGCTTACGTCGGCACGATGGCGAACACGGTGGTCGCCGTCGATCTGAAGAAGAAGGTGAAGGCGTGGCAGTTCGAGGCGGCCGTGCGGCAGCAGCCGTTCTTCGCCTCCGCCGCCGCCGCGGACCTCGTGGTCGCCGGCAGCCGCGACAAGCGCGTGTACGGCATCGACCCGAAGACCGGGAAGTCCGCGTGGAGTTTTGTCACCGAGGGACAAGTGGACGCGTCGCCGGTGATCGTGAACGGGCGCGTGTACGTCGGCTGCCTGAACGACGACGGCAACTTCTACGTCCTCGATCTGAAGACCGGCAAGAAGCTTCAGGAGCTGCAACTCGACGCGGCCGTGAGCGGATCCGTTGGGGTCGGCCCCGACTGCATCGTCGTCGGCACGGACAAGGGCACGGTGTACTGTCTCGGGAAGAAGTGAAGGCACGAGAATGTCGATCGCCGACTGGGATCCGTTCCGGGTGCAATTGGAAGCCTTCGAACGCATTCAGGGACGATACCAGCCGTTGACAGCGGATCCGTATGGCCGTTTCCACGTCTTCGAAATGGGAATCGAACTTGGCGTCTGGAACGGACGGTATCAGGGCTTCCCTGCCGACTGGCTGCGAGCTTGGGAAAAGGGTCGGCTGGTTTCCACGTCCGAAGAACTGGCCGACATTCAGGCACAGGGTGCCGAGACCGAAAAGCAACACGCCGAGCGCCTTGCGGCGAGACTGAGAGAACTCGGCGTCGATCCCGATTCTGTCTGACGCGGCACCTCGTGGATTCAATTCGTCCTGGCGGTGTGGGCACGGTTCGCCACGCGAAATAACGCGTGGTGGGCCGTGCCCACACTACCAAACCGATACCGATCCGAGACGCGCTCTGATTCCGGAGATCACTTCCCGAATTGGCAGTTCTTGTCCCTGGTTTCACGGAACCGGGATGGTATCCGTCCCAAATCCCGGTCACGTCAATCACCTCATACAGGAAGCCGTCAGCGGCGCCCCATTCTCGGGATGCCATTGGCCGAACAGTGCGGGGGGAGCGGCACGCCTTGGCATGAGCGGGGTGTTACCTCCGTAACACTTGCGCCACCGCGATCGGTCCGTGGACCGCAAGACCCGATCGGTGATCCGGAAGGTGTTACGGGGGTAACACCGCATCCCGGACCGCAGCGGCCGAACTATGTCGCTTGGCCCGGCCGGGGCGCCCGCAAGATGGGACGGCGGACGGGATCGTGTATCAGGCACTGCGAACCGGGCGCGGCGTTTTCCCAGTTCGGATCTCATTGAACACCCCTCGAAAATTCAGAATATCATCATGCAAATTTAACAAAATAATTCTGGCAACTTGCTTTGCATGTCAAACATTTCGTGGCAATGATAAGGACCTCTTGAACTGACTGAACATTTGTGAAGATGCCGTGACAAAACGGATCAGTCTGGCCAAGAGGTTTCGAAGGACACAGGGTCCTCTTCTTCGCCTTGATTTCTCCAGGAGAGGTTCGAGTATGGGCAACGTGTGTAACACCTGGTGGCGGTTCCGGAGCCGACGGTCTGCCCAGACCGTTCGGTCGCGCCCCTCTGCTCTCCGTCTGACGGTGGAGCATCTCGAGGACCGATCGGTCCCCTCGGTCACGCTCACGAATTCGGCGCTCGACTTCGGCTCCGATCCGGTCGGGGTGGTCAACCCGTCCCCGCGCGCGACGACCCTGCTGAACCAGGATCCGAACAACGTCCTGGTGAGCGTGACGGCCGGCGGACCCAACGCGAGCGACTTCACCGTACTGAGCGGGCCGACCGTCGGGCAGGCGCTGTCCACAACAGCGACCCAGAGCTTCCGCTTCGCGTTCACCCCGAGTACACAAGGGGCGGAAGCGGCAACCTACTCCATTGCCACGACCGACGGGACGCTGACGGTCTCTCTGACCGGAACCGGAACCAGTCCGATCGGCCTGACGGCCCTCAATCTGGACTTCGGGTCGGTCAGCGTCGGCACCCCGAGCCCGTCCGTCCGTTCGACCTCTCTCCTGAACCTGGACCCGAACAACGTCCTGTTGGGCATCACCGCCAGCGGACCCAACGCGGCCGATTTTCCACTCGTGGCCGCTCCGACCGTCGGACAGCCGCTGCCGACTACGGCGCCACAAGCGTTCCGATTCGGCTTCACACCAACCACTACCGGCACCGAGTCCGCCACCTACTCCATCGTCACCACCGACGGCACCCTGACCGTTACCCTCACCGGGACCGGCGCCAGTTCGGAAAGTCTGACGGCCCTCAATCTGAACTTCGGATCGGTCAGCGTCGGCACCCCGAGCCCGTCCGTCCGTTCGACCTCTCTCCTGAACCTGGACCCGAACAACGTCCTCTTGGGCATCACCGCCAGCGGACCCAACGCGACCGATTTCCAACTCGTGGCCGCCCCGACCGTCGGTCAGCCGATACCGACCTCAACACCACAAGCGTTCCGGTTCAGTTTCGATCCGACCACCACCGGCACCGAGTCGGCCACGTACACCCTGAACACGACCGACGGAACGCTGATCGTCACGCTCACGGGGACCGGCGCCGGCCCGGCCACGCTCACGTCCCCGAACCTGAACTTCGGGTCCGTTTCGGTCGGTACACCCAGCCCGTCGGTTCGTTCGACTTCCGTTCTGAACCAGAACCCGAACAACGTCCTGCTCGGCATTACCGCCAGCGGACCCAACGCGAGCGACTTCGAACTCGTACTCGCTCCCACCGTCGGCCAGCCGCTACCGACGCTGCCGACCATATCGACGCTTCGGTTCAGCTTTACACCAACCACCCTCGCCACCGAGACGGCCACGTTTACCCTGAACACGACCGACGGTCCGTTGGTCATCACGCTGACCGGGACGGGTGTGAACAGCGCTCCGCCCGCCCTCAGCCTGAATCACTCGTCGGTGTCGTTCGGGAACGTGCCGCAAGGAACCGGCGCGACACCGCTGGGCGTGGGCATCTGGAACTACGGCCAGAACGTCCAACTGCTCGGCGTTTCCAGCACCAGCCCACAGGCCGCCGACTTCCCGTTGGTGACCCCGGTCACTGCGGGACAAGCGCTGCCGATCGCGACCAGTTCGACCAGCCCCTCGCTCAACCTCCAGTTCGGCTTCGACCCCAGCACCATCGGCAACGAGTCGGCCACGTACACCATCGCCACCACCGCGGGCAACTTCGTGGTGACGCTCACCGGCACCGGAATCAGCCCGGTGACGTTGAATCACACGTCGGTGGCGTTCGGCAACGTGCCACAAGGAACCGGTGCGACACCACTGGGCGTGGGCATCTGGAACTACGGCCAGAACGTCCAGCTGCTCGGCGTTTCCAGCACCAGCCCACAGGCCGCCGACTTCCCGTTGGTGACCCCG
>BFBZ01000036.1_pt56 | contig 11653 bp, 9 predicted proteins | sample 1888401 | NCBI WGS metagenome assembly BFBZ01 (sample SAMD00112614, study PRJDB3348) | symbiont metagenome | host: Chara braunii | reverse complement strand
AATTGCATCTTTGCCGACAGCGTTTCGGCTGCCGTCAGCAAGGCGGCTCGCGCGTGCTGTTGCTGATCTTTTGTGAATCGCGACAACACTGCGGAAACCGAGAGCGCCCCGAGAAGCTCCCGGTACTTGTTGAATACCGGGACGGCGATCGAGGCCAGATCGGGGTCGCGCTCACCCCTCGAAGTCGCCCAGCCGCGCCGCCGGATCGCCAGGAGCTCAGCGTCCTTGGCATGCTTGCTGTAGGCGCGCAGGATCTTGCCGGGAGCACCGACGTCAAGCGGGTGCCGGCCGCCTTCCTCGAGATGATGGCGAACTGTCTTGGGCGAGTTCTCTCGGAAAAGACAGATCCGGTGGCGCCCATCCCGGATGTAGAACGATGCCGTCTCCTGCGTCGCGGCGGCGAGATTGCCGAGCACCGGCCGCATGAGCTTTCCGACATCGACCGAGGCCTCAGTCAGGGAGCCAAGCCGCCGCAGCTCGGGACCCAACGAGAAATAGCCCTGAGGATCTCTGTGCAGGAACCCCATCCGACAAAGAGAGTTTGCCAGCCGAAGAATGGTACTCTTGTAGAGCCCGGACCGCTGCGCAAGGGACGACAGGGAGCGATTCTCACCTGCCGTTTCGAAGCACTTCAGCAGCAGCAGCGCCCGTTCCACCGCGTAGACGCGGTCGGATTTGGGATCGTCGTCGGGCTGGGTACGACCTACGTCTCCTTTTCGCGCAGGACCCATTTCGATCTCCAGAACGCATTTCATTGACAGCATCGGACCGCTGGTCTCTGCTCGGCCTGACGCGATGATGCCAAATCCCTTTAGGGCGCAACGCCTTGTCTCATAGCAGATCGCTACGGCCGCGTGGTCGATCTTGTGCGGCGACCTCGACCGTGCTCCGCGCAGTGGGACCGACGAACGGCCATGCTGCCGTTTGGCGCGGTGGAACGCGAAGGGTCGCCGAGAACAACCTGCGCGCCGCGCGCCTGGCGACGTGCACCAAGGAGGGAGATCAGGAATGACCGATATGCTGTTGTCGCCCGACACCCATGGGACCGAAGTCTCCGACGGCATGCGTGTCAGGCCGCTGTCTCCCGCAATCGGTGCCGAGATCATCGGGGTCGATGTAAGTAAGCCGGTGAGCGACGAGCTGTTCGTCAAGATCCTGAACGTATGGCATCGCTCTCTTGTCATCCTCTTGCGCGATCAGCACCTGACCGAGGACGACCAGGTTCGCTTCGGAAAGCTGTTCGGACCGCCCGCCGCCCGTCACACAAAACATCCTGGCACTACGAACCCCGCAGTGATGCTGATATCCAACGTTCGGGAGAATGGCCAGCTCATCGGCGCCCTGCCGGACGGCGAGATGCACTTTCACACCGATCAATGCCATCAAGAGCGGCCGGCTACGGCATCGATGCTGTACTCGCTGGAGGTTCCCAGCACAGGCGGGAACACGCTGTTCGCAAACGGATATTTGGCTTACGAAACACTTCCGGCGTCGATCAAGAAGACGATTGAGGGCCGTAAAGCACTGAACGCATATGATTACGACAACGCTTCGACCTTGCGGGGCACGAAGCTTCGCGAGGGCATTCCATCCTATTGGCATCCGATCGTCAGAACTCACCCGGCGACCGGCAGGAAGGCTCTGTATGTGAACCGCCTGATGACGATCGCGATCGAGGATATGTCGGGCGCCGAGGGCGAGGATCTCCTGAGCACGTTGTTCGATCATCAGGAGCGGCCCGAGTTCATTTACGAGCACGTGTGGCGGCCGCATGACCTCTTGCTCTGGGACAATCGCTGCGCCTTGCATGCGCGCACCGACTTCAGCGCGGCCGAGCGAAGGCTGATGCGGCGGCTCACGCTTCTCGGCGAGAAGCCGTTCTGAAATTGCACGGCGGCGGTCGCAGGCGCATTTGCAGGACGAGGTTGAGCTAGATCGCATCTTTGTCAAATAGGCGCACAAGGTCGCGGCACGGGCGGTGCGCTCCCTCTCCCCGTTAGGGGAGAGGGTTGGGGTGAGGGGGTTACCGGCCTATCGAGAGACCGTACCCCCTCACCCCACCCCTCTCCCACGCAAGTCGGGCCTGCCCGACTTGCCCACGTTTGAAGATGCGACCCGGGCAAGCCCGGGGCGCATGGGAGAGGGAGTACACCGCCCGCGTTGCATCGAAGTGCGTCCAAATAAGAAAGACCCCGTCGGGGCGTGCGTCCAAGGGAGAGGAAAGCCATGAAGCTGCGTCGCTTCGTGACAGCTGTCGTCGCCATGCTGTCGCCGACCGCTCTGTCAGCCGCCCTGTTCTTGACCGCAGTGCTGGTCTTGGACAAGGTGGCCGCCGCCGAACAGGCGCCGTGGCCTGCCGGCCCGGTGCGGCTGGTCATTCCGTATCCGCCGGCCACGAGCGGCGACCTCATCGCACGCAAGGTGGCGCTATCGCTGGGGCCGAAACTCGGCACGTCGTTCTATGTCGATAATCGCCCCGGCGCGAACGGCAATATCGGAATGAAGGCGGTGAAAGACGCGGCGCCGGATGGCTATACCTTCGTGGTCGCAACCGACATCCAATTTGCGGTCTCGCCCGGGCTCTATTCCAACCTGCCCTATGATGTGGACCACGATTTCATTCCGGTCGCACCGCTTGCGCACATCGACAATGTCATAGTCGCCCGCCGGGACTTCAAGGCGGGCAATCTGAGGGAGCTGGTTGCGTCGGCCAAGATGCGGCCGGGAAAGATCACCTATGCGTCGACCGGTGTCGGCAGCACACATCAGCTCTTCATGGAAATGCTGAAGATGCAGGGTGGGTTCGACATGCTGCACGTCCCCTACAAGGGCACGGGCCAGGCGACGCCTGACCTCCTGAGCGGTCAGGTCGACGTGATGTTCTTCGGCATTACGCAGACACTGCCGCAGGTCGAATCGGGACAGCTCAAGGTATTGGCCGTCGGCTCGCTGCATCGGCTCGAGCAACTGCCGGATGTTCCGACGATCGACGAATCCGGCTTTCCGGGTTTCGAATCAAACAATATCTGGGGCATCTGGGCCCCGGCCAAGACGCCCGATGTCATCGTGAGCCGGCTTCGCGAGGCCGTGGCGCAGACTTTGGCAGAACCCGACGTTCGCAACTGGTATCGGGATTCGGGCCTCGCGACCATCGGCAGCGTCGAGGAAATGACGCGGACGCTTCAAGCGCAGCGGGCCAAGTGGCCCGCGGTCATCCGGGCCGCAAACATCAGCCTGATAGAGTAGATGCGCTCGCGTGCCTTGATGTCACTGCCACTCGTCGCGAGTGGTTCGCAGTTTCAAGTCTGATCCGGCCTGGCAGGCGGGTCACATTTAGGCAGAGCCGCCGAAAGTGCGGCGACCATGACCGCCACCGACGACACTCGAGACCTGGTCCTCGTTCCAAGGACCGAGACATACTGCGTGTGCCGCAGCCCTGACCATCATCAGGAACGCGTGGAGCAAAGAATTCGCCAGCACGCGTCGGGCGTTGGCTCCTCGGAGCGCTTTGGCTCATCGGCGCCACGCTCGGGCTGCTCTTCTCTGATCACATCGCAGCGCCGGTTACGAAGATCTTGCCGATCCGGTCTGTGGCCACAAAAAAGCCCCGCGCGAGCGGGGCTGCAATTCATTTCTTGCCGTGTTCGTCCGCATGAGCTCTTCCGGCATGCTCCGCATGTTCCCTCGCGTGGGAGCTGTGACCTGCCGCCGTGTGAGCGTGATGCGCGGCCTTCTCATGTTGGCCACCCTCGTGGTGCTTGGCGGCTTCGCTGTGATGACGTGCCGCATGAGTGTGATGCTCTGAAGCCTTTCTATGATGCTCAGCTGCTTTGCTCGACATGGCCATCTCCTGGCTGCGCCAATTGAATCGCCCCTGCGGAGTGAACTGACTTGCGGCGTGACGGGTTCCTTGTCGCTATAACTCATTCCTTGTTCGGTCAGTTGAAGTGACCGTTGAAATTCATAAATCTGTCACGCGCGCGTCAGACGATTACGTGATCGCAAGCACGCCAGCCCCTGTCGCCGAGGGTCGAAGCATTGGCGCGCTCCGAGCTACGGTTCGGCGCAAACCAGGCCCGATCGATATGGCCGTGGCGAAGGGTGAGACGCGTAGCCTGATATCAGGGGCAGCCGCGCGATGTGGGCCGCCGCGCGTTACGACGAACAATCGGATCCGCCCCGCGGAAAGGGCGGCTCCGCGTGGAGCCGCCCTCGTTGTTACCCTCTGTCAGAACTTAGTTCAGACGTCGAGAACCGCCACGATCTGATGGCCGCGATCGATCACGATGATCTGGTCGCCGACCACGAAATACTCGTAGCCCCGCCAGTCCGGATGGATCTCGATCAGCACAGGCGGAACCGCGACGACATGCACGCTCGTCGGCACCGCAGTCCCAACCGTGATAGGGAAGTTGACATTGGTCACGCGCGGTGCATTGCCGCCGACCAGAACCGTCTCTCGGATGCGCGTTCGTTGCTCGGAGGTTAACGTTCCATTGCCGCCGGTTCTGCCCTCCTGTGCCTGGCCCTGAGGGTGCTCCTGCTGCTTCTGTGGCGCCTGGCCCTGCACCTGCTCCCGCTGTTCGCGGTTCTCGCCTCGCTGCATCTCCTTGCCCTGGTCCTTACCCTGAGCTCCGCGCTCGCGCTGTATCTGCTCGCGGCTCTCGCCCCGCTGCATCTCCTTGCCTTGGTCTTTGCCCTGAGCTCCACGCTCGTGTTGCTCCTGCGGCGCCTGACCGGTGGTCTCGTTGCGCTCGCGCTGTTGTGCGCGCTGCCCTTGGTCCCGCTGGCTCTGGCTGTGCTGCGGGGACTGCCGGTCCTGTCCGCCTTGTCCGCCGGTGCTCGATTGGCCGCCTTGGTGTTGCATAGCGCCGCCGGGTTGAGCGCCGCCGGGCGTGGTCTGGGCTGCGGCCCAGGTGGTTCCTGCCAGCAGAACAGCGGCTGTAGCTAGAAGCTTGCTCCTCATCGGAACGGTCCTTTGTTGTTATCCCGTGCGTACTGGCAACGACAATGCGAATATGTAGTTCCTGATCTCGCGTGCCGTAGAACGATCGCGGGCGATGAATGTTTGTTCACGCACCCCGCGCGATCACATGCCACGCGACGATGGGACGTCACTCCACGCAATTGGACGCGCCGCTTGCCGAGGGCGGCTCCGAGCGGAGTCGCCCTCGTTTGTTTGTCATCTGGACTCGTTAGGACGCAGGCGACGGTAGACGCGATCGCAAAAAAAATCCGGCCACGCTACCCCTGCTACTCTACGCTACACGAGGGGTTACGTAGCCGGATCGACGTTTCAGCGCCCTGATGGGGGGTTGGGGCTTGGGGATCAGGGCATCAACGTCTTCAACAAAAACAAACGGTGGATTTTTTCGTTCCCTTTTGAAGTGTGGAATCTTCGCGGCAGCAAGCGCGCCATTTCAGGGAACCGGGAACTTCATCTCCGCGTCCAGCATTGTCCCTTCAGCACGTCCGATGACATCGGCGCGTCGATGACAATTGGCGCCAACAGAAAATAGGAGGAACGATGCCGGACGACCTCACCAAGAAGGGCCAGCGGGACGGACCGCGGATCAGCCTGAGCGAACCGCACGAAGTCGAATACTGGACGAAGCGCTTTAACGTCTCAAAGGAGCGCTTGTCTGAGGCGGTCCGCAAGGCGGGGCATATGGTTGCCGATGTCGAGAAGGAGATCAGGACCAACAAAGACTTATAGTGTCGCGGAGGCGGTTAAATCGGTCTGTCCGCTGTGGTGAAGGGCAGGCATCAGCCCGCCCTCCCCGGCCGGCCGCTTGGGCGAAGCGCCGTTCGCTCACACCATCGACATCTCACGCCTGAGCTGCTGGGCGAAGATCGCCTTCGGAATGAGCGCGTGGACGCCGCGGACGATGTCCACGACCTGGGTCACGCGGAAGCTCACCGCGATGCTGCACAGCGCGTAGGCGTCGAGCTCGCTGATCTTCGCCTTGGTCGCCAGGAACTTGATCGCGTTGCGCGCGGCAAGCGCCATGGCCGCATTCAAGTCCTTGTCCAGGCCGATGATGATCCAGTGCGAATCCGTTTCGGCCACGGGCCAGGCCAATTCCTTCTGCTTGTGCAGAATGACCTGGATGCGCAGCTCCTTCATGCGCGTCTCGAGGGCAGTGAGGCAAATCTCGCCGTCGCCCTGCACCGCATGGCTGTCGCCCGTATAGATGAGCGCGCCGGCCTTCCAGACCGGGATGTAGAGCGTCGAGCCCTCCGACAACTCGCTGAGATCGAGGTTGCCCGCGTGCGGGCCTGGCGGCACCGAGCTGGTGACGCCGGGGCTCAAGGCGGGGAAATAGCCGTCGGGTGGCGCCAGACCCAAGGTGCCCTGGAAGGGCTTGAGCGGAATGCTGATGTTGGGCGTGAACTTGCCCTTCATCCCGCGCAGGTCGAGGTCGAGATACTTGATTTGCCCCTGCGTATAGTCCTGGGGCAGCAGACCGGTCCCGAGCGAGCCCGGATTGCTGAAGACGGCCCCCCATTCGTACGGACGGATCCGCTGATAGCGGATCTCCAACACATCCCCCGGCTCGGCCTTGTTCACGACGATCGGTCCGATGATCGAATGCGGCCCCTTGCCGGGATTGTCCACGCGCAGCTTCGCGAGCGTATCGACCGACACGCCCGGCTGCATTTCATTGAGGAAGTGGGACCAGGTATCGGGGAAGCTGATCACGTCGCCCGAATCGACGCTGAGGATGGGTGCGCGGTTGGCGTCGAACACCCCGAGCTGCACGGTCTCCTTGGTCGAAGGGACCACGTGCATGCGGCCCTGTTGGGATGCCCGCTTCGGCCCTGCGCCGGCTTCCTGCGCGCGCGCGAGCCTCCCGAACCATGGCTCGACGGCGGCGAGCGCACCCATGAAGGCGCTGGCTTGCAAGAACTTGCGGCGCCAATGGCCGCGCGTTGACAGATAGCCGTCGAGCGTCTCCTGATCGACCTCGTCCATGTGCAGGACGGCATCGGCCGTGCGCCCTTTGAAGACGCCCTCCTTGATGTCCTCGCGTATGATGCCGGTCCCGTTCTCCTCGCCGCACCCGAAGAGATTGGCGCAGGCGTGATGGTGAGCGTGTCCGTGAGCGTGTCCAGGAGCGTCTCCTTGGGCGTGCTCGTGTTCCTCGCTGTGATGTCCAGACATGACGCCCCCTGAAAAAGCGTTCGCGCGCTGGGGAGAGCCTCTTCGTCAGCTAACTCTCGCGCCGCGGCCGCGTCAATGGACCTTGGGCCGTTGAGGACGCTTCTTTGCGACGCAACATATGGGAGCATGCCCGTCGCGATCCTTGTGAATCATACGCATCAAATCCGCTTCACAGCAGCCTGAAACAGCGCGCCTGTACTCAGGGAATAAAGATCGGCAGCGGACGGTCCGCTCTTCAGAGCCCCCGAAACGGCACGATGGACATGGCGTACAGACACATCCCGAACGAAACCCGCGCGAAGATCATGGCAGACTATCTGCTGGGAGAGAAAGTCGACGTCATCTGCCTTGAGAACAAGGTCTGTTTGTCGACGGTCCATCGGTTTCTCCGGCAAGAAAGTATCCCCCTGCGCGGCCGATGGGGGCGCCCGTCCGGTCGACCGCCAGGCGGCATCGAGCGCGACTGGATCCTGTGCGCGACCAGGAGGTAGCCATCGTGATGTTGGGGGTAGTCAAAACAGCGAAAACGGCGCAGCTAGCGCCCGCCACATCTCCGGGGCGGCTCCGAAAGCATTCAAGAACATCGGCATCGCAATTGCGGGTGGCGGCGATTGATGACGGTGCGGTAGCGGACGTGAGCGAAAAAAATGCGGCGCAGTTCGTGCGCCACAGGTTCGCAGGACCGTTCCATGAGAGCCGAGCAAAAAAACAGGCGCATGATGGACCATGCGCCTGTTCGAAGTTTGGGTCTTCACACCAGAAAGGCACCTTCCCACGGAGAGGAAGGAGTGCCACACATTTCACTACGCGGTGATGTTGATTAGGTCAAGCAACAGACATTGCTGATAGCAACAGCAAAAAACATTGCGACGCAGAGTGAGTCGCAAGAAGAAGCGATACGGTATCGCATTCGCGGATCTCACTTGCCGTTCAAATGGCGGGATCCTGCACAGAGGCTCACCGCGCCGGCCGCTGCGAGAAACGGCGACCGAATACCTCCTCGGCGATCCGATTTTTCATCATCTCGATCGACCCACCCGCGATCATCCAGCCGCGTGTGCGCCGCAGGCAGTATTCGGCGAGGCTCTCCGATGTGTAACCGAGCCCCCCAAGAATCTGGACCGCCTCGTTGGCCACGTCGAAACCGACCTTGTTGCACATCACCTTGGCGATCGCGGTCTCGTAAGCCGACGGCAATCCACGCTCCGCATTGGTAGCGGCGCGATAGAGAAGAAGTTGTGCGGCATCGAGGTTCATCGCCATCTCGGCGATCTTCCATTGGATGCCCTGGAATTCGCAAAGCGGGCGGCCGAACTGGCGACGGTTCATCGCATGCTCGCGCGCCAGATTGAAGGCGTGGCGTCCGACTGCGAGAGAGCGAGCGGTATTGCCGATGCGCTCTGCGTTGAAGCCTTCGATCTGGCGCTTGAAACCTCCGGCCGGCAGCAGCACCTGCCCGGGTCCGATCCTGCAGTTCTCAAAGTAGAGTTGGCACCATCTCTCGCCGCCCATGAAGCTGCTCTCCTGGCCGAGCGTAAAGCCAGGTGTTCCCCGCTCGATCAACACCGAGCCGATGCCGTCGATCCCCTTCCCGAACCTGACATAAACGAGAAACAGCGACGCGTCCGGACTGTGGGTCGTGAAGACTTTGGAGCCATCGATCCGGAAGCCCTCGCCGTCCGGGGTCGCCGTTGTTTTCAGATCGGTGGCTGCGGATCCGGCTTCGGGCTCCGACATGCCCAGCGCGATCACCTCCTGGCCTGCGAGGAACTTCGGGAGATAGCGCTGCTTCTGCTCGGCACTCGCATATTCGGCAAAGGTGCGGAGCGGCCCGAAATTGCCGGCCTGCACCGCATCGGCGCTGCGTGGGCACACGAGCGCGACCTCCTCGATCGCGATCACGGCATCCATCAGCGTACCGCCCTGCCCGCCATCGGCCTCAGGCACGGTGATCCCGAGCAACCCCTGCTCGGACAGCATCCTGGCCGCGTCCCATGGAAAGCCCGGAGTGTGCGCCCGCTTCAACGCGTCGGCCGCGAGATTGCGCTGAGCAAAGCCGCGCACTGCATCGCGGAAGGCTTCCTGCTCGGATGTAAGCTTGAAATCCATCGTGCTCTTCCAGAAACCGCGTCATTTTCGGCGCATCGCGGGCCTGTCTATTTTTCGTGGACAGCGGGGCCGCAACGGCACTAATTTCATACAGTAAAACCCGTTTTGTCCAGCGGAATCGCGTGGCGGAACCTCAAGGCACGAAACTGCCGTTCGACGGCCTGATCGTATTGGAGCTCGGTCAGCGGCTGGGCGCGGCCGCTTGCGGCACCTTGCTGGCCTCCGCCGGCGCGACCGTCATCGTCGCCGAGCCCGGCGACGTTGCGGCCTCCGGCAAGTTCCGCAATCGCGCCCTGGCCGTTGCGGGCAAACGCAGCATCGTCATCCGCCCCGGCAATGCGAAGGACGATGCCCTCCTCGCACGCGCCGCCGCGGCAGCCGACGTCATCATCCTTTCGAGCGATATCGAGAACGGCCTCGTCGCCGAGGGCGGACCCGATACGATCGTTTGCGACGTCACGGCTTTGGCGCAGCCGGCCGAACGATCCGACCTGCTGTGCGACAAGCTCGTGCAGGCCCTGACCGGGATCGCGGCCGTGACGGGCACGGCGAGCGGCGCGCCGGCACTCTCCGACGCGGCCATTCTCGACCTCGGCTCCGGCATCTATGCGGCAGCGGCGGTGGCTGCCGCGTTGCGCGTGCGCCGTATGCAAGGCGGCGGCCAGCGGGTCAGCGCGAGCATGTACGGCGCCGGGATCAATGCCTTGACCACGTTTCTGCCGTTTCATTTCAGCGGCAAGGTTCCGCCGCGCGCCGGCAACCGTCATCCCATGTGTGCGCCCTGGAACGCTTACCAGGCTTCCGACGGCTGGCTGCTGCTGTGCTCCGCCAATGACGAGCAATGGAAGCGTCTGGCCACCGTCATGGGCAGGCCCGAGCTTGCTACCGACGGCCCAATGGCCAAGCTCGTCGACCGGGTCGCGCACGTCGACGACGTCGACGCCGCCGTCCAGGCCTGGATCGGGACGCAGACCGTCGCGGACGCGGTAGCGACGCTGGGCAAAGCCGACATCGCCGCCGGCGCGATCCTCGGGATCGAGAGCCTGTTGGCCAGTCCGAACGTTCGGCACCGCAAGATGGTGCGCCGGCTCTACGACCCCGAGAGCGGCCGCGATACCGACATTCCCGGCCCGCCGCTGGCACTCGGGCGCGCCGCGGACGGAATTCCCGCCCGCGACGAGGGCCGCGCCTTCGCCATGAGGCTCGTTCCGAAGGCCACCGCGACAATACCGTCAGCGACGACACCGCCGGCGACGACCGCGCCGCCATTGGCCGGGCTCCGCGTTCTCGAGATCGGGCAGTATACGACCGCGCCGCTTGCCGCGAAGCAGATGGCGGCAATGGGCGCGGAGGTCATCAAGGTCGAGCCGATGACCGGAGAGGCATCACGGGCCTGGCCTCCCCATCTCGACGGCCAAAGCTATTTCTTCACGCTCAACAATGCGAACAAACGCAGCCTGGCGGTCGATCTGCGCACGGCCGAGCACCAGACGCTATTTGCCGATCTCATCCGCACCTCGGATGTGCTGATCGAGAATCTCAAGCCCGGCTCGCTGGCGCGGCTTGGATTCTCGTTCGAGGCGTTGCAACGGCTGAATCCCCGCCTCGTCTACTGCGCCATCTCCGGCTATGGCCAGGATTCGGTCTATCCGGGCCGACCGGCATTCGACACCGTGATCCAGGCGATGTCCGGCTTGATGGACCTGACCCGCGCCGAGGGCGTGCCCACCAAGCTCGGCATTTCCATTGCCGACACGACCGGCGGAATGATGGGGCTGTTCTGCGTCATGGCCATGCTGGAGGCGCGTGACCAGACCGAGCGCGGAGCCTTCATCGATCTCGCGATGCAGGATGTCGGATTGTGGGCGACCCAGAACGCCTGGCTACCGGATGAGCGGACGGACCATACGATCGTCAAGTGCGCCGACGGCGACGTAGCTGTCATTCGCAAGCCCGATGCGGTCCGAGAGGTGCTGACGACGGCGGGGCTCGACCCATCGCAAGCGTCGCGGCGCACGGTGGTCGACGCGCTCGTCAAGCAGGATATTCCGGCGGCACCGGTGCGCACCATCGACGAGGTCGGGAGCGCGGAGCAGCAGGCCGGCGGCTTCATCCGGCTCGTCGATGCGGACAAGAGCCGATGGCCGTTGCTGGAGCTGCCCTTCCGGCTGTCGCGAATGCCGACCTACGAGCTCAGGACCATCGGCGCGCTTGGAGCCGCGAACGCAGAATTGGCCGCTGCCGTGTCCTAGTCGGCGGGAGACCCCTCAGACTTTCTCGAGGTTCTTGCCCCGCGCTGCCGCCTTCGGCTTGCGGCCTGCCTGCGACGGCTTGGCTGTCTGCGACGGCTTGGGTGCCTGCGGCGCTTTGGCTGCCTGC
>BFBZ01002089.1_pt1 | contig 11663 bp, 10 predicted proteins | sample 1888401 | NCBI WGS metagenome assembly BFBZ01 (sample SAMD00112614, study PRJDB3348) | symbiont metagenome | host: Chara braunii | reverse complement strand
GCCTGCACGGCCCGAGCTCTGCGGATCTTCCGCCCTCTTGAAACAAGAGGGCGCAGGGAAGGTCGGGAGCCTGCCGCCCCCATGGCCCGCCTGCGGAAAAAATGCAGGCGGCAGAACCACAGGTACGGCTGAGGACATCCCGGCCTTCCCTGCGCAATGGTTGGAACGGCTTATACGTGCTCTCTCCGGGGAACGGCCTTCTTGCCCCCGTCATCGCGATGCGCGTCATCCGCACCACGACTTGACGCCAGCACCGCGGCGCCGAGACCACACGATTTCACCGTGCGCACCGGATCGTTCGTCCGCACGGAAGACCATGCTGCGACCCGTCGCGCCCACCGCATCCCGCGCTCCACGTCCGTGACGATCGCGATACGCCCCTCTGCAACGAGGCGGGATGGCGAGGAATAAATCACGATTTTCAGAAAAACGCAAGGGGAGATTATTTAGGGGGCGAGGCTGGACGTGGGACCACATGATTGACGCCAACACCTTCCGGTCAGACCGAGGGCTATCGCATTTGACGATCGGAGTTTTGTGCCGCCTGTCTCCAGGTCGTCATGGCCGGGCTTGTCCCGGCCATCCACGCCGTTCGGCATGCTGGGAACGACGTGGATGGCCGGGACGAGCCCGGGCATGACGGAGTAACTAACTGGTGTGATGGTTCGTTACGACGTAGGTCAATATGCGATTGGACTGCGGTCGGCCCGGACCAGCGATCGATCTCACGACCAGGCGCCGATCAGTCTCGCGGCGGCAACAGCTCGATCTCCTGTTCGCCATGCCGGATCGCCGTCGGCAGGTCCTGCGAGACGAGATCGGTAATCCATCGGACGAGCGCCGGCAGCGCTTCGTCCTTCGCTTGCCGGCGGAGTGGGGGCAAGTCCCGCTCGTGCGCGGTGCCGACCTTGATGTTGAGACGCTCATAAGGAATGTCGCCGTCCGGCGGCCGATATCGTGCATCGAACAGACGTCTGCCGTGGCTGCGAACGAGGTGGATGCGAATGCCGCCGAGATCTCTTGCGGTCAGTGCGGCGAGGATGACGCTCGGCTTGAGCAGGTACCCATAGCCTTTGGGGATCTTGCCGGTTTCTGAAGTGAACTCCATGCTGAATCTCTGGCATGTTCGAAAATTGAGCGCGTAGGGTGGGCAAAGCGAAGCGTGCCCACCATTCTTTTCCCATTCAGCTTCATTCAGAACAGGCGAGGGTTGGCACGACGCTGCAAGCCTTTGCCCGCCCTACGGTCCTGTCGGCCCGTCAGTCCGAATAGCGCTGCTCGGCCCAGGGATCGCCGCGGTTGTGATAGCCGCGCACCTCCCAATAGCCGGGCTTGTCGGAGTCGAGAAACTCGATCGCCTTCAGCCATTTCGCGCTCTTCCAGAAATACAGATGCGGCACGACGACGCGCACGGGGCCGCCATGCTCTCCAGTCAACGGCGCGCCGGACCAGCTATGCGCGAGCAACGCATCCTCGGTCGCGAAGTCTTCGAGCGTCAGGTTCGTCGTGTAGCCGTCATAGGAATGCAGCACGACGAATTCAGCGCTGTCACGCGGCCGGCAGGCGGCGAGCAGGTCACGTGTGGCGAGCCCTTCCCATTGATTGTCGTAGCGCGACCAGGTCGTGACGCAGTGGATGTCGGAGACGAACTGGCGCTGCTCCTGGGCGAGGAAGGCGCGCATGTCCCAGAACAGCGGGTTCTCGACGGCGCCATAGACATCGAGTCGCCAGCGCTCTGATGTGACCGACGGTGTCAGGCCGAGGTCGAGCACCGGCCAGTCGCGGGTCAGATGCTGCCCCGGCGGCAGGCGCTGGTCCTCCGGCCTGATGATGCGGCCGGTCAGGAATTTGCCCTCGCGCGCCCAGCGTTCCTTGCTGCGGGTCAGCTTGCTCTCGGGCGGCAGGCTGGACTCGTCGGCCATCTCGACACCTCGTCAATTCGTGCGGGCTCTTTTGCGCGGGCTCATTCGTGCCGGTGCATCGCGGACGCATGCTTGGTATCGCGCATGCTCGCATAGATCAGCAGCGACAGGAAGATCACGCCGGTGAGATAATAATAGAACCACGTCTCGTGCCCTATGCTCTTGAAGTAGAGGGCGATCGCCGGCGCGGTGCCGCCGAACAGCGATACGGTGATCGCATAGGGCAGGCCGACACCGAGCGCGCGGACATTGGTCGGAAACAGCTCGGCCTTCACCACCGCATTGATCGAGGTGTAGCCCGCCGTGAAGATCCAGGCGCCGCAGATCAGCAGGAAGGCTGTGAACGGCTCCTTGGTGCCCTTCAGTACCGTCAGGATCGGGATCGTCGACAAGGTGCCGGCGACGCCGAAGAAGATCAGCAGCGGCTTGCGACCGATGCGGTCGGAGATCGCGCCATACAGCGGCTGCAGCACGCAGGCGAACAGCAGCGAGCCGAAGATCACCATCGTGGTCTGGTCCTCGGTGAGGCCGACCGAGAGCTTCACGAAGGTCTGCATGTAGGTGGTGAAGGTGTAGAACGCGGCGGTGCCGCCCGCGGTCAGGCCGACCACCAGCAGCAGCTCCCGCGGATATTTGAACAGGGCGGTGATCGAACCGGAAGGGCCTACGGTCTTCTTGGCCTCCACGAAGGCTTCGGTCTCGTGCAGGTTCCGCCGCATCACCGCGACGAAGATTGCGAGGCCGGCACCGATCGCGAACGGAATGCGCCAGCCCCAGGCTCGCAATTCTTCCGGGGTCAGGAACACCTTCTGCAACAGCAAAAGCACGATGATCGCGGTGAGCTGCCCGCCGATCAGGGTGACATATTGGAAGCTCGAATAGAAGCCGCGGTGCTTGGCGTCGGCGACCTCGGAGAGATAGGTGGCGCTGGCGCCATATTCGCCGCCGAGGCTGAGGCCTTCGATCACGCGGGCGAGCGCCAGGATGATCGGCGCGGCGATGCCGATGGTGGCATAGGTCGGCGTCACCGCGATGATCAGCGAGCCGAAGCACATGCAGAGCACCGAGACGGTCAGCGATAGCCGCCGGCCATGGTGATCGGCGAGATAGCCGAACAGCCAGCCGCCGAGCGGGCGCATCAGGAACGTCGCGGCGAACACGACGGCGGCGTTGAGCTGCTCGACCACCGGGTCCTTCGACGGAAAGAAGGCCGGCGCGAAGTACAGCGCGAACGCCGTATAGGCATAGAAATCGTACCACTCGACCAGGTTGCCGGCCGAGCCGATCAGGATCGCCTTGATGCGCCGCTCGACGTCGGTGAATGTGGTAGTGTCCGCGGCAGGCAGCAGCGCCTCGTCTGTCATATCCGGTCTCCGGCAAGCATGATTTGCGGCCCTTCTACGGCAGCCGCCCGGATTGCCAACAGCCGATAACGGACATGGGTCCCATGTTCAGAGCATGGAACTCGGCGGATGGCGGCCTTGAAGAAAAGCCCCGTTCGTCGGCCATCGCGCCACGAAAGCAAGTCCCGATCCTCATGGTGAGGAGCGCCGCAAGGCGCCTCTCGAACCATGAGGCCGCCGACCAAACTAGCCCTTCGGCGCGCGCGGATCGATCGGGGTCGAGCTGGCCACGCCAAGAACATCTTCCAGCAACTTGGCGCCGGCGAGCAGCTTGGCGTCGGCGCGCGGCGCCGCGATCATTTGCAGGCCGATCGGCAGGCCCGTTTCCGTGAAGCCGCAGGGCAGCGACAGGGCTGGGCAGCAGGCCAGCGTGATCGCATAGACGATGCCGAGCCATTGCACGTAGTTGTCGAACTTCTGCCCGGCGCATTCGGCGACGTAGCGGTTCTCGATCGGGAAGGGGGGCACGATGGTCGCCGGCGCCAGCAGCAGATCATACGTCTCGAAGAACTTCACCGCGCGCGCGGTGATCGCGATGCGCTGCGCCTCGGCGCGCGCGATCTGGGCGACCGTGAGCTTCAGCCCTTCCTCGATGTTCCAGATCACCTCGGGCTTGAGCAGGTCGCGCTTGGTGCGCAGCAGCTCCGCCTTGCTCATCGCGAAGTCGAGCGCGCGCAGCACGTGGAAGCATTCATGCGCCTCGCTGAAATCGGGATGCGCCTCCTCGACGATCACGCCGAGCTCGGCGAAGCGCTGCGCCGCCTTGCGGGTGACGGCAGCGACTTCGGGATCGACGGGCGTGATGCCGAGATCGGGCGAGTAGGCGACGCGGACCGGCTTCTGGCCGGAGCGCGCGGCGGCCAGGAACGACGTCGCAGGCGAGGGCAGCGAGATCGGATCCGCGACGTGCTCGCCGCTCATCGCGTCCAAGAGCAGCGCGAGGTCCGCGACGTTGCGGGCCATCGGGCCCTGGACGGCGAGATTGCGGTCGATGGTCACCGCCGGCGTATTCGCGACGCGGCCGAAGCTCGGGCGCAGGCCGACGATGCCGCAGAAGCTGGCGGGATTGCGCAGCGAGCCGCCCATGTCCGAGCCGTGCGCCAACCAGGCCATGCCGGTGGCGAGCGCCACCGCGGCGCCGCCGGAGGAGCCGGCCGCCGAGCGGGACGTGTCCCAGGGATTGCGCGTCGCGCCGAACACCTCGTTGAAGGTGTTGGCGCCGGCGCCGAACTCCGGCGTGTTCGACTTGGCGTAGATCACGCCGCCATTGGCTTCGAGATGCTCGACCATGAGATCGGAGCGTTCCGGAATCCGGTCCTTGAAGATCGGCGAGCCCTGGGTGGTGAGCACGCCGGCGACGTCGGTGAGATCCTTGATCGGCACGGGCAGCCCGGCCAGCACGCCGCGCTCGGCAGCCGGCTTCTGCATCAGCGCCTTGGCGTGATCGCGCGCGCGATCGAAGCACAGCGTCGGCAGCGCATTGACCTTGCCGTCGACGGCTGCGATGCGCGCTTCCAGCGCGTCGAGGCAATCCAGCGGCGTGACCTTGCCGGACTTCAACTTGTCGACGACGGCGCAGGCGCTCTCGCGGATCAATCCCTGGTCGGCCAAAGCTTAGTTCTCCTGATGGCAAGCGTCCCGGCGCTTCGCTGTAGATCACGTTTCGGCTGAGGTGGAAAGGTCGCGGCGATCAACCCCACCCTGCGCTGATGCCGCCATCGACGGTATAGATCACGCCGGAGGTGTAGCCGGCACGGTCCGAGGCCAGGAACGCCATCAGGTCGGCGATCTCGCTGACATGCGCGGGGCGGCCGAGCGGCAGGGTCTTCTGGAACTCCGTGTAGCGGCTCTCGTCGCCGAACAGGTCGCGGGCCCGCGTCTTCAACAGGGTGACGTGACGATCGGTGCCGACCGGCCCGGGATTGATGCCGACGACGCGGATGTTGTCGGCGAGGCTCTTGGAGCCGAGCGCGCGGGTGAAGGCCATCAACGCCGCATTGCCGGCGCTGCCGCAGATGTAGTTGGCGTCGAACTTCTCGCCGGCCGCGCCGATGTCGTTGATGATCACGCCGCCGCCGCGCGCCTTCATCTGGGCATAGACCAGCCGGGTCAGGTTGATGAAGCCGAACACCTTGAGGTCCCAGGCATGCCGCCAGGCCGCCTCGTCGATCTTGTCGATCGCGCCCCCCGGAATATCGCCGGCATTGTTGACGAGAATGTCGATGTCGGACGCCTCCTGCGCCAGCCGCGCGACGTCTTCGGATTTCCGCAGGTCCACCACATGCGCGGCTGCATCGATCTGGTGCTTCGATCGGAGCTGCTCGACCAGGGCGGAAAGGCGATCGCCGCTGCGCGCAGCGAGCCGGACGTGGCAGCCTTCCTCGGCAAAGGCTTCGGCCGCCGCGGCGCCGATTCCCTTGGACGCGCCGGTGATGAGAACGCGCTTGCCGCGCAGATGAAGGTCCATGGAGGCTCTCGCTGAGGGGAGGGAGACCGGATTGTCGGGCGCGTCAGCCATGCGGTCAATCTTGCACCGCAGCGTTGCGCTTCCCGGCCGTTTGGTCCATTCAGGCGATCGACAAATCAGCCTGGACAACCGGCGCCAACACTCAAGGATCCGCTCGATGAGCAAGAAGCCCTATCGCATCGCAGTCATTCCCGGCGACGGCATCGGCAAGGAGGTCATGCCCGAGGGCATCCGCGTGATCGAGGCCGCCGCCAAGAAGCATGGCGTCGCCGTGCAGTTCGACCATTTCGACTTCTCGAGCTACGACTACTACGAGAAGCACGGCCAGATGATGCCGGACGATTGGAAGGCGCAGATCGGCGGCCATGACGCGATCTATTTCGGCGCCGTCGGCTGGCCGGCCAAGATCGCGGACCACGTCTCGCTGTGGGGCTCGCTGATCAAGTTCCGCCGCGAGTTCGATCAGTACGTGAATCTCAGGCCCGTACGGCTGATGCCCGGCGTGCCGTCGCCGCTGGCGGGCCGCAAGCCCGGCGATATCGATTTCTGGGTGGTGCGCGAGAACACCGAGGGCGAGTATTCCTCGGTCGGCGGCCGCATGTTTCCGGACACCGACCGCGAGTTCGTGACGCAGCAGACGGTGATGACTCGCACCGGCGTCGACCGCATCCTGAAGTTCGCCTTCGAGCTGGCACAGTCCAGGCCGAAGAAGCATCTGACCTCGGCGACCAAGTCCAACGGCATCTCGATCACGATGCCGTATTGGGACGAGCGCGTCGAGGCGATGGCGAAGAACTATCCGGGCGTGAAGTGGGACAAGTACCACATCGACATCCTCACCGCGAACTTCGTGCTGCACCCGGACTGGTTCGACGTCGTCGTCGGCTCCAACCTGTTCGGCGACATCCTGTCCGATCTCGGCCCGGCCTGCACCGGCACCATCGGCATCGCGCCGTCGGGCAACATCAACCCGGAGCGCCATTTCCCGTCGGTGTTCGAGCCGGTGCACGGCTCGGCGCCCGATATCGCGGGGCAGGGGATCGCCAATCCGATCGGCATGATCTGGTCGGGCGCGATGATGCTGGAGCATCTCGGCGAGAAGACCGCGGCGCAGTCGATCGTCGGCGCGATCGAGCGCACGCTGGCCGAGCGCACCTTGCGCACGCGCGATCTCGGCGGCAATGCCGACACGGTGGCGTGCGGCAAGGCGGTCGCGGAGATGGTGGATTAGGAACGCTGTTTGTCGTCGCTCCGGCGGACGCCGGGTTGCATAGCCACGGTTCGTAAGGCGGATTAGCGGAGCGTAACCTGCCTTACTCATCGTTGCTGGACGACGGCGGATTACGCTCCGCTAATCCGCCCTACGCGATTGCCACCGTCCGCTCTCGATCAATCACGCGGTATAGGTTGCCTGCGTTGGCCGGGACGACAGCGGTAGTTTAGGCGACAGCTCGACCAACAACGTCATTGCGAGGAGCGCAGCGACGAAGCAATCAGGGTCGCCGCGGGACTCTGGATTGCTTCGCTGCGCTCGCAATGACGGAGGAGAGAGCGTTTACTCTGCCGCCACCCGCCGGCAGTGCTCCCACGCGGCGTGGATCAGGTTTTCGCTCGCCTCCGGGGTGCGGAAGGCCGAGTGCGCGGACAGCGTCACGTTCGGGATCGTGGTCAGCACGTGACCGGCGGGCAGCGGCTCGGTGTTGAAGACGTCGAGGCCGGCGTGGCGGATGTGGCCGGAACGCAGGGCGTCGATCATCGCGGCCTCGTCGATGATGGCGGCGCGGGCGGTGTTCACGAAGATCACGCCCTTGCGCATCTGCGCGATGCGCTCGCGCGACAGGAAGCCGCGGGTCTCGTCGTTGAGCAGGAGGTGCAGCGAGACGACATGGCTCTGCTGCAGCAGCGTGTCGAGGTTGACGAAGTCGACGCCCGGATGGCTCTTCGGCGAGCGGTTCCAGGCGATCACCTTCATGCCGCTGCCCGACGCGATGCGCGCGACCTCGGCGGCGATGCCGCCGAAGCCGATCAGGCCGAGCGTCTTGCCGGTCAGCTGCATGCCGTCGTCGCGCAGCCAGTTGCCGGCGCGCATCTCGCGGTCCATCTGCGCGATGCCGCGCGCCGAGGCCCACATCAGCGCAATGGCGGCTTCGGCAACCGCCGTGTCGCCATAGCCCTTGATCAAATGCACGGTGATGCCGAGCTGGCTAAGCTCCTCGGGGTTCATATAGCTGCGCGCGCCGGTGCCGAGAAAGACGACGTGCTTGAGGCCCTTGCACTGCTTCGCGACCTCGGTGGGCAGGGCGGTGTGATCGACCACGCCGATCTCGGCGCCGTCGAGGATCGTGGGCCAGTCCTCCGGCTTGATGTCCGGATCGAGATGCACGCGCATCTCGGGATCGCCCGATTTGCGCTGCCGCTCGAAGATCTCGGCCAGCGAGTCGTTGGCGTCGATGAAAACTCCGCGCATGTGAGGGTCTCCTTTACGAAGGATGCGAAGTGGCTGCGCAGGCACAGATGCGCTCCCTCCCCCCTTGTGGGGGAGGGCTGGGGAGGGGGGTGGCTCCGGGCGAGACTGCCCGTGCGGACCCCCACCCCCGACCCCTCCCCGCTGCCGACAATCGCTGTGCGATTGCGGCGGGGGGAGGGGAGCGCAGCGTGCCCGCGCGATTGAGGTCTATGATTGACGACTAATAGTTCGGCGGAGCCGATTGAAGCAGCCCATCACGACGCCACGCCCGCCAGCGATAGCACGGTGTGCAGCAGCACGTTGGCGCCGGCGGCGCAGTCGGATTGCGTCGCGTCCTCGAGCTCGTTGTGGCTGATGCCGTCCTTGCAGGGCACGAACACCATGGCGGCCGGCATGATCGTGTTGAGATTGCAGGCGTCGTGGCCGGCGCCGGAGGTGATGCGGCGGTGCGCATAGCCGAGCGTGCCGGCGGCGCGCTCGACGGCGTCGACCAGCTTCGGATCGAAATGCGTCGGCGGCTTGCGCCAGACCTGGTCGATCGCGATCTCGACTTTGCGCTTCTTGGAAATCTCGTTCGCCGCCGCACGCAGGCTGGCATCGAGTGCCTCCAGCGTCTCGGCGTTGGCGCTGCGGCAGTCGATGGTGAAGGCGATCTCGCCGGGAATGACGTTGCGCGAGGGATTGGCGATGACGGCCTCGCCGATGGTCGCGACCGCGTTCGGCCCGAGCTTGAGCGCGATCTGCTCCAGGGTGAGCGCGAACTCCGACAGCGCCAGCAGCGCGTCGCGGCGCAGCGGCATCGGCGTCGAGCCGGCATGGCTCTCGAAGCCCGTGACCTTGCCGTCGTACCAGAACACGCCCTGGCCGTGGTCGACCACGCCGATGGTCTTGTTCTCGGCCTCCAGGATCGGACCCTGCTCGATATGCAGCTCGACGAAACCGGAGAATTTCTGCGTGCCGACGGCGGTCGCGCCGCGATAGCCGATCTCGTCCAGCGCCGCGCCCACGGTCATGCCTGCGGCATCTGTCCGCGACAAAATGTCCTCGACCGTGAAGTCGCCGACATAGGCGGCCGAGGCCATCATCGCCGGCGCAAAGCGCGAGCCTTCCTCGTTGGTCCAGTTGACGATGCACAGCGGCGCGTCGGTCTCGATGCCGGCGTCGTTGAGCGTGCGGATCACCTCCAGCGCGCCGAGCGTGCCGAGAATGCCGTCGAACTTGCCGCCTGTGGGCTGGGTGTCGAGATGCGAGCCGAGCCCGACCGGCGGCTTCGACATGTCGCGTCCCTTGCGAAGTGCGAACATCGAGCCGAGCGTGTCGACGTGCACGTCGAGCCCGGCATCCTCGCAGGCTTTCCGGAACCAGTCGCGGACCTGCTTGTCCTCCTGGCTCAAGGTCAGCCGCCGCACGCCGCCCTTCGGCGTCGCGCCGAACCTGGCGGTCTCGTGAATGCTGTCCCAGAGGCGGGCGGAATCGATCTGCAGATTGGTGACGGCGCGGCTCATGCTTGAATTCCCTGTACTCCGGCATCCTGTCCATCGCGCGCCGCGACGAGCCCGTCAACCGATGCAGAGGGATGGCTGGCCGTCTGCGCCGTCCGGACTGCGAGCTCGGCGACGCGCTCGATCGCGACCATCTCGGGCGACGACAGCCAGCTCGCGGTGAAGGTCAGCGGTGGAATCCGCAGGTCCGTCTTCAACTCCTGCAGGCGGCCGCTCTCGATCTCGTTGGCGACGATCGCGGCGGGAATGACGGCGACGCCGAGCCCCTCGACCGCCATGTGGATCACGGTCGCCAGCGAGGCGCTGGCGTGCAGCCGCATCGGCGGCAGATGCGGGCGGTTGAACAGCGAACGCACATTGTCATAGGGCTGGGTGTTGCGCGGAAAGGTGATGATCGGAAACCGCGCCATCTGCTCGGCGGTGACCACGCCCGTGCCGAAGCCGAGGGCAGGGCTGGCGAGGAAGCTGATCGGATAGTCGCACAGCACGCGGCTGCGGATGCCGGACTCGGAGGGCGCGCCCAGCGCGAAGGCGAGCTCGATCTCCTGCGCCAGCAGCCGCGCGTGCAGATGGGGCGTGACGTCGACCTCGATCTCCAGCGACAGATTCGGATAGCTCTCATTGACGCTCTTGATCAGCCGCGGCAGCCAGTCGTGCACGATGGTCTCGGCGACGCCGAGCCGGAGCACGCCGCGCATCGCCGAGCGGTCGCCGACCTCGGCCAGCATCTCCGCGCGCAGGCCGATCAGCTTCTCGGCATAGACCAGCATCTGCCGGCCGCTTGCGGTCGGCGACGCCACGCGATGGTCGCGGTTGAGCAGCTTGACGCCGAGCTCGCGCTCGAGCTGGGCGATGCGCTGGGAGATGGCGGGCTGGGTCGTATTGAGGCGCTGCGCCGCGCCGCGGAAGCTGCCAAGCTTCACGACCCAGAGGAAGGTCTCGATGGAACGGAAATCCAGCATCGCGCCCCGCTTGGATCAATTTGTCTTATCGATCCTGATTAAAAACGAAGATTAGACTTTATAGCATGGCTGATGTTCAGTGAGTTTGTCGAGATATTAGGCAAGTGGCACAAATGACTGTTTCTGCGGCAGTGCAGCAATCAGCCGGCGAGACGGATCTTCTCCCGAGCCATCGGGCCCGCCTGGATTATCGCGCGGGTAGGGGCTGGAGCACGGCGGGCGTCGCCAACGGCTTCGTCCAGGGCAATCTGGCTGTTATCCCCGAGCAGCATGCCGGCGCCTTTCACCGCTTCTGCCAGCTCAACCCGAAGCCGTGCCCGATCATCGGCATGTCCGATCCGGGCAATCCGCACATTCCGGCGCTCGGCGCCGATCTCGACATTCGCACCGACGTGCCGCGCTATCGCGTCTGGCGCGATGGCGAGATGGTCGAGGAGCCGACCGATCTGCTGTCGCATTGGCGCGACGACCTCGTCACCTTCGTGCTCGGCTGCTCGTTTTCCTTCGAGGAGGCGCTGATGGCCGACGGCCTGCCGATCCGCCACATCGAGCAGGGCTGCCGTGTGCCGATGTATCGCACCAACATCGCCTGCACGCCGTCGGGGCCGTTTGCGGGGCCGATGGTGGTGTCGATGCGCCCGTTCAAGCCGGCGCAGGCGATCCGCGCGGTGCAGATCACGACGCGCTTTCCCGCCGTGCACGGCGCGCCGGTGCATCTCGGGCATCCCGACCAGATCGGCATCGCCGACATCAGCAAGCCGGACTACGGTGACCCGGTGCCGGTTGGCGCCGACGAGATTCCCGTCTTCTGGGCCTGCGGGGTGACGCCGCAGGCGGTCATCGCCGCGGCCAGGCTGCCCTTCGCCATCACCCACGCACCGGGGCTGATGCTGATCACCGATCTCAAGAACAAGGATCTCGCCGTCCTCTAATCAGGCAG
>BFBZ01002088.1_pt1 | contig 11665 bp, 9 predicted proteins | sample 1888401 | NCBI WGS metagenome assembly BFBZ01 (sample SAMD00112614, study PRJDB3348) | symbiont metagenome | host: Chara braunii | reverse complement strand
CCTGCCGATGCAGGACGAGATCTTCCCTGATAAAGAGCACTTCGGGCGCATTTTTCGCAACAACGCGATTATGAGCAGCATGGGCATCCTGCAGATAGCGGCCGTAATGGGTAGCTGCGTGGCGGGTGGCGCCTACCTCCCTATTATGAGCGATGAGGCCATGATCGTGGATAAAACAGGCTCCATCTTTTTGGCCGGCTCATACCTGGTGAAAGCGGCCGTTGGCGAGACCATTGACAACGAAACTCTTGGCGGTGCTACTACGCATTGCGAAATCAGCGGTGTAACAGATTATAAGTGCCTCAACGATGAGGATTGCCTCACTCGCATCCGCAACATCATGGGCAAAGTGGGAGCTTATGAAAAAGCCGGCTTCAGCCGCGAAACGCCTGCGCCACCAGTAAAAGACCAGAAAGAGATCTATGGCCTTATTCCCGATACGCGCGACAAGCAATACGATATGCGCGAGATCATTGCGCGCCTGGTGGATAAAGGCGAAATAGAAGAATATAAAGAGCTGTACGGGCAAAGCATTATTTGCGGCTACGCGCGCATCGATGGCTGGGCTGTGGGTATTGTAGCCAACCAGCGCAAGGTGGTGAAGAGCAAAAAAGGCGAGATGCAATTTGGTGGTGTGATATACAGCGACAGCGCCGACAAGGCCGCCCGCTTTATCATGAATTGTAACCAGAAAAAGATCCCGCTGGTGTTCTTACAGGACGCCACCGGTTTTATGGTGGGCTCGCGAAGCGAACATGGCGGCATTATTAAAGATGGCGCCAAGCTGGTGAACGCCATGAGCAATTCGGTGGTGCCGAAATTTACGATCATCGTTGGCAATAGCTACGGCGCGGCCAATTACGCCATGTGCGGCAAAGCATACGATCCACGCCTCATTGTGGGCTGGCCTACGGCCCAGGTGGCGGTGATGGGGGGGGCGCAGGCTGCCAAAGTATTGGTACAGATAGAGGTGGCTTCTCTCAAAGCAAAGGGAGAAGAGATCACCGAAGCCAAGGAAACTGAATTGTATAACAGGATCAAGGACCGTTACGATGCGCAAACCACGCCATATTATGCGGCCTCGCGCCTGTGGCTGGATGCCATCATCGATCCGCTTGATACACGTAAGGTGATCAGCATGGGCATAGAGATGGCAGATCATGCGCCTGTAACGAAAGCCTACAACGTGGGTGTGCTGCAAACGTAAGCAGCAGTTATTTTTAAATCAAAGATCATGGCAAAAGAAGAAGCGCTATTCCTCTCTGTAGGCCAGGAGCTGAAGGGAGCAGAGCAGAGCCAGATGTTTGGCAAGCCCTGCTTCAAAACCGGCGGCAAGGCTTTCATGTGTCTTTTTGAGAACTGCATGGTATTTAAGCTGTCTGGTGCTGTGCACCAGGAAGCGCTGGGCCTGCCAGGCTCGCACCTGTTCGATCCGTCGGGCAGGGGCCGGCCAATGAAAGAATGGGTGCAGGTGTCGTATACACACCACCAGCATTGGGCCCGCTTTGCCAAGGCCGCCCTGGCTTATGTAAAAGCATGAGCCAGGAAAAACCAGTGGGCAGTGCAGGTTCCTGGTCCTTCATGAAAACAATCTGCTATATACTCATTTGTGTTGCCGGTCTTTATGCACAGGCATTTTCGCAGGCCGATACCCTGGTTGAAATAAACGACTTCGGGGCCAATCCCGGTAATATCTCCTTATTTTATTATGCCCCGAAACATCCTGTAGCCCCCAAAGCCCCGCTGGTAGTGGTGTTGCACGGCTGCTCCGAAACAGCCAATTCAGTAAACCGGCTCACGGGCTGGAGTGACCTGGCGGAACGCTATGGTTTTTATGTGCTGTTCCCGCAGCAGCATATCACCAATAACCCTTCGCATTGTTTTGACTGGTTCAGGATGGGTGACATTGAGCGCGGCAAAGGCGAGTGTGAAAGCATCCGTGAAATGATCGGGTACATGAGCAAACATTTTTCTATTGACTCGTCTGGTATTTCGGTTACCGGCCTGTCGGCTGGCGCGGCCATGAGTACAGTGATGATCGCCACTTACCCGGAACTGTTCAAAGCGGCGGCTATTTTTGCCGGCGCACCTTATAAGCCGGGCGACAATTTTGTTTCGGCCATGAGCAGTATGTTGCATATTCCCGACAAAGCCGCCAGCGAATGGAAGCGGCTGGTGAGGGAGCAAAATCCGGCTTACACTGGCCCTTACCCAAAAGTATTGGTGTTTCACGGTAAGAACGACCCGGTGGTAAATATCAAAAGCGCCCGGGAAATTGTGAAGCAGTGGACAGCCCTTCATGACGCGGATTCTGTAGCTGATAAAACAGAACACCCCTATGCCGGCCAGAATGATATCACCCGCTACGTGTATTTTGACCACGCTGGCGAAGCCGTGGTGCAGTTCTATGAATTTGATCACCTCGGGCATGCCTTGCCTGTAGACCCCGGTTATTGCAGGAACCAGGGCGGCCGGAAAGGATTGTTTGGCACGGATAAGAATTTTTATGCAACGTTCTATACGGCATACGAATTTGGACTTATTGATAACTGGGGGATCCATGGCCCGGCTTCAGTGACTGCAAATGGGGAAGCACTGTTTTCGGTGAAGGGCGACCCGCTCTCGACTTATTTCTGGACTGTGCCGAAGGATTGCGAAATCGTGGGCGAAAGTAACAGTGCGCAGGTTCATGTGCGCTGGGGAGATCAGCCAGGCACAGTGAGCCTGGAAGAAGTGGATGGCAAGGGCTGTCGCTACCAGCACCCCGCCTGGCAGGTGAAGATCAAATAGGCACCTGGCGGTTTCGGTACGTCAAAATGTTTATAACCATTTGGCGGGATCCGTTTATCATCTGCCTGTTTTCTGTACATTCATCTTTAGATTTTCTGTCATGTCGCTCAGCATCGCTTCACTCAACTCGGGAAGTAACGGTAATTGTTACTATGTAGGCAATAGGGAAGAAGCCGTACTGATAGATGCAGGCCTTTCCTGCCGCGAAACCGAGCGGCGGATGGCCCGCCTGGGCCTCCGGATGAACAAAGTAAAAGCCATTTTTATCTCGCACGAACATACCGATCATATCGCTGGGCTGGCTGTGCTTTCCAGGAAATTTGCCTTACCGGTGTATATGACAGAGGCTATGATCCCTCATGTAGCGAGACATATAGACAGCGCCTGGGTGCGTGAATTTAAATCGAACGATGAGGTGACAACAGGTGCTCTGCGCGTGAAAGCCTTTTCGAAGGTCCACGATGCCTGCGATCCTCACAGCTTTGTGGTGCAGCATGATGGCGTGAGAGTGGGCGTGTTTACGGACCTTGGCAGGGTGTGCGATAACCTCATTTTTCATTTCAGGCAGTGCCATGCCGCTTTCCTTGAAGCCAATTATGATGCCGGTATGCTGGCCAGCGGTCCTTACCCTTATCACCTCAAAAAGCGCATCAGTGGGGGCAAAGGACACTTGTCGAATGCGGAGGCACTGGAGCTCTTCAAAGCGCACAGGCCACCGTTCATGAGCCATTTGCTGCTGTCGCACCTGTCAAAAGAAAACAATGACCCGGCGCTGGTTAATGCCTTGTTCCAACCCTATGGCCATGAACTGCATATTGAAGTGGCCTCTAGGTACCACGAAAGTGCCGTGTACCAGATCACGGCAGGCGGCTCCCAGGTACTGCCGCACCCGGGAGCCGAGCCTGTACAGATGTCTTTGTTTTGAGCAAAAACCTCTAACGGTGTGTGGGCTATATATTAAAAGATACCTCTGATGATGAATTGAAAACAGCCCTCGATGCTATTCGTGTAAAGGGATTTTACCATTCCGAGTTTATATCAAGGTATATGCTTAAGGCCGTGTCAGCTGAAAATAAAATAACTCCGGTTATTGCGCTGAATGAACGTGAGCGTGAATTTCTTAAACTGGCCTGCTCTGAGCTCACATACAAAGAGATCGCGGATATTATGTGCCTGAGCCCCCGCACTATTGATGGCTACCGTGAAAACCTCTTCGAAAGGTTCGGAATAAAAAGCCGAGTGGGATTGGTATTGTTTGCTATGGAAAAGAAATTGATATGATCAAAGATTCTTCGGGTAGCAGATAAAATATTTTGTAACCTTTTTACTCAGGGCTTTCAGGTTTAGCTGGTCTGAAGCCTCTACCACATCTACCAGGGAGCCGTCCTTGAACAGGATATTGATCTTTGATTTCTCTGCATTATAAGCGCTGTTGTTCACACTTTCAGAGAATACCAGGTAGCCGGCTTCTTTGGCGCTGAGCCGGAATGTTTTCAAAACCTTTTGTAACAGCTGTTCTTTGTACGCTTTGTCAATGGGGGTGTTTTGCAGCTCTATTTTATATAGTTGCCGGTTGATGAGGTTATCGCATAAAAGGGATAACACTTTGTCAGGGTGCGAGGCCCATACCTTCACGGCACCCATGATGTCGTAATCGTCGAGCAGGATAAACTGGTGCAGCAGCTTGGGGTTGCTGATAAAATCTTTCCTCGAGAAATTATGTTTCAGGAACAGGTTGAGTGCCGGGCTTGCAAAAAGTGTTTCGCCCCGTAGTGAAAGCTCCTTGGCACGCTTCAGGATATTTACCAGCAGCTTTTCGGCGCTCAGCACGGTTTTATGGAGGTACACCTGCCAGTACATAAGGCGCCGTGCGATCAGAAATTTCTCGATACTGTAAATACCTTTTGCTTCTACCACCAGCTGGCCGTTGCTCACATGCAGCATTTTGATAATACGGTCGCTGCTGATGATCCCTTCCGAGACACCTGTAAAGAAACTGTCGCGCTTCAGGTAATCGAGCCTGTCCATATCCAGCTGGCTCGACACGAGCTGGTGCAGGAAGCGCTTGTGATAATCGCCTTTGAAAATGCGGATGGCGAGCGACAACCGGCCTTTGAACTCCTTGTTGAGCTCATCCATCAGCATGGCAGAAATATCTTCGTGGCTTATCCCTTTCACAATGGTATGTTCCAGCGCATGCGAAAAAGGACCGTGGCCAATGTCGTGCAGCAGGATGGCTACGTTGGCAGCCTTGCACTCCTCGTCGGTGATCGCCACGCCTTTCGACTTCAGTACCTGCAGCGCTTCGGTCATGAGGTACATGGCGCCAATGGCATGGTGGAAGCGCGTGTGCAGCGCGCCGGGGTACACGAGGTTGGTGAGGCCCAGTTGCCGGATGCGGCGCAGGCGCTGAAATGCCGGGTGATTGATAAGATCGTATACCAGGTCATCGGGAATGGTGACGAACCCGTAGATGGGATCGTTGATGATCTTGCGCTTGTTGATGCCGTTCATATACACAAATCTACTAAGAAACAGGAGAATGTGTATCGCCTCCGCCCGAAATGTCAGGAAGTGGCTTTCTGCTTTTTCACCGTTTTCAGGTTCAGCAGGTTCATAGGGTTGGTGCTGAGGCCGCTGATATTCTTGTGTACCAGCCGGATCACCTGGTCGTAGTAGAGCGGGATCACAGGCACATCATCTATAAGCATCTGGTCCATCTGCTGGTACAATACTTTTTTTACCTCCGGGTTCTGCTCACGGATGGCCTTCTCGAAGAGGTGGTCGAAATCAGGATTTTTGTAATGCGTGTAGTTCGATCCTACCGGTGCGAAGTTCTTGCTGTAAAACAGGTTCATGAAATTCTCCTCATCGGCATAATCGCCTACCCACGATTTTTTAAAGAAGTTGTACTCGCAGCTGGCCACGGCTTGGCGCAGCACCGTTGGCTTGTCGACGCTGATCTTTACTTTGATGTTGTTATCGGCCAGTTGCGATTGGATATACTCGATCTGCTCCAGGTAATTATCGGTGGTATGCAGCGTGATCTCCGGCAGATCTTTGCCGCCCGGGTAGCCGGCTTCCATCAGCAACTGCTTTACCTTTTCTGGATCGTATTTGTAACCCTTCACCACCTGGTTGTTGAATGACGGGAGACCGCTTGGGATAAAACCGGCTGTAGCGGCAATGCCAATGTTGTTGCGGAAGAATTTGACCATCTTTTCCTTGTCGAAACCGTAGCTGATAGCCTTGCGCAGGGCTTTGATCCTGAGCGGCGAGTTCTTCACGATGCTGATATTGGGATCGATGAGGATCCCGAGGTAATCCGTTTTGAGGAAAGTGGATTTCTGCATGTTGAATTTTTCCGCGTAAAACGCTTTCAATTCGCCATTTTTGTCGAGCACCTCGTTGATGTTGAAGGCGTCCGCCCCGCTCAGCATGTCGTATTTATTGTTGAGCAATTCCATGAAAGCTGTTTCGCGGTCTTTGACAAAAGACACAGACACCGCATCAAGGTATGGCAGCCTGCTGGCACCTTCGTATTCAAAATAGTTCTCGTTTTTAAGCAGCACCAGCTTGGTGCCTTCTTCCCACAGCTTGTATTTGAAAGGGCCTGTGCCCACCGGGTTCCGGCGAAAATCCTGGCCGTAATATTCTACCGCCTCATAAGGGATCACGGAAAAATATTTCATGGTGAGCACGCTCAGGAACGCGCTGAAGGGTTCCCTGAGGGATACCAGCAGGGTGGTGTCGTTGGGAGCGGCAAAACCCTTGTAGTTTGTTTTGTCGGTGCGGTCTATATTGCTCAGCAGGGTCATGGCACTGCTCACCCTTGGGTCGTAGAGCCTGTTGAAGGAATATACGAAGTCCTTGGCTAGCACTTTGCGGCCCTTGCCTCCTTCAAACACCTTGTTGTCGTGGAAAAACACATTGTCGTGCAGGTAAAAAGTATAGGTAAGCCCATCATCGCTGATAAACCATTTTTTGGCAATGCAGGGCTTTACATTCAATGAGTCGTCCATTTGTACCAGGCCATTGAACAGCTGGTTCACCGCCCATATATTTTCGAGGTTACTGGCTGCGGCAGGGTCGAGCGAGGAAATACCGGCCATTTCGTTGTAGCTGAAATAGGTGCGGGTGTCCTCATCGTGCTTGCCCGGCCCGCAGGTACATAGCCCGGCCATTAATAGCACCAAAAGGAGGAGTTTTTTACAGGTATTGAAGGTCATGAATATCGTTTTAGGTGAAGTGACAAAATGCTTCCTCTCTCAATATTACCAATAATCGATGGGCTATTTTTGCATGACCCCGGGCAGTTTTTCACATGATTGTGTCAATTTATATAAAAGCCTTATTTTTATGTTTAGATTCTCTTTAACTTTGGAATATGCATAGATTTCTATTCACCCTTTGTTTACTGGCAGCCCTTATACCTGTATCTGCGCAGGATGACGACCTCACCAAGGTAACGCCCGATGGTGCCTCTGCCAAGCTGAAGGCCGGCAATTACGAGGATGCGCTGGGAGATTACCTGCAGCTGCTGAACAATGATCCTAAGCATGAGCAGTATAATTACAACGTAGCCGTTTGTTACCTTAATAGCAACGTCAACAAATCGAAGGCTGTTCCATACCTCGAGATCGTGGTGCGCCGCGAGAAGCACGACCCCAATGCCGAATACCTGCTCGGAAGGGCATACCAGTATGGCAACCGGTTTGACGATGCGATCAATACCTTTACCAAATTCAAGCAGGGAGGCAAAGGCAGCGAGTTTAACCTTAAAGACGTTGACCTGCAGATGCAGCATTGCATCAACGCCAAGGAGCTGATGAAATACCCCGTGGATGTTACTTTCCAGAACCTGGGTACGAACATCAACTCCGAATACAACGACTATTACCCCTTTGTGACCACCGACGAGTCTTTTATCGTTTATAATACCAAGCGCCCCGAAAAGAACGCGGAGAAAGCCGACAATGGTAACTATGGCACCTCCATCTATATCTCGAAGGTGATCAACGGCCAGTATATGAAAGGCTCCGCGCTGGGCGCCCCGGTAAATGCCGGGAACAATGGCATGGAAGTGATCGGCCTGAGCTCAAAAGGCGATATCCTGCTGCTGTACCTGCCCGATGGGCAAAACAGCGGGATCATCTACATGAGTAAAATGGATAAGAGTGGCCTGTACGGCAAGCCCGAAAAGCTGGACAAATCCATTAATTCGCATGGCGATGAGATTGCTGCCAGCATCAACGAAGATGGTAGCGTTATTTACTTTGCCAGCGACAGGCCGGGCGGTTATGGCGGAACGGATATCTATTGCTGCAGGCGGCTCACGAGCGGAAAATGGGCCGAGCCACAGAACCTGGGCCCGGATGTGAACACTTCTTACGATGAGGACTTTCCGAACATTTCGCCCGATGGAAAAACATTATACTTCAGCTCTATGGGCCATACCAGCATGGGCGGGTACGATATTTTTAAATCGACCTACAATGAAGATCAAAAGCTTTTTGGCAAGGCCAGGAATATTGGCTATCCTGTTAATACCACCTACGACGACATGAACTTCCGGGTGTCGAAGAACAGCAAATATGGCTACATTGCCTCTGTGAGACAGGGTGGCCTGGGCGATTATGATATTTACCGTGTGACGTTCAACGAGGTGGAAAGCGATTATTCAGTGGTGATCGGCGAGATCAAATCCAAAGATGGCTCACCGGTCAATTACGCGGATGTGTTCATTTCGGTGAACGATAATATTTCCAATGAGCTGGTAGGTAATTACCTGCCCAATCCTGCCAATGGCCGATTCATTGTGATCCTCACACCGGGCAAATACCTGATGAGCATTGAAGCCCCGGGCTTTAAAACCCAGACCCAAACTATCGAAGTGTTCGACAAAGTATCTTACCAGGCAGAGATCAACCAACTGGTGGAACTGTCCAAATAATTTTTTGTACCGTGGAATTTTCATCCAAACTGATAGAGCAGGCTGTTCACCATTTTTCGCGTTTGCCGGGAGTAGGGAAGAAGTCTGCGCTGCGCTACGTGCTGCACCTTATCAAACAGCAGCCGGAAGACGTGAACGATTTTTCTGAAGTGCTCAGGGCACTGAAAAAAGACCTGAAATTTTGTAAAAACTGCCATACCATTTGCGATCATGAAGTGTGCGAAGTGTGCGCTAACCCGGTGAGGAACCATCAGCTGATCTGCGTGGTGCAGGATTACAGGGATGTGATGGCCATTGAGAATACCGGGCTTTACAAGGGCGTGTACCATGTGCTGGGCGGGCTGATCTCGCCCATGGATGGAATAGGTCCTGCCAATCTTAACGTGGAAAGCCTGGTAGAGAAGGCGGGTGCACCCGGGGTGAAAGAGATCATCCTGGCGCTCAACGCCACCATGGAAGGCGAGACCACCTGTTTCTATATCTTTAAGAAGCTGGCAGCCTACGATGTGGCTATTTCCTCTATTGCGCGCGGCATTGCCGTGGGTGATGAGCTGGAGTATACCGACGAGGTGACACTGGGCCGGTCTATCCAGAACCGGGTGCCGTATACCAATAGCCTGGTGAAGTAATCCCGTGTTTTTAAGCGTTTACCCTCATATCATCCAATAGGGTGGCCAGGCGGCCAGTCAGTTTTTTTCTCGAATAATTTTCGATGGCGATTTTATCAGGCAGCTGCGTGCTTTGATGGTTATACAGTGCCATGATATTCGCTTTGAGCTTTTGTATATCATCAAAACCTGAGATCAGGCCACATTTTGTTTCTGTCATGATCTGCGCGAGGTCGCCATCTTCAGGGCCTATAGCGATCAGGGGGACTCCTGCAGCCATGTACTCAAAGAATTTACCGGTTAAAATGCTTTTCGCGTTCTTGGTATTATTCACCAGCAGCAGCAGTACCCTCGACCGTTGTTGCTCCATGATCACTTCATTGTGCGGCAGGTAATCTATTTTGCGTAAATACCCTGCAAGGCCTGCCTGCTCAATACTTTCTTTCACGGCATAATCTACCTTGCCTACCAGTTTTATTTCCAGGTCCTTTTCAAAACCAGGATGCTCACAGATCAGCTCAGACAGGGCTTTCCAGAGCGTGTGCGGATTGCGGCTTTTTACCAGTGAGCCTATATGGGCGATCGAAAATTTACTATCCTGTTCCAATGCGCCCTTGTATATATCCTCTTCATCGTAACCATTGGTGATGGTGATAAATTTATCATGCGTCGGGATGCCATAAGATGCCAGGATCGCCTGCAAATCGCCGGTGCAGGTGGGGCCTACGCTCACCACGCGGTCGGCCTGCTGCAGCACGGCTTTCTCGAGCTTCCTGTGCCTGGCATCGGCAGCTTTGGAGAGCATCAGGTCCTCATAAAAATCGATGTTGGTCCAGGGGTCCCTGAAGTCGGCCAGCCAGGGCAGCGCCGGGAATGTTTTTTTGAGGCCTGCAGCAATAAGGTGCATGCTGTGCGGTGGGCCGCTCGAGATCACGGCATCCACAGGATTGTCTTTTAAATAGCGGGAGAGGTATTTCACACTTGGTCTGATCCAGAATTTTCGCGCGTCGGGGATAAAAAAGTTACCCCTGATCCATACAGACAACTTTTCGGCGAGGGAGGTTTTTTTATTTTCAGAAAGGAAGGCTGCGTTGATCTTGTCGTCTTTTTTGCGGCCAATAAAGGTTTTGTATATAGAGTAGGGCTCCCAGATGGGCGTTTTGAGTACCCGGATCCCTTCAGGGATGTCTTTGAGCAGTGAGTTGTCCACCACCGGCATCTCACCATTCTCGGCTGTATATACAACGGGCTCCCAGCCAAACGCGCGCAGGTACTTCACAAATTTAAGGCATCGCTGCACACCCGCACCACCCGCAGGTGGCCAGTAGTATGTAAGGATGAGTACTTTTTTCATGTTATTGCTTTCTTGCCACCACGATCATCTCTTCGCCGATATTGAGCATCGCCAGGGTTTTGTAAAGGAGGTTATGTGCCAGCATATACAGCCTCAGCTTCCACATAGGTTTGCTGGTGAATTTGTTGAAGTATGCCTGTCTTTCGCCCGCATTGATCTGCCTGTTGGCCTCGGCCTGGGTTTGTGCCTGCTTAGCCTGTTTACGTTTGAGGTAAGGCAGGATGGTGTACATGATGAACAACTTGATCTCGAAAGATGATTTGATGGTCTCCACTTTGTAGCCATGCTGGCTGAGCAGCTGCGTGATCGTTTTTTTACCGAAGTAGTTCACGTGGTCAAGGCCCATCATTTTCCAGTCTCCCTTATATTTTTTAGCAATATGGCTGTCTATCTGTGGCACCTGTATCACCAGGATCCCATCGCGGGCGCTGAGCTTCGCACATTTCCCGATCACATCACCGGCCTGGTCTATATGCTCCAGCACATCCCACATGGTAATGATATCGAACTTCCTGCCTTCATCCATTTTAAAAAAATCAACATGGTCTACGGGCAGTTTCAGGTCGTTTTTGGCGTAGAGGTAAGGCTGCTCGGCTATTTCGATACCATATACATCATAGCCCAGCATTTGCCCGGTGAGCATAAAATGTCCCCAGCCGGCGCCAAGATCAAACAGGCTGCCTTTTGGCTTGTATTTTTTGATGAGCTGGTAGCGAAGCTTATGACGCTCTATTTTTACCCAGTTGTTGCCCTGCCTTACAGCATTGGCTACGCTCTCGTCCTTGTAGTTTTCGTAACTGATACTTTTGCGGAAGTATGGTGGTATGAACAGGAAAGAACAATGATTACACTCTACAACTGTAAAATGATCTTTCTTGTATCTGATGGTAAACTGATCGTGCGCTGTATTGCCGCATACGCAGCATTTTATGTTCTCGAAAATATCACTCATGTGGCAGG
>BFBZ01002087.1_pt1 | contig 11665 bp, 8 predicted proteins | sample 1888401 | NCBI WGS metagenome assembly BFBZ01 (sample SAMD00112614, study PRJDB3348) | symbiont metagenome | host: Chara braunii | reverse complement strand
GTAGATCTCTCGCAGGCAAACATGACGACGTTCTCGGCGGCCGCCATCATTGTTTCCTTCATTTCCGGTTGCGATGGTGTCGGCCCACTTCGTCGTCCCCCAACCCAGGGGGCGCCATGACGCGCTCCACCGACCCGCCTCGATATCGTCCCGAGCCTGCCGTTTCTCTGGATCGGTGCCGAGCGCTCCCACGTGCCGCAGTGGCATTGAAGCTACACCCGGCCGCGTAGCGCCTGGCGATCCATGCCGCTCATCCGTCCAGCAAAGCGGGTCGAGAAAATGCTGTCGGGTGAGGTTCGAGCTTGCCGCCCGCATAAAAGGAGTATCGGCTCAGGCTTCAAGTATGGGCGCCGGCTTGACGAACGCGTGACTGGAGTAGCTTGACAAATTGCGTCCGAGACACCGCGGGCGAGAAGACTGGCCCTTGACCGAACGGAATGGCCTCGTGGTTCAACATGATGAAGCGGAGATCGGCGAGGCGGCTCACTCCGGTTGCCACCAAATGGGAATTGTTCCGGCTGGCCGCCGCCAGAACCGAAAGTAGTGTCCTCTGCTTCTCCCGATCGTCCGCACATCCGGTGATCAACAGCCCATCCAGTTTCACCTCGGCGAATTGACCGCCGCGGTTTGCGATCTGCCCGGCGTTGATCACATGATCCAGAGCAAGCGTCACCTCCTCAGCTTGTAGAGACCGCTTGAAAGCGTCAATCTGAAGCTGATTGGGCGCTTGATTGCCGGCGTCGAGTTCAATCCGTAGACCTTTCCATCGCCGGCTGATGGGTCGAACACCGTCGACGAGGGCGGCCACTTCGCTGCCATGGAACGCGTCGGCGGGGAAGTTAATCGAGAACTCCATGTTGAAGCCGATGCGATCGAACGCGGCCCAATCCCTCACCGCCGCTCTGATTGCTGCATAGCCGAGGACTCTCAGTTCGTCTTTGCCCGTGATCTCAAACCTGCCGGGTTCCAAAACTCCGTGTCGGGGATGATGGATCCGGGGGACCAGCTCTGCTCCTTGGAGCCGGCTTTGGCGCAAATTGATCTTTGGCAGGTACCAGAACTGCAGCCACCTCTTGCGCGCCGCCAAGGTCAGGTCGACGGAAACCAAGCCGTCCTGGCCACGCGCCATTCCATCCTCCTGCAGAACCGCGAACAGCTCCGTATCGACTGCGTCGGCGGTGATAGCCGGAAGGACGCGGATCCCAGGCGGCGGGAGGAAATGATTTTGAGAGGCTTCGCCCACTGGCTGCAGGGGCCCCTTGTAACCGGCGTCGCTCAGAGCACGAGCGACTCGCGCGGCGTCTCCGCACGGCCCGGTGATGACGAAATCCGGCATCCGGGACAGCAGGAGACGCGGGATGTCGGATGTACGGCCCGCCCGCCGAATCTCGACTTTTGCTTTCCGGAGAACTTCGAGGATAGCGTCTTCCGACGACCCGAGGGACTCGGCAATCATGCAGAGACCGGCCGTGAGCTTCTCGTCGAGCTTTTCTAACGGTTTTGCTGCAATCGGATCATTGTGGTCATCCGGGCTCCCCGCCGAAAAAAGTTCCCGCGTCAAACGCAGCAGCTCCGCGAGCCGCAGCCTTGTCATGTCCATTTTCTTCTCCGGCGCGCTTGGGATGCTTCACTCCCGTTGCCCTTGCCACGGCACGAGTTGCCTCCAATCGCGCGATCCAAAATGTCCACCGATCAAGTCCGGGGAAGGCGTGCAGCGAAATCTTCACCTTCGGCAGGGCGCCCGAATAGATAACCTTGGCCGATCGGACACCCCATCCCGGCCAGTAGCGCGCGCTGGCCCTCGCTCTCCACTCCTTCCGCTACGACCGCAAGACCCAAGGCCCGCCCGAGATCGATGATTGCCCGGACGATGACCATCTTCGATGGGCTCGTCGCGAGTTCAACGACGAAGCTTCGATCGATCTTGATTTCGGTCACCGGGAAGGTCTCAAGCAAGCGGAGGGTCGAGTAGCCCGTCCCGAAATCATCTACGGAAAGGCCGACTCCGAGATCCCGCAGTCTGCGGAAGGCTTCCAGGACGCCTGGCGTGTCGTTGAGGAACATGCTCTCGGTGATCTCCAACGTCAGCCATGCCGGTTTGGCGCCGACCTGCCGCATGACACGGTCGAGTATCTGCGCCATGTCCTTGTGCAGGAATTCCGAAGCGGACACGTTCACCGAAAACCGCAGTGGCCGGTCGCGATGCTCGTTTATACGGCGGGCGAAGGAGGCAACGGCTGCGACACCGCGTTCGCCGAGATCGAGAAGCAGACCAGTCCGTTCCGCCGCTTCGATGAACCGGCTGGGCGGTTGGCTCCCAAACAAGGGGTGGTTCCACCGCATGAGCGCTTCCGCGCCCACCCATTCGCCTGTCGAGAGGTCGATCTGGGGCTGGTAGTGATGGACGAACTCGTCGTTTGCTATGGCGACCTTCAATTCATGGGTCATCCGGACGCGGCGGCGCGCCTCCACCTCGTCCGCGCGCCGAAACCGGCGCGGCCCGCTGAGCGGATCCGATTTGGCGGCACGCAGCGCCGTGCTGGCGTTCCGCATCAGGGAGATCACACTGCCGCCTGGTTCTCCGACCGCATAGCCGATTGCAAAGCGCAGCGAGATGTTCGCCCCTGGGATTACGAAATCGGGGGCGAGAGCGGCGGAGACGCCGGCAACGAACTGCTCTCCGTTCGCTTCATCCGCCAATTCGAAGGCCAGCGCGAACTCGTTGGCTCCGATCCGCGCGACCAGAGCAGCGCCGGCCCCCCGCAATCGGCGGCCGGTCTCCAGCAGCAGGGCATCGCCGACATCGAAGCCGTATCCCGCGTTGACGTCATGAAAGCCAATGACATCGAGCTTCACGATCAGAGCCGGGCCAGCATGTGTCGCGAACCTTCCTTGAGCCGCGACGACAAAGGACTGACGGTTGAGGCACCCCGTCGCCGGGTCGAGGTTTGCGGCGCGATCGAGGGCCATCTCGGTCTCGCGGGCTGTGGAGACATCGCGGAGAATGCCGAGGTAGAATAGGCCACCCCCACCCCTGAAGGGTCTGAGGGTGAGGCTGTTCCAGAATGCCGCCCCGTCCTTGCGATGGTTGCGGAGCGTGACGTCCAAAGGCTCGGCGCAGGTGATCGCTGCCCGAATTCGGGCGATCTCCGGCTGGTCTCGATCGTTGCCTTGCAGGTAGCGACAGTCCTTGCCGAGGACCTCGTGCCTGCCATAGCCCGTCAATCGTTCGAAAGCCCTGTTCACGTAGAGAAGAGGACCGTTGCCCGCCGAAACTCGGGCTATCGCAACGCCGTCGGCGAACTCTTCGACCAGCGATGGAAGGACCAACCGGAGCAGTTCATCCGAACCGACGTCCCCCATGTTGTGGATCGGCCTCGGCGAAAGGCTCAAGGAATCCAGCGTCGTTCGTTGATCAGCATCTGCCATGAACCGAGCAATGGCGCACTTGCCCGGTGGAGGGCAATCCGCGCCCAGGGTCGGTTCGGGACAACCGTCAGCCGATTTCGGACAAAGTGCGCCTTGATCCGTCTCCCGCGCCGCGGAAGCGTTCGCGGTAGTCGGACGGCGTCGCTCCGAGATGCGCAAAAAAGGCGCGACGCATGGCGCGAGCCGACCCGAAGCCGCTCCTCACGGCGATCGTATCAATTGGTAAATGGCTGCCCTCGAGCAGGAAACGTGCGACGTCGATGCGCGTCAGATCGACATAGTCGGATGGAGTGATTCCTACCTCTCTCGTAAAGACCCTCGTGAAATTCCGCGCGCTCATCGCCGCGATCTTCGCCAGGGCGTCGACCGACAGATCCGAAGCGGGGTGGTTAAGAATGTACTGTTGGGCCTGGTACAATCGGCCGCGGTCGACGGATTGCGCAGCGAGATGTACGCTGAACTGAGACTGATCCCCCGGGCGTTTCAGGAACACGACCAGACGGCGGGCGACATAGAGCGCCACGTCCCGGCCGAGATCCTCCTCGACCAGCGAAAGTCCCAGATCGATCGCCGCACTTGATCCGGCCGATGTGACCAGGGCACCGTCCCGAACGAACACGCGGTCGCCGTCCACCTTCGCTTCGGGAAAGCGCTCTGCGAGGAGGGCTGCGAACTGCCAGTGCGTCGTCACCCGGCGGCCGCCGAGGAGTCCGGCGTCGCCGAGCAGGAATGCCCCCGTGCAGACCGACCCGTGCCGCCGCGACCGCCGAGCCGTACAGGCTAACCAGTCGATGACCTTCGCTCCGGGTGCGTTGGGAATGCCGACGCTCCCGGCAACAAGTAGCGTGTCAGGGTCGTTCGGGCTGGCGCGAAAGTCGCAGTCCGGCAGAACTCTCAGCCCCGACCCGCAGAGGATTGGCCGGTTTTCTTCCGCGACGAGTACGACGTCATAGAATGGCTCTGCCGCGCGCGCATTCGCCTCGGCAAACACATCCATCAGACCTGCGAGTTCCAGAGAATGGACATTTATCGGCGCGAAGATGACGACGCGCATCGGGGTCTCTCCGGAGCGGGCATGATCCCGCAGCTTCGCTAGCGGGTGTCCCCCGCGGCAGCAGGCCTACGCAATGGCTCGGTGTTTATCTCCGACGCCGCAACGTCGGATCGTAAGCCATTTCCCTCGGTTCAGAAGACGGCTGGCCCCCCGGTCGTCCGCCCGGCGAAGCGTTGAACGACCACTCTATATCTTCTCCCGCCGCGCGTCATTCAAATGCTACGAGCGTGCAAATCAGGTTCCGGTATGGGAGTCCTCCGGGGCGGCTCGTGCCGTGCGCATCAAGACTGCGAGTGGGGGGTGGCGGAAGAAGCGCCCATAGGATGCTCGCGAATTTGACGATGCAGAATGACCTGCCGGCGCGCTTAAGCGTCATTGCAACCGGTAGACACGCTCTTTCGGAAAGGTGTCCCGACGTCCGGCCCACGCAATAGGCGCCGATCTTCGATCTCATATCCGTGTTGCCGCGCCGCTATGTAAATTCGGCCCGCAGGTGGTTTCAGGCTCCTCGGCGCATGAAACCCGCGAAGAACGATGCGAGCTCGGCGTAAGCGCCGAGCGGCAGAACATGCGCGATATATTGATCCGGCCGCACCACGATCACGCAGCCCCGCTCGCGATCGACGCCGCGCATGTCGAACACGTCGTGGCCATTCCGAAGATCCGCGCAGAAGATTTTTTCGTAGTCGCGCAGCCCATGGCGTCCTTTCTGCGGGAGCAGGAAGGACGGCATGGTTTCAAGCGCGAGATCGCTGTGGCGCTGCTGCAGGACCGCCCTGACATCGATCACCGCATCGATATCTTCGCCGCCAAGCGTGTATCGTCTGACCGGCGAGCCCTTGGCGTCCGAAAGAAACGAGCAGAACGCACCGATGCCGGAATTCGCCGCGCTGGGGTGGCCTGCACCGGCAAAGGCAATGAGGCGCCAGCGGCCATCGGCCTTGACCACATGCCCGAGATGAACCGGCTTGGCATCTGCCAGGCGGACCACCGGCGCCGAGTGAAACCGCGTGCCGATCACGAAACCCCTGGCCAGATGCTGATGGGTCGTTTCGCCGGTCAGGATGGACGGCGCATATCGTGTTGCGGTTCCGGCGGTATAGCGCCCGTGCTGAACAAAATAGCGCTGGACCTCGGCAGGATCGATGCCGCAACTTTGTCCGTCGACTGCGACTTTTGCGGCGCCGCTGAGAATGCCGGCCCATTCCCGGTCGAAGTCGACCAGTTCCTTGGCAATGGCGCGGCGTTCGGCCGAATAGCTGTGCAGCAGGCTGGGAGAGCACCGCTCCTGGAGCACCGCGGCCAGCTTCCAACCCAGGTTGAAAGCGTCCTGCATGGAGACGTTCATGCCCTGCCCGGCCTTCGGGCTGTGCGTGTGGCAGGCATCCCCGGCGATGAATACGCAAGGCGCGCGGTCACCGACCTCCTGGTCCGGCACGTCGTCGAACTTGTCGCAAAGGCGTTGGCCGATCTCATAGGCGGACCACCACGCCACGTCCTTGACCTCGAACGAGTAGGGCTTGAAGACCCGCTGGGCCGCCGCGACCAGATAATCGATCGTGATATTGCGGCTGGCGATGCGCTCGTTTTCGTCGAGGTCGCCAAGTTCGACATAGATGCGAACCATATAGCCGCCTTCGCGCGGGATCAGCACGATGCTGCCACCGTTTTCGGACTTGATGACGGCCTTCAGGCGGATGTCGGGAAAGTCGGTGACGACAAGGACATCCATGACACCCCATGCCTGATTGGCGCTGTCACCGTGCAGCGCACGCCCGATGGACTTGCGCACGGTGCTGCGCGCGCCGTCGCAGCCGACCGCGTAACGCGCCCTGACCGTCTCGGTCTGCCCCTCTTTCCCGGGATCCAGCCGTTCGAAGGTCGCCGTCACCGGCAGCCTGGCCGTCGGATCGACCATCAGATCGACCAGGCGGCGCGAATAATGCGGTTCGAGACGCGGCGGCGATTTGCGCATGACGTCGAGGTAGAAATCATGCACGCGTGCCTGATTGAGAATGACGTGGGGAAATTCGGACAGCCCGTCCTCGGTGTCCTGGACCCTGCCGCTGCGCATGATCGTCCCGGGTTGCCGGTCATCAGGCTTCCAGAATGTGGTCTCGTTGACCCAATAGGCCTCCCGGAGGACCCGCTCGCTGAAACCATAGGCATGAAACATTTCCATCGTGCGGCAGGCGATGCCATCCGCCTGGCCACGCAGCAGCCGGCCGGACTTCTGCTCGGCGATGCAGGTTCTGATGCCGGGAAAGGCGGAGATCTGGGCCGCAAGCGTCAGTCCGGCCGGCCCGCAACCAATGATCAGGACATCGATGTCATCGGGAAGAGGTCGTGGAGCGACGGCTGTGCCGCTGCGCTCTTCCAGGTCTGAAATGTCCGGATCCCCCGGTTCGAAACCGTTCAGATGGAATTGCACGGATCTCTCCTCGGCACGGCCTTGGAGCCTTGCAGGCCCGTTGATCGCGGCAAGGGGCCGTCACTGCTCGGCAAGGATGTTAAGCGCCCCGGCGCCCGGTGCCCAGCGGGCCGGTCCGGCCTCCCGCGCCCCGGCGCTCAGCGGCTGATCAGCCGTGCCTCGCCGCCGTCGACCAGTACCTCTGCGGGCGCCGGATGGCTGAGGAAATGGACCGGGCTGGCGGTCAGGCCATAGGCCCCCGACTGCAGCACCGCGACGAGGTCGCCCTCCCGCAGGTCCGGCAGCTCGGCCTTGCGGGCGAGCATGTCGAGCGGCGTGCAGAGCGGCCCGGCGACGCCCACCGTCATCCCGGCCGGTTCGGCCATGCGGGCCGGCGCCAGCACCGGATAGTCGCGCTTGATGATCTGGCCGAGATTGCCCGAGGCCGCCAGGTGATGGTGCATGCCGCCGTCGGTGACCAGGAAGCGCGCGCCGCGCGACGTCTTGGCCGCCAGCACACGCGCGACATAGAGGCCTGCCGAGCCGACCAGGAAGCGTCCCGGCTCGACCACGACCTTCGCCTCGCGGGTCAGCGGGTCGGCCCGCAGCGCCGCGATAAGCCCCGGAACATGGCTCGCCAGCTGCGCCAGATCGAATGTCGTCTCGCCGCTGTAATAGGGGATGCCGAGCCCGCCGCCGAGGTCGATGGTCTTGAGCGGCCGCCGGATACGCCCGGCGACGCGCCGCGCGACGGCCAGGCCATGGGTCCATTGCCCGGCCAGCATGTCGGCATCGAGGATCTGCGTGCCGGCGAACATGTGGACGCCGCGCAAATCGAATGCGGCGCTCGACGCGACCCGGTCGATCACGCCGTCGAGTTCCTCCTCGTCGAAACCGAAGGGCACGGGACGACCGCCCATGCGCATGGCGCCGCCCTGAACCTCGGCCACCGGGTTGAACCGGATCGCCACCGGCACCGGCGCCCGACGCCCGGCGGCCAGCCTTTCGATGCAGGCGATCTCTTCCAGGCTTTCCAGGTGGATCTCGCCGATGCCCTCGGCGATCACCGCCTCGAGTTCGGCGGCCCGCTTGCCCGGACCGGCAAACAGGATGCGCTCCGGCGCGGCGCCGGCAGACCGGGCCAGCCGATATTCGCCGAGCGAGGCGATTTCGACACCCGCGCCCTCGTCGAGAAGCACCTTGACGACGGCCGGGTTCGGGTTGGCCTTGATCGAATAGTGGATGGCGGCAAAGCCCGACAGCACGGTGGCGAGCTTGCGGTAGTTCTGCCGCATCCCCTCGGCGCCATAAAGATAGAGCGGCGTGCCGAAACGTTCGGCGAGCGCCTTGACGGTGAGGCCGCCGACCAGCAGGTCCTGCCCGTCGACCGCGAACAGCGCGGCGGCGAGACGGCCGGCTGGGGGTGGCGGATCAATATTGGTCATGATCAATGCTGGTCATGGCTGCGGTCCGCGACCAGGCCGCGATAATCGACCTTGCCGTTCGGGGTTACCGGCAGGGCGTCCACCCATTCGATGCCACGCGGCACCATATAGGGCGGCAGATCCGCCGAAACGGTTCTCAGGACGGTGTCGACATCGACCTCGCCCGCCTTGGCGACGCCGACGGCATGCACCCGCTGACCGGCAAAGGGATCCGGCAGACCGATCACCGCCACCTGGACGAAGGCGCCGGTCGCCATGAGCACCTCCTCGACCTCGGTCGGGCTGATCCGGTAGCCCGCCGACTTGATCATGGCGTCGCGCCGCCCGACGAAATGGAAGAAGCCCTCGTCATCCTCGAAGACCAGATCGCCGGAATAGCACACGGTCTCGCCGCCTTGCGCGGCGGCGACGAAGGGATGCGGCTTCAGCACCTCGGCGGTGTCCTCCGGCCGGTTCCAGTAGCCGAGCGACACGGTCGGGCCGCGATGCACCAGAATGCCCGGCTCGCCGGGCTTGGTCCGCCGGCCTTCGGCGGTCACCGCGAAGATCTCCGTTTCCGGGATGGCCCGGCCGATCGAGGTCGGCCGGCGGTCGATCTCCTCAGGCGCCAGAAACGTCGAGCGGAAGGCCTCGGTCAGCCCATACATCAGAAAGATGCGGGTGTCGGGGAGCCGCGTCCGCAGCCGCTTCACCGTCTCGGACGGCACCGCGCCGCCGGAATTGGTGATGTAGCGCAACGACGGCAAAGGCGTACGCGCCAGCGACGGGCTGGCCCGTGTCAGGATCGCCCAGATCGTCGGCACCCCGGCGAGGCCGGTCACCCCATGGTCGCGGATCGCGGCGACGATTTCGTCGCCGAAGCGGAAGCTCAGCAGGATCAGGACGGCGCCCTGTTCGACCGCGGTGAGCAGCTGGTTCAGCCCGTAATCGAAGCTGAACGGCAGGACCGACAGGATCCGGTCCGCGCTGGTCAGGCCGAGATAGCTGCGCACGATGCGCGTGCCGGCGATCAGGTTGCGATGGCTCAGCATGACGCCCTTGGGGCGGCCGGTGGAGCCCGACGTGTAGAGAATGGCGGCGAGGTCCTCGCCGATCGCCTGGTCGGACACGGATGGGCGCGCCTGACCCTCATCGACGGATCGCGGGTGCCATGCGGCATCCTCGACCAGATGCAGGGAGATGTCCGCGAGATCGCCCAGCGCCTCGCGCAGCCGGGGCGCCAGCGCCTCGTTGGTCAGCACGATGCGGGCGCCGCAATCGGCCACGATGTGGCGGATCTGGCCGGCATGGAGCAGGCTGTTGACCGGCACGAAGACACCGCCGGCTCGGCTCGTCGCGAAGATCGCCCAGCATTCCTCGAGCGACTTCGGCAACACGATCGCGACCCGGTCGCCGCGTGCAAGACCGCGGCCCTGCAGGACGGCGGCGGCATGATCCACCTGAGCCTGCAGCGCCGGATAGGCCATCGACCGGTCGCCGTCGATGAGGGCGATACGGCCCGCCGCGTCGGCCGCACCGGCGTCGAGCAGGTGATGCACGAGAAAGGGCGGCGACATCAGCGTCGGGCTTGCTCGACGAAACGGGCGAGCTGTTCCACCGTCTCGAAATTGTCGGGATCGAAATCCTGGTCGGAAATCTCGACCGCGAAACGCTCCTCGATGAAACCCATGAGGTCGAGCACGCCGAGCGAGTCGATCGCGCCGGTGGCGAGCAACGAGGTCGCGTCGTCGAAGGGCCGGGAGCCGAGGCCGGGAAAACGCCTGAGCAGGAAATCCCGGATGACCGCCTTGGCGTCAAGAACATCGCTCTCGGACATCGTCTTTGGTCTCGCGTTCATCAGCATCAGAAGGGAAGCAGCACGAATTCGGAATAGGCGTGATCGATCGTCTCGGCATCGACCCCGCCCTTGGTGAAGGTCGGCGGCCGGAGGCGGCTGAACCAGGCGCCCGCCACCCCCTCGTCCCGGCGGGCCGGAATCTCGAGCGAAACCACGCCCTGGCCGAGCAGGAACCGGGCGACGGTGCCGATCGCCGCCTTCAATTCGACCTTGCTCGGCGCGTAGACCACCCGGGCGGCCGGCAGCCCCTTGTGGCGCGTCCGGGCGAAAACCACCGGCCAGAGCTTGTCGTCACGGCTGAGCACCACGCAGATGCAGCCGAACCTGACATGGTCCTCCAGCACGGTGCGTACGGCCGCCGGCAGGGCGTGCTTCGGCACCTGGTCGAGCGGCACGACCCGTGCTGCGGCAGGACTGTAATGCAAGGCGGCGAGCGGCAGGGCCGTGAGCAGGACACCGTCCGTCCAGACCGTCAGCCCCAGGCGGCCGTTCAGATGGATGACGCTCGGGCTGGGCGTCAGGTCGGTATAGACGGTACCCGGCTCGCTGATCACCGCCTTGAGCATGCGCGGCGCCAGCCACCGGTGAGCTTCATCGATATACCAGCTCGACAGGTTGACGACGTCACGGGTCGTACCGTCGGGCTCGATCCGCTTGCTGCGCATGGTCAGGATAATGCCGACATCCTGGTCCCGGACGCGCAGGATCTGGCCCACGGGTCCGGCCTGGATCCGCGCGTGGTGATCGGTCTGCCGCTTCAGCCCCTCGATCCAGAACGATGGCTGCTGAGACGGGAAGCCGCGCGCAAGCAGGGCATGCACGCTCTCCAGATTTGTCTCGTCGATCGGAACCAGCATGGCGGCAGATCTAGCGCGAAATGTCCAATTTTAAAGGCGTTGGAGGATTCATTCTTAATATCAAGCCGTTAACTTTGCCTGTTCGAGGCACCCGGGATCGCTGCCGCCACGGCAATGGCGGCGCGGCGTGGTGCCGCAGCTAGGGCTGCTCGATCGCGTCGGGCAATTCCTTCAGCAGGAACTCGGCCAGGGCGCGCACGCCCGGCAGCGCGCCGCGCCGCGATGGCATCAGCATGCTCAGCGAGGCCTGGTCGCCGCGCCAGTCCGGCAGCAGTCGGACGAGCGCGCCGGACGCCAGTTCCTGCCGGCAGGCATGGGCCGGGATCGCGCCGACGCCGAAGCCCGCGACCGCCATCTTCTGCAGCACCAGCCAGTCATTGCTGAAGAAGACCGGCTGGAACGGCACCAGCGCCTGACGGCCATCGGCGTGGGTCAGCCGCCAGCCCGGCGTTTCGATCGAAGCATCGCGTGCCAGTCCGGCCACGCCGTGAAGTGCCTCCGGATGCACCGGGTGGCCAATGTCGTCGAGAAAACCTGGGCTCGCGACCAGCACCTGCCGCACCTGGCAGATCGTGCGCTGGATCAGCCCGGAACTGGCGAGCGGCGACCCGTGCACGCGCAAGGCCACATCGA
>BFBZ01000022.1_pt311 | contig 11669 bp, 11 predicted proteins | sample 1888401 | NCBI WGS metagenome assembly BFBZ01 (sample SAMD00112614, study PRJDB3348) | symbiont metagenome | host: Chara braunii | reverse complement strand
TCCCACACCGAATGCTCGATGATCTTCTTGCCGAAGGCCGTGCGCGACGACAGCCGGCGCACCATCTTCTCCAGCGCCTCTTCGGCCTTGCCGATGGTGCGCATGCAGTGATGGATGCGGCCCGGACCGAGACGGCCCTGCGCGATCTCGAAGCCGCGGCCCTCACCGAGCAGCAGATTGGCGACGGGAACGCGGACATTCTCCAGCAACACCTGGGCGTGGCCGTGCGGCGCATCGTCGAAGCCGAACACCGGCAGCATCTTCTCGACCGTGATGCCCTTGGTGTCGAGCGGAACCAGGATCTGCGACTGCTGCTGATGCTTGGCCGCCTTGAAATCGGTCTTGCCCATCAGGATCGCGATCTTGCAGCGGGGATCGCCGACGCCGGACGACCACCATTTGCGGCCGTTGATCACATAATGATCGCCGTCACGCACGATGCTGGTCTCGATGTTGGTCGCGTCCGACGACGCCACCGCCGGCTCGGTCATCAGGAAGGCGGAGCGGATTTCGCCGTCCATCAGGGGGCGAAGCCATTTGCGCTTCTGCTCCTTGTTGGCATAACGCATCAGCACTTCCATGTTGCCGGTATCCGGCGCCGAGCAATTGAACACTTCCGAGGCCCAATAGATGTGGCCCATCTGCTCGGACAGCAGCGCGTATTCCAGGTTGGTCAGTCCCGCGCCGCGGAATTCGTCGTCTTCGTGCGACGACGGCGGCATGAACATGTTCCAGAGGCCTTCGGCCCGCGCCTTTTTCTTCAGCTCTTCCAGCACCGGAATGACTTTCCAGCGCTCGCCGGCCGCATCCTGCTCCTTGTAGGTCTTCACCGCGGGGCGAACATGCGTGTTCATGAACGACGTGACGCGCTCGAGCCATTCACGCTGGCGATCCGACAATGTAAAGTCCATCAGGCGATCCTCGCTGTTTGTTTGAAAATCTTTGCCACAGTGTCTGCTTGCCGTCCGACGCCCGCAAGAGCCTTGTCGAAATCCCGCGGAACGGAAAATCCAGCATCAAAATGTCATGAAGCAGAGCCGCATTGACATTTTCCCAACCTCAAACGATAGTTTCATACAATAGTTTGAATTGCAATCGGTGACTTTCTGCCCTCCCCGGCAACCCACCATTGCCGGACGCGCATTGCGAGTTGGCGCGCAAATTGACAAGCAAATTGAAAAACGGCCTGCCGATGTCCACAGACCAGACCAAGACAGCGATTTTGAGCGCCGCCGAAAAGCTCTACGCCGAGCGCAGTTTCGGCGAAGTCAGCCTGCGCGACATCGTCGCCGCGGCGAACGTCAACCTCGCCGCCATCAATTATCACTTCGGCTCCAAGGACGAGTTGCTGGCGGAGCTGTTCCTCAGCCGCGCCACCAGCCTCAACCGCGAACGCTTCGCCGAACTGAAGGTCGCGGAAGAAGCCGGCGGCGGCCGTGCGGAGGTCGACGCGATCCTGCGGGCACTGGCCGGCCCGCCGATCCGCTGGTGCCTCGGCGCCGACCGACAGCGCTCCGCCGCCGCGCGCTTCATGACCCGCGCCTCGGTCGAAACCGTGCCGCCGATCCGCAAGATCGTCGAACGCGACATCAGCCATCTGCGCCGCTTCGCCGACGCGCTGCGCCGCGCGCTGCCGGATCGCGATGAGGTCGACGTCTACTGGGGCCTGCATTTCGCGCTGGCCATGGTCCGGCAGACCATCACCGACAGCGATCGCCTGCGAAAACTGTCCGGCGACCTCTGCGATCTCGACGATATCGACGACATCCTCGAGCGGATCGTGCGGACGGCGAGCTACGCCCTGACTGGAAGGGCAGCCGGCAAGGAGCGCGCCAAAGCGGCGGCGGGTAGCAGATCGTAGCCCGGAAGAGCGAAGCGACATCCGGGATTCCGGTTTCTGCCTTTCCGCATGTCGCCGATCTCATGCGGGCTGCCGATGGTCCCCTGCCACGACGCGACCGGCCTTGCCGCGCTGATCGCGCCACGAAACGGCGGCCCCTGATGTGCCGGACGCGCCATCGCCCGAGCCCAGAAGGTCGCCCCACAGATCAAGACAATCCGTATTCCTATGCTGGAGATCGATCGGGCACGCGCGGACCTGGCGACAGTCTCGCCCAGCCGCCATGGGGATTGACGTCAACAAGGGGGCATGTTGATATCATATCAATTCTTAAATTGTATCCAATTCAATCTGACCTTGGGTATCGGCATGGACGACGCAAAAACGGAGCGGCCCTGGGAGAAACATTATGAGGCCGATTGCATAAGAATTGCGGTCGAGACTCCTGTGTTACGGGTCCTCGATGCAACCTTTGCTGCGGGACAGCAGGTGCCATGGCATCGCCACACCCATGTCGTCGACCATTTCTGGGTGATCTCTGGGCGGCTCCGGGTCGAAACACGTGCTCCGGATCAATGCATGGAGCTCGGGTCCGGCGGCTACTGCGCGGTCGATCCCGGATGTGAACACCGCGTCACCTGCCTTGGCGACCAGAGGTGTCACTTCGTGAACCTTCAGGGATTCGGGACGTACGACTTCTTGCGCCCGAAAGAAAGCCACGACCATTCCGGTCAGCTTTGACCTGCCGGCCTGGCAAGACCCGGACCGTTCCAGGCCTCCAGCCTAATAGTAGGAACGATCATCGAGCGAACCACCAAGCAGGAGCGGCTTGATCTTGCCGAGCGCGAGCTGAAGTTCGCCCACGTTGACACACGCGCTCAAGTTCAAACGGACAAAGCCCGAGGCCGCGCCTTTTCTGAGCGAAAAAGCCTCCGTTGGAGCGATCATGACGCCGAGCTCCTGTGCCGCGGCAACCACGCTGTCACTGCGCACCTCGTTCGGCAGCTTGATCCAGGCGAAGCCGCAGTCGATTGACAGATTGTTTGTCAGTTCCGGCAAAATGCGCTGCAACGCGGCGCCTCGCTGCTCGAGTTCGCGTCGCTGCTTCCTGAGCAAGGAGACCATTTCGCCGGTTTCGATCCAGCGCGCACTGAGTTCGGCGCCAAGCACCGGAATCATCCACATCGAACGCCTGATTGCGCGCGCGAGCCGGCCGCTCCAGGTCTCGGGCGCAACGATGCAGCCGATGCGCAAACCAGGCGCCAGGCCTTTTGACAGGCTCGTGACGTAAAACACCCGATCCGGATCGGTGGACACAAGCGGCGGCGCCGTGTTCGGCCGGAGCGGATCGTAGGCCCCATCCTCGATGATCCGCAGATCAAGCGACCGCGCGATGCGAAGCAGTGCCTGCCGCCGCGCAGCCGGCATGCGGGCCGCGGTCGGGTTTTGAACCTGCGGCATGAGATACAGCCATTTGGCCCCTGTATTCCGGGCGACCTGCGCAAGGTCGTTCGGCAGGATTCCTTCCGCGTCCGCGCGGACGGGCTCCAGGCGAAGGCGCAACTCATCGGCCAGGGCCTTGAAACCGGCGTAGGTAAATTCCTCGGCCAGAACGACGTCTCCCGGCGATGCCAGCACCGAAAGGATGAGAAACGTCGCGTGCTGCGCACCGGTCGTCAGAACCAGTCGATCGGGATGAGCTTCCACGCCAAGGCTTCGAAGAAACTGCGCCCATGCGGACCGATGCCGGGCCAGGCCGCTGTCGGGCTGATAGGTCATGAGCGCCCCGAGCATTTGTTCGCGATCAAGCGCAAGAAGCGCCTGCGCGACCGCGCTCTCAACCCATTTCGCGGCATTTCGATTGACCGCAAGGTCGAGAACCGCCCCGTTCGGCGTCCCCGCGGTCACGACCAGATCCGACGATCGCCGCGCCGGGTCTGCAACGAACGTCCCCCGGCCGACTTCGCCTTTGATCCGGCCCTGCTGCTCCAGCAGCGCATACGCCCGACTGACCGTTCCAGGCGTGACCTTGAGATCGAGCGCAAGCGCCCGATGCGTCGGCAGGCGCTCATTCGGCTTCAGACGGCCCGCATTGATATCGGCGTCGATCGCCATCGCGATGCGGTCGGCTTTCGAAGCGGCACTGGTCGCCAGCGTCGGCAAGTATATTGTCATGGTGTCAATATATTGATTGACGCGATCGATGTCGAGCAATTGTATCAGCCTGCACGCGACCAATGGCGACGCGGACGTGGGGATACAGGATGAGCGCTCAAGCAACTGTCTCTGAAACGCTGGAGCTGAGCTCACCCCGAACCGATCAAACCGGCGCGAAGCGAGCCATCGCAGCGGCCGGCGTCGGCCATATGCTCGAATGGTATGAGTTCACCATCTACGGCTACATGGCACTGATCGTCAGCAAGAAGTTCTTCCCGGCCAGCGAGGTGACGTCGCTTCTTTTGACATTCGCAACATTCGGCATCGGTTTCGTCGCCCGCCCGCTCGGCGGCATCGTTCTCGGACGTCTCGGCGACACGGTCGGCCGCAAACCTGTGATGCTGGCCACCTTTTTTATCATGGCGCTCTCGACGCTCGCGATGGGCCTGCTTCCGACATACGAAGCGATCGGCCTGGCCGCTCCGCTCCTGCTCGTGTTCGTACGGCTGTTCCAGGGTTTCTCGCTCGGCGGAGAATGGGCGGTCGCCGCAGCTTTCATGGTGGAGTGGGCGCCCGAGAAACGGCGCGGCTTTTACGGCAGCTTCAACCAGTTCAGCGCGGCGATTGGCATTCTGATCGGCTCCTTTACGGCGGCCGTCTTGAATTCGGCTCTGGACCCCGGCGCGATTGACGCCTGGGGATGGCGGTTGCCTTTCCTTCTCGGCGTCATCCTCATTCCCATCGGATTCTATGTCCGCGCGATGGTTGGCGAAACGCCAATGTTCGAAGCCGCCCAAGCGAGGGTGGCAACGTCGATGCCGCGCGGCTCGCTTGTCAAAGCCCTGCAGGTTCTTGGACTGGCATCAGCCTGGTCCGTCGAGTTCTACATCTTCCTCGCTTACCTTCCCTCGTTCGCACAAAAGCAGCTCGGCATTTCCTCAAGCGAGGCCCTCTGGTCGAATACGATCGGCGTTGTGGTCTACGCTCTCGTCCTGCCGTTGACGGGCTATCTGTCCGATCGTGTCGGCCGGCGCCCGGTCCTCGCGGCAGGATGTCTGGCCTTCACACTCCTCAGCTATCCGCTGTTCCTGCTTTTGCTCGCGGGTGTTCCGTTCGTTGCCCTGATCGGCATTCAGGCCATCTTCGGAATTGCACTGGCAGCGATCTCGGGGCCGGCGACGGCCGCCCTCATCGAGGTTTTTCCGACCCGCATTCGCTCCGGCTGGCTATCAGCCTCCTACAGCGTGGCCGTTGCCGTTGCGGGCGGATTCGCGCCTTTCGTCGCGACCTGGCTGATCGCGCTGACAGGCCTTGCGATCGCGCCGACATTCTACGTGATTGCGGCATCGCTGCTTGGACTGCTGACGCTCGCCACGATGCAGGAGACTGCCCATCGTCCGCTGGACTGAGCGCTCAATGGAAGATCTGACCATCCGCGAGTGAAGACCTCACTCGAATTTCAGCAAGCCTTGCGTCTGAATACCAATCGAAATCCGAGGATCCCATGATTGCGCTCGAGAAGACCGTCAAACTGGCAGCCGTACAAGCCGCTCCTGTGTTCCTTGACCATGAACGCGGGACTCAGAAGGCCTGCAGTCTCATCCGCGAAGCCGGCCGCAACGGAGCAGACGTCGTCGGCTTCCCGGAGGGGTTTATACCGGGTCACCCCGGCTGGCAGGAACTCATTCCGGCGACGTCGGAGCTGGCCCTGACCTTGTCACGCCAGTTGTTCAAGAATGCCGTCGAGGTGCCCGGTCCTTGCGTTGACGAGCTCTCGGCCGCCTGCCGGGACGCTGGGGTCATCGCCGTGGTCGGCATCAACGAAAGGCGCGCGCATACAACCGGCTCCCTGTTCAACACCCAGCTGTTTTTCGATCGGGACGGATCGCTTCTGCACAAGCACCAAAAAATCGTTCCGACGATCGGCGAGCGGGTGGTCCACACGCCGGGGACGACGGGTCGACAGGCATCGGTCAAGACCGACATCGGCACGATCAGCGGCCTGCTATGCGGTGAAAACGCCAACCCGCTTTTTCAATATTCGCTTGGCCTGGACTATCCGCTGGTGCACGTCGCTTCATGGCCCTCTCACTTTGGCCCCGGACTCGCGCTTGACGGATTGGGCATGGCCGAAGTCATCGCCGTCATCACACAAGGCCTGGCGTACGCCCTCAAGTGTTTCGTCATCAACAGCTGTGCTGCCGTCGATGACTCGATCATCGACGCTTACGGGCTGGATGAATCCGCCCGCGACTTCCTCAAAAAGGCCAGCAACCATGGCGGCACGAGCATCATCGGCCCAGGCGGGAACATCATCGCCGGGCCGCTTCCTCCAGGCGAAAACATCCTTTATGCCGATGTCCGCCTGGACGAGGTCGTCATACCGAAGTTCATCCACGACTTTGCCGGGCACTACAACCGGCCCGAACTGTTCATGTCGCTCTTGTCAATCAAGGACGAGTTGCTGGCCGAGACCGGGATGCGGAAGGGATCGGCCTCCCTGCCGCCGCAAGGGCGCATGGGCCAACCCGCCACGGCGCAATCGCAATGAGCCGATCCGCTTCAGTCCGTCACGGCTGGCGCCCGTGTCCGGCTCACCCCTGCCCCAGCAAATCCTTCAGCACATCCGCTGCGAGTTCGGCACGCCACGGCGGATCGGCGCCAGGACGGCTGCAGGTGAAGGCTGCGCAGGCCGCCGAGAACCCTGTCTCTTATACACATCTAGATGTGTATAAGAGACAGCCATAGAGGAATTCGAAATCGACATCAGACATGCGGATGATGTCGGCTGAGGCTGCGAACGCATCCATGCGACCGACATAACGGGTCTTGTCCTTGACGAGGCCGGGCCGGCAGTTCGGATCGAACGAAACGGTGGCAGCGCCGCGCGCRTCGCGSACCATGGCRAGCGTTTCCGCMGCCCCCGTSGGATCGACCAGYGTGGTCGARCCGACATGGACMGCRTCGATCTCKCCGAACGGGATSGCGYCGTGCCGATAGGCCCAGTTGCGCGACGCGGTCTGTGCGTCATAGAAGGCGTACTGCGGCTCGCCATCCACATGGCGCACGAACGCCAGCGTGGTCTGATGGTCGCTGCGCGTCGCGAACCGCAGATCGACACCCGAGGCCTCCGCATGGCCCGCGACCATGCGCCCGAACAGATCGGTGGAGATGCCGCCGACGAACCCGGTCGCAGCGCCGAGGCGCGCCATGCCCACCGCGATGTTCAGGCACGAGCCCCCGACCACGGGGACCAGCGCATCCCGTCCGTCGGCGGCCTTGACCGGCAGAAAATCAATGAGGGCATCCCCGCAACTCAGCAGCATGGTCAAGTCTCTTTGGGTCAGTCATCCGGGCTATAGCATCATTCCGAACAGTCGCGGAGCCGATCATCGGGCCGCGCTCTGCGCGGGCCCGATGATGGCTTCCAGAATGATCCGAGAGCGTCGCAGGCCTACCAGCAGGTATAGCCGCCATCGACCAGAACCACGCTCCCTGTCATCAGGCTGGCGGCATCGGACGCCAGGAACAACACCACCGAGGCAATCTCGTCCGCCTCACCCATCCGCGCCATCGGCGTGCCGCCGATCCAGGCATCGTACATCTTGGGGTTGTTCTTGACGAAGGCATTGAGCGGCGTCGTCACATAGGTCGGCGCCACCGCATTGACCCGAACCCCACGGGCGCCCCACTCGGCCGCCAGCGACTTGGTGAGGTGATGCACCGCCGCCTTCGAAGCGTTGTAATAGGCCTGCTCCTGCGGCTTGTTGACGATGAAGCCCGACATCGAGCCGATGTTGACGATCGCGCCCGATTTGACGCCGAGCATGTGCTTGCCGAAGGCGCGGCAGCACCAGAACGTGCCGTTGAGGTTGACATCGATGACATTGAGCCAGTGCTCATCGGTCACGGTCTCGGCCGGGGTCTCGCTGCGCGCGATGCCGGCGTTATTGACGAGGATGTCGACCTTGCCGTAGCGCGCCACAAGCTGATCCGCCACCTCGGTGACGCGCCTGGAGTCCGTCACATCCATGAGGACCACATCGGGGTCGTAGCCGCTCGCCTTCAGTTTGGCACTGCCCGCCTCCGCCATCGCCGGATCGCGATCGGCAATAACCACCTTGGCGCCGGCTTCCGCAAGCGCTTCGGCACTGGCGAGACCGATCCCCTGCCCCGCACCAGTGACGAGGGCAACGCGATTGCTGAGCTTGAATTTTTCCAGATACATCTTCGTTCTTCCTGTTCAGAGATCGACCGGTGAACGACAGCGTCCCAGCCCGCGTTCGTCGACCGCTTTGGCTTGGTGTTGTCCCGCTGGTCAGGCGCGAATGGCCAGCCCCTCCTTGTCGAAACGATGCAGGCGGTCCGGCTCCGGAGCCAGCACCACATGGTCGCCGGCGGCCAGTCCCTGCTCACCGATGCATCGCGCCGTCAGCAACCCGAGTGCGCCGGCATCGACGTAGATGAAGGTGTCGCTGCCGAGATGTTCCGCCACCGAGATAGTGCCGGGCCACCCCACGCCACCGTCCTTGCTGACCTTCAGATGCTCGGGCCGGATGCCGATGGTCACCGCACCATGCTCGGCCGCGGCGGCACCGGAGATGAAATTCATCTTCGGCGAACCGATGAAGCCGGCAACGAACAGGTTGGCCGGCCGCTCGTACAGCTCCAGCGGCGAACCGTACTGCTCGATGCTGCCCGCGCTCAGCACCACGATCTTGTCGGCCATGGTCATGGCCTCGACCTGGTCGTGGGTGACATAGATCGCGGTGGTCGCAAGCTGCTTCTGCAGTCGCGTCACCTCCATGCGCATCTGCACGCGCAGCGCCGCGTCAAGATTCGACAGCGGCTCGTCGAACAGGAAGGCCTTGGGTTCGCGCACGATGGCGCGCCCGATCGCGACGCGCTGGCGCTGTCCGCCGGACAATTCACGCGGCTTGCGTTCGAGATAGGGCGTTAGGTTCAGCGTGCCGGCGGCCGCCTCCACCTTGCGGTCGATCTCCGATTTCGGCAGCCCGGCCATCTTCAAGCCGAACGCGATGTTGCCGCGCACGCTCATGTGCGGATAGAGCGCATAGGACTGGAACACCATGGACAGTCCGCGCTTGGCCGGCGGCACATCGACCACATTCTTGCCGTCGATCAGGATCTGGCCGCCGGTGACGTCCTCCAGGCCGGCGATCAGGCGCAGCAGCGTGGTCTTGCCGCAGCCGGAGGGACCGACGAACACCACGAACGAGCCGTCCTCGATCCGGAGATTGGCATCCTTGATGATGTTGACCGGTCCAAACGACTTGCGGACGTTCTGGAGCGTAATCTGGCCCATGATGTATGCCTCCGCGTTGCTACTTGACGGCGCCGAAGGTCAGGCCGCGGACGAGCTGCCGCTGACTGAACCAGCCGAGGATGAGAATGGGAGCAATGGCCAAGGTCGACGCCGCCGACAGCTTGGCCCAGAACAGCCCTTCCGGGCTCGAGTACGACGCGATGAAGGTGGTCAGCGGCGCGGCCTCCAGGGTCGTGAGGTTCAGTGTCCAGAACGCTTCGTTCCAGGCCAGGATGAAGTTGAGCAGCAGCGTCGAGGCGAGACCGGGTATCGCCATCGGCGTCAGCACATAGATCAGTTCGCGGCCGATGGTGGCGCCATCCATGCGCGCGGCTTCAAGAATGTCCTTGGGGATCTCCTTGAAGTAGGTGAACAGCATCCAGATCACGATCGGCAGATTTCCGAGGCACAACAGCATGATCAGTCCGACCCGACTGTCGAGCAGGCCGACGTTCTTGAAGATCAGATAGACCGGCACCAGTACGCCCACCGGCGGCATCATCTTGGTCGACAGCATCCACAACAGGATGTCCTTGGTGCGCTTGGTCGGCGAGAACGCCATCGACCACGCCGCCGGCACCGCGATCAGCATCGCGATCAGGGTCGAGCCGCCGGCGATCAGGATGGAGTTGAGCGCATGATGGACGTAGTCGCTGCGCTCCTGCACGGTTGCGTAGTTTTCCGTGGTCCAGTGGAAGAACAGGAACACCGGCGGCGTCGCGAACGCATCGAGTTCGCTCTTGAAGCTGGTCAGGATCATCCACAGGATCGGGAAGAAGATCAGGAAKCCGAACAGCCACGCGGCCGTCGTCGACACCACCACCTGCCTTGTCGTCACCATCCGTGCCATGGGTCAGGCCTCCAGGTTYCGTCCGACGATCCGCACCAGGAAGAACGCCACGATGTTGGCGATCACCACCGCGACCAGGCCGCCGGCGGATGCGTTGCCGACGTCGAACTGGATCAGCGCCTGGGAGTAGATCAGGAATGCGATGTTGGTGGTCTGCAGGCCGGGGCCGCCGCCGGTGGTGACGAAAATCTCGGCGAACACGGTGAGCAGGAAGATCGTCTCGATCAGGATCACCACCGTGATGGGACGCGCGAGATGCGGCAGCGTCAGATAAATGAAAGTCGACAGCGCGCCGGCGCCATCCATCTCGGCTGCCTCCTTCTGCTCCTCATCCTGCGACTGCAGCGCGGTGAGCAGGATCAATGTCGCGAACGGCAGCCACTGCCAGGCCACGATCAGGATGACGGCCAGCATCGGCGCATCGGTGAACCAGTCGATCGCGGGCAGACCGAACAGGCTGGCGATCCAGGCGAACAGCCCTGAAACCGGGTGCATCAGCAGATTCTTCCAGACCAGCGCGCTGACCGTCGGCATCACGAAGAACGGCGCGATCACCATCAGCCTCACGATGCTGCGGCCGATCACCGGCTGGTCCAGCAGCAGCGCGAAGGGAATGCCGAGCACAATGGTGATGGCGAGCACCGAGCCGACCAGCACCAGGGTGTTTTTCAGCGACGCGAGAAAGGCCGGATCGGTAAGAAAGTACTGAAAATTCTCCAGCCCGACGAAACTCTCCGATCCCGGATCGAGCAGGCTGTAATGCAGCGTCGAGAAATAGATCGTCAGCGCCAGCGGAACGATCATCCACATGAACAGCAGGATCACCGCCGGCGCCAGCAATATCCGCGCGAGACCCTGGGTCTGTTGTGTCGCCATCGCCACCTCCGTCGTCGGGAGAAAAGACGGCCATCCGGCCCCGAGGAACGGGATGGCTGCTGAGTTTGCGGCAGTGTCCCTCGAATCCGAAGTTCGCTTCACTTATCTGCGCGCTCAGAGCGAACTTCGGATTCGAAAAAGGGACACTAAACTTTTAGCTTCTCGTGTGGCCTGTGTTCAGAAGCTCCCCTGATGAACTCGCGGCTGGCGCTGAGGGGAGCTTCTGAACGCCACACGAGGAGGGGTGAGCCGACAGGCAGATGCTTACGTGCCCGACGCTTACTTGATGTAACCCGCGCGTTTCATTTCACGCTCGGTCGCGGATTGCGCCGCACTGAGCGCCGCGTCGACGGTGCTTGATCCCGACAACGCCGCGGAGAACTGCTGGCCGACGGTGGTGCCGATGCCCTGGAATTCCGGAATGGCGGCGTATTGCACGCCGACATACGGCACCGGCTGCACGGTCGGCTTGTTCGGATCGGCCGCATCGATCGACGCGAGCGTCAGCTTGGCGAACGGCGCGACCTTCAGATACTCCGGATTCTGGTAGAGCGAGGTGCGCGTGCCGGGCGGCACGTTGGCCCAGCCCTCTTTCGACGCAACCAGCTTGGTGTAGTCCT
>BFBZ01002079.1_pt1 | contig 11673 bp, 13 predicted proteins | sample 1888401 | NCBI WGS metagenome assembly BFBZ01 (sample SAMD00112614, study PRJDB3348) | symbiont metagenome | host: Chara braunii | reverse complement strand
GGTGTGGAGCACCTTGTTCTGGTTCGCTCTGACGGCCCTCGTCGCGGTGGGTATCGGCATCGCGCTCGGTCTCATCCTGCAGCCTGGCCTGCACACTACCGTCGCGGCTACGGCCGCCGAAGCTCCGGCCAAGGGCGGTTCCTGGCTGGACTTCCTCGCCCAGCTCATTCCGGCGAACATCCTTGGCCTGACCGCGTCCAGCAAGGTCGCCGACGGCGGCGCCACCACCAGCCTGACCTTCAATGTCCTGCAGATCGTGGTCATCGCCCTGGTGACCGGTGTGGCGGCGATCAAGGCCGGGCCAGCGGCCGAGCCGTTCCTGGCGTTCAACGCCTCGGCGCTGGCCATCGTGCGCAAGGTGCTGTGGTGGGTGATCCGACTGACGCCGCTCGGCACCATCGGTCTGTTCGGCAACGCCGTGGCTCGCTACGGCTGGGACGCCCTGGCGCAGCTGGGGGCCTTCTCCATCGCCATCTATATCGGGCTCGGCCTGGTGCTGCTGGTGGTCTACCCGACCGTGCTGCTGCTGAACGGGCTCAATCCATTGAAGTTCTTCGCCGGCGCCTGGCCGGCGATCCAGCTCGGCTTCGTCTCGCGCTCGTCCATCGGCACCCTGCCGGTGACCGAGGCGGTGACGGAAACCCGGCTGGGCGTGCCGCGCGCCTATGCGGCCTTCGCCGTACCGCTGGGGGCGACCACCAAGATGGACGGCTGCGCCGCGATCTATCCCGCCGTGGCGGCGATCTTCGTCGCGCAGTTCTAKGGCGTGGCGCTCGGCGTCACCGACTATTTCCTGATCGCATTCGTGTCGGTGATCGGCTCGGCGGCCACCGCCGGTCTGACCGGCGCGGTGGTCATGCTGACCCTGACGCTCTCGACCCTCGGCCTGCCGTTGGAAGGGGTTGGGCTGTTGCTCGCCATCGACCCAATCCTGGATATGGGACGCACCGCCGTGAACGTCGCGGGCCAGGCCCTGGTCCCCACCATCGTGGCCAAGCGCCAGGGCCTGCTGGACGAAGCGGTCTACAACGCCGATGACGCGCCGCTGAACCTGGCTGAGACCGCCTGAGGGCGGCGATCTCAGCCGTCAGGCCCGGTCAGGATTCCAGGGTGGCGTCGAGGGTGATCTCGGCGTTCAGGACCTTGGACACCGGGCAGTTCTTCTCGGCGATGCCGGCCAGTTCGTCGAACTTGGCCTTGTCCAGGCCGGGCACCTTGGCGCGCAGGGTCAGCGCCGACTTCGAGATCTTGAAACCGCCGGCGTCCGGATCGAGGGACACGACGGCCTGGGTGTTGAGCTCTTCGGGCGTGAAGCCGGCCGTCTGAAGCTGGAAGGCCAGCGCCATGGTGAAGCAGCCGGCGTGGGCGGCGGCGATCAGCTCTTCGGGGTTGGTGCCGGGCTCGCTCTCGAAGCGGGTCTTGTAGGAGTAGGGGGTCTTGGAGAGGATTCCGGAATCCGTGGTGATGTCGCCTTCGCCGTCACGGCCGGTCCCACGCCAGGCGGCGCTCGCTTTGCGGTTCATGTCTTGGCTCCTGAGGTTCGAGGATCGGAGCCTAGCAAACCTGCGTGACGCCTGCGCGGATCAAGCGGACTTCACGCGACCATTCATTTCGTCGCCGGCGTCCTTCGGCAGGGGGATGAAGAAGGCCAGCGAGATGAGCGTGATAAGGCCGATGACGATGAAGGCCGGCGAGATGGCGCCCGCTGTCAGATGGGTCTCGTGCCGGCTCACCATGAAGAAGTGCATCAAGGTGGCGGCCAGGCCGATGCCGATCGATTGCACCAGTTGCTGCATCATCGAGGAGGTGGTCGAGGCGCGGCTCATCTGATGCTGCTCGATGTCCGCATAGGCCATGCCGTTCAGGCTGGTGAATTGCAGCGAGCGGAAGAAGCCGCCGACGCCCAGGATGATCATGATGATCCACTGCGGCGTGGTCGCATCGAAGAAGGCGTAGGCGATGAAGGTCGCGCCGACGATCACCGCATTGACGGTCAGGACGGTGCGGAACCCGAAGCGGCGCAGAAGCGGCGGGGCGGCGGTCTTCATGACGAGGGCGCCGGCCGCTGAGACGAAGGTCAGCAGCCCTGCGGAGAAGGCCGACATCCCGAAGCCGATCTGCAGCAGCATGGCCAGCATGAAGGGCGTCGCCCCCATGGCCACCCGCATGAAGGCGCCGCCGATCACCGAGGCGGTGAAGGTCTGAATCCTGAAGATCGAAAGGTCGATGATGGCGTGCGGGTTGTTCCGTGCATGCCGCCAGTAGAGCAGCAGCGCTGTGCCGCTACCCAGGAACAGGCCAGCCACAACGCCATCGGGCAGGGTGCCGCGCCCCAGGTTCTCGAACCCGAAGATCATGCCGGCTAGGCCGACGCCGGTGAGGATGATGCCGATCCAGTCGATGGGCGAGACGTCCTGCTCCTTCACATTGGGCACGTAGCGCAGCACCAGGGCCACGCCGACGATGGCGATGGGCAGGTTCATGAAGAAGATCCAGCGCCAGTCGGCGAAGGTGACGATGGCGCCGCCGACCACCGGTCCGACCACAGGACCCAGCAGGGCCGGCATGGTCATCACCGACATGGCGCCGACCAGTTCGCTCTTTGGGGTGGTCCTGAGCAGAACGAGGCGGCCCACCGGCCCCATCATCGCGCCGGCCATCCCCTGGAAGATCCGGGCGACCACGAGCTGGTTCAGATCCTGGGCGAAACCGCAGGCGGCCGACGACAGTGCGAACAGCACCATGGAGACCGCGAAGATCCGCTTGGCTCCGAACTTGTCGGCCACCCAACCGCTGATCGGCAGGAACACCGCCGAGGCCAGCAGGAACATGGTGATGGCGAGGTTCAGCCGCAGCGGATCCTCGTGCATCGAGCGGGCCATGGTCGGCAGGGCGTTTGAGATCACCGTGGCGTTCATGGTCTGCATCAGCAGGGCTGAGCCGATGATCGCCGGGATCATCCATTCCCGGGTGACCGAGGGCTTCGGCTGGGCGGCTTCCAGCGGGGTGTCGACCGGGCTCATGGTTCGAGGCTCAGAAGCTGGAGGAGGGGAGCCGCGGCGTCTTCAAGCTTTGCGCGATCGTCGGGGCTGAGCTTGGCGAGCCGAGCGGCCAGCCAGTCGTTGCGCTGCTGGCGGATCGCGTCGAGGCGCTCCAGGCCCGCAGGCGTGACGGCCAGACCCGAGCGGCGGCCGTCGTTGGCGTTGTCGGCCCGGGCGATCAGGCCGGCCGCCTCGAGCCGCTTCACGTGACCGCTCATGGTCGGACGCGAGATCTGCTCGGCGTCGGCAAGATCGCAGACCCCGACCCCGGGACTGCGCTTGATCTGGGTCAGCAGGAGCGCGTCCGATGCGGAGATCCCAACCCGTTGCGCTTCCTGGCGAAGCCGGCGGGAGACCCGCAGTAGGGCCGGCCGCAGGATCTCGGCAAGCTGAGCAGGATCGGTGGATTGAGACAGGGCGGGCATGGTCTCTGTGCAGATAGTTAGGTTTGCGAACTATCTATCTGCGTCGCCGGGCGTGGTCAAGAAATCGCAATGTCGCAGGCCTGCGCCTTATGCGGGAACATTGCGCCGTTCTCCCCGTTGAAGCGAACGACGCCCCTGTATGAGTTTCGGCATGACCTTGATCCCCTCATTCGACACAGCACTGGCGAACACTGAAATGACCGCTCTCGTAGACGAAGTGCGCGCCGTCACCCGGCGTCTGTCCCGCGACCAGATTCTCGACCTTGCCGACGTGCTTCACGAGGTCATTCGTGAGCGTCAGTTTGAGGAGCGCTCGTGGCGTCGGCTGCATCCCGTGCCGTCAAGCGACCAGCACTAGCCATCGCGCGGCGGGCCAGGCGGGCGTTGCGCAACATCAGGCGTGCTTGATCCTCGATCTCTCGCGCGGCCAGAGCACAGGCTTCACGTTCGCCTTCGAAGTCTCTCGACCAGGCGTTCCTGGCGCGTTCGCAGGCTTGATAGACCGCGACGGCCGCCATCTGGGTCTCGGCGACAGCGCCGATAAACTGCCCTGGCAGGCTGAGGCGCCAGGCGCGGCGTGCGGTCAGGGATTCGCGAGCGCGGTCGGTGAGCTGTCGGGGGCTTGTGGGCGCGTAGGCTGGTGGAGAGAAGCCGGACCACGCCACGCCGCGGTGTCGCTCAGCTTCCCGTCCATGCGCTCTGGCCCTGACGCATTCAGCCGCATGCTCGGCCTCAACGAGGGCTGCCAGTTCGTGATCGGGCGCATGCATTCAACGACTGTAGTCGAAATGCATCCTCAGACCAATTTGAACTGGATATTTTCTACATCAATCGCCGCGAACGAGGATTTTCCTTGCCTGCAGGGGCGGGATGATCGCCGTGATGTGCGCCGCCCAACGGAGTTTCGTGTCTCGGCGAATGGCGCCGGCGACGCTCTCCAGGTCGAACAGGCCTGGCGCGCTGCCGCGCAGGAGGCGCTTGATCAGGATCTCGTCCGTGTCGGTTTCGACCACCACCACGACTCCGAGCATATCGGAGCTGGGTGAGGTGCGCTGGTCCTCGAAATAGACCAGGGCGCCGTCGTCGGCGACGCCGCGCATGGAGTGTCCGGAGACTAGCAAGGCGACCGCCTTGTCGGTGCCGCCGGGCGGAATGGGCGCCAGGTCGACGCCGCCTTGTCCCAATGCGTAAAGCACGTCGCCGTCTGGGTTTGCGCCGACGCGMCCCATGACCGGCACCATGCCGGCGACCGCCGCAGGGCGCATCGCGCCTGAAGCGTCGTAGAGCCACTTCGGTCGGACGCCGAAGGCTGCGGCGTAGTCCTTGGCCTGCCGGTAGGAGAAGGGGGCGTCGATGACATCGAGAAATATTACAACCCGTTCCGTCAGCAAGTCACCGACGCGGCGATGGCGGATTTCGACGCCAACGCCGGTGCGACGCGGGCCGCGCAGGACCTGCAACTCGCAGGAGCCGGAGCGTTCGGCGGATCCGGTGCGGCGATCACCAAGTCGCTCACGGAAGGCGAGCTTTCGCGGGCGCGAAACACCCAGCTGTCGAGCTTGCTGTCCAATATGTTCACCACAAGCGCGGGTCTCTCGTCCGAAGACGCCAACCGTCGTCAGACGGCGAGCTTCGAGAACGCTCGCCTCGCCGCAGAGAACGATGACCGACGGCTGCGGGCGGCCCAAGGTCTCGCCGACCTGTCAACATCCATGGACGCGAATACGCGCGCCAATATTGCTTCACAGGCGGGGATCGGGGCGACCTTGCGAGGAATCGACGATGCGCGGGCGAAGGCGCCGATCGATCTGCTGACCGCGCAGCTCGGATTGTTCGGCAACCTTCCGCTGGATCTTTTCAGGGGTGAGACGACCACCGGAAGTTCGGATTCCAAGACCAAAGGCTCGAAAACTGGGCTGACCCTTGATGCCGCCGCCTCGTGGGACGGCTCGCAGTGGGTCGCCGGCTAGGCGAAGGGCTTTCAAGTGACCGCTTTACATGAGGCTCAAATCATCACGCTGCGGCAGATCGGCGAGAATCTCGCCGCGCAGACGCAGCGTTTGGAGTGGCTGACGAACAAGGTCGACGACGTGCGTGAGCGGCTGGKGCGCTTGGAGGCGCAGGAGGCTGGCAAGCTCGTGGAGATGCTCCGAGGCGAGTTGAAAGGCGCGCTAATGAGGATCGACCTCCTAGAGGCTCAGAGAGATAGAGCTGTAGGCGTAGCGGCGTTTTCCGCTTGGCTGGCGCGTAGCGCGCCCTGGCTCGCTGCGGGGCTCGCGGCGTTCGCCGCCGGGGTGGGGCTGAAGACCGGAGCAGGTCGTTGAGCGACCATACCCAAGTCGAGGTTCGGTGGCTTTGGCGGCGAGTCTACACCTACGCGATCACGCTTCTCAATGGCGTCGGGCTGGGCGGGATCGTTCTTCGCCTGGAAGATCCTGACGCCCTGAAATGGATCGCTCTGGCGTTGATCGCCGCGAACGTCGCGGTGGCGACGCTCTATCTGGCCGGGGCCACGGTGACTGACTGGGCGAAGCTCGCGTCGGCGGCGCGGCGAGGTGGATAGTTCGCGACGCGCTCAACGAAGGTCCGCACATAGTCCGCCACGTCTTTCGGCCAGGGCGTGGTGAGGTCGTAGAAGCGATCATAGTCTCCCGCGAAGAAGGCCCGCGTCGCCTCCTCGAAATCCAGAGCGTTGCCGGCCAAGGACGACATCACGCGATAGGCCGCTTCCTTGGCCAGTCGGACGTCGTCCTGTCCCGACCTGCGCGCCTGATCCACCAGGCGTCTCAAAGCGGCGGAAGCGCCGCCCGGCTGGCCTGCGAGCCAATCCCAGTGAGCCGGAAGCAAGGTCACTTCACGAGCGGTGACCCCGAGTTTAGGGCGCCCGCGAGTAGGGGGCTTCGTGGTCTCGGGCTCGCCCGCGTCGAGGCGCGAAACGACGTCGTCAACGGATCCCCGAAGATCCAACTCTATGGGCCGGCCGGTGGTGTCATCGAGCACCAACAGGCGCGAAGCTCCGCGGTCGTCGGCGATCTTCGCCGCGCGGGCCACCGAGGCTAGCGCGCCAGCTTCCAGCCGTGTCTCGCCTTCGAAGGCGGTGAAGGTTTTCAAGTCTGCTCGCGCCACAGCGGCCTCCCGTACCGGTGATTTAGGTCAAAGCGTGGGAATGGACAATTGTGTCCGGGTATAAAATGGCCGCCAGCTTCGCGGCCTCAAACCATGAAGGCGATGCGAATGATTCAAAAGCTCTGTGGCGGGTTCGCCGCCGCTTGCCTGCTCTCGGGGKGCAGTTCCCTGGGAAATGACCCGCAAAAGCTGATCGCGGTCGTCGAAGCGCTCAACGATGGCTGCGACAAAACTGTGGACATCAATCTGGCCTACGTCGCCCCGATGCCACCCTCCGGCACCGTGCGGATCAACAAGGTCTGTGCGGCCGACAGGCGCAATGGCGTCGCTCAAAGCGAGCCATAACGAATGATTCGACCAACGCCAGGGTCGAGATCGGTCAGTCTGTCATGTTGGGAGAGTGGTCTACCCCAGACCCTGTAAGGATCTGGGGTAGATGGTGCCACCGCAGGGACTCGAACCCTGGACCTCAGCCTTACCAAGGATGCGCTCTACCACTGAGCTACGGCGGCGAAGGCGGGGGCTATAGCCAAAGGCTGGCCCCGCGTGAAGCCCTAAAGCGGTGGAAAGCGCGCTTGACGGCGACGTCGTCTCGCCGCACCCCCGTGTTCCATGGATAAATCGGGTAAACCGACCTTACCGGACAAGCAGGCGAAACTGGCCGAAGCGCTGCGCGCCAACCTGCGGAGACGCAAACAGCGAATCCCTGCGTCGACGGACAATCAGGATCCGAACAAGGGCTCGTGAACCGTGGCCAGCTTTGCGGGCGCTCTGCGGCAGGCTAGATAGCCGGTAGGGCCCGAATGCGCGCGCAACGTCGCGCAGGCCTATTCCGAGGGAATGGATTGGACCGCATCGCCATCACAGGCGGCGCGCGGCTGGAGGGGAGCATCCCCATCAGCGGCGCCAAGAATTCTGCCATCAAGCTGATGGCCGCCAGCCTGCTCACCGACGAGCCCCTGCGCCTGACCAACATGCCCCGGCTTGCGGACACGCGTTTTCTTGGCCGCCTTCTGCAGCGGCTGGGTACGGACCTCGTTGAACAAGACGGCGTGGCAGGGGCGGAAACCGTCCTGCACACCCGCGAGATCGTGAGCGGCATCGCGCCCTACGATCTCGTTCGGCAGATGCGAGCGTCCTTCAACGTGCTGGGGCCTCTGATCGCTCGCACAGGGCAGGCGAAGGTTTCCCTGCCCGGCGGATGCACCATCGGCGCTCGTCCGGTGGATCTGCATCTGGAAGCGCTGCGCGCGCTGGGCGCGACCATCGATCTGCATGAGGGCTATGTCTACGCCCAGGCTCCTCGCGGGCTCATAGGCGCGGAGATCGTGTTCCCCTTCGCGTCCGTGGGCGCGACCGAGCACGCGATGCTGGCGGCGGTCCTTGCCCAGGGCACGACGGTGCTTAGCAACGCCGCGTGCGAACCGGAGCTCGGGGACTTGGCCGATTGCCTCAACAGCATGGGAGCGAAGGTCTCGGGCGCCGGAACCTCCACCATCGTCATCGAGGGCGTAGCTCGCCTGCACGGGACCACCCACGCGGTGATTCCGGACAGAATCGAGACCGGCACCTTTGCGCTGGCGGCGGCTATGACCGGGGGCAAGGTCCGGCTGACCCACACGCGCAGCGACTTCATCAGCCACCTCCTCGACAAGATGGAGGAGGCCGGCGTTGGTGTGGAACGGCATGCCGATGGCGTGACCATCACGCGTAACGGCGGCCGTTTGAATGCGGTGGAGGTCGAGACCGATCCCTATCCGGGKTTCGCCACCGATCTGCAGGCCCAGTTCATGGCCCTGATGACTACGGCCGATGGCGAGAGCGTGATTCGCGAGACGATCTTCGAGAACCGTTTCATGCATGCGCCGGAGCTGTCGCGTCTTGGCGCCGATATCTCGGTGTCGGGTGGCGAGGCGCGGGTCCGAGGTGTGAAGACCCTGGAGGGTGCACCGGTGATGGCGACCGACCTGCGGGCTTCCGTCAGCCTGGTGATCGCCGGCCTTGCGGCGCAGGGCGAAACGATGGTCAACCGCGTCTACCATCTGGACCGCGGCTTCGAACGGCTGGAAGAAAAGCTGAGCGCCTGCGGCGCTCAGATCCGCCGCATCGCCGGCGACGGCATGGCCGAGGACGAAGGATGACCAACGCTTCTGCTTCACGCCTGCGTCTGCTCGCCGAGGACGCCGATGACCTCTCAGTCATCTCGGCCGCCTTGCAGGATGCTGTGGGCAAGGTGGGCGACATCGCTTTCGAGCCGACGGCGCGTCGGCTGACCATCGCGCTCAATCGCTATCGCTGGGAAGGCGAGGGCGGTGAGCGTGTCCGCTGCGCGTTACAGATCGGGTCGGTGCTGAAGGTCCAGACGCGCCGGATCAGACGCGGCGCCAAGGACGCGGTGGTTTCTCTGCTCGCGGTCGGTTTCGAACCTGGCGAGGCGCCGGGCGGGGTGCTGACCCTCAGTTTCGCGGGCGGCGGCGACCTGCGTGCGACGGTGGAGTGCGTCGATGCGGTGCTGGCGGATCTGTCGGAGCCCTGGTCAACGCCGCGCAAGCCGGCCCACGAGACCTGACGGGACGTAGCGTTTCGGCCTTGGCGCGGCTACATAGCCGGCCATGCGCCGCTTCAGCTTTACCGATCCCGATTTCGAGGCTGCTTTCGAAGCCTTCCTGTACGAACGTCGCGAGACCCCCGACGACGTCGACGCCGCTGTGCGTGATGTTCTGTCAGCCGTCCGAAGCGAGGGGCTGACGGCTGTCCTGCGGTTCGCCCGACAGTTCGATCGGGTCGAAGTCGATGAGACGAATATCCGGGTTTCGGCGGAAGAGATCGAGGAGGGCGCGGCTCAATGCGCGCCGGAGGTCCGTGAAGCGATCGCCTTCGCCGCGAAGCGGATCGCAGCCTATCACGAGCGTCAGCGCCCGGCCGATCTGCGGTTCACCGACGACGCCGGAGTTGAGCTCGGCTGGCGGTGGACCCCGATCGAAGCGGTCGGCGTCTATGTTCCCGGCGGCCGCGCGGCCTATCCCTCAACCGTGCTGATGAACGCGGTGCCCGCACGGGTGGCGGGGGTTGATCGCGTGGCCATGGTGACGCCGCCCGGCCGCTTGCAGCCCGCCGTCCTGGCGGCGGCCAAGGAAGCTGGGATCACCGAGATTTGGCGCGTGGGCGGGGCTCAGGCTGTCGCCGCCCTGGCCTACGGGGCTGGACCGATCCGGCCGGTGGACAAGATCGTCGGCCCGGGAAATTCCTATGTCACCGCGGCTAAGCGTCGGGTCTACGGAACCGTCGGCATCGATGCGCTCGCCGGGCCGTCGGAGATCGTGGTGGTCGCGGACGCGGCGAACGATCCGGAATGGATCGCGGCTGACCTGCTGTCCCAGGCCGAGCACGACCCTGCAGCCCAATCCATCCTGATTACCGATGACGAAGGCTTCGCGGCCAAGGTCGAGGCTGCGGTCCTGCGCCAGATCGAAACCCTGACCACCGGCGAGGATGCGGCGGCGTCCTGGCGCGACCACGGCGCCGTGGTGATCGCGCCGCTGGATCAGTCGCCGTCGCTGGTCGATCGTATCGCGCCTGAGCACGTCGAGTTCGCGCTGGATCAACCCGAACGCCTCGCCGATCGGGTTCGGCATGCGGGCGCCATCTTCTTGGGCCGTCATGCGCCGGAAGCCATTGGCGACTACGTGGCCGGCTCCAACCACGTTCTGCCCACCAGCCGGGCGGCGCGGTTCTCCTCGGGCCTTTCGCTCTATGATTTCATCAAGCGCACCTCGATCGTGAAGTGCGACGCCGCGGCGTTCGAGATACTTGGGCCCCCGACGGTGGCTCTGGCTGACGCCGAGGGTTTGCCGGCCCACGCCCGCTCAGCGGCTATTCGCCTGGGACAGACCTAGGCGCGCACGCGTCGAGATGAGAGCATTCCATCATGTTCGTCGCAGCAACTGAACCGGCGTCGAAGGCTGCTGCCAGCGGCCCGGCCCACCATTCGGCCGTCAAGGACCTGATGGACGGCGCCGGCCGTATGGGGCGCGATCTCGCCTCCATCGACCCGCGGGAAGCGGGTTTGAACCTCATCGCCTCGGCGATCATCGTCGCTGTGGCGCTGGCCCTGATCTGGAGCCTCCGGCGGATTTTCGACTATTGGCTCCGCAGGTTCGCGGCCGCAGCCCCGGCGGACGCTAAGAAGCGCGAAACCCCCCAAGCGGTCGGCCTGACCTGGCTGTTGATCCGTCTCGCGATCGCTGCGGCGGCCCTGCTGCTGATCGGCGGTGTCTGGGGCGTCGACATCTTCACCCTTGTGGATCGCGGTTTCGCGGCGGGCCTATTGCGTGCGGTCGGAATCGTGATCCTGGCCGTCGCGGCGGTGGAGGTGGCTGGCTTCGTCGTCGACACAGTCGTGGATGGCGTGGCCAAGCGGGGCAGCACGGCCAGGCGGGCCGCTCAGGTGCGGACGCTCGGGCCGCTGATCCGGGGGCTTATCCAGACGGTCCTGGTTGTGGTGGCCGTTCTGACCTTCCTGTCGGAGATCGGTGTCACGGTCGCGCCGCTGCTGGCCAGCGCGGGGGTGGTCGGCGTCGCCGTCGGCTTTGGCGCCCAGACCCTGGTGAAGGACTTCCTCACCGGGCTTTTCCTGGTGGCCGAGGATGTCGTTTCAGTGGGCGACAATGTGCGGATTGGAGAGGCCGGGGGCGTCGTCGAGGCCATGACCCTGCGCACCATCCGCCTACGGGACCAGGACGGGACCCTGCACATCTTCCCCTATTCAGAAGCCCAGGTGATCCACAACCGCAGCGCCTCGTTCTCGTCCTACGTGGCCGAGGTGATGGTGACCTACGGGACGGACCTCGATCTCGCCCTGTCGGTGATGGGTCAGGTAGGGGAGGGGCTGCGCAAGAGTCCCGAATTCACCCGCAAGATCACCAAGCCCTTCGAGGTGCTGGGCGTCGAGAAGCTGGATCCGACAGGGGTCATCCTCAAGGCTCGAGCCATCACCCGACCAAAGGACCAGTGGGAGGTCGGCCGGGAATACAATCGCCGGCTCAAGAAGGCCTTCGAGGATCAGGGGATCGAGATCGCCT
>BFBZ01002074.1_pt1 | contig 11673 bp, 5 predicted proteins | sample 1888401 | NCBI WGS metagenome assembly BFBZ01 (sample SAMD00112614, study PRJDB3348) | symbiont metagenome | host: Chara braunii | reverse complement strand
CCGGCGCGGCCCTGATCGCCGCCGCCACCCTGGCCCTGCAGCTCCACTGGATCGGCGCGATGACCTGGATGATCGGCGTCGGCGCCGGCGTCTATATGGGCTACATCCCCTTCAACGCCGTGCTGGCCGACCGGCTGACCGCCGCGATGGGCATTCCCGGCAACGCCGCCTTCTTCATGTATCTGACCGACGCCTCGGGCTATGGCGGCAGCGTCGCGCTGCTGCTGGTCAAGAGCCTGGGCGTCAAGCTGAGCTGGCTGAGCTTCTTCCTCGGCGCCTGCTACCTGGTCGCCCTGGTCGTCGGCGTCGCCACCCTGCTGGCCCTGCTCCACTTCCATTTCAACACGTTCCGCCGCGTCGCCCAGCCGCCGCGCGCGGCCGCCCCCGCCCTGATCTGAACCCGCCCTAACCCGGGAGAGCGATGACCATGTCGTTTGATCGCCGCGCCTTTCTGAAGACAGCCGCCGGGGGGCTCGGCGTCGCCGCGCTCGCCACGCTGAACCGCGCGCTCGCCACCCCGGCGCACCACCGCACCGGCACGATCCGCGACGTCGAACACGTGGTGATCCTCACCCAGGAGAACCGCGCGTTCGACCACTATTTCGGCACGCTGCCCGGCGTGCGCGGCTTTGGCGATCCCCGGCCGCTGCGGCTGCTGAACGGCCAGACCGTCTGGCGCCAGCCCAGCGACCAGCACCCCGACGGCTTCGTCCAGCCGTTCCACGCCGACTCCCGCACCGCCAACGCCTATGTCGTCGACGGCGCCGACCAGCATCACACCGCCGCCACCCTGCTGGTGAACGGCGGGCGCTACGACCATTGGGGCGAGTCCAAGCAGATGGACCGGCGCATGGCCTACTACACGGCCGCCGACCTGCCCTTCTATCACGCCCTGGCGTCCAGCTTCACGGTGCTGGACGCCTATCACTGCTCGACCCTGACCCAGACCTATCCGAACCGGATGCACATGATGACCGGCTGCAACGGCGGCGGCGCGGTGGGCGGCGATCCGGTGATGACCAACTACGGCCACGACGAGACCCCGTGGGCCGACATGGCGGCCGACCAGCCGATCACGCCCTACGCCTGGACGACCTATCCCGAGCGGCTGGAAAAGGCCGGCGTCAGCTGGAAGGTCTATCAGGAATACGACAACTACTGCGACAACATCCTCTCGGTGTTCGCCCCCTACCGGCCCTGCCCCAGGGACTCGAACCTCTATCGTCGCGGCCGCGCCTGGGTGTCCGAGGGCCAGCCCGAGCCCGATCGCAGCCGCTCGGACGGGACGCAGCTGGTCGAGGCGTTTCGGCGCGACATCGCCAGCGGCCAGCTGCCCCAGGTGTCCTGGATCGTCACCGCCCAGGCGCTGTCCGAACATCCCGAGGGCGTGCCGGCCGCGGGCGAGCACCTGACCGCCCGGCTGATCGCGGCCCTGGTCGAGCACCCCGAGGTGTTCTCCAAGACCGTGTTCATGATCAACTATGACGAGGCCGGCGGCTTCTACGACCACATGCCGCCGCCGATGCCGCCCGCCGACGCCAGCCGCGGCCACAGCGGGGTCAGCGTCGCGGGGGAGTTCAAGGACTATTCGGACCACCCGCACCCGATGGTGCGCGGCGTCCAGCCGATCGGCATGGGCATTCGGGTGCCGGCGATCATCGTCTCGCCCTGGACGCGCGGCGGCTATGTCTGCTCGCAGCTGTTCGACCACACCTCGACGCTGATGTTCCTGGAAAAGCGCTTCGGCGTGCGCGAGCCGAACATCTCGCCCTGGCGGCGCGCGGTCGCGGGCGATCTGACCGCCTGTTTCGACTTCAAGACCCCCAACGCCGAAACGCATAGCCTGGGCCTGCCCGACACCGCCGACTATCTCGACCGGATCGCCCACGCGGCCCGCCAGCCGACCCTGCGGATCCCGGCCACGCAGGTCGCCGCCGTTCAGGATCCGGCCCGCCGCCTGGCGCGAGCCCTGCCCTATCGCCTCGCGGTCGACGGCGGCGTCGTCGACGGCCGCTTCCGGGTCACCCTGGTCAACCAGGGCGAGGTCGGGGCGGTGTTCACCCTCCACGACTACGCCGCCTACGCGCCGGCCGCCCCGCGCCACTACACGCTGACGCCTGGCGAGCGACACGTCGCCGACCTGTTCGCCATGGAAGACGTGCGCGACTACGACCTCGTCGTGCACGGCCCCAACGGCTTCTATCGCCGGTTCCGGGGCCACCGCGAGCGGGCCGGCGGGCTGACCGCGGCGGTCTCCGAGACCGGGACCGGCGGCCTGGCCGTTCAGCTTCGCAATGACGGCGCCAAGTCCCTGCGCGTGACCCTGACCGGCGAGCCGGCCTACCCCTTCGCGTTCGTCGAAGGCGCCGAGACGGCGGCCCTGCCTCCCGGCGGCGAGGTCCGGCTGATCTTGGACCCGTCCGCCAGCGATCACTGGTACGCCTTCCGCCTGACCCACGACGCCGACAAACGCTGGAGCGCGCAATTCGCCGGCCATGTCGAAACCGGCCGGGTCAGCCGCACCGACCCGGGCATCGGCAAGATGGTGCTGAACGCCTAAAGGCCGCCTGAATTCAGAAATTTAGAGCGCGAGCGGCCCGCCGCTCGCGCTCGAGTTTCGCGCGCGCCTCTTGGTCCGGGGCCGCGCCCCCCCTGACGCCGCGCCCATGACGCCGCGCCCTTTCACAACCTCCCGGCGTCAACAAGTCGTCATACTTTTTTCGTATAGATCAAATTGTCTCATTCGCATTTTTTATGATCGCGGTTCGTAAAGGGGGCTTCACGAACAGCGCATCGCGGACGGGGATACGGCCTCGCACAGCTCATGCCTGAACGACCCCTCGCGGGGGCGTCAGGTCGTTTTTTGCCCGACGGTGACCCACCGGCGGGAGGGGAAGGCGCGCGCCCTTTGCGGGGCGGGCGTCGGGACAGATCAACGGAGTCACCATGTTCAACCCGCCATCGCGCCTCAAGCTCGCGGCCCTGACCGGCGCCAGCGTCCTCGCGCTCGCCTTCGCGCCGGCCGTCCAAGCCCAGACGGGCGATCAGCAAGCCCAGAACGCCCCGGCCAAGCCCGCCGCCGACGCCGTCAGCGAGCTGGTCATCACCGGCCAGCGCCTGTCGACCGCCAACTCGATCGACGAGCAGAAGAAGGCGACCGGCGTCGTCAACGTCATCTCCGCCGACGACCTGGGCAAGCTGCCCGACGCCAACGTCGCCGACGCCCTGGCCCGCATTCCCGGCGTCAATGTCGTGGTCAACCAGGAAACCGGCGAGGGCGAGTACGTCTCCATTCGCGGCCTGGCCAGCACCTACAACGCCTATTCGATCAACGGCACCCGCGTGGCGCTGACCGACTCCAGCTCGCGCAAGATGTCGATGACGGTTCTGCCGCCCAACGGCCTGAAGGCGATCGCGGTCTACAAGACCCTGACGCCGGACCTGGACGGCGACGCGATCGGCGGCGCGGTCAACTTCGTCACCCCGACCGCCTTCGACTTCCGCAAGCCGACCCTGCGGGTCTTCGCCTCCTACGGCCTGAACGACCGCGCCCAGAAGGACAACGAGCCGGCCGGCAGCGGCCAGATCCAGATCGACGTCGCCCGCAAGTTCGCCGACGACCGCCTGGGCCTATTCGGCTCGGTCTATTACGGCAAGAGCCACTACACCAACGAAGAGACCGAGAACGACGGCGAGTGGGAGCCCTACCACTGGCGCAAGAACTCGACCGAGGCCATCGACAGCCGCTCGATGTACCTGCCCGGCATCGACCTCGACTTCCGCCGCGGCGAACAGAAGCGCTATGGCGGCAACTTCTCGATCGACTATCACGTCGATCATCACGAGTTCTATGTTCGCGGCCAGTACGCCAAGCTGAACCGCAAGGGCGTCAACGACTATACCGACGAGCGCAGCCGCACGACCGCGCGCCTGACCCAGGTCAATCTGGACGACACGACCCTGCTTCAGCCCGAGCAGATGATCATCGGCAAGGACCCGGTGAAGGGCAACATCTACGGCTACACCGTGGCCCAGATCGTCGACGCGGACAAAGACGGCCTCATCACCGACGCCGACCGCAAGTCGAGCAAGTCGTACTGGTCGCTATTTGGCCGTTCGGGCGTCTGGAACCCCAAGGCCTTCCAGTTCGCCCGCACCTTCGAGACCCAGGACCAGGACTCGTCGCTCTACACGATCAACGCGGGCGGCCACAGCCGCTTCGAGCGCCTGACCCTCGACTACGACCTCAGCTATTCCTACGGCGAGAAGGGCACGCCGCTCTATTACGGCATCGGCTACAACTGCGACAAATGCTCGACCGATCCGATGTTCACCTCGACCGGCATCCTGTGGTCGTCGGCCGATCCGCGCTTCCCTCAGGCGCAGCTTCCGGCCTACGCCGCCAATGTCGACCATCGCGACGACCTGCTGCCGTTCGACGGCGCGTCGATGAACAAGAACAAGCAGTCCGACGCCCGCACCGCGCTGAAGGTGGACGCCCGCTACGAGCTGAACGGGCTGATCGACTACGTGAAGGGCGGCTTCAAGTATCTGAAGTCGGAGCGCGAATATGACTCCACGCCGATCTGGGAAGGCGACCTGTCCGGCACCGCGCTGAACGGAAAGTCGCTGGCGGCGTCTGGCCTGGTCGAGCGTCAGGTCAGCGGCCTGTTCACCGACCGCTACTACTACGGCTCGATCATGAGCCGGGACCGGGTCATCGCCGCGCTGGACGCCGCGCGCGCCGCCCATCCGGTGTCGTATTCGACCGCGGACCTGAACAGCGACGACCAGAAGGGCTCGGAAACCATCTATGCCGGTTACGCCCTGGCCCATGTCCGGTCGGGGGCTCTGGAAGTCATCGGCGGCGCCCGCGTCGAACACACCAAGGTCGAGACCACCACCTGGATCAACGACGGTACGACGTCCGGCTTCGGCAAGACCAACCGCGACTACACCAACGTCCTGCCCAGCGTCACCGCCGTCTATCGCCAGGGTCTGAAACTCGTCTATCGCGGCGCGATCTGGACCAGCTTCTCGCGGCCGGAATACGCCAACATCTCGCGCGGCGAGAGCGTGACCCGCGATCCGGCGACCAAGGAGATCATCGCCATCAGCCGCGGCAATCCGGACCTCAAGCCCGGCGAGTCGCTGAACTTCGACCTGTCGGCCGAATACTATCCGGACCGTTCCAGCCTGGTGTCCGTCGGCGTCTTCCATAAGAAGATCAAGCACTTCATCTTCACCAACGGCCGCTCGGTGAACGCCGACACCAAGAACGGCACGATCACCATCACCCAGCCGCAAAACGGCGAGAAGGCGACCCTGACCGGGGTGGAGCTGAACCTGATCAAGTCGTTCGAGGGGCTGGGCGCGCCGTTCGACGGCTTCGGCGTCGAGGCCAACGTCACCGCCCAGACCTCGTCGGCCGAGACCGGCCTGGACTATCGTCGCGGCCACCCGATCTCGTTCATCCAGGCGCCGGACCTGATCTACAACACCTCGCTGACCTATCAGAAGTACGGCATCGAGGCCAAGCTGAGCTACCAGTATCAAGGGGCCTACATCGAAGACACGCGCGACAACGCGGTCGACAAGTGGGTTCAGCCCAACAAGTCGCTGGATCTGCACACCCGCTACAACATCCGTCGCGGCCTGACCGTCGACTTCGACGTGCAGAACATCCTGGATGGGCACCGCTACTACACGACCAAGGGCAAGAACCCGTCCTATCAGAAAGACTACATGGAGCCGGGCCGCAACTTCATCCTGCGCGTGGCCTACGCCTACTGATCTCGACTTAACGCGAAACGCGTTCGGGCGGCGGCTTCCGCCCGAACACGTTCCACACGCTTCCCCTCAACTCGCCCTTCCGGCCCGCGCCGGAAGGGCTTTTCTTTGAGGCGAGCCTTCGCTCAGGCCGGCGTCTTCCCGCGCGGCAGGAAGCGGCAGATGGCCGGCAGGACGAACAGGGTCAGGGCCGTGGCGGTGATCAGTCCGCCGATGACGACGGTGGCCAGCGGACGCTGGACCTCCGCGCCGGCGCCGGTGGCCAGGGCCATGGGCGCGAAGCCCAGAGAGGCGACGAGGCCGGTCATCATCACGGGCCGCAGACGCTCCACGGCCCCCTCGATGATCGCCGTCTCCGGCGTCACGCCGGCCGACAGTCGCCGCCGGATGGCGGTCATCATGACCAGGCCGTTCAGCACCGCCACGCCCGACAGCGCGATGAAGCCGACGGCGGCCGACACCGAGAACGGAAGGCCTCTCAGGGCCAGGCCGAACACGCCGCCGGCCAGGGCCAGCGGGATCGCCGAGAACACCGCCGCGGCCGGCGCGGCGCCGCCCAGGGCCATGAACAACAGCCCGAAGATCAGCAGGAAGCAGAGCGGCGCGACCAGCGCCAGGCGCGCCTGGGCGGCCTTCAGGTTCTCGAACTGCCCGCCCCAGACCAGCCAGGAGCCGGGCGGCAGCTTGACCCGCGCCTCGACCTCGCGCCGGGCCTCGTCGACAAAGCCGCCCAGATCGGCGCCCCGAACGTTGGCCTGCACGACCACGCGCCGCTTGCCGTTCTCGCGGCCGACCTGATTGAGGCCCTCCGAATACGAGAACTTGGCCAGGTCGCGCAGCGGGATCGCGGCGCGCGTTCCGCCCCCGCCCGGCGGAATGACCGGCAGGGCGCCGACCGCGTCGAGGTCGTTTCGGCTGGCGTCCGGCAGGCGCACCACGATGTCGAACCGGCGGTCGCCCTGGAAGACGAGACCGGCCTGGCGACCGCCCATGGCCACGGCCAGGGTGTCGGCGACCGCCTCGACCGTCAGGCCGTGGCGGCCGATCGCCTCGCGATCCAGCTGGACGTCCAGGGTCGGGAAGCCCGAGGTCTGCTCGACCTTGACGTCCGCCGCCCCCTTGACCCCGCGCAGCACCGCGGCGATCTCCTCGGCGGCCTTGGCCATGACGTCCAGGTCGTCGCCATGGACCTTGACGGCGACATCGCCCCGGACGCCGGCGATCAGCTCGTTGAAGCGCATCTGGATCGGCTGGCTGAACTCGTAGGCGTTGCCGGTAAGATCTTCCAGCTTGGCCTCGATGCGGCCGATCAGTTGGGCCTTGGTCTCGCGCCTGTCCGGCCAGTCCTTCCGCGCCTTGAGGATGACGAAGGCGTCCGAGGCGTTGGGCGGCATCGGATCGCTGGCCACCTCGGAAGCGCCGGTCTTGGAATAGACGAAGGCCACTTCCGGAAAGCCCGCGATCACCCGCTCGATGCGCCGCTGCATTCGCAGCGACTGCTCCAGCGAGGTCGACGGAATGCGCAGGGCCTGGATGGCCAGGTCCTTCTCGTCGAGTTGCGGCGTGAATTCGCGACCCAGCAGGGCGAAGGTCGCCACGGCGGCGACGAAGACCCCCACCGAGGCCAGGATCACCGGCAGCGGACGGGCCACGACCTTGCGCAACAGGGGCTCGTAGCGGGCCTTGGCCCAGCGGACCGGCGCGACCTCCCTCTCGGCGACCCGCCCCCGGATCAGCAGCGCGATCATGGCGGGAATGAAGGTCAGCGACAGCGCGAAGGCGCTGGCCAGGGCCAGCATCACCGTGATCGCCATCGGCGAGAAGGTCTTGCCCTCGACGCCGGTGAAGGTCAGCAGCGGCGCGTAGACCAAGAGGATGATCCCCTGGCCGTAGACGGTCGGCGCGATCATCTCGCGGGCCGCCTCCCGGGTTTCCGAAAGCCGCTCGGGCAGGGTCAGAAGGCGGCCTTCGTGGCCCTGGCGCTCGGCCAGGCGACGCAGGGCGTTCTCGACGATGATCACCGCGCCGTCGACGATCAGGCCGAAGTCCAGGGCCCCCAGGCTCATCAGATTGCCCGAGACGCCCAGCCTGTTCATGCCGATGGCCGTCATCAGCATGGAGAGCGGGATGACCAGCGCGGTGATCAAGGCGGCGCGGAAGTTCCCGAGCAGCAGGAACAGCACCACGACCACCAGCAGCGCGCCCTCGGTCAGGTTCTTCTCGACGGTCCTGATGGTCGCGCCGACCAGCTTTGAACGATCGTAGGTGATCTGGAGCTTGATCCCTGGCGGCAAGCGCTTGGCGATCCGCGTCAACTGCTCCGCCGAGGCGACGGCGACGGCGCGGCTGTTCTCGCCGGTCCGCATCAGCGCCGTGCCGACCACCACCTCCTCGCCGTTCTCGGACGCCGCACCGCTACGCAAGCCGCCGCCGACCTTGACGACGGCCACGTCGCGCACGCGGACCGACACGCCCTCGCGCGCGGCGACGATGGCGTTGGCGATCTCGTCGACCGTTCGCACGCGGGCGTCGGCCCGGACCAGGAACGCCTCCCCGCCCCGTTCGACGAAACCGGCGCCGACCGCCAGATTGGCCGCCTCGAGCCCCTTGGCCAGATCGCCGAACGACACGCCCAGGGACGCCATGCGGATCGGATCCGGCTGGACCACGAACTGCTTGTCGAAGCCGCCGATGGAGTCGACCCCGGCCACGCCCGGAACCGCGCGCATCCCCGGTCGCACGATCCAGTCCTGCACCTCGCGCAGATAGGCCGCCTGGGCGGTGGGGTCGGCCAGTCGCTCGCCGGTCGTCGTCAGGTAGGCGCCGTCGGTTTGCCAGCCCGGCGCGCCGTCCTGGCGCTTGGCGCCCTTGCCGCCCGGATGCTCGAAGGCCACCGTCCACATCAGCACTTCGCCCAGTCCGGACGAGATCGGCCCCATGGCGGGCTCGACGCCGGCCGGCAGGCTTTGGCGGACCTGGGTGAGACGCTCGGCCACCTGCTGGCGCGCGAAATAGATATCGGTCTTCTCCTTGAAGACGACGGTGACCTGCGAGAAGCCGTTGCGCGAGATCGAGCGGGTCGACTCCAGGCCCGGGACGCCGGCCATCGCCGTCTCCACCGGAAAGGTGACGAGCTTCTCCACCTCGGCGGGCGCCAGGGTCCCGGCGACGGTGTTGATCTGCACCTGCTTGTTGGTGATGTCGGGAACCGCGTCGATCGGCAGGCGCGCGAGGTTGTGGACGCCCAGGGCGGCGACCAGCGCGACCAGGGCGATGACGGCCCAGCGGAAGCGGACCGAAAGGTCGAGGACGCGGCCGATCATCGGACGCCCTCCCCGCCTGGGGTCCCGCGCGCGTTAGTCCTCATGACGGGCCTCCCCCTTGCCGAGTTCGGCCTTCAGCAGAAAGGCGCCCTTGCCGGCGATCCGTTCGCCGGCCCGCACGCCCGAGACGATCTCCACCTGGCCGGCGCCGCGACGGCCGACCCGCACCGGGCGCGGCTCGAAGCCATTCCGATCACGGACGAACACGACATCCGCGCCATTGATCGACTGCACGGCCTCCTCGGGCGCGGCGAAACGGCCTCTCACCGCGACCGCGCCGTCGCGCGGCGTGATGCGCGCGCGCAGGGCCTGACCGGGCGCGAGGGCCGGCGCCGGGCCGTTCAGGACGAGGACCGCCGTGGCCGACCGGCTCTCGGCGTCCAGGCCCGGGGTCACGCCGCGCACCGAGGCCGTCACCGGTCCCTCGGCGGTCTCGACCACGGCCGGATCGCCCGGCCTGACGCGTCGGGCGTCGGCGGCGGGCAAGGCCGCCTGGATCTCGACCCGGCCCGGATCGGCCACCCGGAAGAGCTCCGAGCCCGCCGTCACATAGGCGCCGAGCGTGGCGCTGGCGGCGGTGATCCGACCCGAGATCGGGCTGGTGACGAGGAGGCCCCGGCCGTCGCCGCTGACCCCGGCCGCCGCGACCGCGCTGTTGGCGCGGCGCAGTTCCGCCTCGGCGATGGCGGCCTCGGCCCGCGCGGCCTCGAGGTCCTGACGCGCGGTGATGCGCGCCTCGAACAGCGTGCGCTCGCGGGCCAAGGCCTGGCGGGCCGCCAGGGCCTTGGCGGCGGCGGCGGCGCGTTCGGCGCTGATGGCGGACGCGTCCCGGCTCTCGATCATGGCGACCGCCTCGCCGGCCGCGACCGGGTCGCCCAAGCGCTTGTTGATCCGCGTGATCGCGCCGTCCGCGCGGGCGGCCAGGATCGCCGCGCCGTGGGGCATGGCCACCACCGTGGCCTGGGCCGGAACGGCGGCGTCGAGACCGCCGTCGGCCAGGACCAGCACCTGGACGCCGTCGGCGGCGATCCGCTCGGCGGTCATGTCCACCCGAGGCTTCTCGTCGGCGTGATCGTCCTCGGGCTTGGCGGCGCTCGCCTGCCGGGCGGGCCCGGCGAACAGCGCCTTGCCGACGAGGGCGCCGGCCCCGGCGGCCAGGAGGCTGCTGGCCGCCACGGCCGTCAGCAGGGTCTTTCCGTCCATGGATATCATGATCAGCTTTCCTTATTGGGCGGCGGCGCGTTCGAGCGCGGCCAGCGCCTTGGCGCGCTCAAGGCGCGCGGCGATGAGATCGGTTCGGGCGGTCGTCAGGGCCGTCTGGGCGTCGAGCACGTCGAGCAGCGAGAATTTGCCCGCCTCGAATCCCCGGCGCGCCAGGTCCACGGCGGTCTCCGCCCCCGGCAGGATCCGCCCCCGCAGCGCCTCCACCCGGGCGTTGGCCGCGACCAGCGAGGCCTGGGCGTCACGCAGCGTCCGGATCGACCGGGCCAGGGCCAGTCGCTCCCGGGCCTCGGCCGCCGTGGCGTCGGCCCGCGCCGCCGCGACCGCGCCTTGGTTGCGGTTGAAGACCGGAATGGGCGCGGAGACGCCGACGACGAAGGCGCTGTCGCCGTTCTGCTGGAACCGCCGCACGCCAGCCTGAACGGTGAGGTCGGGGCGCGCCGCGGCCCGTTCGCGGTCTATCACCGCCTCGGCGGTCCGCCGTTCGGCCCGGGCGAGCCGCGCGTCCAGCGTCTCGGCCGGATCGACGCCCCGCGCCCCGACCGCGTCCGGCGCGGGCGTGTCGACGAGATCGACCGCGTCGGCCGCCTCGCCCCACAGCGTCGCCAAGGCCCGCCGCGCGGCCTCGGCTTCGGCCTCGGCGGCGACCACGGTGGCGGCGGCTTCCCGGCTGGCGGCCTCGGCCCGCAGGGCGCGCAGCGGCGGCTCCCGCCCGGCCTCGACCAGGGCGGCCGCCGCCTTGGCCAGGCTTTCGGCGCGTTCGGCGGTCTCGCGGGCCAGCGACAGACGGTCCCGCGTGGCCAGCGCCTCGGCGTAGCGCACGGCGACCTCATGATCGAGATCGGCCTTGGCGATGGCGGCGCCCAGTCGGGCGGCCTCGACCTCGGCGACGGCGGCGGCCTGGCGCGCGCGCCGCTTGCCGCCCAGTTCGAGGCGCTGGCTGACCGACAGCGTGGTCTCGGCCGACTTGAAGTCGCGGTATTGACCCGACCCCGCGAGGTTCTCGGACTGCAGGCCGGCTTCGGGATTGGGGGGCAGGCCGGCCTGGCGGGCGCGGCCTTCGGCGGCGGCCACGGCGGCCTGGGCCGCCGTCAGGAGCGGGGATCGCGCCTGGGCGCGCGCCAGGGCGTCGGCCAGGGTGAGCGGCTCGGCCAGAGCGCGCGGTGGCGCGCCAAGGCCGGCCATCGCCACGGCCGCGCAAAGCACGGCGGGGCGGACATGTCGGGAGAACATGGAAAGTCCCAGATGAGGTTGCTGACGAGGGGGATCGCGCGCGATGGCGCGGCGTCGTCAGGCTCTGGGCGGTTCGTTGGGCGCGTCGGGCGTGTTGGACGGCGGA
>BFBZ01002084.1_pt1 | contig 11680 bp, 11 predicted proteins | sample 1888401 | NCBI WGS metagenome assembly BFBZ01 (sample SAMD00112614, study PRJDB3348) | symbiont metagenome | host: Chara braunii | reverse complement strand
CCCGATGAGCACCTGGCGCCGGACAAGGTCGGTCATGCCAATCTCCTCCTTGGTCGCCGTTCACGACCGGGCGGCAACCGGGGTTCCGGTGCCGGGGCCGCGGGCCCCGAACGCCATCGCGTTTTGTCTCATGCCTCTCATGCCCTGGGCCCCTGTCGAGGCTCATCGGAGCGTAGCAGGCGCACCATCAGCGTCGCCAAGGGTGACATTTCGCCGCGTCTGGCCCGGGATCGCGCCGGATTCCACGACACGCGGCGCTCCTGTCGCTTCAGTGAACCGGACGATGGCGGTCTTCGCGCCCGGCCGTCAGGTCTTGATGCCCATTTCGGCGAAGACCTCCTTGGCCTCCTTGACCGCGGTATTGGCGGCCGGGACGCCGGCATAGATGGCGATCTGCAGCACCACTTCCTTGATCTCGTCCGTTGTCACGCCATTGGCGAAGGAGGCGCGGCAGTGCAGGCGGAACTCCTCCCAGCGGCCCATCGCGGCGGTCATGGCCAGCACCAGGTAGCTGCGGGTCTTGCGGTCCAGCCCCGGGCGCGTCCAGATCTCACCCCAGGCATAGCGGGTGATCAGGTCCTGGAACTCGGTGGTGAAGCTGTCGCGGGCGGCCAGCGACCGGTCGACATGGGCATCGCCCAGAACCGCGCGGCGCACCTTGAGGCCGGCTTCGAAGCGCTCTTTTTCATCCATGGCGGCTTGCCCTTCAGAGACCGTTTGAGAATTCATTCCGGACGGCGTCACGTCGTCTTGGCCGGGCTAGTCCCGGCCATCCACGACTTGATCCCCGAAGCGGATAGATGCATGGATGCCCGGGACAAGCCTGGGCAAGACGACGTGCAAGGCTTGCCGGGGCAAGCCGGGTATGACGACAGATGGTGAACCGCCGGAAGGCGTTCTCAAACGGTCTCTCAGCTCTTCAGGAAGTCGGTGACCGTGGCGGTGAACAGCTTTTCCTGCTCGATATTCGACAGATGCGCGGCGTCGAGTTCGACATATCTGGACTTGGGGATGGCGGCGGCGATGGCGCGGCCGCGCTCGGGCGGCGTCGAGCCGTCATGGCTGCCGGAAATGACCAGCACCGGATTGGTGATCGAACGGATCGCCTCGTGCTGGTCCATGTCGCGGATCGCGGCGGAACAGGCGGCGTAGCCCTCCGGCGGCGTCGCCTCGAGCATTCCGACGATGCGGGCGACAGCCTGGCGGTCGGCTTCCTGGAAGCGCTTGGTGAACCAGCGGTCGACAATAGTCGGGATCAGCGGCCTCAAGCCCTGGCTCTTCACGATGGCGATGCGCTGGTTCCACATTTCGGCGGTCGGCATGGCGGCCGCCGTGTTGCACAGCACGATCCTGTCGAAGCGGGCGGCATGATGGGTGCCGGCCCACATGCCGCTCATGCCGCCCATCGACAGGCCGCACCAATGCGCCTTGGCGATGGCGAGATGATCGAGCAGTTCGACCGCGTCCTTGGTCAGCCGGGCGAAACCGGTCGGACCGACCTTCAGCTCGCTTTGGCCATGGCCGCGCTTGTCGTAGCGCACCACGCGAAAAAGGCTGGAAAAGGCGGCCATTTGCGCGTCCCACATCTCCAGGCTGGTGCCGAGCGAGTTGGACAAAAGCAATACCGGCCCGGCGCCGCCGGTGTCCTCGTAACGCAGCGACAGTCCGTCCGACGTGGTGAAGCGGGCCATCCGTCTCTCCCTTGGCAACAAGCTTTGGCAGGACACTAGGCCGGCTGCCGCGCGCAGGGAAAGGGGGAGACATGCATGTCTTGCAACCAGTCTCGGCCGGAGCCGTCGCCGGGACCGCTTGACGTGCCGTTAAGAACGGGTCCAAACTACAAATCACGCTGAAAACACCGGGTTTTCGGCGGTGAAAGCTGACGGTCACAATAAAAAACGGCCGAAATCGCTTTTACCCGACCGTTTTGTGAGGAGGAACGCCTATGCCGACGGTGACCATGACGGTCAACGGACGCTCGGTCTCGGCCGACGTTGACGCGCGCACGCTGCTTGTCCAGTTCCTGCGCGAAAATCTCCATCTGACCGGTACCCATGTCGGTTGCGACACGTCGCAATGCGGCGCCTGCGTCGTTCATGTCGACGGCAAGGCGGTCAAGTCCTGCACGACCTTCGCCCTGCAATGCGAAGGCGCCGCGGTGCTGACCATCGAGGGGCTGGCCAAGGACGGCAAGCTGCATCCGATGCAGGAGGCCTTCCGTGAGCACCATGGCCTGCAATGCGGCTTTTGCACGCCGGGCATGATCATGTCGGCGATCGACATCGTGAACCGCAAGGGCGCGGTCGACGAGCACACGGTCCGCGAGGAGCTGGAAGGCAATATCTGCCGCTGTACCGGCTATCACAACATCGTCAAGGCGGTCCAAGCGGGCGCCCAGGCGATGACGGGCAAGACACCGGTCCGACAAGCCGCCGAATAACGGCGCGACCGTCTCTCGCATTCTCCGTCTGATAGTTCCGTCTCGAGCGATCCCCAGGGAGGGCGCCATGACTGTGACCGGTATCGGCGCGGCTGTACGCCGCAAGGAAGACCATCGTTTCATCACCGGCAAGGGCCAATATACCGACGACATCAACCGTCCAAACCAGACGCAGGCCTATTTCCTGCGCTCGCCGCATGCCCACGCCACGCTGAACAAGGTCGACACGTCAAAGGCCCTGGCTATGCCGGGCGTGGTGGCGATCTTCACCGGCGAGGATATCGCGGCCGACAAGGTCGGCGGGCTGATCTGCGGCTGGATGATCCATTCCAAGGACGGCACGCCGATGCGGGCAGGGCCTCATCCGGTGCTCGCCCAGGGCAAGGTGCGCTATGTCGGCGACCATGTCGCGGTGATCATTGCCGAGACGCTGGCCGAGGCCAAGGACGCGGCCGAGGCGATCGTCGTCGATTACGGCGTGCTGCCGTCGAATGTCGACACCGCCAGGGCGCAGGACAAGGGCACGGCCCAGGTCCATTCGGAGGCTCCGGCCAACACCGTCTATGACTGGCATATCGGCGACAAGGCGGCGACCGATGCGGCCTTCAAGGCGGCCAAGCATGTCACCAAGCTCGACATCGTCAACAACCGCCTGGTGCCCAATGCGATGGAGCCGAGAGCGGCGATCGGCGAATATGATTCCGGCACCGACGGGCTGACGCTCCACACCACCAGCCAGAACCCGCATGTCGCGCGTCTCGTGCTCTCGGCCTTCATCGGCATCGCGCCGGAGCACAAGCTCCGGGTGATCGCGCCGGATGTCGGCGGCGGCTTCGGCTCGAAGATCTTCATCTATGCCGAGGAGACCGTCTGCGTCTGGGCCGCCCGCAAGATCAACCGCCCGGTCAAATGGACGGCGGATCGCACCGAGGAATTCCTGGCGATCGCGCATGGTCGCGACCACGTGACCCGGGCGGAACTCGCCACCGACGCCGAGGGCAAGATCACCGGCCTGCGCGTCAAGACCATCGCCAATATGGGCGCCTATCTCTCGACCTTCGCCTCGTCGGTGCCGACCTATCTCTATGCGACCTTGCTCTCGGGCCAATACGCCATTCCGAACATCTATGCCGAGGTCGACGCGGTCTATACCAATACCGCGCCGGTCGACGCCTATCGCGGCGCCGGTCGGCCGGAGGCGACCTTCGTGGTCGAACGCCTGGTCGAGGTGACCGCGCGTGAGCTGGGCATGGACCCCTCGGCGTTCCGCAAGCGGAATTTCGTCTCGAAATTCCCGCATCAGACGCCGGTGATCATGATGTACGACACCGGCGACTACAAAGCCTCGCTGCTGAAGGCCATGGAGATGGCCGACGTGAAGGGCTTCGGCAAGCGCCGGCGCGAGGCCGCCAAGCGCGGCAAGCTCCGGGGCTTGGGCTATTCCACCTATATCGAGGCCTGCGGCATCGCGCCGTCGCAGGCGGTCGGCTCGCTCGGCGCCGGCGTGGGCTTGTGGGAATCGGCCGAAGTCCGGGTCAATCCGGTCGGCACGGTCGAGGTGCTGACCGGCTCGCACAGCCATGGCCAGGGTCACGAGACGACCTTCGCCCAGCTCGTGTCGCATCGCCTGGGCATCCCGATCGACAATGTCTCGATCGTCCATGGCGACACCGACAAGGTGCAGTTCGGCATGGGCACCTATGGCTCGCGCTCCGGCGCGGTCGGCATGTCGGCGATATCGAAGGCGCTCGACAAGATCGAGGCCAAGGCCAAGAAGGTCGCCGCCCATGTGCTGGAGGCGGCCGAAGCCGATATCGACTTCAAGGACGGCCAGTTCACCGTCAAGGGCACCGACAAGTCGGTGGATTTCGGCACGGTGGCGCTCAACGCCTATATCGCCCACAAGTTCAATCCGCAGGAGTTGGAGCCCGGGCTGAAGGAAGGCTCGTTCTACGATCCGACCAATTTCACCTTCCCCGCCGGCTGCCATATCTGCGAGATCGAGGTCGATACCGACACCGGCGTGTCGACCATCGTCAAGTGGACGGCGGTGGACGATTTCGGCAACGTCATCAATCCGATGATCGTCGAAGGCCAGGTCCATGGCGGCATCGCGCAAGGCGTCGGCCAGGCGCTGCTGGAAGGCACGGTCTACAACAAGGACGGCCAGCTCATCACCGCCTCGTTCATGGACTATGCCATGCCGCGCGCCCATGACCTGCCGTCCTTCGAGGTGGGCATGACGGTGACGGCATGCCCGTCCAATCCGCTGGGCATCAAGGGCTGCGGCGAGGCCGGCGCCATCGCCTCGCCGCCGGCGGTCATCAACGCACTCACCGACGCGCTGGGCACGGAAGACATTCCGATGCCGGCGACACCGCAGGCGGTGTGGAACGTCATCCAGAAACTGGCAAAGACGGCCAAGGCGGCCGAGTAAGGTTCAGGGGGAGCAAGATGTATCCTTTCAAGTACCACAAGGCCGCCACGGTTCGTGGCGCCGTAGCCCTGCTCAAGAAGGCCGAGGAGCCCAAGCTCCTGGCCGGCGGGCAGACGCTGATCCCGACCATGAAGCAACGGCTGGCGAGCCCCAAGGCGATCATCGATCTCGCCGGCGCGGGTCTCTCCGGCATCGAGCAGAAGGGCCGGACCATCGTCATCGGCGCGATGACCACCCATGCCGAGGTGGCCAATTCGGCGGTCGTGCAGGCGGCGATCCCGGCGCTGGCCCAGCTCGCCGGCAATATCGGCGATCCGCAGGTGCGCCACAGAGGCACGATCGGCGGGTCGGTCGCCAATAACGATCCGGCCGCCGACTATCCGGCGGCGCTGATCGCACTCGGCGCCACCGTCCATACCAACAAGCGCAAGCTCGCGGCGGAAGAGTTCTTCGCCGGGCTGTTCTCGACCGCTCTCGACGAGGACGAGATCATCACCAAGATCGCGTTTCCGGCACCCGGCAAGGCGGCCTATGTCAAGTTTCCCAATCCGGCCTCACGCTACGCCATTGTCGGCGTGTTCGTCGCCAAGAAGGGCCGATCGGTGCGTGTCGCGGTGACCGGCGCCGGCAATGACGGCGTGTTCCGCCACACAGCCATGGAGGAGGCGCTGTCCAAGCGCTTCAACGCCAAGGCGCTGGAAGGGATTACGACGGCGGCCAAGGACCTGAACGGCGATATCCACGCCTCCGCCGACTATCGCGCGCATCTCGTCGGCGTCATGGCCCGCCGGGCGGTGGCCGCGGCGGCCTGATCGACCGGCCTGATCATCCGACGGCCGGAGCGGCGACGAGCCGCTCCGGCCGTTGTCGTTTTGGCCGGCCCGCGGAGCGCCGACGGAGGGCTGCCGTAAAATCGCCAAGTCCTGTGGCAAACCTGCGCCCGTGGGGCCATGTTCTCGGATCGACGGGCCTGCCGGCGTCCGGCTCACCGCGGGGCAGAAGATGAACAGACGTTTGCTGCAATTCTCTGGAGTGGCGCTGGTGCTGGCGCTTGACGCCGGCGCGCCGGCGCGCGCGGTGAACGGCCAGGTCTCGGCCGAATATGCGGTGTCGTTTCTCGGCATTTCGATCGGCACCGGCACGATGGTTTCGACCACCGACGGCACGAGCTATCGCACCACCCTGAATGCCCGGGTGACCGGGGTCGCGGCCATGTTCGCCGGCGGCTCCGGCACGGCGGTGGCGACCGGGCGCATCGCCGGCGCCGCGGCGATCCCGGCGAATTACAATGTCGAGGTTCATTCGGGCGGCAAGGTCGAGACCACCCAGATCGGCATGGCCGACGGCAATGTCCGTTCGGTGGTGCGCAATCCCGACAAGCCGCCGCATACCCGCGCGACGCCGGTGACGGCGGAACATCTGCGTGGCGTCGTCGACCCCTTGTCGGCGGGCATTTTCATCGCGGGCGGCACCGGTCCGGTGACCGGGGCGGCGGCCTGCGAGCGGCACTCGCGCATCTATAACGGCGTCGTCCGTTTCGACCTGATCTATGCCTTTGTCGGCACGCGCCAGGTCGAGATCGCCGGTTACAAGGGCGAGGCCGCCATCTGCAGCGTCCGGTTCGAGCCGGTCGCCGGCTATCGCGCCGACCGTTCGGATATCCAGGCGGCGCGGCGGCGCTCGGCCGAGGTCACGCTGGTGCCGATCCACGGATCGCGCGCGCTGATCCCGGCGCGCATCTCGCTGACCACGGGTTATGGCACCGGCATCGCCCAGGCCACCAAGCTCGACCTCAATCCGGGCGCGCCGGCCAGTCCCGCTGTGCCGCCAACGCGGCGCGTCTCTGCGGATTGACCTCTCGCGTCGGGCTCAGGCTGCGTTATTGTGACGGCCGAGCCGGAGTGCCTCAGTGACCGTTAATCCCGCAGCCTTGCCCGCATCCATCGACGAAACCCTGGCCCTTCTCAAGCGCGGCCATTACGTCGCCGACCGTTCGCTCGCCACCGTTCTGTTCCTCGCCTTGAAAATGGGCCGGCCGTTGCTGCTGGAGGGCGAGGCCGGCGTCGGCAAGACCGAGATCGCCAAGGTGCTGGCGGCAACGCTCGGCCGCAACCTGATCCGGCTGCAATGTTACGAGGGGCTCGACGTCGCAGCCGCCGTCTACGAGTGGAACTATGCCGCCCAGATGATCGCCATCCGCGTCGCCGAAGCCGGCGGCACGGTCGACCAGGCAAGCCTCACCGCCGGCATCTTTTCCGAGCGCTTCCTGGTCAAGCGGCCGCTGCTGCAGGCGCTCGAGCCGGACGGGCGCGGCCCGCCGGTGCTGCTGATCGACGAACTGGACCGGACCGACGAGGCTTTCGAAGCCTTTCTGCTGGAAGTGCTGTCGGACTATCAGGTGACGGTGCCGGAGCTCGGCACGATCCGCGCGCCTCAGGCGCCGATCGTCATCGTCACCTCCAACCGCACCCGCGAGATCCACGACGCGCTGAAACGCCGCTGCCTCTATCACTGGGTCGACTATCCCGATGCCGCCCGTGAACTGGCGATCCTCAAGGCCAAGGCGCCGGGGGCGCCGGAGCGGCTGACCCGCGACATCGTCGCCTTCGTCCAGCGGCTGCGGAAGACCGACCTGTTCAAGGTGCCGGGTGTTGCCGAGACGATCGACTGGGCGACCGCGCTGACCGAGCTCGACGCCGTCGGCCTCGACCCGCAAGGCGTCACCGACACGCTCGGCGTGCTGCTCAAATACCAGGACGACATCGTCAAGATGCAAGGTGGGGAAGCCAAGACGATCCTCGACGAGGTCAGGGCGGGGCGCTGAGGTGACATCGATTTTGCGCGGGATCGGCGAGCCGGGCGACTGGCCCTGGCTGAAGGCCATCATCATCGGCGTCGCGCTGCTCATCGTCCCGCTGGTCTGGTGGGGCCTGTTGTGGCTGACGCCCTATCGGCCACCCGCGCCCGAAGTCTCGCGGCTGACGCTCGTGGTCATTCTGCTCGCCACGGTGATTGTCTCGCCCTTGCTCGAAACGGCGGTGCTGGCCCTGGTTCACTGGCTGGGCGTCGGCAGGCTTCGGCTGAGCGCGCCGGTCTTTGCACTGGTCGTCATGGTGATCGCGGTGGCTGCCCATATGCCCGTCACCTTGGCGCGCGCGCCGGTGACCGCCGTGCTGTTCCTGGCCTTTGCCTGGCAATATGCCGGCTGGTTCGCCCGTTCCGGCCGGCGCTGGCTGGCCTTCGGCGCGGTGGCGCTGACCCACGCGGTCTATAATCTCGGCTCGATCGGGCTGTCGCCGGTCTGGGCCTTTCTCCTCGGGCCGCTGTCCTGAAAGTTCGAAGATGCCCCATGCGCTGACCGAGAACATCGCGCATTTCGCCCGGGCCTTGCGGGTCGCCGGCCTGCCGGTCGGGCCGGGCACGGTGATCGACGCCATTCACGCCGTGGAAGCGGCCGGCATCGGCTCGCGCGAGGATTTCTACTGGACGCTGCATTCGGTCTTCGTCAGCCGGCACGAGCATTCGATCGTTTTCCACGACGCCTTCGAGATCTTCTGGAAACGCCGGCACCTGATGGAGAAACTCCTGCAGGTGCTGATGCCGGTGGCGCATGCGCCGCAGGCCAAGCCCGATCCGGTGTCGCTGCGCCTGCAGGAAGCCTTCTTCAAGGATACCGAGGCCACCCCGGTGGAGCGGCCGGAGCTGGAGGTCGATGCCCGCTTCACCATCTCGGATGTCGAGGTGCTGCAGCAGAAGGACTTCGCCCAGATGACGGCGGCCGAGATTTCCGAGGCGCAGCGCCGCGTCGCCGCCCTGGTGCTGCCCGACGATGCCGTGCCGACCCGCCGGCTGGCGCCTGACCGCCAAGGTCCGCGCATCGACTTCAGGCAGACCCTGCGCCGCTCGATCGGGGAGGGCGGGCAGATCATCGACCTCGCCCGGCGCGGCCCCAAGGACAAGCACCCGCCGCTGGTGGTGCTCTGCGACATTTCCGGCTCGATGAGCCAGTATACGCGTGTCATGCTGCACTTCATCCATGCGCTGATGGAACGGCGCAGGCACGTCCACGCCTTCGTGTTCGGCACCAGGCTCACCAACATCACCCGCGCCCTCAAGGCCAAAGATCCGGACGAGGCATTGGCCGCCGCCACCAGCGCGGTGCAGGACTGGTCCGGCGGCACACGCATAGCGCCATCGCTGCATGCCTTCAACAAGCTCTGGTCGAGGCGGGTGCTGTCAGGCGGCGCTGTGGTGCTGCTGGTCACCGACGGGCTGGAGCGCGATGCCTCGGGCGATCTGGCGCGGGAAGCCGACCGGCTGCACCGGTCATGCCGGCGCCTCGTCTGGCTCAATCCGCTGCTGCGCTTCGACGGTTTCGAGGCCAAGGCGCAGGGCATCCGCACCTTGCTGCCGCATGTCGACGAATTTCGCACCATCCACAATATCGCCGCCGTGGCCGATCTGGTGACCGCGCTCGACGCGCGCCGGGTCGACCGTTCGCATGATCCGCGCCTGTGGCTCAAGGTGGCGTGAGGGCTCCGACCCGAGGCCGGGATTGCGGCATCACCACCTGGACGGGAAACCGCCGCATCGCCGCCATGCTTGGCCGCCAAGGCTGGCGCTTGGCCGTCGGTATTGCCTGCGGCCAGACCGTCATTGGGCGGCGGCAGGTCGGTTGAGCGGGCAATGCCAGCATCGGGTGGCGCATCGCGGCCGGCTTGGCGGCCGCCAGGCATGGACCGGGGGCCGGGATGCAACGCCGTCATTTTCTCTATGGGGCCGGAGCTGCCGTTGTGGCGCTGTCGGGGGGAGCCGCGGCCGGCGGCGATAGCCGGCCTTTGCCGGCTTCGGCGCCAGCGCAACCTCCCGCTTTCGCGCCGCTGCCGTCATTGGCGCCGATCCAGGCGCGGGCCGAGCGGATCGTCGCGATCAATGTCTGTTCGCGGCCATTCCGCGCGCGCGGGCCGCGCATCGAGGCCGAACGGATAGGCCGCAAGACGGTGGTGCACAATTATGGCCATGGCGGCAGCGGCTGGTCGCTGTCCTGGGGCGCGGCGGCGCTGGCCGTGCGGCTAGCGCAGGCGACGCGCGAGACCAGGGTCGCGGTGATCGGCTGCGGCGCCATCGGCCTGACCACGGCGCTGGTGGCGCAGCGTGCGGGCCTGCGCGTGCGCATCTACGCCAGGGAGCGGCCACCGGAGGTGCGCTCGTTCAACGCCACCGGCGTGTGGTCGCCGGATTCGCGCATCTGCACGGCAGAACATTCGACCCCCGCATTCGAACGGCGCTGGGAGGAGATGGCGCGCGTGTCGTTCCGGACCTATCAAACCTTGCTGGGTTTGGCCGACAGCCCGATCGAATGGCGCGACGGCTACCTTCTGTCCGACACGCCGTTCGACCAGGCGGGCCGCCACGTTGAACAGGGCGAGCCGCCCTATCCGGATCTGGAGCGGCGCCTGCTGGGTGACATGCGCTGGCCGATACAGACCCTGGAGCCGGGGCAGCATCCCTTCCCGGTGGCCTATGCGCGGCGCTACACCCAAATGACCTTCAACATCACCGCCTATTCGCGGCTGTTGCTCGACGATTTCCTGCGCCTGGGGGGCGAAATCGAAACGCGCGACTTCGAAAACCCGCGGCAGTTCGCCGACCTGCGCGAAAGGACCCTCGTCAACTGCACCGGCTACGGCGCGCGCGCCCTGCTCGGCGACGAGACGATCGTGCCGGTGCGTGGCCAGACCGCCAGGCTGATCCCGCAGGCCGAGGTCAGCTACGGCCTCGTCTATCGCAACCACAATCTCAACGTCGTGCCGCGCCGCGACGGCATCCTGGTGCAGGCCCAGGCCGACGGCGATTTCGGAAATGCCGACACCACGGTTGACCGCGCAGCATCCGAGGCGGCGGTGGCGCGGCTCGCCGCGCTGTTTTCGGGGAAGTAGGGCTCGCGGGGTTCAAGCGCGGACGGGGTCCATCTTCGGGGTAACCGGGCTGAATTCGTGGATGGCCGGGACAAGCCCGGCCAAGACGAGAACATCCTTGGAGCGCGGCGTGGGACGCCTCGTCGCATGATCCGCGCCGTGGCCGGTTGCGCCATGACGTCGACACATCGTCTTGGCCGGGCTTGTCCCGGCCATCCACGACTTGTTTGCGCGGGGACAACCGGCTTTTATCCCGACGTCATCATCATCAACCTATGCGAGAAGGCGCATTGCCGTGCCGGGGGTCTATGGCGGCTGGGTCTACATCATGACGAACCGGCCCAACGGTACGCTCTATACCGGCGTGACGAGCGATCTTTCGCGCCGCGCCTGGGAGCATCGCGAGGGCAAAATGCCCGGGTTCACGCGCCGCCATGGCTTGAAGATGCTCGTCTTTTCCGAGCGCTTCGAGGATATCAGGGACGCCATCCAGCGCGAGCGGAACATCAAGCACTGGCCGCGGGCATGGAAGGTCAGGATGATCCGCGCGCAAAACCCTGAATGGGCTGAGCTGTACGATCAACTGGCTTGAAAAAGATCTCGGGGATTGGGCCGAGGAGGCGCGCGACCGGGCTGAAGGCGTGGATGGCCGGGACAAGCCCGGCCAAGACGAGAATGTCCTCAGAGCGAGGCACGCGTCTGCGGCAGGACCCGTGCCGTCGCGGGATGTCCGCGACATCAACACATCGTCTTGCCCGGGCTTGTCCCGGGCATCCACGCCTTGGGCCGATGATCGCTTGCGGAAAAACCGCATTGGACCGACCTCGGCGATCCGCCAAGGTGAAGTCGTGGATGGCCGGGACAAGCCCGGCCAAGACGAGACGG
>BFBZ01002083.1_pt1 | contig 11685 bp, 7 predicted proteins | sample 1888401 | NCBI WGS metagenome assembly BFBZ01 (sample SAMD00112614, study PRJDB3348) | symbiont metagenome | host: Chara braunii | reverse complement strand
GCGCTACGGGCGATCGAGCGCGCCACCGGTCAGCGGATCGAACTGGCCCGCGTCCCGACCTCCGCCGACCTCCGGGCGCGTCGGCTGGAGCGCACCGAAGCGGCGATCCGCACGACCATCTCCGAGGGCGGTCTGGACCCGTTCAAAGCGATGCTGGCATCGCTGAGCGGCGAGTTCGACCCGGCGGACATCGCGCTCGCCGCTCTGAAGATCGCGCACCGCGAGCAGGGCAACGAATCCGAAGACGGTCCCGACATTCCCGCCACGGTGCCCGAACCGGCCCGGCCCGCCCTTCGGCCGCGGAACAACTTCGTTCGCGGTCCCGGACCGGGGCTGGCCCGGATCTTTATCAGCGCGGGGCGTGAGGCCGGGATCAGTCCGCGGGACCTGGTCGGGGCGATCGCGAACGAAGCCGGTCTCCCCGGTCGCGACATCAAGGGGATCGAAATCACGGAGCGGTTTTCGATCGTCGAAGTGCCCGAGGATGCGGCCGAACACGTGATCGAATCGATGAACGGGGTGCGGCTCCGCGGGCGGCGGGTCAATGCCCGTCGCGACCGGCAGAACTGAGACCGAACGACGTGAACCGTGGCGGTGTTCTGTTCGGGTGGCCGACTGTCGGAGACAGTTGGGCCCGCACATCAGAAGGTGATTTGCGGTTCTCGAGCTGCTCGGCGCTTCATAGCCGTCGCTGTCTCCGACAGCGACCCACCCGAAAAAATACTCACGGCCTGTCCTCAACGCGCTGTTGCCAACTCCGGTACACCGTACTTCTTTGCGAGGGGCGCCAGCGCCTCCAGAATCCCCGGGTATAGCGCCACGCCCTCGGTCAGCGCGCGCCGCTTGTTCGCGAGCCCGCGCTCGCCCGGTAAGCGGACGGCGTCCACGCCCGGAACGGGTGGGGTGTTCCGGCAGGCCGCTGCGAGCCAGCCGGTCTCGCGCCGGAACGCATCGACCCCGCCGAACACCGCCGGGTCGATCACCTGGACGAACACCGACGCACCCCACCGTGTCGGTGCGTCGGCCCGCCCGAACCCGCTCAACCCTTGAGTCAGCGCCTCGACCATGAGCGCCAACCCGTAGCCCTTGTGCCCGTGGTCCGTGCCGCCGGCCGGGAGCAGGGTGCCGGGCGGATCGGTGAACAGCACCGTCGGATCGTCGGTCACGCGCCCCGTCGCATCGAGCGCCCAGGGGCCGGGGAACCGTTTGCCCTCGCGGCGCAGCCTGCCCGCCATCCCGTTTGTCGTAATTGATGCACTGATATCGATCAGAACAGGATCGCCGTCGGTCGGGATGCCGACCGCGAACGGGTCCGGGGTGAACACCGCTTTCCGTCCGCCGAACGGGGCGACGCTGGCGACCGCCGGGTCGGAACTGGCGACGGTGATCATGAGCCCGCGGTCGGTGGCGCGCTGGAGGAACGCGGCCAGACAGCCGATGTGATGGCTCCGCCGGATGACGACGGTCGCAACGCCGTAGGTCGCGGCCCGGTCCACGGCGAGATCGACCGCTCGTGCCGCCAGCCAGACGCCGGGAAGGCGCCGACCGTCCCAGGTCACGGCCGCGCCGCGATCGGCCACGATCTCCGGTTCGCCTCGCGGGGTCATTCCGCCGGACTCTAGCTCGCCGAGGTACGTGGGAGCGAGTTGCAACCCGTGGGTGGTGTGCCCGAGCAGATCGGCTTCAACAAGTACGGTAGCAATGGTGTTCGGCTTGTCGCCGTCGCACCCCGCGGCGGCGAACAGGCCGGCCGCATATCGGATCAGATCGGCGGCCGGATATCGAACGTGTGTACCGGTCGCCATCGGACGGGTTCTCCCGGGAATGACTGCGTGCCCTTGAGGTTGTCGACTTCGCCGGCGCAGGACGAGACTCTGTTGCCCGATCGGGCGCGGCCGCCGCCGCGCAATGACGTTCTCAGCCGTTGGCCGCAACTGGCAATGCGTGGGTCGAGTGTAGTGGGTCGGGTTGAATGTGGAAAGGACCGAACGGGCACCCAGACCAGGGGTTGAAACCCCGGTCTGGGGCTTGGAACTCGACTCAACTCCGTTTTTCCGCTACGCGGTAGACCTCGACGGTGCCGTCCGACAGGCCGCGGGCCATGTAACGCCCGTCCGGCGTGACGGCGACACTGGAAACAGAACCCGGTGGCAGTTCCCACTTCAGACGTAGACGGCCGCCACGAATATCCCAGTTCATGACCTCGTTCCCCCCGCCAATGCTGACTAACGTCCCTGCGTCGGGAGTGACGAGGACGAGGCGGGTACCGCCGGGGTGTCCGGGGAGTTCGGTCCGGACCGACGGATTGATGGCCGTTAGATCCCAGATCCGTATCGGGCCGTCCCGTCCCGCCGTCACCAACGACTTACCGTCTGGGAAGTATGCCACCGTGTTCACTTCGCCCGCGTGCGCGAGCGACGCCCGTTGACTGGACCGGATGCGGCTCAGCCCCCAGGTGCGGACGGTCGCGTCATGCGCCGCCGTGGCGATGCCCTGACCGTCCGGTGCAAAAGTGAGTGCCCGGATCGGACGGGAGTGCCCCGAGAGCAGTGTTCGGGCTTCGCCCCCGGCGTTGCCGCCCGGTTCCCACACGCGGAGCGTTTGGTCCTCGCCCGCGCCGGCCACCAGCTTGCCATCTGGGGAGTATGCGACCGCGTGCATCGATCCCCGCCCGCCACGGAGGAGGCGGATCTCCTGCGCGGTTTTATCAACCACCTCCAGGAGCGTTATTGCCCCGGTCGCGGAGCCCGCTGCCAAGAACCGACTGTTGGGCGCGAAGGCCAGCGCGTGGAACCCGTCGGCCGGCGTGCGGAACGCCGCCCGCTGGCCCGGTTTGCTCGTGGCGACGTCCCAGACGCGCCCGGTCCCGTCACGGCCCGCAGAGGCCAGCAGACACCGGTCGGGAGAAAACGCGAGGGCCATGACTCCGTCGGCATGTCCCCTCAGACTCGCGAGCAGTTTGGCCTGACTCGCCGGCTCAGCCGATTGGGGGGGCTGGGTCCGCACTTCCATCGGTGTTGCCTCTCGGACAACGGTGCGCCCGAAACTGCAGCCGAGTGGAGAACGTCCACGCGCGGCGCATCCGCTACCGACAGTCTAGACCGCGAAACGGGCCGTGCGCCGGACCTTTTCCGGTGGGGACGGGCCGACCCGTCGGCACAATCGGCACCGTCGGGTTCGGCACAAGATGAGTTACCAAAAGAACTTGTTCCGAACGGCCGGGTTGACGACCTTCTCGATCGGCCACTCCCCACGCCGGATCGATGCCACCGCCTGGGCTGCTGAGCGGGCCATGTCCTCAAGCGATTGCACGTCTACCCCGGCGGCGTGGGGCGTGAGGACGACGTTCGGGAGCGTTCGGAGCGGGTTGTTCGCCGGCGTCGGTTCGACCTCGAACACGTCCAGCGCGGCTCCGCCGAGTGGCCCGTCACGAAGGGCGGCAATCAGGTCGGCTTCGCACACGAGCCCGCCCCGTGAGGTGTTCACCAGTACCGCCCCGGGCTTCATTCGAGCCAGTGTCGAATGGTTGATGACGTGACGAGTGTCCGGCGTGAGCGGCAGGTGGAGAGACAGGAAATCGGATTCCTCAAGTAGTTGATCGAACGACACCGACGCGATTCCGTGGGCTTCGCAGAACGCGGTGTCAGGAAGGGGATCGTAGGCGACGACGCGCATTTCGAACGCGCAGGCGCGGGTAGCGACGGCCTTCCCGATCCGCCCCAACCCGGCGAGTCCAAGGGTACGCCCCCGGAGCGGAACGCTCATCAGCCGGTTCCATCCGCCGGCGGCGACCGTCGCGTGCCTGCTGGGGATGTGTCGGGTGAACCCCAAGATGAGGGCGAACGCGTGTTCCGCGACCGACCCCTGATTCGTTCCCGGCGCGATGGTGACGGCCMCCCCCGCCGCGGTGGCCGCGGGCACATTGACCGCGTCGTACCCGACGCCGACGCGCGCGATGACGCGCAGTTGGGGGTTCGCGGCCAGCACCTGTGGTGTGTACGGTTCGGAGCCGGCGACGACCGCTTCGACTCCCTCTAGTGCGACGAGTAACTCGTCTACGGTCGGTTCGTTCGCCTCGGCCGGGGGCAGAACGGTGATTTCGAGGCCGGCTCGGTCCAGTACGTCACGGAACTTGCCCGCGAATTTCGCCACCTCACGCGGAGAGATCAACACCTTCGGCATGGGACGAATCTCACGGATGTTTGATGTAGCCCGGAGCGAGCTCCCGCGCGTTGTTGTAGTGACAAATCGGACCGGCGCGGCCGGTCGGCGCCAGACTGTGTACCGCGTTCAGGGGATTCCGTGACCCCGGTCGCGCGCGGAACGATAAGAGCCCGTCCAGAAGAGGGTGGGGATCCCGAACGCGGCTCGGCGGCGCGTGAGCGGGCGTGACGAATGCGTTACACGGCCCGCCGCCAATCCGACCTGACACCGAGTCCGCCCTCTCCCCCGACAAGACGGAGGGGAACCACTCATCCGTCAGGGCCGATCGCGGCTTCGGACGGATGTACAGAAGGTAATCACCTGACAGTCGGGCACACGAATCGCGTTTCTGTCGGGTGTGTATGATATATATATCGATTGTGATTCAATGGTGGATTCGTGAAGATCCAACTCTTCGACTTGTTGGGGACGGGTGTCACGGTACAGTGAGCAGCGATGAGAGCTGCTGCGCTGCTCTCATATGGGACTCGATGATCCGATATTGAGATTTCACAAATACCACAAGTGCGAACAGGATTCATGAAACCAACACGCGATCGCTGCCGGGGCTTCACGCTGATCGAATTGCTGGTCGTGATTGCGATCATTGCGATCCTGATCGGCCTCCTGCTGCCCGCCGTTCAGAAGGTGCGCGAAGCGGCCGCGCGGGCCAAGTGCCAGAACAATCTGAAGCAACAAGGGCTCGCGATGCACAACTGCGACGGCGCCCAGGGCCGCCTGCCGCCTATGGGCGGGACGTTCGGCGGGGCGTACCTCGCCCCGCTGTTTTTCCACGCGCTTCCCTATATCGAACAGAACAACCTCTGGAACGCCGCCAAGACCGAGGACACCGCGGCGGGAGCGACACCGAATCCGAGTACGACCGTCTCGTTGAACGTCATCTGGCCGTTGTGGTCCACCGTTAACACCGCCTCGAACACGTATCTGCGGCAGACCAAGGTCAGCATTTATCAATGCCCGAGCGATCCGAGTCTCGGCAACCTTGCGGACTGGTCCCCGGGCGATCTGTCCTACGGGGCCAACTTCCAGGTCTTCGGCGGGGCCAACAACACCACCGCCAACTGGGACGGGCAGGCCAGCATCGCCCGCACGTTCCAGGACGGCACCTCCAATACGATCCTGTTCGCCGAAAAGTACTCCCGCTGTACGGGGAACGGCGGCGGCGGCGCGTTCTGGATGCGCGGGGTCTACAAGGGTCAGAGTTCCAACCCCAGCAGCCCGGGCCCCGACGACAGCTTTCCGGGCGATCGGGATTCGGGGGTTTTCGGTGGCGGGGTGTCTCCGGCCGACGGGACGGTCTGGATCACGGGTCCGGGCTCCAAGTTCCTTGTGGCCCCCAATCCCTTCAATGTCGTGTGTGATAAACGGTGGGCCTCCACCCCCCACTCGAGCGGCATTAACGTTTGTCTGGCCGATGGGAGCGTTCGGCACCTCAGTGCGGGCATCGACCCCAATACCTGGTGGGCGGCGCTGACGCCGTCCGCCGGAGACCTTCTGGGGAGCGATTGGTAAGCGTCGAATCGGGGCGCGTAACGTGTCAGCCCGGCGAAGACATCCGTCCGCGCCGGGCTGTGCGTTGATCGACAGGTTCCGACAGAGCAACTCCGGGTGTCGGGAACACAACTTGGTCTCAGGCCGTGGCGGGAAAATGATCGACCCGTGGCAGCGGACGGAACTTGTGGTGCCGGCACCACAAAGTTCCGTCCGCTGGTCATTAGGGATCACGAACGCGGTTCGGAAGTCCCGATCTCGGCAAGGGTGGCGTTGCACACCCGCAGGTAATCGGCCGGCGCCAGGAGGATCTGCAAACCCCGCTCGCCGGCCGAAATGGAAACCGTCTCGAACAACTCGATCGTTGTATCCACGTACACCGGATACGCTTTCTTGGCGCCCAATACCGTGACGCCGCCTCGAACGTAGCCGGTGAGCGGCTGAACTTCTTTGAGTGTCACGGGTTCGATCTTGCGGTCGCCGGTAATTCGGGCGAGCGCCTTCAGGTCGAGCCGGCTGTCGCCCGGAACCACGGCGAAATAGATTCCGTGCCGGTCGCCGCGGACGACGAGCGTTTTGAAGAGTTGCTCAGGGGGAAGCCCCACTTTCTCTGCGACCGAGAGCGCCGAGAGGTCGTCCAGATCGACCGGGTAGCTCCGCAGTTCGTAGGAAATGCCGGCCTCATCAAGGAGTCGGGCGGCGTTCGTTTTCCGGCTCATAGTTCGTAATTCTGTGCCCGAGCATTTCTTCGTAGGGTGGGACAAGGCTTTGCGCCGTCCCACCGGCGCATCGATAGACCGTTGGGGCGGCGCAGAGCCTCGTTCCACCCTACGAGCGCACCCTTGCGCTGCGAAGCCGGTGGGCCGGCGCAAAGCCTTGTCCCACCCTACGAAGAACCACGAAACAGCTCAAATCCCCGCGAGCCGCTCCTTGGCGTCGCCGAATTCCGGTAGCTTCAGGCCCATGCGGTCCATCAGCGCGAGGTACAGACCGCACAGTTTTCGCTTATCGTTGCCGGCCTTGAGGTAATCGAGCGTGCGGCCGGTCTTCAGCGTCCCGCCGAGCCCGCCGGCCAGGATCACCGGTACCCGCGACCCGTTGTGGGCGTTCCAGTGCTCCGACACGAACATGATGCAGGAGTTGTCCAGCACCGAACCATTGGCTTCTTTCATCTTCGACAATTTATCGATGAGGTACGCGTACTGCTCGACGTGGAACTTCACGATCGACTGGTACTCCTTGCCCTCGTTCGAGTGCGAGTAACTGTGGTGGTCGTCGCGGACGCCCAGGAACGGGTACACCTGTCCCGACAGGTCGCGGGACAGGAGCAGCGTCGCCACCCGCGACCGGTCGGTCTGGAACGCCAGCGCGATGATGTCGCACATCAGTTTGGCGTACTCGCGGAAGTCCTTGGGTTGCGCCGGGGACGGGCGCGCGGCCGCCGGCGCCGCGGAGTCGTCCTTCGCCATCTTGTTCAACCGCTGGACGCGCTGTTCCGTCTCCCGTACCGACGACAGGTACTCGTCGAGCTTCTGCTTGTCGGTGCCGCTGACCTTGCCGCTCAGGTCGTTGGCCTGACTCAGCACGTCATCAAGGATGCTGCCCTGGAGCTTGCCGGCCTTGCCGCCGAACAGGCTGTCGAACGCCAGCGCCGGGTAAAGCTCGATCGGCACCGGCGATTCCGAGTTGCGCCACGAGATGTGGGACGCGTACACCATCGAATACTGGCTCTCGTGGAACCCGCTCACCGGCTGCTCGCAACCCAGCACGAGGCTCGGCTGCGCCGTCTCCTCCTCGTAGTGCTTCGCCAGCAACTGATCCATGCTGACGCCGCCCTTAATCGTGCGGCCGCGGCTCAGTGCCGCCCCGGACAGAATGTTACCGGTACACTTCGCGTGCCCGCCGTCGCCCTCCTTGTTCCACAAGCCGTCGATGACGTTGAGCTTCTCCTTGAACCGGGCGAGTGGCTCCAGGCTCGACCCGAGTTCCATGTTCGCACCGGTACCCTTCGCCCACCAGTGCGGGGGCGAGATGCCGTCACCGATGAACAGGCACGCGAACCGCTGGGCGGGTTTCTTCGCGGCCGGGGCGGCGAGCACGGGAACCGATTCGAGCCACGGCAGGGCCACGGTCACGCCCAGACCTTTGAGATAGACGCGACGCGAGACAGCTGTTTTGGCAGTCATTCGGGCCTCCGGATCGTGTCGGTACCAAACTTGATCGGTGAAAAGTCCTTGCACCGCTGCGTGCGGAACTGCGGGCTGGCGGCCACGAGTTCGAACACGGCGGAAAGCTGTGAACCGTCCTTTGCCAGTTCGGCCTCCATTAGCTCCAGGAGCGGCTGGTCGGACAACTGGAGCGAGCGGCCGAGTGCGTAGCCGAGGAACTTGTGGGCGAGCGTTCGGGTGAACTCGGCTTTCCGGTTCGTTGCGAGGTACGCGCCGAATTCCGGCACGCCGCGGGTTTCCTTGCCATTGGGAAGCGCAACCACGTTATCGATCGGGCGCCCCGCGAGGTCCTTGGCCCGACTCCGGCCGATCGGGTCGAAGCCTTCCATCGCGATGCCGATCGGGTCGAACCGCTGGTGGCACCGGGCGCACTTCGCGTCCTCGACGTGCATTTTCATGAGCTGGCGGATCGTCTTGCCGTTGGTGTCGGTTTCCTTCGCCGGTAGAACCGCAACATCCGGTGGAGGTGGCGGAATGTGTTCACCGAGAACCTTGTGAACGACCCAGAACCCGCGCTTGACCGGGCTGGTGCGCTGTGGCTGCGAGTTCTTCGTCAGGAACACGCCCATGCCCAGCACCCCGCCGCGTCCGGCGGCGTGCAGGCCGGTCACCGGTTCCCACTCGTCAGCGCCGCCCTTGAAGGGTAAACCGTAGTGCGCCGCGAGTTTCCGGTTCACAAAGGTCACGTCACTGTCGAGTAGGCCCGTGATGGGTTTGTTGTTCTGGATGAGGTACGTGATGAGCCGAGTCGGTTCCTCGAACATCGCGTTCTTGAGCGTATCGTCGAACGCGGGGAACGCCTGGCGGTTCACTGCCTCCTGGGTCAGAAAGTCGCGGTAGCCGAGCCACTGACCGAAGAACTCCAGCGCGAAGCGGCTCACTTTGGGATCTTTCACCATCCGGCGGACCTGCTCACGAAGAACGATCTCGTTGTGCAGCTTGCCGGCCTTCGCAAGCGCGAGCAGTTCGTCGTCCGGCGGCCCGGACCAGATGAAGTAACTCAACCTTGCGGCGAGTGCGAGATCGGAGAGCGGTGCCACCGAATCACCCGCGGGAGTTGGGTCGAACCGCATACAGAAGTGCGGGGACACCAGCACGCGCACGACCGACGCTCGTACTGCGGCCTCGGTTCCCTGGTCCTTGTCGCGGCTCACGTTGGAAAAAAAGGTTTCGAGCTTCCGACGCTCGGCCTCGGTGAGCGGCCGGCGGTATGCCCGTTCGGCGAAGCCGAGCAGGTCTTTCAGGTAGATCGGTTCCGCACGCCGGAGCGTGGCCGCCTGCCACTTCAGCCCGGCCCGCACGCTATCGAAGAAAACACTGATCGGGTGCTTGGCGAGTTCATCACCGGTCAACTTCACGCCGGCGCGCTTCAGGTAGACCTCCTTGAAGCGGACGAGCGTTTCGTCCTTCACGAGTTCCGGGTCTTCCTCTTTGAACGAATCGAAATCGGGGTGCTTGAGGAAGTTCCGCTCCGACCGCTCGAAGAACACGAACCCGCGCAGCATCTTTTCCCAGATACCGGTCACGAAATAGAGTTCGGTCCAGAGTTGGTCGAGTTCCTGTCGTTCCGAGTCGCTCAGGACCGAGCGACACAAGGGTGTATCGTCGCGGAAGAAGCCCTCAATGAGGTGGAACCCGGCCGACAGGCCGCGGGTGGGATCGACGTACACGAACCGGCTCGGGAACAGCCGACAGAACGCCGCGCTCGACGCTTCGAACGGGGCCGCGTGCTTCGCGTCCATCAGCGGGCGGGCGAGTCCTTGCTGGTCGTTGGCGGCCGGCTTGCGGTCCAGCACACGCACTAGCGCCGCACCTGTGGTCGAGCCGATGAGCGTACAGTCGGCGGAGAAGGTCACGTTTCCCTTGCCCTTGAGTGGGAACGCTGCCGTGGGAATGTCGAACTCCAGCACCGTGGGGACCGCCACGGCGAAGGCGTCCTCGTCGAGCTTGCCGCCGAGCGGGTGCTTACCGAACGCGAGCTTCTCCAGTTGGTCCGGGGCGTGAGCCGCGAGAACACTGCGCAGCGACCACTTCTTGACTTTGTCCGTAGTTTGGTCGTTCGTGGTGAACGTGCCGTTCACGATGAGGCAGCCATCGGCTTTCGCACACAGGCCACGAGTCTGAACAACGACCTTGATCTTCGTGCTGCGGGTGATGTCCCGGTATTCGAACACGAACTTGGGCGTACCACTCGCGGACGCATCGAACGTGTCGCGGGTGTCCGCGGTCTTGCGCCGCCGGGTGAGGTGGTCGATCGGCGCGTTACCGGCGTCCGCTACAATCGGCGGCGTTTCACGCGGGCACAGGTCGCGGCTGAGCTTTTGGATTTCTGCAGCCAGGGCCCGTACCGCGGTCTGTACTTCCGACGCGGTCGGGGCAGCGGGGTTCTTCGGAGCGGGCAGGGCGGTCCACTGTTGGCGGAGCCACCCGGTTACGAACGGGTCCGGCGTTTGATCCGAGAGTGTGTCCCATAACGAGCGAGCATATTTCGGACTCAGTCCGCGCTGCGTGGCCCACTGTTCGACTGTGGCGGCCTGCTGCGCCGCGGGCCGGTGCTGGTACAGCCACAGCGCGGTGAAATACTTCTCGTAATCGACCGCGTGCGCGTCGTAGAAGCGGATGATGGCTTGTTCGTAAAACTTCTGACGGTCGGCGAACGTGACGACCTGGTGCGGGGCGAACTTCAACCCCGTTGTGGTGAGGAGCGTGTGATCCGCGACCTGCTCGCCGGCCGCGTAGTACTTCTTGAACAGGTTCGGCGACATGGTGAGCGCTTCGCCGGTGTTGTTGAATCCCTCGCCGGAGGCCGGATCGACCGGGAACGCCTTCGCCGGGCGGATGTCCTGGCCCGTGAGGTCGCGGATCGTGTAGTCGTACTCGGCGTTGGTGAGCCGGCGCGGCGGGACCACGCCCGGATCGCCGGCGAACTTGCGCGCCTCTGCGAGCAAGACCTTTTCGAGAGTCGCGATCATCTCGGCCCGCAGTTCGGCCGAGGGCTGCTTCGACTTGGCGGGCGGCATTTCCTCTTTCTTGAGGAACGTGACGACGTGTTCCCACTGCCGGAAGTCTTCGATGATCTTCGCGGCCGAAGTGAACCGGGTGAGATCGAGGTCGCCACTCGTCTTCTGCTTCGAGTGGCACGAGACGCAATACGTGTTGAGGAACGGCAGCACTTTGTCCTGATACGGATCGGCCGCGCGGGCGTCTGACGCACCGTAGACCACGATCGCAGCCATTATCAGCGGCGCGTAGCACGACCCGGAGCGCGTGGGCAGAGCCTCGGACATGGGGTCCTCAACTTCTCGTTTTGCAGAGGAGGGCGCAGGCGGGTCGGCGCGGTCGGCGGGGGGCGTCAGGCAGGAGTCTTCATTCCAAAGGTACCAGACCGAGTGGAACGGATCACGCCTCTTCTGGCGCACAGACGAGATTTTTCGTCGTGCGGTCACCGGCCCGGAACTTCTCGGCATGCGAATGAATTGCCAATTAATTCGAAAAAATGTTAACCGATTGCAGTGCGGTGGTTCAGGTAGGCCGCAGAAATCGAAAGCCCGCGTGCATGCGTGGCCTGTCACTTCGCGCCGGGGGGCATGATTTCCTCACGCGCTCGTCCCGACCGCTCCGGACCGTCGCCTGAACACCGGACCACACACCAAGCCGGCCCCCCAGCACGCGAGAACCCACGGGGCCAGCGCGTCGAGCCGGGTCCACACTTCGGGCGGGGTCCACACACATTCGATGGTGG
>BFBZ01002081.1_pt1 | contig 11696 bp, 7 predicted proteins | sample 1888401 | NCBI WGS metagenome assembly BFBZ01 (sample SAMD00112614, study PRJDB3348) | symbiont metagenome | host: Chara braunii | reverse complement strand
TCAGCAGCACGACGCCGCCGATAATGTTGCGGGCCAGCGACGTGCCGCCCTCGGAATCGGCGGTCCGATTCCTTTTTTTCTTCTTCCGGGGGCGGTCGTCCTCATCGTCCTCGTCGTCTTCGACCACGGCTCTCCGCTTCTTCCGGGGGCGGTCGTCCTCATCCTCGTCGTCCTCGACGACCGCTCTCGCCGCCTTCTTCTTGCGGGGCTTCTCGTCTTCGTCCTCGTCCTCATCGATCTCCACGACGGCCTTCGACTTCGGCTTGGCCGCTGGGCTCGGGGCGGGTTTCTTCGGAGCCGGCTCGTCCTCGACCACCTCGAAATCGGCCGGGGCGGGGACCGCGATGATCTGTTGGCACTTCGGGCACTTGATCTTCTTGCCGGCCGCGGCGTCCGGCGCTTTCATCTTCGCCGCGCAACCGGGACAGGTGACGGGGATCGGCATGGGCAGTCTCGCGGCGCTGAGGGGCGAACGGATCGTTGCCGGAAATGATACGCAAACGCGGCCCGCACCGAAAGCGCGGGGCACGGAGCCGCGCCGATTGCGAGCGCCCACAACCGGTACCTACAGGCGCCCGCTCACCGGCTCAACAGCGAAAGTGAACGCGTCGCACGACACCACACCCGGCAGCGGCAGGAGGGCGCGGTCGGTACACGGGCGGTCGTCGATGGTGTACCGCGCCCCCGGCACCCGCACGCTCAGGCCGTCCTTCGAGCGGTAGATCAGCGCCGGCGCGTCCAGGCCCGGGAGTTCGATGTGCGCGTCCGGCCCCGGTCCGAGCATCAGCTCGTTGCCCATCAGGAGCACCCCGTCCACCGCGACGGGGAGGCGGTGGCCGCTCGTCAGCTCCAGCCGCACCGACGAGCTCGCCGCGACCGGCTTGTGGAACAGGAACTGACAGCTCGCCCCGAGCGTGACGCGGTCGCCGGCGGACAGCACCGTCCGCTTGGTCTCGCTCCCGTTCACGCGAACGGCCCGGCCGGACTCGATCACGTACCCCTCACCGTCGCGGGTGACCTCGGCGTGCGTCCGCGATACTTCTGCGAACAGCGGCACGTCCACCGGGCCGTCCGCGGTCGCCTGCCCGAACGTGACGCGGCTCGACAGGCACACGAGGTACCCGCCCACGCCGTCCACCCAGAGCAAAAACCGTTTGGGCAGCGGCGAACCGGGGTGCGACGAGAGCGGCGCCCCGCCCGAGAGCGGGGCGCCGCGGACGGGGCGCGCCTGCGGCAGCCCCGACGACCGGGCCGACTCCAGACGCGTTTCGCGAGCGGCGACGGCCTCGGGGGCGCGGGCCGCGGCCATGCTGCCCTCGAACGGGGCGAAGTCGATCGTTTCTGGCGCCGCGGCCACCCACGCCTTACCGCGGATGGCCTTCGCCTCGCGGTGGTCCGGCGCGACGGCCAGCACCTCGGCGGCGGTGTCCATCGCCTCGCGCCACCGCTTCGCTTCGGCCGCGTCGTAGAGCCGGGCGACCGCATCGGAGAAGCGGGCGTGCCGGTTCGCCACTTCCGCCCGGTAGCGGTCCAGACCGGTCAACGGGGACGGCAACTTGGGCGCGACGCGGTCGAGCTCAGCGGCGGCGCGGAGGAACTCGCCGCGGTCGGCGAGTTCGGCGGCCAGCGCCCAGTCCTGGGCCACTCCCTCAAGTTGTTCGAGTTCGGGGTGCCGCACGCCGCGCTCGCGGCTCCGGCTGATCTGGTCGATGGCGTCGACGGGGCGGCCGGATTCGAGCATCGCCCGGACCTGCACGAGCGCGAGTCGGGAGAGCACCTGGCGCAGATCGGCCACGGACTTCTCGCCGGTGTTGAGTGACTCGGCGGCGAGCAGGTCGCGCCACGCGGCGTCGGGGTTGTGCAGGTCGAGCGCCTGGCGGGCGCGGGCGGTGTACGCCTTCACCACCTCGCGGGCCATACGGTAGGCGCGCCGGTGCCCCTCGGCGAGGAGCGGCTCGAGCAAGCGGTGCGCGTCGTCCGGGCGCCCGGCGGACACCGCCTCATGGGCCTGACGCAGCGCCAACCACGGGGACGCGGGCATAGGTCGCGTTTCGATGTGGGAACGGGATACCGCTCCAGTCTMCCCCGATTCGGGGGCGGTGGGAGAGGGCGCGCCCGCCAAAACCAGCGAACAGCGGGCAGAAAACAGTCAGGCAGAAGGCCGCCGCAGATAAACGCGGAAGACGCAGATAAATTCAAATAGAGGACGGATTGAATTAATTTATTCTGTTTCTGCTGCTGATCTGCGGCTTCCGCGTTCATCTGCGGCGGCCTTACGGTCTCTGTCCTCCAGTCTGGCACACCGCAGCGGCAAATCACGTCGCCGGTTCGGTCGGCGGCGTTAGAATAGCGGTAGCCGTCCCTCCCGAAACCCGTCTGGGGTGTGCCGAGCCGATGTCGTCTACCACCACCGTCCGCCACCCAAAGGGTCCGCCCGAATCGGCACCCGCCAGTGGGGCGACCCCGTTCCTCTGGGCATTTTTCGATTCCAGCGTCGGCGCGAAAATCACCGTTGCGCTCACCGGACTCGGATTGGTCACGTTCGCGATCTTCCACATGATCGGGAACCTGAAGGTGTTCCAGGGACCGGCCGCTATCAACGGCTACGCGTACTTCCTCAAACACAACCTCGGAGCGCTCATCTGGGTCGCCCGCGCCGGGCTGCTCGGCATCTTCGTGTTGCACCTCACTCTGGCCGTTCGGTTGTCCCTGCGGTCGAAAGCCGCGCGCCCGGTGGCATACGCGCACCCCGGCAGCGTCCAGGCGACCGTCAGCAGCCGCACCATGATCTGGAGCGGGGCCGTTGTCGGGCTGTTCATCCTGTTCCACCTCGCCCACTTCACGTTCTGCTGGGTCACCTACGCCGAGGTCGCGCCCGGACAGTACGTCAGTTACCTGGAACTGCACGACAAGCAGGAGCCGCGGCACCAGGACGTTTACAGCATGGTCGTGGTGGGGTTCAAGACGCCGTGGCTCGCGGCGCTGTACACCGTCGCCCAGGTCGTGCTGTTCGTTCACCTGCTGCACGGCGTCCAGAGCGCGTTCCAAACACTCGGCCTGAAAAACAGCCGGTTCCGGCAAGCGATCCGGATTCTCGGCTTCGCGGTCGCGGCGACCGTTCTGGTGGGCAACCTGGCCATCGTCATCGGCGTGTCGGCCGGTCTCTACCCGGTCCCCCCACAGTAGCGAACGGTTTTTGCGCTGTCGGACGTCTCAGCCGTCAGCAAGTTAAGTTAAGGTGACCGTTACCGGCCGAGAGCTGGCGGCTGACGGCTTCCCAAGCGAGCGAACCATGAAGCTTGACGCGAAGGTGCCGGCCGGGCCGCTGGCCGAGAAGTGGACCGGGTTCAAAGAGCACCAGCGGCTCATCAACCCGGCGAACAAGTCGAAGTACCACGTCATCGTGGTCGGGAGCGGGCTGGCCGGCGGCAGCGCCGCGGCCTCGCTGGCCGAACTCGGCTACAAGGTGTCGTGTTTCTGCTTCCAGGACTCGCCGCGGCGGGCGCACAGCATCGCGGCCCAGGGCGGCATCAACGCCGCGAAGAACTACCGCAACGACGGCGACAGCGTTCACCGGCTCTTCTACGACACCATCAAGGGCGGCGACTTCCGCTCGCGCGAGGCCAACGTCCACCGGCTCGCCGAAGTGTCCGTTAACATCATCGACCAGTGCGTTGCGCAGGGCGTGCCGTTCGCCCGCGAGTACGGCGGGCTGCTCGACACCCGGAGCTTCGGCGGCGCCCAGCTCCAGCGCACCTTCTACTGCCGCGGCCAGACCGGGCAGCAGCTCCTGCTCGGCGCGTACCAGGCACTTTCGCGGCAGATCGCGCTCGGCGCGGTGAAGATGTTCCCGCGGTGCGAGATGCTCGACCTCGTGGTGGTCGACGGCAAGGCGCGGGGCATCGTCACGCGGCACCTCGAAACGGGGAAGATCGAGTCTTTCACGGCCGACGCCGTCGTCCTCGCGACCGGCGGTTACGGCAACGTGTTCTTCCTCAGCACGAACGCCATCGGGTGCAACGTCTCGGCGCCGTACCGCGCATACAAGCGGGGCGCGGCGTTCGCCAACCCGTGCTACACGCAGATCCACCCGACGTGCATCCCAGTCACCGGCGACCACCAGTCGAAGCTCACGCTGATGAGCGAGAGCCTCCGGAACGACGGCCGGGTGTGGGTGCCGAAGAACGCGAGCGACGCGGGCAAGCACCCGAGCCAGATCCCCGAGGAGGCGCGAGACTACTACCTCGAGCGCAAGTACCCGAGCTACGGCAACCTGGCCCCGCGCGACATCGCCAGCCGGGCCGCCAAGGAGGCGTGCGACGCCGGCCGCGGCGTGGGGCCGGGCGGCCGCGGCGTGTACCTCGACTTCGGCGCGGCGATCGCGAAGCAGGGCCGGGCGAAGATCGAGGAGAAGTACGGCAACCTGTTCGAGATGTACGAGCGCATCACCGCCGAGAGCGGGTACGAGCGCCCCATGCGCATCTACCCCGCCGTCCACTATACGATGGGCGGCTTGTGGGTGAATTACGAACTCATGTCCAACGTGCCGGGGCTGTTCGTCGTCGGTGAGGCGAACTTCTCCGACCACGGGGCCAACCGCCTCGGCGCGTCCGCGCTCATGCAGGGCCTGGCCGACGGCTACTTCGTACTGCCGTACACGATCACGCACTGGCTGGCCGGGGAGAAGGCGGGCGTCACGCCGCTCGACCACACCGAGTTCAAGCGGACCGAGGCCGAGGCGACGGAGAAGATCAAGAAGCTGCTCGCGGTGAAGGGCAAGAAGACCGCGACCGAACTCCACCGCGAACTCGGTCACGTGATGTGGGAGAAGGTGGGCATGGCACGCACGAAAGAGTCGCTGGAGTCGGCGATCGCGCGCATCCAGGAGCTGCGGGCCGAGTTCTGGCAGAACGTGAACGTGCCGGGCACCGACGCGGACCTGAACGCGGCGCTGGAGCGAGCGAACCGCGTGGCCGATTACATGGAGTTCGGTGAACTGCTGGCCCGCGACGCGCTGGTGCGCGAGGAAAGCTGCGGCGGACATTTCCGGGTGGAACACCAGACCCAGGACGGCGAGGCGAAGCGCGACGACGCGCACTTCTGCCACGTGGCGGCGTGGGAGTACGCCGGCCCGGACAAGACGCCGATCCGCAACGAAGAGCCGCTCCACTTCGAAGAAGTGAAACTGGCGGAGCGGAGCTACAAGTAACGCGCGGCGCGAGGCGAGAAGAGCCGCGGATGAACGCCGAAGCCGCGGATCAGAAGAAGAGGGAATAATTCTCTCCTCTCTGATCCGCGGCTTCGGCGTTCATCCGCGGTTCCGTCGGCCGGTCATTCCTTTCCCAACACCCGATCGACTACCCAGCACCCGCGCACGTGCAGCGCGCCAACGCCTCGGCAGTGGTTGAGGATGTCGGCGTTGTCGCAGCCAGCATCTTGGAGGGCGTCCGCCAGGATCGGCATCCGGTCGAACGCCCTGGCGGCGTAAATGCCCTGCGCAAGAAGAGTCACGTCCGACGTGCGCCAGGCAGGATCGAAGACAACGGAACGGGTTACCGAAGATGTCGCGGAGAATTCGGCTTTGTAACTGATACTCCAATTTCCTCTGGAATCGCGGCCACACGAGAAAAGCGGCCTCTCTCGCGGTTTGACCGGCGAACAGCGGCACATCTTCAGCAGAACACGCGGCAGAGACTGCGGCAGCGGCCGTTTCCCAGCCGTCACGGTCATCGAACTCGATAAAGGCCGCCTCCGCGGAAGCCGCCGCAGAAGCAAGCTCGATATGCGAGGCCGAGCCCTCAATGTACCATTCGCAGACTTCTAGAGCGTTTTCAGGAAATATGTAGCGGGTCTGGCTGCGTCAAGTCCTTGTTTTCGAGCGATTCGGCTCACCAAGACGCTACATATTTCCTGAAAACGCTCTAATGCCCAGCGACAACGGTCGTCGGGTAGCCGGTGCCAGATCCGGCGGCAGCAGAACACGGCGAACAGTCGACATTTGCGCTCGCTCGGAATCTGCTGCCGGAGGTAACGCAGCATCCAAGACGGATCTCGGCAGGCCAGCCACTCAGCTTCAGTCACGGCCGTTCCTCACGCGCTCACGTGATGTCCTTGCCACGGATCAGCGCGTTCAGCTTCTGCCGCAGATTGCCCTCGACTTTCTCGTGCGCCTTCACGATCTCCTTGTCACCGAGCGTGCGGTCCGGCGCCTGGTACGTCAGCGCGAACGCGAGGCTCTTTGTGCCGTCCGGCAGGCCCGTGCCGCGGTACACGTCGAAGAGGGTCGCGGCGGTAAGGAGATCGCCGCCCGCGGCCCTAATCTCCGCCAGGACGGTCTCAGCAGGAGTGTCCGCGGGCACCACCACGGCCACGTCCCGCTTCGCGGGCGGGAACGTGCTGAACGGCCTGTACCCGTACCGCTCCGGTACCGCTGCGAGGACGGCTTCGAGATCGAGTTCGGCCACCTGCACGGCGCGCTCGGCCAGTCCGAAAGCCGCTGCGGCTTTCGGGTGCAGTTCGCCGAACGCGCCCACTACGGTTCCGTTCACGCGGAGTTGCGCGGCCCGCATCGGGTGTAGCCACGGCACGCTCTGCACTGCCGAGAACGACACGCCCGACAGGTGCAAGTCTGCGGCGAGCGACTCGATCGCACCTTTAATGTCGTAGAAGTCGTACTGCGCTGGCGCAGCCCCCTGCGGATCGTCCCACGCGGCTCCGGTGCGCCGACCGCACAGCACCACCGCGAGCCTCCGCGGTTCGTCCGGCAATGACTCACCGGCCTTCGGGACGTACACGGCACCGAGTTCGTACAGCGAGACGCTATCGGTGTGTTCCAGGTTCAGCTTCGCGACCTGAAGCGCACCGGGGAGCAGCGTCAACCGCAAGATGGAGCGCTCGGGCGACAGCGGGTTGAGCAGATTGACCCGCCCCGGGGCGAGCGGCGAGCGGTATTCCTTCCCCCGCTTGAGCGCCTCTTCGCGCGAGAGCTCTTGCTCTTTTTTGAGCTCTTCTGCCCACTTCACGTATCCCGGATCGAGCTTCATTTCGGCGTCGAGGCTGCTGAGCGAATACGTAATCMCCTCCTGCAAGCCTTGGTCCACGAGCCGGTCTCGCACGCGGTCCTCGAGTTCGAGCGAGCGATTCCCTTTCGGCTCCGGCAGTTCCAGCGGGAGCCGGCGTTCCTTCAGCGCGTCGTACCCGTACACGCGGGCCAGTTCCTCGATCAGGTCGGCCGCGCCGGCCTGGATGTCGAGCCGCGTCGGCGGGGCGGTCACCGTCCAGGCGTCGTCGCCGTCCGGTTCCACCTCGAACTGGAGCGCCGTCAGTACACGTACGACTTCGGCGCTCGGAATATCGAAGCCGAGCAAACGCCGGATGTCGGCCGCTTCGAGGTCGATCAACTGCGGCGGCAGCGGCGCGGGGTAGGCGTCTACGACCCCGCTCAGCACCGTGCCGCCGGCGTGGTCGTGGAACAGTTGCGCGGCGCGAACCGCGGCCGGCCCCGCTTGCGCCGGGTGAACCCCGCGGCTGAACCGCGTACTGGCCTCGCTGAACAGGTTGAACTGTCGGGCCGTCTTGCGCACGCTCACGAAGTCGAAGCACGCGCTTTCCAAAAGGATCGTCTTGGTGGCGTCGCTCACTTCGGTTTCGAGGCCACCCATCACGCCCGCCAGGGCGATCGGCCCGACCGCATCGGCGATGACGAGGTTGTCGGGCGACAGTTCCGTGGCCTTGCGCTCTTCGGGCTTTTTCGTGCCCTGGTCAAGTAGTACCAGGGTTTCACCCAAACGGGCCGGACGAACGGTGATGGTGGGCGCCCGGCCGCCGGCCCGCTTCACCAGCACGTCGTAGTCGAAGGCGTGCAGCGGTTGGCCGTGTTCGAGCATCACGTAGTTGGTGATGTCCACGGCGTTGCTGATGGGCCGCATCCCGGCGTAGTGCAGTCGCGAGCGCATCCACCGCGGCGCCGGGCCGATGGTCACGTTGCGAATGATGGTCGCGGTGTAGCGGGCACACAGTTTGGGGTCGGCAATCTCGACCTTGACTTTGCCGTCGATCAACTCGGCGCCCGTTTCGACCTTGGGTTCTTCGCTTGGAGCGGCCGTGAAGCCCGGCTTTGCGGGCGACAGGTCGCGAGGAGCAATGGTGGTTTTCACGCCGGTGAGCGCGGCGACTTCCCGCGCGATGCCGATCATCGAGAGACAGCGGGCCATGTTCGGCAGGATGTCGAGTTCGACCACGATCTCGCCGAGGACATCCTGAAGCGGCGTCCCAGGCGCCGGGTCGGCGTCGTCCAGAATGATGATGCCTTCGCTCTCGTCCGCGATGCCGAGTTCGTAGTCGGACATGCACATCGCGTCGTTATCGATGCCGCGGAGCGCTTTGGGCTCCAGGGTCAGCGTAACCTTCTTGCCGTCTTTCGTTTGAGAGAAGTACCGGGAGCCGCGGAGCCCCAGAACGATCTTCATGCCGCTCTGGCCGGGGCTGATGTTCTCGGCGCCGGTGATAACGGTCTTCGGCTCACCGGTGCCGAGATCGAGTTTCACGAGCTTGAGGCTGTCGGCGTTGGGGTGCTTGGTGATTTCGAGCACCTTGGCGACGAGGAGCTTGTCTCGCTCCCACACGATCCCCGCGTCTTCGGGCTTCACGCGAAGCGTGGCGGGCACCGGCAGACCGAATACTTTCACGCCCGAGGACTCTAAGCCCGCGATGGTGAGCCGCTCGACGAGCGCGGCCGGATCATCTGGAAGCGGAACGTAATCCTTCAGCCAGGACAGCGGAACGAGCATGGCGGAGCCTTAATGGTGCGCGAAGATCGAATGCGGACATGGTATGAGGAGGGGCGCACCGGCGGCAGTGGTTCACTTTCTGAGTCGAAAGCCATAAAGTCGAAGGTCATAAAGTCAAAGAGCCTGGTTCTCGACTTTATGACCTTCGACTGACGTTACTGCCACCGCACGGACAGCTTCCCCTCTTCGCGGGCGCGGCGCTCGAGATACCGCATCCCCCGGCGAGCGGCGAAGAAAAACACCATCGCCAGCCCGGCCAGGACGCCGATTTCTCCCCACACGTCAAAGAGACCCGGTGTGCGGAACAGCACCTGACGCATCGCGTCCATGCCGAGCGTCAACGGGATCGCGCTGGCAACGACTGCCACCGCTCGCGGCAGCACCGAGATCGGGAAGTTCGTGCCGCTCAACAGGTACACCGGCTCCTGCAACAGACTCACGAGGTGCCACGCCTCGCGGCCCCACAACAGGAACAGCGACGCGAACAGCATCCCCAACCCGTACAGCGCCGCCAGCGTGACCGCGAACCCCAGCCCGAACAGCCACCAACTCGACGGGTCGAGCGGCACGTCGAACAGCAGCACCCCCGCGACCGTGATCGCCGCGGCGCGGATGACGGTGGTCAACATGCCGCCGAGCGCCATGCCGGTGAGGATCGCCATCATGGGCGCCGGCGACATCACGTACAGTTCGAGGTTGCCGGAATCGCGTTCCCAGTACAGTTGCGCGCCCATCCCCCACAGCACGTTCAGCCAGAACGTGGTCATCGCTGCCCCGAGCACGATGTACCCGGCGAACTCCGGGCGCGCGCCCATCGCCCGGTACGCGTACACGAACGCCGACACGGCGAGTACCGGCAGCACCGTCTCCTGAATCATCCACGAGTTACTGCGGAACAGCCACGCGMCCCGCGGGTACGTTCGCGCGCCGACCGCGGCGAAGAACAGTTTGAACGGCGTGGGCATGGATTCCTCTCCTGGCACCGCCGCAGGCGGTCCCGTCGCGCTGTCGTCATCGGCTCGATAGGGCGAACCCCGCCCGCCAGGTGGGTGGCGCTGAATATCGCGCTACCCACCGCCCCGGCGGCCGTCACCAGGTCGACGAGCTGGCCTCCTTGGGCGTGGCGGCGCTGAATGTCGCGCCACCCACCGCCCTGGCGGGCGGGGTTCGCCTGGCAGTGGCCAGCGGCTTATCCCTTCGTCCCAGGGTCGTCTTCCGCCAACCCGTGGCCGACCAGTTCGATGAACACGTCTTCCAGCGTCGGCTCGACCTTCTTCATGGTCAGGATGCGCCCGCCCGCGGTCACCAGTGATTGCACTACGGCCCCGATCACCGGTTCCTCGAACAGCGACACCTTCAGTTCCACCGTGGTCGGCGTGCTGGTTACCGTGCTCTGGTGGACCCCGGGCAGACCCCCGACCTCGGTCCAGCCGTTCTCACCCGGGGCGAGCGTCAGTTCGTACAGCGGGTACTTCTGCACCTGGCGCTTCAGGTTCGCCGGCGTGTCGCACGCCAGCACCTTGCCCCGGTCGATGATCGCCAGCCGGTCGCACAGTTCGTCCGCTTCCGCCATGTAGTGCGTCGTGAGCAAGAGCGTGCGGTCGGGCCTCTCCTTGATCCACTCCTTCACGAAACCGCGGATGGCCCGCGCGCTGGTCACGTCCAGGCCGAGCGTCGGCTCGTCGAGGAACAGGATCTTGGGATCGGTGATGAACCCGCGGCAGAAGTTCATCTTCTGCCGCTGTCCGGTGGACAGGTGGCTGATGCGACTCGTGGCCTTGTCCGCCAGGCCGACCACCCCGAGCATCTTGTCGATGCGCGCCTCCGCGACCGCGGTCGGGACGCCGTAAATGCGGGCGAACAGCCACAGGTTCTCGCGCACGTTCAGGATGCCGTACCCGCTGGACTCGCCGCCGGACACCATGTTGATGCGCGGGCGGACCGCCGCGGCGTCGGCGACCACGTCGAGGCCGTCCACGCGGGCCGTGCCACTCGTCGGACCGAGCAGCGTTGTGAGGATCTTGATGAGCGTCGTCTTGCCCGCCCCGTTCGGCCCGAGCAGCCCGAACAGTTCGCCCGGCCGAACTTCGAGTGACACCCCGTTGAGGGCGACGAAGTCCTGGGGCTCTTCCGCAGCGGGTCGCGGCTTCGACCAGGGCCAGCGCCGCTTGCGCGGTTTGCGATATGTGCGGGTCAGTCCGTCGGTGCGGATCGCCGGGTGTTCCATGCCCCCATTCTAGGTGCGGTGGCACCGGTCAGGGAGCGCGGCGAAGGTCGGGCGTTCGGTGCGGCCGGCGAACCGGTGCCGGTCGAACCGGTCACAGGCGGGGGCATCCGTCGTGAGAACGGATGTGACGGGGCTCACCGCCTTCTCCTCGGCCGCAGTGGCGATTTACACTCAACTCACCCCAGCAGCGAAGCGACCCCGACCGGGGCGCGCGGCCGATCCGAACGCCCACCCGCTCGGTCCCCACACGAACCCGCACCCGGACAGGTGACCGATGCTCCGTCGCGCGCCCTCGCCAGCGCTCCAGATCGAACGACTCGAAGACCGCCTCMCCCCCGCCGGTTCGGTCGTACCCGCTGGACAGTTCAACTACCTCCAGTACAGCCCCACGGGCGAACTGGCGGAACTGGTCTGGAACGGCAACGCGCTCGTCTTCCAGGACCGCATCGCCGGCGCCTGGCAGGACACGACGATCACCACGGCCGCCGCGTTCACCCAGAGCCAGTACGGCTCCGCCGGCCAGGTCGAGGACGCGGCCCGGACCGCGCAGCTCGTGTTCACCTCAGACGGCACCGCGCACGTGCTGCTCCTGGAGAAGCAGTGGAACGGGAGCGTGTACGCGACCCGCATCGACCACTTCGAGCGCACCGCCGCCGGGTGGCAGAAGGTCGAAACGATCA
>BFBZ01000033.1_pt20 | contig 11702 bp, 1 predicted proteins | sample 1888401 | NCBI WGS metagenome assembly BFBZ01 (sample SAMD00112614, study PRJDB3348) | symbiont metagenome | host: Chara braunii | reverse complement strand
TGGGGCAATATCGGAATTGCCGCCACGGCGGAGTATCGAGCGCGAATGGCGCGGTTGGGATTGGGCTCGATCGAGGCCGAGGAAGGCATGGCGGCTTTGGAAGTGCTGCTTGCCGCGTCACAGAACCAGCTCGCCTTTGTGAAGACGATGAGCCCGCTCGGGGCGTGGAAAGACCTTGGTGGCCCTGGTTCGGAACAACTTCGTGTCTACCGATCGGAGCTGCCGTCAGCTACTGCCAAATTGCCGGTCCATCTGGTGCAGCCTGCGGGAGGCAAGCTGTTTGAAGGGCGAGCGTCGTTGCGTGAGATGGAGGAGCTCGCTGGCGGGCTGCTGTGGACCCAGCTGATTGCTGCGGGCTTTCCGGCCAGCGGGCGGACGAACATCGCAGAGATCAAGGCGGGGCTTGGCCTGCGAGCTTCCTACGATCGATGGTTGGACGAGAGTTTGAGCATTCTCACCGCGCGTGGCTATCTCCGGCAGGACGGTGAATCGTACGCGCCGGCTGGGGAGACGATGCCTGCGGCTGAAGCGAGCTGGCGGGAATGGGAGGTGCGTAAGGCTGAGTGGCTGACAGACCCTGCTATCGCGGCCCAGGTCAAGCTGGTTGAGACGACGTTGCGTGCGCTTGCCGGCATTCTCAGCGGCGCGGTGCGGTCGACGGACGTGATGTTCCCGAACGGCTCGCTGGGGCTGGTGGAGGGAATCTACAAGGACAATCCGGTTGCGGACTACTTCAACGAGGTGCTCGCCGGGATGGCGGTCAGCTTCGTCGAGGAGCGATTGAGGCAGGAGCCGTCGGCGCGGCTTCGCATTATCGAGGTAGGAGCGGGGACCGGGGGCACCAGCGTGCGGGTGTTGGCGCGCCTGAAGCCGTACGGGGCGAGCATCTCGGAGTATCGCTACACGGATCTGTCGCAGGCATTCCTGCTGCATGCACAAGACGTTTACGGGCCGCAGCATCCCTATCTGAGCTACGGCATTTTTGACGTTGAGAAGCCGATCGCGGGGCAGGGGATTGATGCGGGCCGCTATGATGTCGTGATTGCGACCAACGTGCTGCACGCGACGCGGAACATCCGCCGGACGCTGCGCAACGTCAAGGCAGCGCTCCGAACCAACGGGTTGCTGCTGCTCAACGAGATCATCGGCAAGAGCCTGTTCACGCATGTGACTTTCGGGCTGCTGGATGGATGGTGGTTGTCGGAGGACGTGGCGCTGCGGCTTCCAGGCAGCCCGTGCCTGACCGTGGAGGGGTGGCGCAAGGTTTTGGACCAAGAGGGGTTCAGTTCGATCCTTTATCCGGCGGCGGACGCCCATGAACTCGGGCAGCAGATCGTTGTCGCGGAAAGCGATGGGGTCGTTCGGCAGATCAGCGCGGCAGCGCCCGAACGAGAGCGGACAGCAAACGAACGGGTCGCGGCGGCAAGGCGCATAGATCCGGCAAGTTCTGTTTTGCGCAACCTGTCGATCGATGAGAAGGACGAACTCCAGGACCAGTTGACTGCAGTTGGCACATCAAGCTCTCGCGCAAGACTACGTGAGTATGGGAGCGCAACTTTAAGAGCTGCGCATTCCCCGGTGTCCCCCGGCGAGCCTCGAGGCATTACGGATCGGATGGTCAGCGACCGGGTTGGCCAGGTTATTGTAGAGAGGATTGGGGCGGCGCTGAGGATGGGCGCGGGAGCGATCGAACGGGATCGCAGCTTTGCGGAGTACGGGGTAGATTCGATTGTTGCCGTCGGGCTGATCAATCAGATCAATGAGCAGTGCGGGCTGCTGCTACCGACGACGGCGCTGTTCGACTACAACACGGTCGATCAGCTGGTTCACCATATTGCAAGGGAGCACTCTGCGCGGATCGTGGCATCGCTGCAGCCCTCGTCAGAGTTGCCGGAGCAAGCGGGTGCCGTTGGGCACGTTGTTGTCACGGATCGGATGCTGGCGGATGGTGTTCGTCAGATCGTGATCGACGCGATTGCCGAGGCGCTGAGGATGGACGCGAGTGCGATCGAACCGGATCGCAGCTTCGCGGAGTACGGGGTGGACTCGATCGTCGCGGTCGGATTGATCAACCGCATCAACGAGCAGTGCGGGCTGTTGTTGCCGACGACAGCGCTGTTCGACCATAACACGGTCGATCAACTGGTTCGTCACGTGGTGCGGAACCATGCGGATCGGCTGACGGCGTCGTTATCGGGTGAGATGCTTTCGCCGGTGCAGGCTGTGCGTGGCGGCACCGATGTTGGACCGCAATCGCGGCCGGGCACGCGACCTGTTCGGGCGAGGGGAAGCGGCGGCGGGCGCATCGAGGCTCGCGGGTTCGCAACGCGACTATTGCGGTCGAGGCCGAAGCCCTTGCGGCCCGCAGCGGAGCATGGCGACGGGCCGATCTATCACAGGGTGCTGCTGGAGCGGCCGGGCGATATCGACAGCGTCAAGCTTGTAAGTTCGGTCGTTCCGGATGTCGGGGCGGATGAGGTCCAGATCGCGGTTCGCTCCTACGCGTTAAACTTCAGTGATCTGCTGTGCGTGCGCGGTCTTTACCCGAACATGCCCGACTACCCCTTTACACCGGGCATCGAGGTCAGCGGTGTGGTGGTCGTAAGAGGTGCGGCTGTACGAGACATACAGGTCGGGGACGAAGTCATTGCGCTGGCTGGTGCCGCATTCGGTGGACAGGCGACGCTGTTGACCTGCGATGCACGCTCGGTGTTTGCGAAACCGGTGACGCTCTCGTTCGAGCAGGCCTGCGCGTTGCCGACGGTCTCGCTGACAATGATCGATGCGTTCCGCAAGGCGCGGGTGAGGCGAGGCGAGCGGATCCTGATCCAGACCGCAGCCGGCGGCACAGGGCTGGTCGCTGTGCAGCTGGCGCGCCACTACGGGGCAGAGATATACGTCACCGCCGGTTCGCAGGCGAAGCTGGATTATCTCGCCGGGCTCGGCGTGGGCCATCTGATCAACTACCGCAAGACGGACTTCGAGCAGGAGATTGCGACGCTGACCGACGGCCGGGGCGTTGATGTGGTGATCAACACTCTGCCGGGAGACGCGATCCAGAAGGGCATGCGCTGCCTGGCGCCTGGTGGGCGATACATCGAGATCGCGATGACGGCTTTGAAGTCGGCTCGCGCGATTGACCTGTCGGTGCTCAACAACAATCACAGCTTCTACAGCGTGGACATGGGTAGGCTCGTTGCCGACAATCCGGCTCTGGTGAAGGAGTACATGGAGGAACTGCTGAAGCTGGTGGGGCAAGGCGTCATCTCGCCGACGATCAGCCGAGTCTTCTCCTTTGAGCAATTCAAGGACGCGCTTCGCTTTCTGGATGATCGACAGAACATCGGCAAGGTCGTTGTCAGCCTCCCCGAGGCGTATCAGTTGCAGATGACGGATTTTGCTGACGAGGTACGAGCGTCCGGCAGCTCGGGCAGAAGCGTTACGCCACATCTCGAACCGATCGCCATTATTGGCGTGAGCGGCCGCTTCGCACAGTCGGAGACTGTCGAGCAGTTATGGGAGCACCTGGCGAAGGGCAAGAGCCTCATTGAGGAGGTGTCTCGCTGGGAGCCGTCGCAGCTTTACCCGGCGAGGGAAGGGCGAGCGGAGCAGTATTGCCGGCATGGCAGCTTTCTGTCGGAGATCGATTGCTTCGACCCGCTGTTCTTCCGGTTATCGGGGACTGAAGCCACCTATATGGATCCGCAGCAGCGGTTGTTCCTGCAGGAAGCCTGGCGAGCGCTGGAAGATGCCGGCCATGCCGGAGCCAGCATTCAGGGGCGGCGCTGCGGGATCTATGTTGGTTGTGCCAGCGGCGACTATCAGTCGCTGGCCGACAAGATAGAGGCAGATATTCCGCCGCAGGCCTTCTGGGGCAATGCCAGCTCGATTATCCCGGCTCGGATCGCCTATCACCTCGATCTGCAGGGCCCTGCGATTGCGGTCGACACCGCGTGCTCGAGCTCGCTCGTGGCTATGCACATGGCTTGCCAGGGATTGTGGTGCGGCGAGACCGAACTGGCGCTGGCGGGCGGCGTATTCCTCCAGTGCACGCCAGGTTTCTTTCTGTCCTCCAACCGTGCCGGCATGTTGTCACCGAACGGGCAGTGTTACACCTTCGATGCGCGGGCGGATGGCTTTGTGCCGGGCGAGGGCGTTGGCGTCGTCGTGCTCAAGCGTCTGTCGAAGGCGCTGGCCGATGGGGACCACATTCATGGTGTGATCCGCGGCTCGGGGATCAATCAGGATGGTGCGACGAACGGAATCACCGCGCCCAGCGCATTGTCGCAGGAACGGCTCGAGCGTGAGGTTTATGACGGCTTCGGCATCCGCGCGGAGCAGATCCAGATGGTGGAGGCCCACGGTACTGGAACGAGGCTGGGCGATCCGATCGAGTACCGAGCCCTGACCGCGGCGTTCCGCAAAGATACGGATCAGCGCGGCTACTGCGCCATCGGCTCGATCAAGACCAATATCGGGCATTTGGCCATGGCCGCGGGAGTCGCCGGGGTCATCAAGATCCTGCTCTCGTTACGGCACAAACAGATCCCACCGTCGTTGAACTTCGCCACGGGCAATCCGAACATCGAGTTCGAGACGAGCCCGTTCTATGTCAACACCGAGCTGCGGAACTGGCATGTGACGGGCGGGATGCCGCGCTGTGCGGCGGTCAGCTCCTTCGGCTTCAGTGGCACCAATGCCCACATGGTGATCGAGGAAGCTCCGCCACAGCCGGAGCACCGGCGGCCTGACAGGGCGGGCTATCTGATCGTGCTGTCGGCGCGGACCGCGCCGCAATTGCGTCAGCAGGTTGAGCAGCTTGCAACGTTCTGCGACGAGAACGCCAAGATTTGCCTCGAAGATGCAAGCTTCACGTTGCTGCTGGGACGGACGCATTTTGCGCATCGTCTCGCGCTTGTGAGTCGCAACTGTTCCGAGCTCGTCACCAGCTTGCAAACGTGGCTGGAGAAGGGGCGCGCAGTGCAGGTCCGCGTCTCGGAAGTCGACAAGAGCGAATTCAAGGAGCAGACGGTGCTGCGTCGTTATGGCGACGAGTGTCTGCAAGCCTGTCGGCGAGAGGCGGACGGACGCAAATATCTCGAGAACCTCGAGGCTGTCGCCGATCTCTACTTGCAGGGTTACTCGTTCGACTTCGCCCTGTTGTTTGATCCAGCGACATCGCGCCGAATTCCGCTGCCGACCTATCCGTTCGCCAAGGAGCGTTACTGGACCGAACGGTCGACCACCGGTGGGTTGGCGGGCGTTGAAGCGGATGGGGGAGCGGGCGTTGGCGAGACTGTGAGCAGCCTGGTTACGTTGACGCCGGTGTGGGAGGCAGTTGCGGTCGAAGCCGCTGCGAGGTGGCCGCTATCAACGGATGGTGTGGTGATCGTCGGTGGGACGGCGGCACGGCATGCAGCATTGCGGCAGCATTATCCTGATGCGCGCCAACTAGAGATCGCGCCTGAGGCAGTGGCGGAGACGATCAGTGAACAGCTGCGCGGGTTTGGTTCGATCGACCACATTGTGTGGCTGGCACCGGAGCCGGCATTGGCCCCGCTGTCGGATGACAGGATCATCGAGGACCAGCAGCGCGGTGTGGTGCAGTGCTTCCGTCTGATCAAGGCGGTGTTGGGTCTGGGCTATGGCGGCAAGGCGGTGGGCTTTACGGCGATCACGACGCAAAGCCAGGCGATGCATCGTGACGAAGCGATCGATCCGACGCATGCGAGCGTGCACGGCCTGATCGGCTCGCTGGCGAAGGAGCATCCGAACTGGCGGGTGCGACTTGTGGATCTGCCGTTGGACGGGGAGTGGCCGCTTGGGGAGATGTTGGGTCTGCCGGCGGATGCACAAGGCAAGGGGTGGGGCTATCGGGACGGCGAATGGTACCGACAAGTGCTGCTGCGGAGCGATCTGCTGGAGGCGAAGGGAGCGTTGTACCGGCGGGGTGGCGTCTATGTGGTGATTGGTGGTGCTGGAGGTATCGGGGAGGCGTGGAGCGAATACATGATCCGCGACTACCAGGCGCGGATCGTGTGGATCGGGCGTCGGGCTCATGATTCCTCGATTCGGGCCAAGCAGGATCGGCTGGCGCAGCTTGGAGCGGCGCCACTTTATATCGAGGCGGATGCGACCGACCGTTGGGCGCTGGAGCGGGCCTATGCGCGGATCAAGCAGGAGCATGCGCAAGTTCACGGCGTGATTCATTCGGTCGCAATAGCCGACGATGACAGCGTGGCCGGAATGGCAGAAGGATCGTTCTCTGCGGTCCTCTCGGCCAAGGTAGATGTGAGCGTGCGGCTGGCCCAGGTGTTCTGCGAGGACCCGCCGGACTTTGTGCTGTTCTTCTCGTCGGCGGCGAGCTTCGCAAGGACGCGCGGGCAAAGCAACTACGCGGCGGGCTGCACCTTCAAAGACGCGTTCGCACACGCGCTGGAGCGGGCTTGGCCGTGTCCGGTCAAGGTGATGAACTGGGGTTATTGGGGCAGGGTCGGAATCGGCGAAGGCTACGAGATCAGGATGGCACGGTCGGGGCTGGGCTCGATCGAGACAGAGGAGGGCATGGCGGCCCTGGAAGTGCTGCTTGCCGCGCCACAGAGCCAACTGTCCTTTATCAAGACGACGGGCCGGCCCGAGGCGTGGAAAGACTTCATGCTGCCGGAAGACGATAGCTGTCGCTTGCAACGGCTACGTGTCTATCAATCGCAACTCCCGTCAGTTTCCGCCAAACTGCAGGCTCGTTCGGCGCGGCTCGCAGGAGACGAGTTATTCGAGGTGCGGGCGTCGTTGCGCGAGATGGAGCAACTGGTGGGTCGGTTGCTGTGGAGCCAGTTGATTGCAGCGGGATTGCCAACAAGCGAGCGGGCAAATATCGCAGAGATCAAGGTCAAGTGCAGGCTGCGAGCTTCCTACGATCGGTGGCTGGAGGAGAGCCTTGGTATCTTGGCGGAATGCGGTTACCTCGCGCGCGATGGCGAGATCTATTTTGCGGTTGGGAGGGCGGTACCTGCGGCTGAGGCGAGCTGGCGGGAATGGGAGGTCCGGAAGGATGAGTGGCTGACTGAGCCTGCTATCGCGGCCCACGTAACTCTGGCGGATACGATGCTGCGCGCGCTTCCCGGCATTCTCAGCGGCGCGGTGCGGGCGACAGACGTGATGTTCCCGAAGGGCTCGATGTCCTTGGTGGAAGGGATCTACAAGGACAATCCGGTCGCGGACTACTTCAACGACGTGCTCGCCGAGAAGGTAGCGGACCTGGTTGCGGAGCGGTTGAAGTATGATCCATCGGCGCGGCTTCGCATTCTCGAAGTGGGAGCCGGGACCGGGGGCACCAGCGCGCGGGTGTTGGCGCGACTAAAGCCTCATGGGGCGAATATCGAAGAGTATCGATACACGGATCTGTCGCAGGCATTCCTGCTGCATGCGCAAGACGTTTACGGGCCCGAGCATCCCTATCTGAGCTACGGCATTTTTGACGTTGAGAAGCCGTTGTCAGGGCAGGGAATTGATGCGGGCAGCTATGATGTCGTGATTGCGACGAACGTGCTGCACGCGACGCGGAACATCCGCCGGACGCTGCGGAACGTCAAGGCGGCGCTGCGGACCAACGGTCTGCTGCTGCTCAACGAGATCATCGGCAAGGGCCTGTTCACGCATGTGACTTTCGGGCTGCTGGATGGATGGTGGTTGTCAGAGGACGTGGCGCTACGGCTTCCAGGCAGCCCATGTCTGTCTGTCGAGATGTGGCGCAAGGTCTTGGATCGGGAAGGGTTTCGCTCGATCTTCCTTGCAACAGCCGCGGCAGATGGTCTTGGGCAACACGTGATCGTCAGCGAAAGCGACGGCGTGGTGCGCCAGGCAGAACGGCAGCATCTAGCGAATGCCAAGCTCGACGCTATCCAGATAGATAAGCCCGAGATGATTCAATCAGGGCCGGTTGCGCTGGAGGTTGACACGGGTCTGTCAAAAGATCTCATCAGGGAAAAATGTAATGCGCTCGTGCGGGATACGGTTGCCCGAGCGCTCAGGATGCCGCCCCAACAGATCGAGTTCAACGAACCGCTTGCGACCTACGGCATAGATTCGATTTTGGCCACAGCCCTGGCCAACGTCCTTCGCGAGACATTCAGCAGCATCACCAGCACGGTGATGTTCGAACACCAAAATCTGGCGTCCTTGGTCGATCATCTTGTCGAGGTGGAGAAGGACATCTTGATCAGGATTGCCGGCGTCCGGGAGGAAGACGCTGTATCTGGCGAGAAGAGCGGCAAGACGGCGGCATCTGTCGCCGATCCGATCGAAGCGAAGGCTGCCGATCGGCGCTCAAGCAAGATCAAGCCGCCTCCACAGCGGATCACTACGGAAACGGGCGCCCACCCGCCACGGCTGAAGGATCTGGCCATCATAGGGATGTCCGGCCGCTATGCCGGAGCCGACAATCTGGAAGAGTTTTGGCTCAATCTCAGGGAAAGCAAAAACCTTATTACGGAGATTCCTCAGGACCGATGGGACTGGCGGACGAATTTCTCCAGCGACAAAGGCAAGACCGGCAAGATCTACGCGAAATGGGGCGGGTTCATCCGGGATATCGACAAGTTCGATCCCATGTTCTTTCGGATTTCCCCGCGCGATGCCGAGTGGATGGATCCGCAAGAGCGTCTCTTCTTGCAGGAGGCTTATCGGGCCATAGAGGACGCAGGCTATACCCCATCAACGCTCTGCGAAAGCCGCAGAGTGGGTGTGTTCGTCGGCGTGACGAATGGATATTATCCATCGAGCGTTCAACATTGGTCTGTTGCCAACCGCGTTTCCTACCTTTTCGAATTCAGGGGGCCAAGTCTTGCTGTCGATACCGCATGCTCGGCGTCTTTGACGGCGCTGCATCTTGCGGCGGAAAGTCTTTACACCGAAGCCAGCGACTGTGTGCTCGTTGGGGGTGTCAATCTGATCGTCGATCCGATGCACTATCAGGTCTTGTCGGGAACGATGATGCTGTCGTTGGGCGATAAGCTTCGTGCCTTTGGAGAGGGGGGCGACGGGTTTGTCGGAGGAGAAGGGGTTGGAGCTGTTGTCCTGAAGCCGTTGGCCAAGGCGGTCGCAGACGGAGATCGCATTTATGGCGTTGTCAAGTCGAGCGCGATCAATCATGGGGGTAAGACCAACGGCTATACGGTGCCTAACCCGAATGCGCAGAAGGAACTGGTGCGCGCGGCGCTTGCCAAGGCCGGTGTGAATGCGCGGGAGGTCAGTTATGTCGAGGCGCACGGCACGGGCACCTCACTGGGTGACCCGATCGAGATCCGCGGACTGACACAGGCATTTGCGCAGGACACGCAGGAGCGGCAGTTCTGCGCGATCGGTTCGGTGAAGTCGAACATCGGCCATTGTGAGAGCGCGGCTGGGATCGCAGGCCTGACGAAGGTCCTGCTGCAGATGCAGCACGGTGTGCTGGTGCCGTCGCTGCATTCCGAAGTTCTCAACCCGCATATCGAATTTACGGGCAGCGCGTTCGTGGTTCAGCAGGAGCTTGCAGCCTGGCAGCGCCCGGTGATCGAGAGCGACGGGGTGCGCCGCGAGGTCCCGCGGATTGCGGGGATCTCGTCGTTCGGGGCAGGCGGTTCGAATGCGCATGTCATTGTCGAGGAGTACGTGCCGCAGGGCGTGGAGCGTGGCCGCGTTGTGGTCAATCCGTCACGACCTGCGCTGGTTGTGTTGTCGGCGAAGAACGGGGAGCGACTGAAAGCTCAGGTTGAGCAACTGGCTGCTGATATCGAGCGACGTTCGCTCGCCGACGATGATCTTGCCGATGTGGCCTACACGCTGCAGGTAGGCCGCGAGGCGATGGAGAGCCGGCTTGCGCTGACGGCGGCCTCGATGGCGGAGCTCGTGTCGAAGCTTCGTGGCTTTCTGTCGAGTGAGAGCGGAATCGAAGAGCTCTACTTCGGCGAGGTTCGACGCGAGAGGGATGCGCTTGCGGTCTTTGCGGCCGAGGACATGGCGCAGATCGTCACAACGTGGATTGAGCAGGGCAAGTACAGCAAGCTGCTCGAGCTGTGGACCAAGGGGTTTCCGTTTGACTGGCGGCGGCTGTATGGCGATGCCATGCCTCGCCGGATTTCGCTGCCGACCTATCCGTTCGCCAGGGAGCGCTACTGGATCGAGGAGAACACGCAAGCTGCAACCATAGCGAGCTCGGCGACGGCGGCAAATGGCGCGGCGATCACGGTGCAGCATCCGCTGCTGCACCGGAACACGTCGGATATTTCAGCGCAACGATTTAGCACGAAGCTGATCGGGCATGAACCTTACCTGAACCTGGTGAATGGTGCACGGGTTCTGCCTGATACGACGCATCTGGAGATGGCGCGTTCGGCGCTGACAGCGGCATTGAGCGAGGTCGATAGGGCCGCGGTTCGGCTGGAGCAGGTGGAGTGGTTCGAGCCGGTCGTGGTGGGATCGGAGGGGCTCGATCTGCATGTGGAGTTGTTCGAGGAGGACGACGGCCGCGTCGGCTACGAGCTCTACAGCGGTGCGGCTGGAGGCGGCGACGAGGAACGGGTGATCCACAGCCAGGGTCGCGCGATTGCGGCGGCAATCGGTGATCCGGCGGAAGCGGAGGGTGAAGGCGCGAGCGGCCTGATGACGTTGACGCCGGTGTGGGAGGCGGTTGCGGTCGAGGCAGATGCGAGCTGGCCACCGCCCACGGATTGCGTGGTGATCGTTGGCGGGACGGCGGCGCGGCAGGCGGCATGGCGCCAGAACTATCCCGACGCGCATCTGTTGGAGATCGTGCCCGAAGCTGCAGCCGAGGTGATCGGCGAACAGCTCGGTGCATTAGGCGCGATCGATCACATGGTCTGGCTGGCGCCTGAGCCGCAAGCGGCATCGTTGGCGGATAACAGCATCATCGAGGATCAGCAGCGCGGCGTCCTGCAGTGCTTCCGTCTGGTCAAGGCGCTGCTGGCTTTGGGCTATGGCGGCAAGGCGCTGGGCTGGACGGTGATTACGACGCAGAGCCAGGCGATCGAACGTCACGAAGCGATCGATCCGACGCATGCGAGTGTGTGCGGCCTGATTGGTTCGATGGCGAAGGAGCAGCCGAATTGGCGAGTGCGGCTGGTGGATCTGCCATTGGAGGAGGACTGGCCGCTTGGCGAGGTGTTGCGGCTGCCGGCGGATGCGCAGGGCAAGGGGTGGGGATATCGAAACGGAGAATGGTATCGCCATGCCCTGCTGCCGAGTGATCTGCCGGAGGCGAAGGGCGCCTTGTACCGGCACGGCGGTGTTTATGTGGTGATCGGTGGCGCCGGCGGCATCGGCGAGGCGTGGAGCGAATACATGATCCGCCACTACCAGGCGTGGATCGTGTGGATCGGGCGGCGACCGCATGACGCCTCGATCCAGAACAAACAGGATCGGTTGGCGAAACTTGGTCCGGCGCCGCTCTATATCGAGGCGGATGCGACCGACCGTTGGGCGCTGGAGCGGGCCTATGCGCGGATCAGGCAGGAGCATGCGCAAGTTCACGGCGTGATCCATTCCGCGCTCGTTTTGCGCGACAGGAGTCTCGCGCGAATGGAAGAGGCCGCCTTCCGCGCGGCGCTTGCGGCTAAGGTGGACGTGAGCGTGCGGCTGGCGCAGGTGTTYTGTGAGGATCGGCTCGATTTTGTGCTGTTCTTCTCGTCCGYGKWGRGSTTCGA
>BFBZ01000020.1_pt14 | contig 11702 bp, 12 predicted proteins | sample 1888401 | NCBI WGS metagenome assembly BFBZ01 (sample SAMD00112614, study PRJDB3348) | symbiont metagenome | host: Chara braunii | reverse complement strand
GCCGTCATTCCGGGGCTCGCGAAGCGAGAGCCCGGAATCCATCGTGACACAGAACAAGCGGCCAAATAGATTCCGGGCTCGCGCCAAGAGGCGCGCCCTCAGGTGCGCAATTGCGCACCGGGGAATGACGGAGGGGAGCGGTCAGCTCCCGCTAAACGAATTATACCCCTGATCTTCCCAATAGCCGCCCTTGTAGTCGTTGGTGACTTCCATCGAGAGCACGTATTTCGGGTTCTTGAAGCCGAGCTTGGTCGGCACCCTGATCTTCATCGGGAAGCCGTAGGCGCGCGGCAGGATCTGATCGGCGAATTTGAACGTCATCTGGGTCTGCGGATGCAACGCCGTGCGCATGTCCAGAGGCGAATTGTAGCCGTCCTTGTCGGCGCACTGGAACCAGACATATTTGGCGCGCGTGTCGGCACCGACGAGCTTGAGGAAGTCGCGCAGCGGCGTGCCGGTCCAGCTGCCGATCGCACTCCAGCCCTCGACGCAGATATGGCGCGTCACCTGCTTGACCTGCGGCAGCTTGTACAATTCGTCGAGCGTCCACGGCTTCTTGTTCTCGACCAGCCCGCGCACCTCGAGCTTCCAGTCGGCGCCCGCGATTTCCGGCGCATCGTCGAGATCGTAATAGGCATTGAACGGGAACGGCTTGGTGATCATGCTCTCGGGGAAGGTCGGCGCCAGCGCATCCGGATTGAACATCCAGGCCTGCACCGCGTCGTTGAACTTCGAGACCTTCTTGAGCAATTCCTCCGCCGACGACGAATCCACCACGTCGCAACCGGTCAAGAGCGTCAGCGCGCCGAGGCTGGTGCCTGCCGAGATGAAACGGCGGCGCGTCAATTCGGGCATCGTCTTCACCGCGTCGCGGACGAGCAGCTTCTTGTCGACACCGGGGATCAGGAGCTTTCGGAGACGACCCATCGCACTCTCCCTCAACGACCGATGATCATGGCGCGCAGGCTCTTCGGCACCAGCAGCGCAAGCACGACATGGATCACCAGGAAGGCGACGATCGACGCCATGCAGGTGAAGTGGACGTAGCGCGCGAAATCGTAGCCGCCGAACAGCGACACCAGCCAGTGCAACTGCACCGGCTTCCACATCGACAGGCCGGACAGCACGATGACGACGCCGACGGCGATGATGCCGGTATAGAGCAGCTTCTGCACCGAATTGTACTTGCTGAGATCGTCATGCGACAGCTTGAAGGTCAGCGCCGCCTTGGTGTCGGCGATCACACCACCAGGCGTGATCGGCAGCAGCTTCCTGCGGAAGCGGCCGGTGGCGAAGCCGAGCGCCAGATAGATCAGGCCGTTGACCATCAACAGCCACATCGCGGCGAAGTGCCAGAGCAGGGCGCCGCCGAGCCAACCGCCCAGCGTGATGTTGGATGAGAAGGTGAAGCCGAACAGCGGCGAGGCGTTGTAGATCTGCCAGCCGGACATGATCATCAGGATCATCGCGAAGGCGTTGATCCAGTGCACCATGCGCACCCAGACCGGCTGGATCACCTTGGCTGGCGTCGCGGTCTCTGCCCGGTGGTCGTCGCTGACGGCGAGGCTCGTCATTGGAATTCTCTGCTCGTGGTCGTTACCGGCTTATACGCCCGGAACCGGCGTTCCGTTACGGGGGTACGCATCATCCATTCGATATACGCCGCCTCGTCTGGTCACAAAAATGCGAGCCGGGGCGGGGCTCCGGCTCGCTATGTCGAAAGTCCGCGCAGGGACTAAATCAGGCCGCCCGGTGTTGCCTGGCCGCGGTTACGACGCCGGCATCAGCACGGAGTCGACCACGTGGATGACGCCGTTCGACTGGTTGACGTTGGAAATCGTCACCATCGAGGTGCCGCCCTTGGCATCGACGATCCAGACCTTGCCGTCCTGCTTCTTCACGGTCAGTTCCTCGCCCTCGGCGGTCTTCAGCTTCTTGCCGTCGGTGAGGTCGGAGGCCTCGAGCTTGCCGGGCACCACATGGTAGGTGAGGATCTTGGTCAGCGTCGCCTTGTTCTCGGGCTTGACCAGGGTGTCGACCGTTCCTGCCGGCAGCTTGCCGAACGCGGCGTTGGTCGGCGCGAACACCGTGAACGGACCCTTGCCTTCCAGCGTATTGACGAGGCCGGCAGCCTTCACGGCGGCAACGAGGGTGGTGTGGTCCTTGGAATTGACGGCGTTCTGGATGATGTTCTTGGATGGGAACATCGCGGCGCCACCGACCATCACGGTCTTCTCCTCGGCGCGAACCGGCGCGACGACAGTGGCGGTGATCGCAAGCGCGCTGAAGGCGGCAGCGGCGAGATAGGCAATACGCTTCGACATGGTTTCGTCTCCCGATGAGGAATTCGACCGGCAAGTCATCGCCGGCGATGAAGGGGCAACGACGTGCGCTGATTGCTGAGTGCCGCGTCGTTGGCCTGAGCTACGCGAGGTTTTCCGGGCGGTTTCCTGAAATAACTCTTTGTGATTCCTGAAACCGGCCGCAGTGCGCTTCGTATGCGCGGCACTTCGTCCAAGCCTCGACCATTCCATTCAGCGGAATGGGCTGGTGCGCTGCCGCGAGCAATTTGCTTGCCGTCATGGCACGATTGGTTCAGCCTGAGATTGCAGCACAGCTTCGCAAGAGAGCGGCAGCGGGGGGAGGCATCATGAGCAGCATCACGGCNTCAACCAGAATTCGGCAAGTCTAACAATGAACTTCGGTTCGACCGAAGGCTATTTGGCCGTTGCGCGGCGAGGTGCGACTCCGTAAATAGAATTCGTCTACCGCGTTCCCCGATGGGCCGGCCGCGGTCCCTCACAACATAAAGCCCGCCGATGACCGCCAGGATCGAACGACCCCTTTCACCCCATTTGCAGACTTACCGGTGGACCCTGACGCTGTCTCTTATACACATCTAGATGTGTATAAGAGACAGCTCGAACAGAAACACCTGCAATACGCCAACTACCGCGCGGTCGCCGGCGGCACCGAGCTCACCAAGACGCATTGGCACATCGCGACCGCCAACGCGCTCGGCTGGGGCTTCGATGGCATGGACGGCGTGATCTTCGCGCTGATCTCGCCAATGGTGATCAAGGAATTCCAACTGAGCCTGCCGGAATACCGCTCGGGCATGCAGATCGCATTGTTCGTCGGCATTGCAGGGCTCTATTTCTGGCCATGGCTCGCCGACCGCTACGGCCGCCGCACACTGCTCGCCGTCAACATCGCGCTGTTCTCGCTATTGATGCCGGTTGCGGCGCTGTCGCCGACCTTCGCGGTGTTCGTGATCGCGCGCTCGCTGCTGTTCTTCGCGCTCAACGGCGAATGGTCGCTCGGCTCGATGCTGGTGGCGGAGACCTGGCCGGCGCGCTTGCGCGGCCGCGTCATCAGCATCACGCGATCGGCGTGGTGCCTCGGCGCCACGCTCGCGGGTGCGATCACCGGCCTCGTGGCCGCCAATTACGGCTGGCGCATCGCCGTGATGGTGCCCGGCGCGATCGCGCTGCTCGCAATCTATATCCGCTCGACCTGTCCGGAATCGCCCTATTGGGTGCGGTCGCAAGACCGCAAGCGGCGCATCTCCGAGACGCTGGCGCGCGGCGGCACGGTAAGCGACGACGACCGCAACTGGTTCACCAAGGCCAAATCGGTCGGCATCAGCCAAGTGTTCATGCCCGACGTGCTGCCGTCGACATTGGTCGCATTGTTCGTTGCCTGCGCCTCGACCTGCATCTACGGCACAGTCGGTGCCTGGATGCCGCTGTATCTGTCGACCGAGAAGCACTGGTCGACCGCGGAATACAGCCTGTTCTACGTGTTCTACGGCCTGTGCGGCTTCCTCGGCCTGTGCCTGGTCGGCTGGCTGATCGACAAGATCGGCCGCCGCCGCACCTTCATCGTGACCTTGATCGAAGGCGCGATCTTCATGACACTCTGGGTCTATTCCGAGGACCGCGTCTGGCTGTGGGCGTTCGGCCTCGCCTGGTGTCTCGGCTTCCTCGGCTTCTGGGGCCCGAGCACAACGCTGACGGCGGAAATCTTCCCGACCCGGATCCGCGGCGCCGCCAACGGCGTGGTCTGGGCGATCGCCTATTTCGTCGGCTTCGTGCTGTTCCCGTTCGTCTCGATTGCGCTCCAGCAGCACACCGGCTCGTTCGCGCTGGCGTTCCTCTGCATCCCCGTGCTGATGATCGCGATGGCGGTCGGCGTGTTCTTCTTCGTGCCGGAGCATACCGGCAAGGAGCTGAACGAGATCAGCGAGTGAGTGCGGTTCGTCGGGTGGGTTAGCGAAGCGTAACCCACCGCTCCTCCCGCCGCGGAGCAAATGGTGGGTTACGCCTTCGGCTAACCCACCCTACGCATCCTTCTTAATCCCGGTTTGCCGGCGTCTGGATGAACCCGCGGTTGTGCGTCGGGCTGATCAGGATCTCGTTCATACAGACCCGCGCCGGCATACTGGCGACGAAGGCGATGGTGCGACCGCAATCCTCGGGCTGCAGCATCTTGGCCTGCTCGGCCTCGCTTGGCACCACCGGCCGCTGCTTGAGGATCGGCGTTGCGACCTCGCCCGGCGACAGGCAGCAGGCGCGCAGGCCGTTGACGCATTCGTCCATGTTGAAGGAATGAGTCAGCGCCAGCACCGCGTGCTTGGTCGTGGTGTAGGCCGGGCCCGGCATCTTCGAGACGTGGCGGCCGGCCCAGGAGGCGACGTTAATGATGCAGCCGTCCTGCTGCTTGCGCATGGTCGGCAGCACCGCGCGCATGCAGTAGAGCACGCCGTTGAGATTGACCTCGACCAGCTTGTCCCAGCCTTCGAGCTCCATGTCGGCCCAGCTGCGCTTCGGCACATTGATGCCGGCGCTGTTGACCAGGAGGTCGATGCGGCCGTGCCTGGCGACGATCGCCTCGGCCGCCTTGTTGACGTCGGCCTTGTTGCTGACATCGAGCGCGATCGCCTCGGCCTTGCCGCCCTTTTTGGTGATGTTGGCCACCACGCGGTCGAGCTCTTCCTTGCGGCGACCGGAGATCACCACCGTCCAGCCGTCCACCGCCAGGAACTCCGCCCCGGACTCGCCGATCCCGGTGCCGCCGCCGGTGACCCAAGCCACGCGTTTCCCATGATTTGTCATGCAAACTGTCTCCGTTGCTTTCCGAAGGGCGTTTTTGCTAATCCAGCCGGACTCTTACCGGCGCTTTCGCCCCTCAGGGGATGTTGCATGAACACGACCACCAACGCCAACCTGTTTTCCCGCCTGTTCGACGGCCTCGACGATCCCAACCGGCTCGCCATCGAGCAGCTCGACGGAAGCCGCATCTCCTATGGCGATTTGATCGCGCGCGCCGGCCAGATGGCGAATGTGCTGGTCGAGCGCGGCGTCAAACCAGGCGACCGCGTTGCGGCGCAGACCGAGAAATCGGTCTCGGCGCTGGTGCTCTACCTCGCCACAGTGCGGGCCGGCGGCGTCTATCTGCCGCTCAACACCGCCTATACGCTGAACGAGCTCGAATACTTCATCACCGATGCCGAGCCGGCGGTCGTGGTCTGCGATCCCTCGAAGCTCGACGGCATCAAGGCGATCGCCGCCAAGGTCGGCGCGAAGGTCGAGACGCTCGATTCGAGCGGCAAGGGCTCGCTGACCGAGGCCGCGGACAAGGCGCCAAAGGACTTCGCCACGGTACCGCGCGGCAACAACGATCTCGCCGCGATCCTCTACACGTCGGGCACCACCGGCCGCTCCAAGGGCGCGATGCTGTCGCACGACAATCTGGCGTCGAACTCGTATTCGCTGGTCGACTACTGGCGCTTCACCAAGGACGACGTGCTGCTGCACGCGCTGCCGATCTTCCACACCCACGGCCTCTTCGTCGCGACCAACACGATCCTCCTCGCCGGCGCCTCTATGATCCTGCTGCCGAAATTCGATCCCGAGCAGGTCTTCAAATACCTGCCCAGGGCGACCAGCATGATGGGCGTGCCGACCTTCTATACCCGCCTGTTGCAGAACCCGGGCCTGAACAAGGACGCCACCAAACATATGCGGCTGTTCGTCTCGGGCTCGGCACCGCTGCTCGCCGACACCCATCGCGAATGGTCGGCCCGGACCGGCCACGCCGTGCTCGAGCGCTACGGCATGACCGAGACCAACATGAATACGTCGAACCCCTATGAGGGCGATCGCGTACCCGGCGCGGTCGGCTTCGCGCTGCCCGGCGTCTCGGTGCGGGTCACCGATCCCGAGACCGGCAAGGAGCTGGCGCGCGACACCATCGGCATGATCGAGGTCAAGGGCCCGAACGTGTTCCAGGGCTACTGGCGCATGCCGGAGAAGACCAGGGCCGAATTCCGTGGCGACGGCTTCTTCATCACCGGCGACCTCGGCAAGATCGACGACAAGGGCTATGTCCACATCCTCGGCCGCGGCAAGGACCTCGTGATCTCCGGCGGCTTCAACGTCTACCCGAAGGAGATCGAGAGCGAGATCGACGCCATGCCCGGCGTGATCGAATCGGCCGTGATCGGCGTGCCGCATGCCGATTTCGGCGAGGGCGTCACCGCCGTCCTGGTGTGCAACAAGGGCGCCGATATCAGCGAAGCCTCGGTGCTGAAGGCGCTCGACGGACGACTGGCCAAATTCAAGATGCCCAAGCGGGTCTTCGTGGTCGACGAACTGCCGCGCAACGCGATGGGCAAGGTGCAGAAGAACATTTTGCGGGATAAGTATAAGGATATCTACAGCAAGCGCTGACGGAGGCGATCGAGTTCGACCCGCGTCTCCTTCAAGAGATCAATCTCGCCGTCGCGCCCGTCGACCTTGAGCTTGAGGAGCTTAAGCGTCCAGACGCCGTTCGCCTTGAGGGCCATCATCTGGATGCGGCCCGTGGCCCTGGTGCCGGTCACCGAGAAGCTGAGCACAGCTTGCCCGGTTGTGCCGTTGATCGATATCTTGCCAAGCGGAAGCCCGGTCGATATCGGCGCCCCGAGGGCCGTGACTGCTTCGGTGTTGGCCTGAAGCCTGACTACGGCGAGTTGGTAGGCCTCGGACTGTTTCATAAAATAGAAGACGCCGCCGAAAATCCCGCCATACAGCACGATCACGCCGAGCCAAATCACGACGCCCCAGAACGCCCATTTGCGTTGCACGCGTTTGAAGTGCTCGACGCTGTCCCACCGCCCGTTGCGCCAGGCCCAGGCGCTCCCCTTCGCACCAAGGATGAAGAGCATCGCAAGGCCGAACAGCGGAACCAGGGTGAGCAATGCGATGTAGGTGTTGTTGCCGACCCCCCAGATCCAGTTGAGGAGAAACGCGCCCCAATTCCAGCGATTGATGTCCTCGGGTATATCGGTCGGAAGGGCAGGCGGGCGAGCGTCGGTCATGGATGACGTCCTGCAAAACCGCGGCGCTTACTTACTGCCCGCCGACGAGGCTTATCACGAAGCGCCCGCCGACGATAAAGAGATAGGCCCCGAACGCCACCTCAAGCGCCCGCTTCGACAGTGCGTGCGCGACCTTGACACCGAGCGGCGCAGTGATGAGCGTGGTCGGCATCACCAGCAGCGCGCCGATCAGCGAGACATAGCCGAGCGCGAACGGCAATTGCAGCGCCGCGACATCGGGAAAGCGTGCCGCAGCGGGCCAGCCGGCATAGACATAGCCCAGCGCGCCGGGGATCGAGATCAGCACCGCGAGCGCGGACGAGGTCGCGACCGCCTGATGGATCGGCCGGCCGTAGAACGTCATCAGCAGATTGGCGAACAGGCCGCCGCCGATGCCCATCAGCGTCGACAGCAGGCCGACGAAGAAGCCGTAAACGCGCATCAGGAAACCTTTCGGCACGTCGTCGCCGAACTTCCAGCTCTCTCGCGCCAACAGCAGCCGCGCCGCCGCCGACCACGCCACCATCACGAATACGATCTTGAATAGCCGCTCCGGCGCGAAACGCGCGGTGACGCTGCCGGCGGCGACGCCGATCACGATCGGCAGCCACCAGCGCTTGATGATCTCCATGTCGACCGCGCCGCGGCGATAATGGGCCCGGAACGAGCTCAGCGAGGTGGGGATGATGATGGCGAGCGAGGTGCCGATGCAGAGCGGCATCCGCACCTCGAGCGGGACGCCGGCGAGGCGAAAGCATTCGTAGAACACCGGCACCAGGATCGCGCCGCCGCCGATGCCGAACAGGCCAGCAAGAAATCCCGACAGGGCACCGACTGCAATCAGGAGCAACGCGAGTTCGAGCAATTCCTTGGGGTCCAGGCCGGCCATAATCTTTTTTCTTGCAGCGTCAATATGCGTGCCGCCGGAGCAGACGCTTCGGCGACGTCTTGCGACTGTGCATCGCGAGCAATAGCGGCATTTTGGATTCGGGAGTATCGACGCCACCGCGCAGGTGCTCATGCGAAATCTGCGTTTCGCCGACGGCACGTAGGCGAAACGCGAATTCCGCATATCCGGTCGGCTCTGGATGAATGGCCTCGACAGGCTGGTTGGTGCGGTGCGGTATGACGCCGACATCGTCCTCGGGCTTGTTCAGCGCAGGGAGTCCTGTGGTCGCGTGCGTCGACCTGCAGCGCCGCCTAGCCGGCCGCGAGCCGGCGTCTATGCCGGCTGATCAGATGCCTCAGTCGTCGTCCCTCCGATCGCCTAAGATCAGGCCATTTGTTGATTATCTGGTGGAACAATGGGACAAAACCCACGACTTCCAGACCCCGCCCGCAGGCTAAGCGATGGCCCATTAACGTCATCAGAATATGGATTCATTTCTTAGTTCAGCCGACCTTGCATCTGGTATACCACACTGCGGATCAACCAGAATTCGGCAAGTCTAACAATGAACTTCGGTTCGACCGAAGGCTATTTGGCCGTTGCGCGGCGAGGTGCGACTCCGTAAATAGAATTCATCTACCGCGTTCCCCGATGGGCCGGCCGCGGTCCCTCACAAACATAAAGCCCGCCGATGACCGCCAGGATCGAACGACCCCTCTCACCCCATTTGCAGACCTACCGGTGGACCCTGACGATGGCGCTGTCCATCGTCCATCGCGCCACCGGCGTGGCCCTCTATTTCGGCACCCTGCTGGTCGCCTGGTGGCTGATCGCAGCCGCCTCCGGCCCCACCGCCTATGCCAACGTCCAGGCGTTCACCGGCAGCGCGATCGGCAAGCTGATCGTGTTCGGCTACACATGGGCGCTGATGCACCATCTGTGCAGCGGCATCCGCCATTTCGTCTGGGACCTCGGCTACGGCTTCAAGGCCAATGAGCGCGAAGCCCTGACCTGGGGCGCGCTGGTCGCCGGCATCTCGCTGACCGTGCTGGTCTGGATCATTGCCTACGCTGTCGGAGGTGGACGATGAGCAGCCGCCCCTCGATGCGCACGCCGCTGGAGCGCGTCCGCGGCCTCGGCTCCGCGCACACCGGCACCTCCGATTTCTGGCGTCAGCGCCTCACCGCGGTCGCGATGACGCTGCTGATCGTTCCGGTCGTCGTCGTGATGATCATGCTGATCGGCCGCAATCATGCCGGCGCGGCGCAGATCCTCGGCTCGATCCCGATCGCGATCATCCTGCTGCTCTTCATCATCGCCAGCACCTGGCACATGAAGATCGGCATGCAGGTCGTGATCGAAGACTACATCCACAATGAGAAGCTGAAGATCGCCAGCGTGATGGCGAACAACTTCTTCTGCGTCGCGGTCGCCATGGCCTCGATCTACGCAATCCTCAAATTGTCRTCGGGAGTTTAACCCATGGCCGCTGAAGCTAACGGCAAGGCCACCAACGGCAGTGGCCCGGCCACCAACGGCAAAGCCTATCCGATCCAGGACCACACCTACGACGTCGTCGTGGTCGGCGCCGGCGGCGCGGGCCTGCGCGCCGTGGTCGGCTGCTCGGAAGCGGGCCTGCGCACCGCCTGCATCACCAAGGTGTTTCCGACCCGCTCGCACACCGTTGCGGCGCAGGGCGGCATCTCGGCCTCGCTCGGCAACATGCACCAGGACGACTGGCGCTGGCACATGTACGACACCGTGAAGGGGTCGGACTGGCTCGGCGACCAGGACGCGATCGAATACATGGTGCGCAACGCGCCCGACGCGGTCTACGAGCTCGAGCATTGGGGCGTGCCGTTCTCGCGCACTGAGGACGGCAAGATCTACCAGCGCCCGTTCGGCGGCATGACCATGGACTACGGCAAGGGCCAGGCGCAGCGCACCTGCGCCGCCGCCGACCGCACCGGTCATGCCATGCTGCACACGATGTACGGCCAGTCGCTGCGCCACGCGGCCGAGTTCTTCATCGAGTTCTTCGCCATCGACCTGATCATGGACGACCAGGGCGTCTGTCGCGGCGTGATCGCGCTCAAGCTCGACGACGGCACGCTGCATCGCTTCCGCGCCCAGACCACGATCCTGGCGACCGGCGGCTATGGCCGCGCCTATTTTTCGGCGACCTCGGCCCATACCTGCACCGGCGACGGCGGCGGCATGGTGCTGCGCGCCGGCTTGCCCTTGCAGGACATGGAGTTCGTCCAGTTCCATCCGACCGGCATCTACGGCTCGGGCTGCCTCGTCACCGAGGGCGCCCGCGGAGAAGGCGGCTATCTCGTCAACTCCGAAGGCGAGCGCTTCATGGAGCGCTACGCGCCGTCGGCCAAGGACCTCGCCTCGCGCGACGTCGTCTCGCGCGCGATGACGATCGAGATCCGCGAAGGCCGCGGCGTCGGCAAGAAGAAGGACCACATCTTCCTGCACCTCGATCACCTCGATCCGAAGGTGCTGCATGAGCGGCTGCCGGGCATCTCCGAATCGGCGAAGATCTTCGCCAATGTCGACGTCACCCGCGAGCCGATCCCGATCGTGCCAACGGTGCACTACAACATGGGCGGCATCGCCACCAACTATCACGCCGAGGTGCTGACCAAGCGCAATGGCGACGACAATTCGGTGGTGCCGGGCCTGATGGCGATCGGCGAAGCCGCCTGCGTCTCGGTGCATGGCGCCAACCGCCTCGGCTCCAACTCGCTGATCGACCTCGTGGTGTTCGGCCGCGCCGCGGCGCTGCGGCTTGCCGACAAGCTGACGGCGAACGCCAAGCAGCCGGAGCTGCCGAAGGATTCGTCCGATCTCGCGCTCGGCCGGCTCGATCACTTCCGCCACGCTTCCGGCGGCACGCCGACCGCGAAGCTGCGCGATAGCATGCAGCATGTGATGCAGAACAATTGCGCGGTGTTCCGCACCGGCGACATCCTGCAGGAAGGCCAGAACCTGATCCACAAGGTCTATGGCGGCGTCGGCGACATCTCGGTCTCGGACCGCTCGCTGGTGTGGAATTCCGACCTGATCGAGACGCTGGAATTCGACAATCTGATCGTGCAGGCGGTCGTGACGATGGATTCGGCGGCCAACCGCACCGAGAGCCGCGGCGCACATGCGCGTGAGGACTTCCCGGACCGCAACGACAAGGACTGGATGAAGCACACGCTGACCTGGATCGATCCGGCCGGCAAGACCGCGATCGAGTACCGCCCGGTGCACAGCTACACGATGACCAATGACGTGCAGTACATCCCGCCGAAGGCGCGGGTCTACTGAGAACGAAGGCGAGCAAGCAATGGTTGAATTCGCACTTCCGAAGAATTCGAGGATTTCCGGCGGCAAGACCTGGCCGAAGCCGGCCGGCGCCACCGAGACCCGCGAATTTCGTGTGTATCGCTGGAA
>BFBZ01000029.1_pt37 | contig 11708 bp, 13 predicted proteins | sample 1888401 | NCBI WGS metagenome assembly BFBZ01 (sample SAMD00112614, study PRJDB3348) | symbiont metagenome | host: Chara braunii | reverse complement strand
GCGCCAGTCGCCGCCCCCGGCCACATGGATGTCGATGCGATGGCGGAACCAGCGCAACAATTCGCTGGCGCTGGCGCCGTAGGGAACGTCAGCCTCCGCGATGCGCAGGGGATAGGTGCGGCGATGGGCTTTCGCCAGCAGGCCGCGCCGCGACATGGCGACGATCGGTCCCCGATGCCCGTCGTGCAGCAGGGACAGCACGTAATCGACCATGGTCAGCCCGGTGCCCAGCAGCAGCACGGTTGCGTCCTTGTCGATGCGGGCGGTGGACGGCGGAGACCAGGGATTGGCGTGGCAGGCGAGGGCGGGCAGCACGGCGTCATGGCCGGTGGCGAGGATTGCGATATCCCCCGCATGGCGCGCGCCGTCCGCCAGCGCCGCCTCGACGCCGCAGGCGCTTTCATTCAGCGCGACGCATTCGCCTTGCACGATGGCGAGGCGCGGCGGCGCGCTGTCGTCCGGCGTGCGCGTGAACGGCGCGACCAGGCTTGCGATGTAGTCCCCGTAGATGCGCCGGGGCACGAAGCAGAAGGGATCCGGACAAAGCGGCGGCTGCGTTGCGCGCGCGGAGAGCCAGCGCCAGAAATGGTCGGGATCGTCCGGCAGCGCGCTCATGTTCGCCACCCGCACATTCAGCAGGTGGTCCGGATTGCCGGTGTGGTAGGCGAGCCCGCGGCCGATCTCCGGCCGCTTTTCAATCAGGGTCACGCGGAAGCCGCACGCCGGATCGCGCAGCAGCTGATGCGCCAGCAGCACGCCGCTGGCGCCGCCCCCGATGATGATCGCGTGTCGTTCAGCGTCCGGGCTCATGCGATCGGGCGTCCGTTTGCCGCCGTCCGGTTTTGTCGTCGTCCCGTTTGCCGCCCTGGAGCGCGTGAACGACGGGGAGTGCGCTCAACTGTCGTTCCGCCGGATGGCGAAGGTCAACTCCATATTTGATGCAGGCCTTGTCATTCCCGCGTCACGGAACAAGCCTGTGGGGCGGATCAGCGAAGCGTCATCCGCCATTCATGATCTCCGAATCCGCGATTGGCGAGTGACGCTTTGCTAACCCGCCCTGATGCACCGCCATCCTGTTAGCGATTATACCCGTATGATCTCACGGCTTTTCCCGGACAGGAAAGCCACCAATATCCCCTGTGCACGAAACAGGGACTCTCTCTCATGCGCGTATTCATCACCGGCGCCGCCGGATTCATCGGCAGCGAAACCACCAAAGAGCTCATCGCCCACGGGCATCAGGTCACAGGCCTCGCCCGCTCGGACGACAACGTCCGCACGCTGGAGGCGCTCGGCGCCAAAGTCCATCGCGGCTCGCTCACGGACCTCGACAGCCTGAAGCGCGGCGCGAAGGATGCCGACGGCGTGATCCATCTGGCCTTCATCCATGATTTCACGAAGTTCGCGGAGAACGGCGCCATCGACAAGGCGGCCATCGAGGCCATGGGCGAGGTGCTTGTCGGCACCAACAAGCCGTTCATCGTCACCTCGGGCACGGGTCTCATCGCGCCGGGCGTGCTGGTCACCGAAGAGATGCGGCGCGAGGCCAACCCAACAGTTCCGCGCGTGTCTGAACAGGCCGGTCTGGCGTACGCGTCGCGCGGCGTGCGCGCGATGGCGATCCGGCTGCCGCAGGTTCACGGCGCCGCCGGCAGGGCCGGGCTGATCTCGTATCTGGTCGAGCTCGCGCGGCAAAAGGGCGCCGCCGCCTATGTCGGCGACGGCAGCGAGTGCTGGGCGGCTGCGCACCGGCAGGATGTCGCGCGGCTGTACCGGCTTGCATTGGAGACCGGCGCGGTGGACGGCATCTACCATGCGGTGGGCGAGGAGGGCGTGCCGATGCGCCAGGTGATCGAGGTGATCGGCCGCGCGCTGAACGTGCCGGTGGTGTCGATCAAAAAGGAAGAGGCGGGCGATTATTACGGGCCGCTTCAGATGTTCGCCGGTCTCGACATGCCGGCCTCCAGCGCCCTGACGCAGCAGCGGCTGGGCTGGACGCCCACCGGCATCGGCCTGATCGCCGATATCAGCCAGCCGGGCTATTTTTAGGGCGTGAGCGGCGGACGTAGGATGGGTTGAGCGCAGCGAAACCCATCGTTCGGCCCCGGCAGAGCAATGATGGGTTTCGCCTTTGGCTCAACCCATCCTACGCCTCTTCCTTGTCGTTGCCGGGCTTGTCCTCAGCGACTTGGCTACGCCAAGTCGCGGACACAACCCCGATAAGGGACGCACTGCGTCCCTAAGCGGGATCACCGGGACAACAAGCCCGGTGATGACACGGAGAGTGGGACCTGCCTCGGCCGCCTTCAAAACTGCTTTGCCAGCAGCGTGAAGCTTTGACGGATGTAGTGGGCGAGGGGATGCGCCGCGTCGTTGCGTTTCCACTTGTCCAGGGCGAGGCGCAGCGTGCCCATCGCCACCATGGCGACCAGCCGGTGCCCGTCGCGCCGGGCCGGTGACGGCCACAATTCGCCCATCGCCTCCAGCAGGATCTGCTCGGCTTCGACGAACACCGCTTCCTTGCGGGCGCGCAGCGCTTCGGTCGATTGCATCAGGCGGTCGAACACGATGGACTCCTTGGTCTCGTGGCGCGCGGCGATCCTGATCAGGCACCGCTCGACGGCGGCGAGCGGCGTCTGGTCGGCCGACTCCTCGCGCATCGCCGGCCCCAGCGCCTGGCGGAAGCCGCTGTCGTGCGCGGCCAGCAGCACGTCCTCCTTGGACTTGAAATAATAGAAGAAGGTCCGGCGCGAGATGCCGGCGGCCTGCGTGATGGCATCCAGGGTGGTGCCGTCATAGCCGTGCTTGACGAACAGTTTCAGGCCCTTGTCGATGATCCGCTGCGACGTCTCGCGCCGCTTGCGTTCCCGCAGGCCCTGCGGCTTGTCCGAAGCCTCTGTTTTGTCCATCCGGTTCCCCGCGCTCGCTAAAATAGGGTTGCTTGCGAAATTACACTGAGTGTAATATAAAATCGCACTCGATGCGAATTTTTATAGTGCCATCGGCGGCGCGCCTCAAGCGGGGATTGGCCCGGGGGCATTTCGGCCGCGGACGGCGGCGCCGATGACCGCGATGGGAGATCTGTCTTTTGCTGTATGATGTCGTGATTGCCGGCGCCGGTCCGGTCGGCCTGCTGCTGGCGTGCGAGCTGCGCCTCGCAGGGCTCTCGGTGCTGGTGCTGGAGCAGGCCGAGGACCCGCGCTCGCCGCTGAAGCGGCTGCCGTTCGGACTGCGCGGCCTCACCGTGCCCACCGTCGAGGCCTTCGATCGCCGCGGCCTGCTGGACGCCATCGCGGCGCCGACGCAGGCGAGGGAGAGCGCAGACGTCGCTGCGAGCGGCGCGCACTGGATGCAGCAGCCGCGCCGCCCGGGCGGCCATTTCGCCGGCATCCAGTTTTTCCAGGACAGCATCGACACGTCAAAGTGGCCGTATCGCCTGCCAGCTCCTGACGGCGCACGTTCGGCCGGCGCCACCTTGGCGGTGGAGATGGAGCATCTGGAATCCGTCCTCGCCGCGCGCGCGGACGCGATGGGGGCCGAGATCCGGCGCGGCCTTGGTGTTACGGACATCACGCCATCGGACGACGACGTTTGCGTTCGCGCCGGCGGCGAGACGTTTCGCGGCCGCTGGCTGGTCGGCTGCGACGGCGGCCGCAGCACCGTGCGCAAGGCCGCCGGCTTCGATTTCGCCGGCACCGATCCCGAGTTCACCGGCTATTCCGTCGACGTCGAACTCGCCGGCGATCCGCTTCGCCCGGGCCGCCATTACACGCCGACCGGCATGTACACGTATCAAAAGCCCGGCACCATCGCGATGGTGGATTTCGACGGCGGCGCGTTCCACCGCACCCGGCCGATCACGCGCGCACATGTGCAGGACGTGCTGCGCCGGGTTTCGGGCACCGACGTCACCGTGACGGAACTGCGGCTCGCCACCACCTGGACCGATCGCGCCTGCCAGGCGAGCGCGTATCGCCGGGGGCGGGTGCTGCTGGCGGGCGACGCTGCGCACATCCATTCCCCGCTGGGCGGCCAGGGGCTCAATCTCGGGTTCGGCGACGCGATGAACCTCGGCTGGAAGCTCGCGTCCATGATCCGCGGCCACGCCCCGGCGGGGCTGCTCGACAGCTATGAGCGCGAGCGGCATCCGCTGGGCGCGCAGATCCTCGACTGGTCGCGCGCCCAGGTGGCGCTGATGCGGCCGACCCGGAGCACGCGGGCGCTGGAATCCATCATCCGCGATCTCATCGCCACGCGCGACGGCGCGACCTATTTCGCCGAGCGGGTGTGGGGCGTGTCGCTGCGCCATGATCTCGGTGGCGGCCATCCGCTGGTGGGCCGCAGCGCGCCTGATTTCGAAGGGGCTGACGGGACCAGGCTCGCCGCGCGGCTGCGGACCGGGACCGGCCTGCTGCTGGATTTTGACGCGCGACCGGAGTTTTCCGCGCTGGCCGGGCGCTGGCGCGGCCGCATCGCCTATGCCGCCGGCGCTGTCAGGGAGCGGCTGGGCCTGAGCGCCGTGCTGGTGCGCCCCGATGGCCTTGTGGCCTGGGCCGCCGAGGGCGCCCCCGACCTTGCGCAAGCGGCCGAGGCGGCGGCGCGATGGTTCGGCGAACCGGACGGTGCGTGAACCGGCCTCACGATGATGCCGCGTTGTGGCCCCATCGCGTGGAGGTCACATCGGTTCGAGCCCGAGCTTGCGGATGATGTTCGACCACTTGCCGGTTTCCGCGGCCATGAAGGTTGCCAGGCCGGCCGGATCGCGCAGCGTCGGCTCGGCGCCCTGTTCGCTGAAGACCGCGAGCACCTTGGGATCCTTCAGCGCCTCCGCCGCCGCCGCGTAGAGTTTGTCGATGATGGCGGTGTCGGTGCCGGCGGGCGCCAGCAGCGCGAGCCAGGCGGAGCTCTCGTAATCGCTCACGCCGGCCTCGGCCGCCGTCGGCACGTCGGGCAGCGCCGTCATGCGCGTGCTGCTCGCAACCGCCAGCGCGCGGGCGTCGCCGCTCCTGATCAGGCCGATCACGTTCGGCAAAAGCTGGAAGCCGAGCGGCACCTGGCCGGAGATGAAGTCCGGCGTGTAGCCGGCGATGTTGCGATAGGGCACATGGGTCAATTCCGTGCCCGTGAGCTGCTCGAAATAGGCGCCGGCCAGATGCTGCGAGGAGCCGACGCCGACCGAGCCGTAATTGAGCTCCTTCGGATGCTGCTTCGCATAGTCGATGAGCCCGCGCAGGGTTGTCGGCTTGAGCTTGGTGTTGATGACGACGACATTGGGCATCACCGCGAACAGGCAGATCGGCGCGAGATCCTTTTGCGGATCGTAGCCGAGCTCGCGAAACAGCGCCTTGTTGGCGGCGAGCGGCCCGGAGGTGCTCATCACCAGGGTGTAGCCGTCGGGCGCSGCATGCGCCGCCGCCGCCGTGCCGATATTGCCGCCGGCGCCGGGGCGGTTGTCGACCACGAACACCTGGCCCAGCGACGTGCTCATCCGGTTCAACAGGATCCGCGTGATCACATCGCTGGCGCTGCCGCCGGCGAAGGGAACGATGACCTGGATCGGCCGGGTGGGATAGTTCGGGACATGATTTGGACCTTGGGCGTGCGAGGCCTTCGGCAGGGCCGCGGCGAGGATCGCGGCCGTGCAGAGGGAGAGCAGCAGCCCGCGGCGTGTGCGCGTTGCCTCGATGGTCATTCTGCAGATCTCCCCCCACTGCGCTTTTGCGCTTTGGGGGACAAGGGTGTCAGCCGGGGGTCGCCGCCGCCATGCCGGTGAATCTCAGGACTTACCACCGCGTCTCATTTTGGGCCGCGGGGAGAGGGGCGTTCCCGGGTTCAGTTTCAAACGTTGGAGGGCGTTGGTAAAAGCGACAATCCAGCCCCATTACCGCCAATCTAGGTTGGCCATAATCTTCCGACTCTGTAACCGGCAGTCGCGGCGACTGCCAGGAACCCCAGCAGCAATATCGCGGCGTGCGTGAAGGCCGACCTTTGTTCGCTCCGCAATGCGCGGACAAGACAGTAGAGTCCTGCACCGAGAATGATCGCTGCAAGCACTCCCGGCCAGACGTAGGCCGAATTGACGCCCATCGCACCGGCAACGATGTCGGTCGGTTTTTCCAGAACAGGTCCGAGCGGACGCATCATGCCAAGCAGGGTGTACACCAGCATCACAGACGCAAAAGCAACCAAAAGTGCGACGTACTCTCCGAAATAGGGAATGGATATCGCCACAAAGAGGATTGCTACGATCCAGGCTGACCACGGCATGCTGCATCCATCAGGGTTGGTGGTGGTATTTTTTCCGACGATTGATCCGAGCGTTGACGCAGCGTTTTAAGTGCGAAGCCGGACATTTTGGGTTAGCGGCATACCCTCTATTTCGGTGTGCGTTGAGTTGCCACGTCCCGTTGCGGCGCGCGATGGAGGCGGGGACGTATCGCGCGGGCCCTCGGTTGACGTCGCCGTCAGCTTGACCCGGTCGTCGCCGTCCCAGCCGGCGAATTCATAGAGCCATGGGTCTTCATCCGGGACGCGGTAGTGCCATTCCCCGATGGACGGATCAGATATCGCCGGGACGATATCGATGCCGTTGGGTGGTCCCGAGGGGCCCACGCTCGACGCGACGGAGACCAGCCAGCGCTCGCTCGGCGAGTAGCGCGGGGGTGCGACGATGTCGGATGCGCTGCCGGTGTCCGCGCGCACCAGCAGCCAGCTCACGCCTTCCCAGTAGCCGACCTCGATCAGGATCAGGTCGTGTTTGGGAAAATATCCGGTCAGGCGATATTTGATGCAGCCCTCGGCTTCGTCGCTTTGGCATTTGGCGTCTTCGTTGAGATAGACCTTGGTCTTATACACATCTAGATGTGTATAAGAGACAGGGATCAGGTCGTGTTTGGGAAAATATCCGGTCAGGCGATATTTGATGCAGCCCTCGGCTTCGTCGCTTTGGCATTTGGCGTCTTCGTTGAGATAGACCTTGGTCAGCCCGTTGCGGAATTTCACCTGCGGTCCGGGGCCATGGCGCTCGGCCATACCGCCGATCTGGTGCAGGCAGGCCTGTTCCAGCAGATCCATGTCGTCGCCGTCCGGGGCGCCGATGCATCGGCCATCCTGCTTGGGACGATCCCACGAGGGGTCGATTGGACCGTCAGCCAGAGCGGCGGTGCATCCCAGCAGAATTATTGATGTCATCAGTGGGAAGATGCGCATGATCAGGCATCCAAACCATCTCGCTTGCTGAACGTCACTTCACACTGGCCGACGAGGCAGACCAGCACAGCGGGAATGAAGCCGTATCGAAACGACGTGAACACCATGGCACCCCGTAGGCTTAAAGCGTCTGTATAACCTGGACCGTGTTGAGAAGTGGTTGCGGGTCATGCTCAACGCAGTGTTGATGGCCGGACGCAAGGTTTAGGGATTAGGGTGAGGGATGCCGGCAACCGTCATTCCATCGCTGCCGACGATATTGCACACTTCGCGTATTTCGCCGTTTGGCCGCCAAACGACCTCAAATGCCAGGGCATCCCGAGATGAGCACGTCAAGCCAGAATTTCTGCGAGCGAGCAATGGCCTACCTGAAGCCTTCGCTTCCCGCGGCCGAAGGGGCCGTTCAGTTGCGAGACCACGACGCGCCCGTGATCACCGACCTGAACAATGGGCTCCTAGTTGCCTACCTGGTCGACCAGGGCAATCGGTTTCATTACGTGCAGCAGCGGCACCTGGCGGATGCCGGCCTGGCCGCGGCTGACTTGCATCAAGGCGCGGTGGCGAATCTGGCGGCGTTGCTGGAACGGAATGGTGCGAAGGTTCAGCCTTACGGCCATGGGTTTGCCGTCTTTTTCGGCGGAAATTTAGAGGCCAGCCTGATCCTTGTGAACGCGCTCTGGGACAAACACCTCGCTCATCTCGCGCCAAACGGGTTCATCGCGGCCATTCCAGCCCGGGACGTGCTGGCTTTTTGCGACGCGCAGTCCGAAGCAGGGATAGGAGAACTCCGCCAGATCACCACGCGCGTCGAAGGCGGAGATCATTCCATTACGTCAACGCTCTACCGTCGCGGGCCATCCGCGCGCACATGGATGCCCTATACAGACTGACGCGTTCACACTGCGGATGGCCTGCGTTATTCTTGACCGCACAATGGAGGTCGATTCGTGCCCTTGCCGTTGACGCGACGCCGGTCGCTTACCCTCGGTGCCGTTGGACTCATGAGTGTCCTGCCGTCAGCTGTGAGTGCCGCGAAGACCGATCGCGGCATTCATGGACCGATCCCCAACGTCGAGTCCATAACGCCGCTGTCGCCGCTAAAGCTCGCGATTCCCGATTTCGTGGCGACAGCCCCGCAACTGGCGCAAACCGCGCGTGATCTCGCGCACGCGATCCGACCGCTGCTCCGCGCGAGCGGTCCGTTCCAGGTCGTCGACACCGACGAGGTCAACGCCCGGCGCGTGGCCCTCAACGACATCCCGCAGCCGGCGAATTGGCGATCGTCCGACATCTCCGCTCTTGTCGTGGGGGAGGTGTCGGAGATATCCGCAACCCGAATGCGCGTGGCCTTTCGGCTGTGGCTAGTGCCTGCGCAGCGGCAGGTCGTCGGGCAGACCTGCAAGGCGGAGGTCGCCGACTGGGAGCGCGTGGCCCGCATCATTGCCGGCGAAATTTTCATGCGAACGAACGAAGGTTGACCGCGCCGCTCATTCCTTATCGCAAGACCGGAGCCGTTGCCGTGATCAAAACCGAGCTCTCCGACATCTACCGCGCCTACATCGCCTGCCTGAACACCCAGGATTGGCCGACGCTCGGGCACTTCGTCGATAGGGACGCCATCCACAACGGCCAGCGGTTAGGGCTACCAGGCTATCGCGCGATGCTGGAAAAAGACTTTGCCGAGATCCCGGACCTTTATTTCAATATTGAGCTGATGGTGTCGGATCCGCCCTTCATCGCCAGCCGGCTGCGCTTCGACTGCTCACCGAAGGCAACATTCCTCGGCCTGCCGGTGAACGGGCGGCGCGTGGCCTTCAGCGAGAACGTGTTTTATGAGTTTCGCGAGGGCAGGATCGTGCAGGTGTGGTCGGTGATCGACAAGGCGGCGATCGAGGCACAACTCCCGGGCGCGGATTTGCAACGTGGGCAACGAGACCCCTTGAATTGATCGCCGCGATCCCGTCGAGGGCCGACAACCTAAATGGATCCAAACGATTTCGCGATGATGTCAACGATACGGATCAGCGCGGGATTATGAAATGTCCGTTCGATGAAGGTGATGAAGCTGCTGGCATTGTCAGCAATGAAGGCGATCAGTTCGTGCCGATAAAGGTAGGCGACTGTCGCGCTGCCGGGTCCCGCGGCACGATAGGCGCCCGCGCGATACTCCTTCCAGGCAAATTTCCCTTCCGAGGTGATGGCTCCCCGAATCCACGCGTAGGACACGCGCAACATCTCGCTGATGATATTTCCCGACGTTTTGCGGGACAGCTCGATCGCCTGATCGCCGTCGATCCCGGCCGACGAGTTGCGCGCGGCGTCCAACTGCTCGGAGAGTGCATCGATTGCCTCGGGCGTCGCGACGCCCTCCGACACTTTGAGGGCTTCCGAAATCGGCTGCGCCGATTCAACAGCCGCTTGCGCGTCCGCCCTCTCCTGGGGGCCGATGCGAACCTGATCGAATTCGCGCGCGCTGAGATCGCCGGCGACAAAAAGGTTAAAGGATTCCACGAGATCCCACAGAGACTCAGCAACCAGCGGCGGAAGACGCGCCGGATCCGTGATGTCCGATGACGTCGCCACTGCGTGGTGAGACTTCAGGCGTCGACGCAGCGTGTTGCCGCGAGACCAGAGGCGAGCGATCGAGACATCCTGAAGACGCTCGGGGGCGGCGTCGATGAATCGGCTCAGCGGCCTGGAAAGATGCGAGAGCTGGTTGTTACCGACGGCAGAGAGAGCAAGCGCCTTGTGGCGCATCTCCTCATAAAGCTCCCGCTGCACCTTGTCGGCGGATGGCCCATGTTCGGGTGGGTCCGGGACGACATCGATCAGACCGTCCGCATTCGCCGCAAACCGACTGGCTCGCGGCACCTGCTGGGGAATGTTATCGAGGCTCGGCAGATCCGCAACGAGGCCGGATTCATCCGGAGCCTTGTCGGGGGATAGTTTGTCGTCCGGCAAGCGGGCCGGGGTGGGGGCCCTCACGGACGCGGACTCCGTCGGCTCAGGCAGGGTCGACTGCCTGCGAAGCTCGTCCAGGAGACGAAGTGTAGCGGGCTCCGGCCGGATACCGATTTCGTCCCTCAGCAGCAGCCGGAAGGCCTCGTACCGCAACATGGCGGAGGCGCGCCCCGACACGATCGCTTCCTGAGCAATCACCAGCCGATGGGTTTCTTCGCGCGTTGGATCGATTTCGGCGAGGCGGTTGGCGCGCGTCAGCGCCTCCCTGTGGCTGCCAGCAGCGGCCAGCGCGCGGACCAGACGGTCGAACAGCGTGACGGCCGCATCGCGACAGCGCCGCCGCTCGCCATGCAGCCAGTTGTCGAACTCGTCTTCGCCGATCTCCAGTCCGAGCCCGAAGTCGTTGCGATAGAGATCGGCGATGCGCGAAAGTTCGGTAATGTCGGCATGCCGATGGTAGCCCATCAAGTCGGTCCGATCGATTGCGACCAGCGACGGATCGAGGCTGACGCCGGTGTCATCGAAGGTGACGAGGCCGGCCACGCCGGGAAGGGCGCCACGCCGGAAATTGCTGAGCGACTGGCGAAGCGCCTGGCGCGCCTGATCTTCACCGCGGTTTGTCCACAGCAGTCCCGCAAGGCGGCGCCGCGTTTCGGTGAGCCGGGGCGCCGCCGCCAGATAGGCCAGGAGAGCTCTCGTCCTTGCCGAGGACACCGGGATCAGCTCTCCGGAGTCGCGATACGCGAGTTCGAAGTGGCCCAACACACGCAGCTCCAGCGGTGCGTTCTCTGCCAGCGAAGTATCTGCCATGTTCGAGCTGCTATTGAACACTTGCGGGCAATGGATGCCGCCCCCTGCGCGGAACTCTTTCACATTTTACAGCATCGCGCCACCTGCTCGGTGATCGACAAGGCGGCGATCGAGGCGCAGCTCTCGGGCGCGCAGTCGTCACGTGAAGGCGGCGTCGCCGGCTCAGCCGGCGACCGTGACGACATAAGTGCCGTCGAGGCGATCTCCGCACTTCAGCGTGCGGGTGTGCAGGTTGGTCGGCCCCAGCGCCAGGAACGCAAAGTCGGGATCGCCGCCGTAACGCGAGACGAACAGCGCATTGGCCTGCGCGGTGTCCTGAGCGAAGGTCACCGTCGCGCCGTTGCCCTCAAACGACACCACCGGCGGGATGCTGCCGGACACCGCGCTCGGCGGCGACACCGTGCCGCCCCGGAACAGGTCTTTGGCGAGGCGCAGGCCGAGGCCGCAATAACCGATCTGGCCCGGCTGCATGCTCCACACGCTGCGGATGATGTCCACATCGCGCGCAGCCACCAGTGTGGTCCGCCAGGTCCAGACATAGGCGCCGGGCACTGCGATCAGCGAGATCCTGCGAGTTTCGCGGAAGCTGACGACGATGTCCCTGGCCCACACCACCTCCTGGGTGAAGCCGATGCCGTCCGCAGGCGGCAGCAGTTGCGGTTTTGCGGATCGCTGATTGCCGATAGGGATCTGGTGATCCGGCGGCTCGGCGCTCAGGCTCTCTTCCC
>BFBZ01002076.1_pt1 | contig 11711 bp, 12 predicted proteins | sample 1888401 | NCBI WGS metagenome assembly BFBZ01 (sample SAMD00112614, study PRJDB3348) | symbiont metagenome | host: Chara braunii | reverse complement strand
CTTCGGCCGCGACCGCCGCTATCCGATCGTGAATCGCTTCCGGGACACCGGCGCGCCGCTGCCCGAGCCGGACAAGGCTCTGGTCAGGAACGGCGGGGCATCCAAGGCAGCGGCCGTCGACGTCTAGGCGACGCTCAGATCTTCTCGATATTCGCGCCTTCGATCACCGCGCTCCACTTCGCGATGTCGGCGACGATCCGCGCCCTGAATTCCTTCGGGCTGGTGGGAGCCGGCACATTGCCGATGTCATGAATGCGCTCGATCACCGCGGGATCGGAGAGCACGGTTGCGATCTCGAGATTGAGTCGATCGACCAGAGGCTCCGGCATGCCTGCGGGACCGATCATGCCTTGCCATGATGTGAACGTGTAACTCGGGATGCCGGATTCCGTTGAGGTCGGGACGTCCGGCAGTCCGAAGAACCGACTCTGCGAGGTGACAATCAGCGGCCGTGCTTTCCCGGCGCGGATGTACTGCATCTCGGCGGTCGGCGAATCCACCAGGAAGTCGATCCGCTTCGCCATCAGGTCCGTCAACGCCTGCGCGCTGCCGCGATAGGGCACATGCTGGAACGTGATGTTGAGCGTGCGCGAGAGCAATTCGCCCGCGAGATGTTGTAACGATGCGTTGCCCGCGCTGCCATAGAGGAACGGTCTTCCGCTTGCCTTCGCGGCCGCGGTGAAATCCTGGAAGGTCTTGAACTCGGTCTCGGCGTTGACGACCAGGATGAACGGAAACTCCGTCAGCATGCTGATCATCGAGAAGTCGCCGATACTGTCGTAGGGCAGCGACTTGTAGAGTGCGGCGGCAACGGCATGTCCTGACGGAATGGTCATGAGCGTGTAGCCGTCGGGCGTCGCACGTGCGATTTGCCCCGTCGCCAAACGCCCGCCCGCACCGGGGCGCGGATCGACGATTACCTGCTGCCCAAAGCGACGGGTCAGGCTGTCCGCGATGATGCGCGCGATGATGTCGGACGGTCCGCCTGGCGCAAGCCCATGCACGATCGTCACCGGACGGTCCGGCCAGGTGGCTTGTGCTCCAGCCGGTGTCGCGGACGCCGCGAGCATCCCGGCCAGCGCAGCGCGGCGTGTGAGAGTCACAGCCATGCGCGCGTCAGATCCGTTCGATGTTCGCGGCCTCGACCACGGCCGACCACTTGGCGATGTCGGAGCCGATGCGATCGGCGAACTGATGCGGTGTCGTCGGCTTGGTCATGCTGCCGAGTGCGCGCAGGCGTTCGATGGTTTGCGGTTCCGAGAGAACCGCATGGACTTCGGTGTTCAGCCGCTTGAGCATATCGGCGGGAAGGCCTGCCGGCCCCGCAATGCCGAGCCAGGACGTCACCGAATAGCCGGTCACGCCCGCCGACGCCGCGGTCGGCGTCGCAGGCAGAGCGAAGAACGGTTCGGTGCCGGTGGTGGCCACCGCGCGCAACTTGTTGTCCTTGATGAGTTCGAGCATCGCGGTCGGCGTGTCCATCCAGAAGTCGATGCGCTTGCCCATCAGGTCGGTCGCCGCCTGCGGCGAGCCGCGGTAGGGCACATGCTGCATCTTCACCTTTGCCATCGATGCGAACAGTTCGAAGGCGAGATGCTGGCCGGTGCCGTTGCCGGGTGACGCGCAGGTGAGCGTTTCGGTGCGGGCCTTCTCGATCAGATCGGCGACAGTGCTCACAGGATGATCCGGGTATGTGACAAGGACGAACGGAAAATCCGTCAGCATGCTGATCAGTGAATAGTCTTCGACCGGCTTGTAGGGCAGCTTCTTGTAGATCGCTGCGGCGATAGCATGGCCGCCCGGCAGGATGCCGAGCGTGTAGCCGTCGGGTGCGGAACGCGCGAGCAGCGAGGCCGCCGTGGTCCCGCCTGCACCGGGTTTTGGGTCCACCACGATCTGCTGGCCGAGCCGTGCGCCAAGCCGCTCCGCGACAAGCCGTCCCACCACGTCGGCGTTCCCGCCGGCGCCAAAGCCATGCGTCAGCGTGATCGGGCGGTTCGGCCAGGGTGCGGGCTGCGCAACCGCCGGAACCGCGGCTAAGGCCGACAAACCGGCCATAACCGCGCGGCGGCTTATTTTCTTGTTCATTGAATCTCTCCCTAAGCCCCACGCGCAGCATGGGGCGGGACAGCGCTCAAGGCAATCGGGCGAAAAAGCTCAGCGCGCCGGGATGAAGGTTGGGCCGACGTTGCGAACGGTGCGCTTGGGGTCGGGCTTGTCCGGCGTGTCATCAGCGCCCGGCACGTTCGTCGTGGGCTGGGCGGCGACGGGCGTGGGCGCGGTCGGCGCAGGGCGCCCGGTCTTCGGATCGACACGCGTGTTGGCGCGCGGCGTGGGCTCCTGACGGATCGGTTTGCCTTGCGCGTCGAAGCGCGGCTGCGACATCTGCTTGGCGCGCTCGGGCGTCACCACCACGTCGCCGCTCTCGATCTGGTCCTCGACGCCTTTCAGCGCCTGCGACCAGGTCTGCCCTTGCGGCTTGCAGGTGCAGGCGTTGTCGAACGCTTGCCGGTATTTGAACGCAGTCGGCAGCGCCGTGTAGGGCTGCTGCGTCATCGTGTTGGTGGCTTGATTGATGTCCTCGCCGGGGTTGCGGTGTGCGTAGAGCTGCACCTCGGCGGCTGGGCATGATTGCTGGCACGCGCGCGCGTCGTCGGCGAACTTGTTCGGATTGCTGGCGTAGGAAATCGGATAGTAGAAGCCGTCGCACGTCCGCACGCAGATCGTCTTGTATGTGCCGCCGGGGACCGGTGTGCTTGGACCGTCGGCTGCTCCCGGCGTAAAGGCGCCGGAGTTCGCGCCGAACAGCGTCTCGAACAAGCCGCCGCGGGCTGGAGCAGGCTGAGTCGCGACTGCGTTGCGGTACTGCGGGCCGCAGTCGTTTTGTGACAGGGCAACGAGGATGGCGCGGCGTTGAGCGTCACGCTCCGGGTTGGGTCCGCCGGACTGAAGGCGAGACAATTCCTGCTGCGTGCGGTCGATGCCGTCGCGCATCGATTGCACTTGCGAATTGAGCGCGCTGCATTGCGGCCCCTGGAACAAAAAGAAGCCGCCTTCACAACCGGCGCGGCGCGTCTCCACGACCCTCCGGTCGAGGTCGGCCTGCTGCTTGTTGAGCTGATCTTCGAGCTGTTTGACGCGGCCGGCGTCGGCACCGCCGCGGTCGAATGTCCCGAGTTGGGCTTCGAGGCGCTGGCAGGCTGGGTTTTGTGACGGCGGTTGTTGCGGGGGCTGCTGTTGGGCGAGGGCGGGTGCCGTGGTCAACACGGCAAACGCGGTGATGGGCGCAAGGCTGCGGCGAAGCGTCCAAATCATCGCAGTTCCGACCCTCTGGTGAATGCGACGCGCGCCGCCGATCGCGCCGGACCATGCCGTCCGACCGTGACCAAAGTGTGAGCATTGGTAACGGGGTCCGTCAAGCTTCGGCGACGGTGGCCTTTTCTGGCCCCAAGCCGGTCGGCGGACCGGGTCTCCGCGATTCGGCGCGCAGATTCCAGAGGACTCCACAGACGATCAGGCCGGCGCCCAGGAATACGAAGACGTCGACGTGCTCGTTGTAGAGGACGTAGCCCACCACGGCGATCAGCGGGATGCGGAGGAAGTCGATCGGCACGACAACAGAGGCATCGCCGGCGCGGAAGGCATTGGTCAGGCAGTAGTGCGAGGTGAGGCCGCTGCCTCCGAGCGCGATCATCGGGATGATGTCCGTCCAGCCAAGCCTCGTGATGAACAACAGATCGCCATTCGTGAAAATAACCGGCACCAGCAATGCCACCGGGAATTGCAGCAAGTTCATCCAGAAAATGATTGTGAAGGTGCCCACGTTGGAAGTGAGCTGCTTCGTCGCGATCAGCGATAGCGCAAACGCAAAAGCCGCCAGCAGCACCAGAAGCGCGGCCGGCTGAAAGCTCGCAAGCCCCGGCCGCACGATGATCAGAACGCCCAGGAAGCCGACGATGACGCTGCCGACGCGCGCGACCGACAGGCGCTCGCCCAGCATGGGCACCGCGAGCAGCGCGACCCACATCGGCATCGTGAATTCGAGAGCGAACACGGTGGCGAGCGGCAGCAGCGTGATCGCCAGGACCCAGGCATATTGTCCGGCAAGGTGCGTCGAGTTGCGCCAGATATGCATTGGCATGCGGCGTGTCGAAATCCCCCGCGCCAACGCCGGGTAAGCCAACATCAGAACGAGCAGGAACAGCAGGCCCACGCCCGAGCGGACCGAGAGGATTTCGAAGGTGGTGAGCTTCTTCGACAGCGCGCGCACGGCGACCGCGCTGACGGAGAACGAAAGCAGCGCGCCGGTCATCCAAAGTACGACACGGCCGATGTGATGGGGGGCCACGATGAGCTTGCTCTTTTTGAGGAAGGCGGGCGCTGTCTAACAGTCCGGCCGGCTGCCGTCACTCGGCGTCAGGTTGATTGTCCGGCCGCGCCTTGTCGAACGCCGGAAGCTTCTGCAGTGCGGCATCGATCGCGACCAGCTTGGGGAATTTATCGAGCGGCGTCTTCAGCCGCCGCGCGTTGGCCACCTGCGGCACGAGATAGACGTCGGCGAGGGTGACCTCGCTGCCGAAGCAATAGGGGCCGGGACCGATCATGGTTTCGAGCGCGGTGAAGCCCTCGAGGATCCAGTGGTGATACCAGGCGTCGATCGCCGGCTGCTCCTGTTTCATCTCGCGCTTGAGGTATTGCAGCGGCGCGAGGTTGTTGAGCGGGTGGATGTCGCAGCCGATCACTGCGGAAAATGCGCGGATTTTGGCACGCGCGACCGGATCGGTCGGCAGGAGCGCCGGCTTCGGATAAACCTCTTCGAGGTATTCAATGATGGCGGGGGACTGAATCAGCGTCTCGCCGTTGTCGAGCACCAGAGTCGGAACGCGCCGCTGCGGGTTGACCGCCCGGTATTCCGGGGAATGCTGCTTGCCGCCGTCCCTGGTCAGATGGATCGGGATCAAGTCGGGCGCGAGGCCCTTCAGATTGAGCGCGATCCGCAGCCGGTAGGCCGCCGAAGAGCGGAAATAGCCATAGTACTTCATTGCCAGATTCCCGGAACTCGCGGGGAGCGAGCGGGCGGGATACTAGCCTTCGCGCTTGGCCTTTGAGAACTCGGATGTGAGCGTTGCAGAGCGCTCCGTCAGGCCCTGCATGGCTCGCTCGAAGGCTGCGCGGTCGGACGGCGGGATGGCGTCCTCGAGCCGTCTGGCGAAGTCGAGCGCGATCGGTGTGAGATCCTCGTAGATCGCACGTCCGGCCGGGGTCAGCGACAGAAAGGACTCGCGCAGGTCGGCCCGATTGGTCCGCCGCATCACCATCTTGCGCTTTTCGAGCAGAGCCACCGCACGGGAGACTTTTGTCTTGTGCATATGGCTGTGTGAGCCGACGGCTTTGCCCGTCATGGTGCCGTACTCGCCGAGCGTCACCAGGACGCGCCACTCGGGTACTCCTATGCCGTAGCGCTCGGCATAGATGCGCGACAACGCCTGCGAGACCACGCTCGCCACCACGTTGATACGGTAGGGCAGGAACTGTTCTAGTTTCAGTGCAGCGGTATCGACGCGGTCTAGGACCATGGCGTCCACGCTGCCGTTGGCTGGTTGGATATTCATGACTTTCTTTAGCTCCTGTCCCCCCGGGCCTGAGCACCGCGCTGTTGTGACGCTCTGCGCGACGAGGGAAGGTTGGCGAAAGTTTCGACCGGGCGCAACGAAGGAAAAACCTTACAAGACGCGAGGTTAAACGCGATATTCTCTAGGTTGCGGAATGTGTTATGTTTTGTTGCTTATGTAACTAAAACGCCTAAAAACAGGGATTGCACGGGTTTAGGGGAGCTTCATGGCGATCAAATACATGTCGGGTTTTGGCAACAGCTTCGAGACCGAAGCGCTGTCCGGCGCTTTGCCCGTCGGACGCAATTCACCGCAAAAAGTGAACTACGGTCTCTACGCCGAACAGCTCTCGGGCTCCCCGTTCACCGCGCCCCAATCCACCAACCAGCGCACCTGGCTCTACCGCATTCGCCCCACCGTGCGGCACACCGCCCGCTTCGAGAAGATGGACGGTGGCATGATCCGCACAGCGCCCGCGCGCGAGGACACCGATCTGCCGATCGGGCAACTGCGCTGGTCGCCGACACCGATCCCCAAGAAGCAGCTCACCTTCGTCACCGGCCTGTTCACGATGACGACGGCGGGCGACGCCGAGGCGCAATCCGGCATGGCGAGCCATGTGCTGCTCGTCACCAAGTCGATGGAGCGAGAGCATTTCTTCAACGCCGACGGCGAGATGATGATCGTCGCGCAGGAGAACAAGCTCCGCTTCGTCACCGAATTTGGCGTCATCGAGGTCGAGCCGGGCGAGATATGCGTCATTCCTCGCGGCGTGATCTTCCGTTGTGAGCTTATCAACGGCCCGGCGCGCGCTTACGTCTGCGAGAACTACGGCGGCGCCTTCCAATTGCCGGATCGCGGGCCGATCGGCGCGAACTGTCTCGCCAATGCGCGCGACTTCCTCACGCCGGTCGCGGCTTACGAGGATGTCGAGAAACCCTGCACGCTCTTTGTGAAGTGGGGTGGGGAGATGTTCCGCACCAAGCTGCCGCATTCGCCGATCGACGTGGTCGGCTGGCACGGCAACTACTACCCCTACAAATACGACCTGCGCCGCTTCTCGCCGGTCGGCGCGCTGCTTTACGACCATCCCGATCCGTCAATCTACACGGTGCTCACCGCGCCTTCTGACACACCGGGCACTGCGAACGTTGACTTCGTGATCTTCCCCGAGCGTTGGGCGGTGGCGGAAAACACGTTCCGTCCGCCCTGGTATCACCGCAACCTGATGTCGGAGTTCATGGGCCTCGTTTATGGCGTCTATGACGCCAAGCCCGAGGGCTTTGTTCCGGGCGGCATGAGCCTGCACAACCAGATGCTACCGCATGGTCCCGACAGCGATGCGTTCGAGCACGCGAGCAATGTCGAGCTCAAGCCGGTGAAGCTCACCAACACGCTCGCCTTCATGTTCGAGTCTCGTTTCCGCCAGCGCATCACCCGATACGCGGCCGAACTGCCGACCCGGCAGGACGACTACATGGATTGCTGGAAGGGGCTGAAGAAGCACTTCAATCCGCGGCAGCGTGATCCCAACAAGCCGCCCAAAGCCAAAGGCAAGAAGAAGCGCAAGTAGTCGAAGGATGCTAAGGAGCGCGCGGGTACGCCTGCGGCGGTCCAGGAGGAAATAGAATGAAGCTGGCGTCTTTGAAGGGCGGCCGTGACGGCCGCCTGATTGTGGTTTCGCGCGATCTGACGCGTTGCGCCGATGCGTCGGCCGTCACGCCGACGCTGCGGGAGGCGGTCGAGAACTGGGATGCCGCCGTGCCGCGCCTTCAGGAGATCGCGGACTCGCTCGAGGCCGGGCGTATCGCGCATATGCCGTTCGATCCGAAGAAATGTGCAAGCCCGTTGCCGCGAAGCTTCGGCTGGGCGGACGGCTCGGCTTACGTCAATCACGTCGCGCTGGTGCGCAAGGCGCGTGGCGCCGAGATGCCCGCGGCGTTCTGGACCGATCCGCTGATGTATCGCGGCGCGTCCGACGAATTCGTCGGTCCTTGTGACGACATCTGCGCCGCGGATACGGCCTGGGGTATCGATCTCGAAGCGGAAGTCGCGGTGATCGTCTCCGACGTGCCGCAGGGCACGACGCCGGAGAAGGCCGCGCCGCTGATCAAGCTCTTGATGCTCGTCAACGACGTGAGCCTCCGCAATCTGATCGCAGCCGAGATCGGCAAGGGCTTCGGTTTCGTTCAGAGCAAGGGACAGACGGCCTTCTCTCCGGTGGCCGTGACGCCCGACGAGCTCGGCGCCGCGTTCGATGGCAAGAAGGTGCACCTGCCATTGCTCAGCCAGGTGAACGGCAAGCCGTTCGGCCGGCCGAACGCCGGCATCGACATGACGTTCGATTTCCCGACGCTGGTCGCGCACGCGGTGAAGACGCGGCCGCTCAAGGCCGGCGCGATCGTCGGCTCCGGCACCATCTCCAACCGTGACGCCGATGGCGGACCGGGCAAACCGATCGATCAAGGTGGTGTGGGCTATTCCTGCATCGCGGAAATCCGCACGGTCGAAACCATCGTGCAGGGCGCGCCGAAAACGCCGTTCCTGAATTTCGGCGACCGCATCCGTATCGAAATGAACGACATGCAAGGCAAATCGATCTTCGGTGCGATCGAGCAGCAGGTCGTGAAGGTCTAGGTGGGCGCTGCCCACCGCTGGCGCGCACTGTCGCCTGTGTTAGCCTGATCCCCGCGAGACCGCCGTTCAATGAGCGGTCCGTCTAGGGGATACGCCATGAACCGTTATTACATTCCGGCCCTCGGCCGGATCTACGAGAGATTTGGCGGCTGCATGCTGCCGATGCTGCGCATCGTGCTCGGTGCGATCCTCATTCCGCACGGCTGCCAGAAATTGTTCGGCTGGTTCGGCGGCATGGGCTTCGTCCGCTTCTCGGCGCTGTTCGATCAACTCGGCTACAAGCCTGGCGTGTTCTGGGTCGTGGTGGTGGGGCTGACCGAACTGGTCGGCGGCATCATGCTGATCCTCGGCCTGTTCACGCGTTTTGCCGCGGCAGGCGCCGTGATCTTCATGATCAACGCAATATGGTTCACCTCGGCCAAGGGATTCTTCTGGACCTCGGGCGGCTCCGAATTCTCGATCCTCATCCTTGCGGTCGCGCTCGTGTTCCTCGTGCGCGGCGGCGGCGAATTCTCAATCGACTCGAAGATGAACAAGGAACTCTGAGCAGACATTCGCTCAGGTCGGCATCCGCAGCGAGTTGAGCATGTCGTTGCAGGCCTCCGCGCATGTCGCGCAGGCCTCGGCGCAGACATGGCAATGCCGGTGCATCTCGGCGTGACGTGCACATTCCGCCGCGCATGCGCGGCAGAACGCGACACAATTCGCAAGCTGCGCTTCCAGCAACTGCCGGTGACCGGCCTTGTTCGCGCGCGACATGATGCTGCCGGTCGCGTTGCAGACCGCAGCGCAATCGAGATTGAGCCTGACGCAGGCCACAAGATGAGAGACGTCCCGTTCGGAGAGGCATGCGTCGGCGCAAGCGGTGCAGGTTTCGACGCAACCGAAGCACGCATCGATGCAGCGGCTCATCGCCTCTGCATGAGCAGGCCTTTCGGGGTGGGAGCGGAACATCGCGCGCACGGCAACGGCGGACATGGAACTTCTCCGGAGCAGGCTTCTCGCTCCCCCGTGCCCCGTCGAGAAACACGGCGGTACCCGTTTGGTTCCAAATGTGACACGAGATGCGGCCGCAATTCCGATGGAACTGCTACGAATACGAATTGATTCAGCGTAATAATCTTGAAAACGGCGAACGCGGTCCTGCGAGCGAAGCCCGCAGGACCGATGCAAGCCGATCAGAAAGCAGACTGCTTAGCGTGTGCAGACGATGGCGACGTATTCGTCGCAGCGGCTGCCCCGGCACGCTTGCGTGCTGGCGGGAACGGCGCCGGTGATGTCGTCCTTGTCGACCTTGCTGAACGACACCGCCTGCKCGAACTCGCGCGACTTGCAATAGGCGGTCGCCGCCGCAGCCCCGCAATGGGCGCCGGAGGCGAGGCAACGGTCGACCCCGTAGCCGTCGGAATTGTTGGCAACGATGAAAATGCGTCGCTCCGAGGCTTGGCCAGCGGACGCGCCGACAAGCGTGGCAAACGCGGCAATTGCGAGCAGGGCACGCATGGTGTGACTCGTGGTTCAAGGGCGCGGATTGCGCCCCATTTCCTAAGAATGTGAGGGATTCATTAATCGTTCGTTAACCCGATCGTAGACGCAGACACCAGCCTTGCTTGTCCGGTCTGTGGATAGGAGGCCGTTTTAGACCGAAAATTCAGGGGCTTGACGGGAAGGCGTGGCCTGGATCATTGTGCCGCCCATGTTCGGCCTTAACCACATCTGCGGCATTTGCCGGGAGATTATTCGCTAGCTCATCGCTGGCGCGGCCGTCTTTTTCTCAAGTTTGAGACTGAGTGACGCCCGGCCAGCCAGGCCCGGGGACGCCAATGGAATTGCGACTTTACGATACTCTTACCCGTGAGAAGCGGCTGTTTCAGCCGATCGATCCGAAGCGCGTGCGGATGTACGTCTGCGGGCCGACGGTCTACGACTTCGCCCACATAGGCAACGCGCGGCCGGTCATCGTCTTCGACGTGTTGTTTCGGCTGCTGCGCCATCTCTACGGCGAGCAGCATGTGACCTACGTCCGCAACATCACGGACGTCGACGACAAGATCAACGCGCGCGCCGCTGAGCGCAACATCGACATCCGGCAGCTCACCGAAGAGACCTACGCAAACTTCAAGGCTGATGTTGCGGCGCTGGGCTGCCTGCCGCCGACCGTCGAACCGCGCGCGACCGAGCACATCGATGAGATGAAGGCGATCATCGAGCGCCTGATCGCCTCGGGCCACGCCTATGTGGCGGAGGAGAACGTCTTGTTCAGCGTTCCCTCGATGAAGAATTACGGCAAGCTTTCCAACCGTCCGCTCGACGAGATGATCGCGGGCGCCCGCGTCGATGTCGCGCCGTACAAGCGCGATGCGATGGACTTCGTGCTGTGGAAGCCCTCGAAGCCCGGCGAGCCGTCATGGCCGTCGCCGGCGGGCATCAAGACGCCGGGCCGTCCCGGCTGGCACATCGAATGCTCCGCGATGTCGTGGAAGCATCTCGGCGAGACCTTCGACATTCACGGCGGCGGCATCGATCTCGTTTTTCCGCACCACGAGAACGAGATCGCGCAATCGTGCTGCGCGTTCCATACGAACGTGATGGCGAATTTCTGGATGCACAACGGCTTCTTGCAGGTCGAAGGCGAGAAGATGTCGAAGTCGCTCGGCAATTTCGTCATCATCCGCGAGGTGCTGAACGACTGGCCGGGTGACGTCGCGCGGCTTGCGATGTTGACGAGCCATTATCGTCAGCCGATCAACTGGACGGTGAAAGGTCTGGAAGAGGCCGAGAAGGCGCTCGGCAGCTTCTATGACGCCGCGTCCGCCGACGCCGATCCGCGTCCCGCGCCGGATGTGCTTGAGGCGCTTTGCGACGATCTCAACACGCCGCAGGCGATCGCGGCGATGCACGGCTTGAGGAATGCCGCTGGCCGCAAGGCGCTGGCGGGCACGCTTGCGTTCTTCGGGTTTCGTCCGAACGAGTTGAAAGAGTGGCGCGTGAAGCACGCGCCGCAGCCCTCGATCCCGGCCGTGGAGATCGAAAGCCGGATCGCGGCGCGCAATGCCGCCCGCAAGAGCAAGAACTTCGCCGAGTCCGACCGTATCCGCGACGAACTTGCGACGCTCGGAATCGTGCTCAAGGACTCCAAGGACGGCACCACCTGGGAGGTCGCGCGATGAGCGCTTCCGCCAATCCCAAGACTGGTCTGCGGCCGTTTCTGCCGGAGGACGCGTCCGTGGTGGCCGCGATCTTTCGGGCTGCCATCGAGGAGCTGACCGAGGACGACTACAATCCAGCGCAGCAGGAGGCCTGGGCCTCGCTCGCGGATGACGAGCAGGAATTCGGCGAGAAGCTCGGCAAGGAGTTGACGCTGATCGCAACTTTCGACGGCGCGCCTGTTGGTTTTGCGTCGCTCGAAAATAACAGCATCATCGATATGCTCTATGTGCATCCCGCAGCGGCGGGGAGGGG
>BFBZ01002075.1_pt1 | contig 11711 bp, 7 predicted proteins | sample 1888401 | NCBI WGS metagenome assembly BFBZ01 (sample SAMD00112614, study PRJDB3348) | symbiont metagenome | host: Chara braunii | reverse complement strand
CTGTGTCGTGTGCAGCCGGCGAAGATTGCCCTTCTCCTGCTCGAACCGCCTCTTGCGCTCGCCTGACTTGTCCGATCCCCGCGAAAGAGATTCATGATGGTAGAGACAGGCGAAGGGCGTCCAGACGATGCGAAAACCCGCCTTGTGCGCGCGCAGGCAATAGTCGACGTCATTATAGGCGACCGCGAAATTCTCCTCGTCGAACACGCCGATCTCCCGAAGGCAATCGCCCGAGATCAGCATGACCGCGCCGGTGACGCAGCTCATGCTGTTGCGGACATGCAGCCGGTTCATCGGCCCGCCGAATTCCCTTGGCTTGTTCAGATACCAATGTCCGGCCAGCCCGCCGAAGCCGACGATAACGCCCGCATGCTGCATCTTGTTATTCGCGAAGAGCAGCTTGGCACCGACGATGCCTGTCCGGTCATAGGCAAGGCAGGACACCATCTCCTTCAGCCAACCTGGCTCGATGACCTCGACGTCATTGTTGAGGATCAGATAGTGCTCTCCCGTAGCCGCCTTCAGGCCGCGATTGACCGAACGTGAGAAATTGAAGCCCTCCGGCGTGACCACGGCCGAAAAGTTCGGTCGCGTTTGGCGATAGCGGCCGTAGAGATCAAGGACAGCCTGGTTGGTGGAACCGTTGTCGACGACCAGCACCTCGAAATTGGGGTAATCCGTCTTTTCGAACAGGTCATTCAGAACTCGGGAGATGAGGTCGAGATTGTCCTTGCTGGGAATGACGATCGAAACCTTCGGCCAGGCGTGAGGCGGCTCGAAGATGACCCGATGCAGCGTCTTGGTCAGCGTTCCCTCAACCTCGATCGCCCGCTGCTGTCGTTCGAATCTCTCGATCAACGCCTTTCTGGCGTTCGCGGTCGCTGCATCCATAAACTTGCGCGAATAGGTCCGGCCATTGCGGCGCCACCAATAGGCGGGGTAGGGCAGGTGCAGGATGCTTTGCTCCGGAACACCCTCCAGATAGCGCAGCAGCAGATCATAATCCTGCGAGCCATCGTAACCGCTTCTGAGGTAACCGATCTCCTGCAGCCGGCTGTGGCGATAGATGGAGAAGTGGTTGATATAGTTGACGCCCGTCAGCAGCACGGGATCATAGGCAGGCTTCAGCATCACTCCGGTCGGCTTCAGCGTGTCGTCGACCACCAGTTCGTCGGTATAGAGGAAATTGGCGTCCGGATTTTGCTCCAGCGTATGCCTGATCAGTTTGAAGGCATGCGGAGCGATCACATCGTCATGATCGAGAAAGGCGATCCACCGGCCGCTTGCGTGAGATAGGCCGGAATTGGTGGCCGCCGCGATCCCGCCGTTGCGCTCGTTCAGCACGAGGCGAATGTTATCTTTCGCATGCCGCGCCTCATACCATTGCCGCGTCTCCGGCGATGTCGAGCCGTCGTCGCTCAGAATGAGTTCCGTGCCCTGTTCCCCTTGGGCTTCGAAGGACTCGATGAGATCATTCAGGTATCGTACTGGTGCATTGAAGACGGGAACGACGACGCTCAGCCAGGTGCCAGTTGTTGTCGACGCCGGTGAGGCCACGAGATCGGCTGCAAGTCGGTAGTTTGCGTCGGCATATTGCGCCGTCAGATTGGCGGCCCGTTTGCCGAATTTCAGATTTGGTATCTTGGTCCAATGTTGCGGAAGTTTGCCGAGATCGATGCGCTCGGTCTTTTCCCCCGCCGCGTTCAAGTGTGCAATATAGGTCTCTGCCGACTTCGCTGATGCGAAAGCCTTGACCTCAAAACGAAATATAGTCGGGAAGCTGACCGGATCGGCGCGCAGCGCGCAAATCGTCCCAACCGACCCTATGTCTGCCGTGATGATGAAGCGGCGTGCCTCCGGCAGCGAGGCGGCATCCTTTTCGCGAAATCCGCGGCCGCGATTGATATAGAATTTCGGATCTATCGGTTCGTTGCCCGCGGCCATGTGAATGACGAGCAGCCGCTTTCTGACAGGCGAAAACCTGATTTCAAAAGCTGGATCGTCACCCAGGGATTTCCATAGATCGGAACCGGCGCCAACCGCGATTGCACGTTCCAGGTCAGCGTTGGGTAAAATTTTCAGTGCCATAAGCCTATTTATGTCCAGAGGCCCGCAACGAGCATTATTCTTAAAAAATCAGCCTTAAGCTGCACCACTGAGCGGTTCAAAATGTATGCCCGGAAATGCCGGTGTCGCGTGCTGTCGCATTTTCTCAATCGAATTTCGCGTGGCATCGCGAGCTGTGAGATAACATTCTCGATCACTGATAAGTTGGTCAATTGCTGCCAGCCACTCTTCGGCGGTGTTGCCGATATGCAGTTCTCCGGGGACGGCACATCGCGCGAATGTCGGGCATTGTGAAAAGATCGCTGCAGCCTGCAAACGGCTGATGTCGATACGCTTGGTGTCGGCCCGGCTTGCATTTGTTTTTCCCGACAGCAAAGGGGCGAGCGCTATATCGGCATTGTGCTTCGTCGTCCTCGCGAGATAGGCCGGCCAAGATAGTGGCGGGATGATGGTCATCCTGGCAGGATCGATCCCTTGGCGGGCCCAGCGGCGGGCAACGGTACCATTGGCAAAAACTTCGAAATGCAGATGGATATGTTTTTCCATCGCGGCTTTGACAATCGGCATCAGGAATTCATGTTCATGACGGTGAACGCCGGTTGCATGATAGACCATCTTGACGGGCGGTGCGTCGTCGCCTTCGGCGATGGAGGGTGCATCCGAGAGATTTGCCGGCATGGGCGCCAGGATATCGATCTTGTGGCCCGTCGTGGCAAGGGTACCCGCCAGAGCCTCGGTAGAGGTCCAGATATGCGTCAGCAATCGATTGATCCTCGGCAACGGACGAACGGCTAATTTGATCAGCCTGTATTTGTAGGGCAAGCTCGCCTCCTTGCCGGTGACGACGGCACGAATATCGTCATCAACGAAATAGGCTACTCCGGCGAGATCATCCCGTCTTTCTTCAAGCCAGCGCAACTGCGGGTGCTTGATGTAGCGGCAGATGATGACGAAGAGACCTTCGCTGTCGATCGCTTCAAGGGAATCGTCAAGGCCTTTCATGATGACCGGGATATCGCCAAGCGTCTTGGCGCGTTCATCGAGATAGTAGCTGAAGCTGGGGTTGGGATGGCGCGACAGGATTAAGAGCCGCTTTGCCGCACGACGAGAATCTCTCATTGCCGCTCCGAACGGCAGCGGCCTTGGAAGCATGTGATAGAGCATATCGCGCAGAATTTGCATGGGCCATCCGCGCAATTCTAAGCCAACCGATTTCGGATGTTCATCAGGACGGCCAGGGCCACTCCCCAAAGCAGCAGTGTGACAGCGAAAATCGCACCGATCCAGAGCAGCCGCTGTGGATATTCGGCTTCATCCGGCAAATCCGGTGCGAGGAACGTGTCGAGATAGAGAAGCTGCTGCTTGCTGACGAACCGAACCTGCTCCAGCGTTTTCATGCTGGTTGCGAACTGCTGTTCCGCCAAGCCCTGCTCCAGTTCGCGCTGAGACATATCGACTGAAACATCGGCAAGGTTCTGCTCGGATTTATTCTGCCCGGCAATTTGGCTGTTCAGCTGATCCAGTTGCGCTTGTTGGCTTTCGATTTCGCGTTTGAGAACGCGCATTTGTGGGGCGTTGGGCGACACAGCTCCGAGCTGGGCATCATATCGTTGCTGAAGGTCTATCCGCTGCTTCTGCACGGATGAGATCAGGTTGGTGATAACGGTCGACGATCCCTCGACACTGAGAACACCCGTTTGGTTGCGAGCAGCCAGAAGCCGGTCCCGTGCGCCCTGCAACTGGTTCTTGGCGTTATCGAGATTTGCCTCTGCCGTCGCGATGACATCGCGCCAGATGCGGTTGTTGACGTCGTTGACCACGGTTTCGGAGGCCGCGACGACCTGCTGCAGCACTTTCTGCGCGTCTGCGGCCGAAAAGGCGCGAGCCTTGACCGTTACGATGCCACTATTAGCGTCGATTTTGACCGAGACCATGTTTTCCCAATAATCGAGCAGCTTTTCCGAACTCACATCCGATTTGAGCCTTGCCAGCCGGTCGATGGACTGGTTCCCATAGATCTTCTGGAAGTCGACCTTGCCCTCGAGTGCTGCCACCATATCCTTGCTTTTGATGAAATTGGTGACGATCAACGTATCCTGGACGATTTGCGCAGCAGGCAGACCGGTGACTTTTGCCAGTTGATTTCCTCCAAGCGCCGGCGTGGAAGACCGCACGGTAAAACGGGTCTCCGATTGGTACTGATCGGATGCCATGAAGGTAAAATAGCAGATTGAAGCGATATTTGGGACGACGAGCAGCAGCAAAGTAGACACCAGGATCACCTTGCCGATGATCTGCTGCATCGGACGCGGCCGCAGGCCGACGGCCTTGAACAATTGGCTTCGTCTCGACGTCGAGAAACGCAGCTTCCGCGCGGTCACGGATAGATTCGTGGCCACGCTGCGGCTGTGTTCCGTTGCGCTGAGCTGAATCGTCTTGGGTGCGTTTTCGGTGTCGTGAGCCATATCGGACCTTGCCGGCAATTCCTCGTGTCTTATCGGTTCAGTCTATAATAGGCTTCGATAGCCTGCTCCACCTTATCGAAAACAATAAGCCTGCCGTCGACAAGTACCATGCCCTTGTCGCAATGCGTATTGATCATGCTCATGCTATGAGAAACCATAATGATGTCGGAAGTCTTCCGTCTGTTTTCGAACGCGATGCGGCAGCGCTCCTGAAAACGAGCATCGCCGACGGCAAGAACCTCATCCACCAGGTAGCACTCGAATTCTATGGCCATCGAAAGGCCGAACGCCAGGCGAGCGCCCATGCCCGAGGAGTAGGTACGCACCGGAGCGTCCAGATAATCGCCCAGTTCTGCGAACTCCTCGACGAAGCGGGACACGCGCCTGACATCTTCGCCGTAGGCGCGGGCGACGAAATGAACATTGGCTCGTCCTGTCATCAGAGGATTGAAACCACTGCTCAAACCCAAGGGCCAGGATACCCGTACGTTCTTGGAGATTCTGCCCGAATTGGGCAACATCGTTCCGGCAATCATCCGCACCGTGGTCGATTTACCGGCGCCATTCACCCCCAGCAAACCGTAGGAATAGCCCGACTGGAACTCGCAACTCACGCGATCGAGGATGACTTTCTTGCCGGCCTGAGTCTTGAAGAACTTGGAGACATTGTTGAATCGGATCATAACACATCCCGTCTCATATCCGGTGATCCTCCACGGACGCCCAGATGAGAGAAAGCGTCGCCCATGTTACAATCAGGGCAAGCAGGATGATAAGGGGTGTGCTGACCCTGCGAGGGAAAATCGATTCCTCCGGCAGCACGGGTTTGACGAAGACAGCAAGATAGAGTGTTTTGCGAAGAGCCTCGGCAAGCACCGCGTCGTAATTCTTCTGCGAGCTCTCATACAGCTTCTCGGCGATCATGCGTTCGGTATCGAGTCTGGAATATTCCAGCAAGGCCTTCGCCAGGCTGGCATTTTCCGGCCCGGTCAATGCCGATTTCATCTTTTCGATCTGCGTGTCCAGACTGTCCTTGGCCAGGGTTAGCTGCTGATAGGTTGGAGAGTTCTCAGCGTTAGATTGCCGCATGACGAACAGGCGTGTTTCAAATTCCATCTTCTGGGCCAGCAGGCCCGTGAGAAGCGTACCGCTGTCTTTTGCCTGCGTCTGTGGGCTGAGCAGTCCGGAGGCGTTTTGAAATTGATTAAGGGCAATGAGCGTGTCGCCGTAAGCCTTGCCGCTTTTCTCGACATCGGCCTTCATGCTTCGGACGATATCACTGCGTGCCCGCTCGGAGAGCTCGTTGATGAGCTTTTCGCTTTCATCGATGATGGCATCCGCGAGCTTTACGGAATCATCGGGTGCGAAAGTCCGGACCTTCAGCGTGATGATACCGGAGGTGACGTCGATATAAGCGGTGACGTGGTCGTTCCAGTATTTCAGGAATTCCTCGTCAGATTGGGAAGCGCGAAATCGCGTCAGGAAATCCGCATCCTGCTTTGTAAACATCGAGCGGTAGTCGAGTTTCGCGCCAATTCTTTTCAAGATTTCCGTGGAATGGATGAAGCTGGTTACAACATAGGCGTCCTGTGATGCCGAACGCATGTTGAGGGCATTGGTCGCTCCTCCGGCGCGGAGAGAATCGTCGCCGTCGCCGCTGTCGCTGGCTCCCGATACCGCTCGCACGGCAAAACGTGCTTCCGCCACATATTGGTCCGAAGCAATAAAAGCATAATAGAGTGAGCTCGCCAAAAAAGGCAGGATAACGAGCAGCAGGAAGCCCAGCAGCCTTAACGGCGGCTTGCCACCGGAGCGGGTTTCCGGTTTCGGTCCATCATGGACCGGCGTGTATTCGATTTCTTCAAGGTCGTTGCGCCCGCGTTGACTGGGCATCTTGCGTCGAAACAACGCCGGCAGGATGTGCCGGCCGGGCTTAACCTGCGGAGAATCCTGAACTACCGCCTCTTCGATAACTGGTTTTGGCATGTCAGCTTGCAATCGTTTCCGGCAATTCAGACGTGGCTGGCTTCATCGCTTCACGCACGTAGTGATCGAAAATCAAATCTTCTTCAAGCATAAGCTCAGCAATATGCAATGAACGCAGCCGTGTCGCAATGTCTTCAAGTGCACTATGCCTTGGGGGCAAGGGGAAGTCATCGACCGAAATCCCGAGCAATTCGCCGACCGCATGCTGGAAATAAAGACTGTCAGTATCGCGTCCAACGATGGCAAAACGCGACAGCAGATCGATCGCTGTCGCTACATCGGCGCGCGTGACAGCCTGTTCAGGTATGGTCGTGGCAAGTTGACGGGTGACGGGCGAGACTATCACGTTTCTTACGTTTTGCGGTGCTTTCTTGAGAGCCATTTTGAGCGAGGCCTCGCTATCAAGAGTGACATCGGCAAAATGTTCCGCAGCGGGTGCGAGGATGATTTTGTCGCGATCGCCGAAGAAGGAGATTTGAGTTTTTGCCATTCGTTTCAGCAGGAATATTCGCAAGGCCAGTTCATAATATGGGTCCGTGAGCAGGACGATTGCCTTGAATCCCTTATCCAGAAACTCCTCGTAATTGCGCATGAGCAGGCGACCGCTGATGTAGATCGACTGGATGGCATTCAGATGAAAGGCTTGAAGTGTGGTCTCGTGGCCGAAACGCTCCACGGACGCGAGCTCATATTGGAAATGGCGGCCGCAGTGATAGTCGAACTTGACCATCGGCAGCAGCTGCGTTTCAAGCCGCACGACCTTCAGCGGAATTGTCGTCGACACCTGAGGTCGCCTATAGATCAATAGTCCGGATTTGGCGTCGTGGATCATCAGCGAACTACGTTCCACCAGATCGGGAATGATCGTCGTATCGAGCTTGAAACCGACGCGACCGTCTTCATGACGTCCTGAATTGATAACCGCCTGTTTGATCTGATCGCACGGCAGAACCATCAATTCGCCGTCGGCATCCGACACCTTGATCTGCGGCTTATCGGAAAAGCCGTCGGGGATCAGGTAACCCTCGATCAAGTGCCCATGATCATATTCGAGGTTAAAGAGCACGGATATCCTCCGATGCCCCCATTCGGCATGGGCTGGGTCCCGATCGACGACCGAAATGCATCAAATTATCCACTGCGCCACTCAATGCATCAAGGCAGCTGTCGGCATCGTCGTTATCGAATTCCGGCATTCAGGCCTCATCACGCGATTTACGGGCCATCAGCGAAAAGCTTGGACCACCGGGATGGTTGAAATCCTCATCCCTGATGATGACGTCATCAAAGCCAAATTCGCGCAAGAGCATCAATATGTCGTCTCTGTGCATCCAAAAGTGCCGGTCCTTCATGCCGCCACAGAAGGATGCATTCGCATTGGCATGATGGTAGCTGCGCTCGTAGTAGCGTACCGCAAGGCCACCAACCATCCTTGTCTCAACCTTACCGCTGAACGGCAGCCAGCGCACGTCACCCTCAGGCATGGCTTCTTCGAGAACGAAATGGGTCCAGATGAAAACCGCTTTGGATCGCTTCGCCAGCAATCGAAGAAATTCGCCGGGATCCGCCATATGGTACAGGACGCCCGATGCTATGGTTAGGTCGTAAACACCATCCCGTTCCGCAAGCCATGACTGAATGTCGCCCAGCATAAACGCGGCATTGTTGATATTCAGAACCTGCCTGGTGACCAGGCAGCGGAGAAAGCAAAGACGATTTGCTTCGATCGCATCGATTTTCGCGGCGCCATGGCAATGCAGCATGTAGGTGTGCATACCCTCCAGAGGCCCAACCTCCAGAACGGTTTTGCCCTCGATCGAACCGAAAGTCTGCAACGCCCACGCAATGCGGTCATCCGCATAGAGAGGCAGATTTCCGGCGTTGAGGTTGAATTCTGGCGGAAAAGCGCAATTCCAGCCTGGCAGGGCATCGATTGCGTTTTGGAAGCTTGGCATGCCCTGCTCGTATTGATCGAATATCTCCAAGGGGGTTTTCGACGGTTTCTTTTGCGAACGTCTTGCAAAGCCGAGCATGGAGGCAACCTTAATTTTCATCGGCCATTAGCCGATCTGAAGAAATTTGCGGGCCGAATTCAAACGGAAGCGCGGTTGCTTTCATCCGTTTTCAGCCTTGAACATAAATTCCGCAGTAAACTGGTGTATTTTGTGAACGTCCCCGACTCTTTGCCGAATGACCGGCGGCACTTTCCTGCAACCGCAGATCTGTTCCATCGGAGGCCGGGAAAGCTCCGTATACTCTGTTGTTGCCATTAACTGATTATCTCGCGGAAAGTCGATATTCGACAGCTTCTGATCGATGTGACCTGCCATCGCTGGCTAAAGTTCAGTTCGGGACGTGCAACCTTTATAGGCAATGGCGAGACGACGAAAGCCGGTTCGGCACGAATTGACGAAACATAAATTCGTTACTCGTGCAGGCCGTCGTCAATGCCGTTATCCAGCGGTCATTTACCATAATTCTTAAAATTTTAATTAAAACCCTCAAGGAATACCCGCGTAAATTGCTTCGTTCGCATTTGATCCTTATACACGGGGAGGGTCGCGCGTTCATCCAACTCCCAAGTGTGTTAAGATGATCGCATGTGACTTTTTTGATTGTATTTGCAGTATTATGGGCTTGTTGTGAGACGTCCATTATGCTTTTCAAAGCATCGTTAGATTTAATATATACGATGTCGGTCCGAACCGTCGGGTAGTGCGGCAGCAAATGGGTTTGAGGTTGTTCAATTGATTCGTATTGGCGCCGTACTTTGTTGCCTTGTTTTGGCGGGGTGCAACTCCGTGTCGAGCGAGGGGCCGCTTGCTGGTGCGATAACCAAGGATGCGGGGCAATCCAGTGCCGAACTTGGCCGGCAGAATGCAGCGGTTTTCGATATTGTCGACATTGACAGCCGCAGCGCGCGGCTGGTTTCGGATTATGTTTCCTCCGCGTTCAATCGCCGGTTCGGCATCGGTGGTGGCGCCGCACCGGTCGTAATCGGCGTTGGCGACGCACTGAAGGTGACGATTTTCGAGGCCGGTGTTGATGGCCTCTTCTCCACGGCGCAATCTAAGCAAGTGTCGCTGGATATCGTCGTGCAGCCCGACGGAACTGCGGCCATCCCCTATGCTGGCTCCGTTCGATTCTCTGGCAAGACGCTCGATCAGGCCCGCAAGGCTATATTGGCGGCTTTGGCGACCAAGGCCGTCGAGCCTGATGTCATCGTGACGAGCATGGGAACACCGTCGCGAACTGTCACCGTTTCGGGTTCGGTCGGCCGTCCTTCCATGGTTTCGCTGGACCTGACCAAGGAAAAGATTACCGAGGTGATCGCCAAGGCCGGCGGACCTTCGACGCAGCCTTACGAGACCTATGTCACGCTGGTTCGCGGCAACAGGACCGGGACGGCTTTGCTGAAGTCCATTATCGAGCATCCCTCCGAGGATATCTATGTCCAGCCGGGCGATCAGATTTTCCTCGTGCGTGATCCGAGAACCTTCACGCTGCTTGGTTCCGTGCGCGGAGACGGACGCCTGGAATTTGGGGCTAACGATCTCAACCTTCTTGAGGCCGTTGCCCTGGGGCATGGCGCCATCGATGACTCGAGCAACGCCAAGGGCTTCTTCCTGTTCCGTTACGAGGAGCCGGATGTCGTCAGGAGCCTGCTTGGTCCGGTGCGATTCCAGGGGCTGCTGCGCAAGGGCATGGTGCCAGATTCCAAGGGGCGTTATCCGATCGTCTATCGTTTCGATATGTCCAATCCCGATAGCTTGATCGTTGGGCAGACTTTCCCGGTCAAGAGCCGTGATGTGATCTATGTGTCACGTCATCCCTCGGTTGATATTCGCAAGTTCCTGTCGATTGTCGGTGCGCCATTGGGTATCGCCGCCCAGGGAGCTGCGACAGCAACCATTCTGAGCCAATAATACCAACGGCAGAGGTTCCTTCTCCGGTAAACCTCTGTTTTCACCCGCATCGATGGATAGATGCCGACATCTGTATGGTCGTGACGGATCATGCCTTGTTGTTAAGATCGAATTGATCGCGAATTGATATGCGGGATGAAAGGGGAGCGCGACTTCCGCCTAAGGCGTTGGATATCATGGATTGCATCGGTTGCTGCGTTGCCGCATATTGACTGTACGCCCGGATTTTTTATCTATGACAACCAGAGATAATTATCGCGTGAACAGTTGATAGTGAAACTGGCCAGTTTGATACGACGCATTCTGTAGAAATATTGCCGAGAGATCATGACAGTTGAAATTATCGGACGCGCAAGCGTTGCACCTGGGGCCGGGTCGATCGAAGAGCTTCAGCTCGTCCTCAAGGAAGGGCGTTGTACTGTAAACCGCATACCTGAGGGGCGCTGGGACTTGGCGCGCTTTTGGCATCCGGCTGTCGGCGTCCAGGGCAAGACCTATAGCTACGCCGCCGGCGTCATCGATAATATATATGGCTTCGATCCGGCTGTTTTCGGCCTTTCGCAGCGCGAAGCCATGCAGATGGATCCGCAGCAGCGGATTCTTCTAAATGTCGTTTGGCGCGCCCTGGAAGATGCGAATTTGCCGATCGACGGCTTTGAGGGTCAGAAAGTCGGTGTCTATATCGGTGCTTCCTCTCTGGAGCACGGCAATCTGACACTCGAGGACCCAGCCTCCGGCAGCCCGTATTTTATGACGGGCAATACGCTGTCCATCGTTTCCAACCGTATCTCGCACATATTCGGGCTGCGCGGCCCGAGCATGACGATTGATACCGCTTGTTCCTCGTCGCTGGTTGCTTTGGATCAGGCGGTGCGGTCGCTGGAATGTGGTGAGATAGATACGGCCATTGTCGGTGGTATCAACATTCTGCTCCACCCAATGTCCTTTGTCGGCTTTGCACAGGCACGCATGCTATCGCCCGAGGGGCTCTGCCGCGCTTATGACGATAACGGCCGCGGCTATGTCCGCGCGGAAGGCGGCGCGGCGATCGTGCTGCGGCGGACCGATGTCGCCCTGCGTGAAAAGGATCGCAGCTACGCCAGAATTCATGCCGTCGGCGTCAATTCGTCCGGGCGTACCAACGGCATTTCCATGCCGTCACGCGAGGCACAGGCCGCCCTGCTGCGTTCGATCTATGAAGGCCAGAATATAGACGTCAATCGTATCGCCTTTATAGAGGGTCACGGGACGGGAACAAAGGTCGGCG
>BFBZ01002062.1_pt1 | contig 11721 bp, 9 predicted proteins | sample 1888401 | NCBI WGS metagenome assembly BFBZ01 (sample SAMD00112614, study PRJDB3348) | symbiont metagenome | host: Chara braunii | reverse complement strand
CCTGAGCGCGGCCTTGGCGGTGCGCTTGCCGTTGCGAGTCTGCAGCATGTAGAGCTTGCCGCGCTGCACGGTGAACTCGATGTCCTGCATGTCGCAGTAGTGCGTCTCGAGCTTCTTGCGCACACCGTCGAGTTGCTTGAAGACCTCGGGCATCACCTCTTCCATCGCCGGCGCGTCCGACTTCTGCGCCAGCTTGCCCTGCACGGTGAGATGCTGCGGCGTGCGGATGCCCGCCACCACGTCCTCGCCCTGGGCGTTCACGAGATACTCGCCGTAGAACAGGTTGGTGCCGGTCGAGGGGTCGCGCGTGAAGGCGACGCCGGTGGCGCAGTCCTCGCCCATGTTGCCGAACACCATGGCCTGCACGTTGACGGCGGTGCCCCAGCTCTCGGGGATCGAATGCAGCCGGCGGTAGGTGATCGCGCGCTGGTTCATCCACGATTCGAACACCGCGCCGACAGCCCCCCAGAGCTGCTCCCGCGGCTCCTGCGGGAAGGGCTTGCCGGTGCGCTTCTCGACGAGCTTCTTGTACTCGCCCACGACCGCGCGCCAATCCTCGGCCTTGAGGTCGGTGTCCATCTGGACGCCGAGATCTTCCTTGCGCAGCTCCAGCGCCTCTTCGAAGTAGTGATGGCCGACATCGAGCACGACGTTGGAAAACATCTGGATGAAGCGGCGATAGCTGTCCCAGGCGAAACGTTCGTCACCCGACGACTTGGCCAGCCCCAGCACGGTCTTGTCGTTGAGGCCGAGATTGAGGACGGTGTCCATCATGCCCGGCATCGAGGCACGGGCCCCCGAACGCACCGAGACCAGCAGCGGATTGGCGGCGTCGCCGAACTTGGCGCCGACGATCTTCTCGACCGCGGCCAGCGCCTTCTCGACCTCGTCCTTCAGCTCCGACGGATAGCTGTTCTTGTTGTCGTAGAAGTGGGTGCAGACCTCGGTCGTGATGGTGAAGCCCGGCGGCACCGGCAGCCCGAGGCTCGACATCTCCGCCAGGTTGGCACCTTTGCCACCCAACAGGTTGCGCATCTCGGCGCGGCCCTCGGCCTTGCCATCTCCGAAACTGTAGACCCACTTGGCCATGCTTAGCCCTCGATCTTCGAGAAATCGGCCACCGCATCCATGGTGGCACGAATCTGGTTGAGCAGTTTCAGCCTGTTCAATCGCAATTCAGGCTTATCCGTGACATTGACTGTGACCTTGTCGAACAAAGCGTCGACCGGCGCACGCAAACGCGCGAACGCCTCCATGGCGCCGGAAAAATTCTCGGCGGCCACAGCAGGCCTCACGACGCTCTCGACTTCGGCCAGAGCAGAAGCAACGGCTTTCTCTTCGGCTTGTTCCAGCAGTGCGGCATCGGGCGCACCGGCGATCTTCGCCGCCAGGCCCTTGTCCTTCTTTTCCTCGGCACGAACGATGTTGGCAGCGCGGCCGTAGGCGGTGAGCAGATTCCTGCCCGCTTCGCTGCCGAGAAAGCCTTGCAGGGCCTCGACGCGCGCCAGCAGGCGCACCAGATCGTCCTCGCCGCCGGTTGCCAGAACGGCGTCGACGACATCGTGGCGCACGCCCTTCTCGCGCATCTGCACCTTGAGACGCTCGGCGAAGAAGGCCAGCAGATCGTCGGCTTTGACGAAAGGACGCAACGGCAGGCGCAGTCTGTTCTCGACGATGATGCGGATGACGCCGAGCGCCGCGCGGCGCAATGCGAAGGGATCGCGCGAGCCCGTGGGCTTCTCGCCGATCGACCAGAAGGACACCAGCGCATCGAGCTTGTCGGCCAGCGCCACGGCGATCGACACCGGTGCGCTGGGACAACGGTCGTTCGGGCCAGCCGGCGCGTAGTGATCGCCGATCGCCTCGGCCACCGCAGCCGGCAGCTTTTCGCCGCGCGCGTAGTAACGGCCCATCACGCCCTGCAGCTCGGGGAACTCGCCGACCATGCCGCTCACGAGATCGGCTTTGCAGAGGCGCGCCGCCAGCGCGACGTCGGCGGCATCGGCCCCCGGGACCGAGCTGGCGATCTTGCCCGCCAGCTTGACGAGGCGCTCGACCCGTTCGGCCTGCGTGCCGAGCTTGGCGTGGAACACCACCTGCTTCAGCGCCGGCAGGCGGCTCTCGAGCGTCTGCTTGCGGTCCTGGTCCCAGAAGAACTTGGCATCGGCCAACCGTCCGCGCAGCACGCGCTCGTTGCCGGCGACGATGGTCTTGCCGCCGTCACGCGCCACGTTGTTGGCGACCACGACGAAGCGGTTGGCAAGCGTGCCGTCGGCCTTGGCGGTCGTGAAGAAGCGCAGATGCACCTTCATCGACACAATCAACACTTCCGGCGGCACGTCCATGAACTGCGCATCGATGGCGCCGAGCATCGGCACCGGCCATTCGGTGAGACCGGCCACTTCCTCGAGCAGCCCGTCATCCTCGTTCAACTTGACCTGCGCCTCCTGGCAGAGCTTGCGCGCGCCCTCGAGGATGATCGCCTTGCGCTCGGCGGCGTCCAGGATGACATGCGCGGCACGAAGCTTCGCAGCGTAATCCGCAAAACCTGACACCTCAATCTCGCCACGGCTGAGGAAACGATGACCACGCGTCGCATTGCCCGACTCTATGAGCAGGTTGTCGCTGTGAACGGCCTCAGCAGTACGCTCCGCGTAGACCTTGACGTGGATGTCTCGGCCATCAAGCTGAGCGATAACGCTCTGCAATGGACGCACCCAAGTTCTCTTGTGCCGCCCCCAACGCATGGATTTTGGCCAAGATAACTTGTCGATCGCATCTGAAACGATACTTGCAACAGCTCCTTCAGCACTCACTCCAGCGATGTGATCAATAGCGAACCAGAACTCCCCCTTACCTGTGTCGCGCTTTACCGCTTGATCGAGAGAGGTAAGGCCGCTGCTCTTGAGAAATCCCTGAATCGCCTGGTCTGGCGCACCTACGCGCGGCCCTCTTCTCTCAAGTGTCTGATCCTTACCCTTCTCTGGAATACCATCGACGACGATAGTCAATCGCCGCGGGGTAGAAAACGCACGCGCGCGAGCAAACGAAAGTCCCTCGTCTTTCAGCCCGTCGCAGACTAGGCGCTTGAGATCCTCCGCGGCGCGCGTCTGCATGCGCGCGGGGATCTCTTCGGACAGCAGTTCGAGAAGAAGCTCGACCATCTCAGGCTGCCTTTCCGGCGGCGGCGGCAGGCTTCGTCTGCGTCTCGAGCCAGGTCTCGCAGCAGGCCTTGGCGAGAGTGCGCACGCGCAGAATGTAGCTCTGCCGCTCGGCGACGCTGATCACGCCGCGCGCATCGAGCAGATTGAAGGCATGCGAGGCCTTGATGCACTGCTCGTAAGCCGGCAGCGGCAACTTCTTCTCGATCAGCCGTCCACACTCCTTCTCGGCGTCGACGAAATGGCGGAACAGCATCTCGGTGTCGGCATACTCGAAATTGTAGGCCGACTGCTCCCGCTCGTTCTGCAGGAACACGTCGCCATAGGTCAGCGGCACGTCGGAGTCGGCCCGGTTGTAGGGCAGGTCGTAGACCGACTTCTTGTCGAACAGGTACATGGCGAGCCGCTCGAGCCCGTAGGTGATCTCGCCCGACACCAGGTCGACCTCGATGCCGCCCACGCCCTGGAAATAGGTGAACTGCGTGATCTCCATGCCGTCGCACCAGACTTCCCAGCCCAGCCCCCAGGCGCCCAAGGTCGGGCTTTCCCAGTCGTCCTCGACGAAGCGGATGTCGTGCAGGGAGGTATCGATGCCGATCGCCTCCAGCGAGCCAAGGTAGCGCTCCAGGATGTCGGGCGGCGAGGGCTTCAGGATCGCTTGGAACTGATAGTAGTGCTGCAGCCGCATCGGGTTCTCGCCGTAGCGGCCGTCTCCGGGGCGGCGCGAGGGCTGCACATAGGCCGCGTACCAGGGCTTGGGGCCCAGCGCGCGCAGGGTCGTCGCCGTATGGAAGGTGCCGGCGCCCATCTCCATGTCGAAGGGCTGGAGGATCAGGCAGCCCTGAAGCGCCCAATAGTCCTGGAGGGTCAGGATCAGTTCCTGGAAGCACGTCGGCTTGGCACGTGCTGGCGAGGGGTCGGACACCAGTATTCCCCGAAGCTCAGAAGGCCTTGAGTTTCCGTCACTTAAGGCCGTTTTTGCGGTGCGGCAAAATAGGTGCCGCCCTACCCCCCGGTCAAGCTTGGCCCAAGGGGCGAGCCGTGATGCGGCCTTATGGCCGGGGACGGCCGCAATGGCCGCATTTTTCAGCAGCGGTCGAAATATAGGCACCGCACCCGGCGCATTGGACCGTGTCTTCGACCACAATCTTCCGCGCGGCCGATGCAGGAGGCTGGGGCGCGGGGTCGGCGGGCGGCGGCGGCGAGGCCGATGGATCCGTGGGCGGCCGCTGGGGCGGGCGCTGCGGCGGCACCTCCGGATTGCCGGTGAAGCGGTCGAACAGGCCCTTCCAGTACCGGAAAGTCTTCCACAGCCCGTACAGCGCCACCCCGAACAGAATGATCTTCAGTAAAAAACCCATGCGGCCTTTTGCGATTCCTGCGAAATCCGGTCAAGCCGGCTATACCTAGCGGGATGAACGAAAAGGAAGATCGCCCTCTCGACCTGTTCGTGGTCGGCGGCGGCATCAATGGCGCGGGCATCGCCTGCGACGCGGCGGGGCGGGCGCTCAAGGTCGGGCTTTGCGAAATGAACGATTTCGCGAGCGCCACCTCCTCCAAGGCAACCAAGCTCATCCATGGCGGCCTGCGCTACCTGGAGCAGTACGAGTTCCGGCTGGTGCGCGAGGCCCTGCAGGAACGCGAGGTGCTGCTGGCCAAGGCGCCGCATCTGTCCTGGCCCCTGCGCTTCGTGCTGCCACACGAGCCGCATCTCAGGCCACGCTGGATGCTGCGACTCGGCCTCTTCCTCTACGACCATCTCGACTGGCACATGACCCTGCCCAAGTCGATCGCCGTCAACCTGCCGAGCTCGAAGTTCGGGGTCGGGCTGAAGCCCTCCTTCCAGAAGGGCTTCGTCTATTCCGACGCCTGGGTCGACGATGCGCGGCTGGTGATCTGCAACCTGAAATCGGCCCGCGAGATGGGCGCCCGGATATTCCCGCGCCATCGCTGCGTCTCGGCCCGGCGCAGCGCCGACGGCAAGCTCTGGAACATCACGCTCGAGGGGCCCGACGGCATGCCCGTGCAGCACCAGGCCCGCGGCCTGGTGAACGCGGCCGGCCCCTGGGTGAAGCACTTCCTCGACGAGCAGACCGAGGTCAAGACGCCCAAGCGCGTGCGCCTGATCAAGGGCAGCCACATCATCGTGCCGCGTCTGCACGAGGGCGATCACGCCTTCATCCTGCAGAACAGCGACAACCGCATCGTCTTCGTGATCCCCTACGAACGGTCCTTCTCGCTGATCGGCACCACCGACATCGCCGTCGAGTCGAGCGAAGCGCCGGTCTGCTCGCCCGAGGAAACCGCCTATCTCTGCGAGATCGCCAGCCACTACATGCAGAAGCCCGTCACGCCAAAGGACGTGGTGTGGACCTACTCCGGCGTGCGGCCGCTGTTCGACGACGGCGACGACAATCCCTCGGCCGTGACGCGCGACTACCATCTCGAGATCGACGGCAAGGTCGGCACGGCGCCGCTGCTTTCGGTGTTCGGCGGCAAGATCACCACCTACCGACGCCTTGCCGAGCATGCGCTGAAGGATCTCGCGCCGTACTTCCCGCAGATGGGCGGCGCCTGGACGGCGACGCGCGCCGTCTATGACGGCGAGATGGCCGATGCTCCGACCTTCGAGGAGGCCTTCGCGCAGTTCACCGCCGGAGCGGCAGCAACCTTTCCCGGGCTGCCCAAGGATCTCGTCCATGTGCTGGCCCGCCGCCATGGCTCAGGCCTCGACGACCTGCTGGAAGGCGTGAAGACCGTGGCCGATCTCGGCCGCCATTTTGGCGGCCATCTCTACGAGGTCGAGGTGCGCCACCTGGTGCGCGACGAATGGGCGGTCGAGGCCGAGGACGTGCTGTGGCGACGCACCAAGGAAGGGCTGCACATGACCGAGGCCGAGCGGCTCGATTTCGCACGCTGGCTGAAAGAGGAACGGCCGAACTTTACATAACTTAACCTTGCCGGCGGGGACGCCCGGTGGGGCCGGCTCGTATCACCGGAACACCTTCTTCTCAGCGAGGCTTCCGATGTCTCTCCGTCCCCTGCGTCTTGGCACTTTGGCTGGTCTGGCCGTGGTGGCCGGTCTCGTCCTCACCGGCACTGCCGTAGCGATCAACCCCAGAACCCACGGAACGGTCGAGCTGGCGCAGGCAACGCCTCCCCCGCCGCCCGCCGCGCCCGGCGCGCCAGGAACCCCCGGTGCTCCGGGCGCGCCCGGGGCCGAGCGCGGCCGGGGCGAACCCCGGATGTCGCCGCGCGCCATGTGCCAGGATGTGGTTGCCCGCCGAATCGGCGATCGCGCCTACGTCAAGGCCCGGCTCGAGCTAAAGCCCGAGCAGATGGCCGCCTGGAACGCCTTCGAGAAGGCCGCCGACGAGGCGAGCTCCAAGTCGATGGCGCGCTGCGCCACCCTGCCGACCGAGCGCAAGGACCGGCCCGACTACCTGCAGCGTCTGACGATGGAAGAGGACCTGTTGAAGGCGCGCCTGGCCACCCTCGAGGCCGTGAAGCCCTCGCTCACGGCGCTCTATAACGTCCTCACCGCCGAGCAGAAGGCCGTGTTCGACCGGCCGCACGGCCTGGCGATGGGCGGCCCTCGCATGGAACGCCGCTAGAGTTCAAAACACGGTGTCATCCCGAGCCCTTCGGCTCGGGATGACACATTTTTTTACTCCGGCTTGAGGCCGGCAGCGTCGACGATCTTCTTCCAGCGCGTGGTTTCGACGCCGATATGCTTGGCAAGCTCCTCGGCCGACCCCGGCATGGGGAGCGCGCCGACCGAGCGCATCTTGGCCTGCATCTCGTCCGATCGCACAGCCTTCACGATCTCGTCGCTCAACAGCTTGACGATCTCGGGCGGCGTCTTGGCCGGCGCGGCGACATAGAGCCAGACCACCGCGTCGTAGCCCGGCACCGCCGCTTCAGCGATGGTCGGCACGTCGGGCAGGTCCGGCGCACGGGTCGGCGAGGTGACGCCCAGCGCCCGCACCGCGCCGCTGCGGATATGCGGCAGATGGATCGAGATGCTGTCCATGGCGACCGGAATGCGGCCGGCCAGCAGATCCTGCTGCAGCAGCGCACTGCCCTTGTAGGGCACGTTCTCGATCTGCATGCCGGTCTCGGTCTTGAGCAGCTCCATGGCGAGATGCGTCGAGCTGCCGAGGCCCGCCGCCCCATAGGTCAGCTGGCCCGGCTTGGCCTTGGCCAGAGCAACCAGCTCCTGGATCGTCTTGGCCGGCACGTCCTTGTGCACCAGCAGCACGTTGGGAACGCTCGCCACCAGCGCGACCGGCACGAAGTCGTTGGCCGTGTCGAACGGCATGTTGGCGTAGATGAACTGGTTGGTGACGGCGGTGCCCAGCGCCCCGAAGAACAGCGAATAGCCGTCCGGAGCCGCGCGCGCGACCGCGGCCGCGCCGATATTGCCGCCGGCGCCGGGCCGGTTGTCGACGATCACCTGCGTGCCCAGCGCGGTCTCGAGCCGGGCAGCCGTCAATCGCGCCAGGATGTCGGTGATGCCGCCGGGCGCAAAGCCCAGGACCAGCTTGACCGGGCCTTTGGGATATTTGTCTTGGGCAAAGCCGTTGCGGGCGACGAACGGCAGGGCGAGCGAGGCGGCAGTCGCGGCCAGCAGCGCGCGACGACGAACGATACGGGTCATGATCTTCTTTCTTCTCTGTCGCGGGAGCTTCAGCCGCCCAGCAGTTCCATGGCGCGGTTCAGGGTCACGGGCTGGTCGTCGAGCAGCGCCGCCGTCATCGCGTCTTCGCTGCGATGGTCGGGCAGGCTGAACGGATCGGCATTGCCCAGGCGATGGTCGATCACCAGACGGGAGAGCAGCAGGCGCCGCGCATCGCCGCCCTTTTCGCCGAGACGCGCCCCTTCGGCTGCCATCAGCGCCGCGCTGGTCGCGTGGTAGAGGCCGCTGGCGGCCTTGCGGCACGAGGCCTCTGCCTCGGGCTGCTGCGACACCTTCTCGGCGAAGTCGACCGCGCGATCGACGAGCTGCGCGACGCGGCCGCGGAACTGGCCGGGGATCGGCGCCGCATCGATGTCCTTGTGCAGGGCCTTGGCCAGCGCCTCGTGCGCCCGCTCCTTGCCGACGGCGCGGCGCACGATGTCGAGCGCATTGACGCTCGACGTGCCTTCCCAGAGCAGGCCGAGATGGGCGTCGCGCACCAGCTTGGCATTGCCCCAATCCTCGATGTAGCCGTTGCCGCCACGCATCTCCATGGCGCCGGTCGCCACCGCGACGTTGTCGCGGCTGGCGCGATATTTCAGCATCGGCGTCAGGATGCGCAGCTGCGCCTCGTCGCCTGCCGTCATCGCCGCGGCCGCGGTGATGCCGACCGAGAGCGCCTGCTCGGTCGGCAGCATCAGCTTGAGAAGCTGGCGGCGCGCCATCGGATGATCGATCAGGGTACGGCCGAACGTGGTGCGATGGCGGGCGACCTGCAGCGCCTCGTTGAGGCAACGGCGCATCATGCCGGCAGCCCGGAAGCCGTGGCTCAGCCGCGACAGGTTCACCTGATCCATCATGTGCTTGAGGCCGCGATTGGGCTCGCCCATGAGATAGGCGACCGCGCCTTCCATGATGGTCTCGCCGGCGGCCATCGAGCGCGAGCCCATCTTGTCCTTCAGGCGCACGATCCGGTAGCGGTTGCGGCTGCCGTCATCGAGGCGGCGCGGCATGGCGAAGATGGAGAGACCGGCATTGCCGGCAGGGGCGCCCTCGCAGCGCGCCAGCAGCAGGATCACGTCGTGGTCGACGCAGGAGCAGAACCATTTGTCGCCCCACAACTCCCAATGGTCGCCGACTTTGCGCGCGGTCAGCGCGTTGCCCGAGACGTCCGAGCCGCCGGCCTTCTCGGTCATGAACTGTGCGCCCTTCAGCAGCTGGCTCATGTCCTGTGTCGTCATGCGCTCGACGAAGCGCTTCTTCGTCGCCTCGTCGCCGTACTTCTGGATCAGCATGGTCGAGGTGTCGGTCACCGAGAGCGGGCAGAGCAGCGCGAACTCGGCCTGCGCAAAGATGTACTGGAAGGCGTACTTGATCAGCGGCGTCACCGGCTTCGACCAGCCCAGCACCGGCTTGTGCGACATGGCGTGCAGGCCGAACTCGCCGAAGCCGATCTGCTCCATCTCGCGGTAGGCCGGATGGTACTCGACCCAATCCTCGTCGCGCCCGAAGCGGTCGCGGAAATGCAGGACGGGCGTGCGCTTGTCGGCCTGCAGCGCGAGCTCGTCGAGCCGCGCGCCGGCAACGCCGCCCAGCCGCTCGAAATGCGGCGTGAAATGCGCCAGGGCTTCCGGGTCGAGATGCAGCGACAGGAGATCGCGCACCGAGCGGTCGATCGACCAGAAGTTGAGGCCACGGCAATCCGGCGCGATCAGGTCGGAGCGCGACATCGGCCGCTCGAAGGTCATCTTGCTCAGGGTGTTCATGCGCATTTCCTCGGAAAATTTCCGCGACACCCTGGGCCATAAACGGTGGTTCACAAATCGAGTTATCGGTAAGCTGGAGTTGATTATTTCTCAACTCAGAACCGATCGATGATCCCTCGCCTGCCGCCACTTAATGCCCTGCGTGCCTTCGATGCCGCCGCGCGCCGCCTGAACTTCGCCCGCGCCGCGGCCGATCTCGCGGTGACGCCGGGAGCGGTCAGCCGGCAGATCCAGGCGCTGGAGGCGTCGCTCGGGGTGCGGCTGTTCGCCCGCGGCAACCGCGCGGTCGAGCTGACGCCGCGCGGACAGGTCTATGCCCGGCAGGTCCAGGAAGCGTTCGACCGACTGGGCCTGGCGACCGAGCAGTTGCGCGGCCGCGATCCGCAGGGGCCGCTCGCCATCTGCGCCTATCCGACCTTCGCCATGCGCTGGCTGATGCCGCGCTGGCGGCGCTTCCACGACATGCATCCCGCGATCGACCTGCAGCTCACCACCTCGCTGGCGCCGGTCGAGGTGGCCCGCGACGGCTTCGACGCGGTGGTGCGCATCGGCGACGGCAACTGGCCGGGCCATGGCGCGGTCTGGCTGGCAGCCGTCGAGGTCTTTCCGGTGTGCAGCCCGGCGCTGGCCGCCAAGATAAAGACGCCGGCCGACCTGCGCCGCCTGGTGCTGATCCACTCTGATCCGCGGCCCGACGACTGGCCGCGCTGGCTGAACGCCGCCGGCGCGTCAGGCGTCGACGGCGCCCGGGGCCCGCGTTTCGAGACGATGAGCCTTGCCTTCCAGGCGGCGATCGAAGGGGTCGGCGTGGCGATGGGGGTGGGCTGCCTGTTGGCCGAGGATCTGGCCTCGGGCCGCCTGGTGCGGCCGCTCGCCTTCAGCCATCGCAGCAAGCGCGAATTCCATCTCGTCTATCCGCTGCCCCGCGCCGGCGAGCCGCGGCTGGCCGCCTTCCGGGCCTTTCTCGCCGCCGAAGCGGAAGCCGAAAGCCGCAGCGGCGGCTGAGGCCCCACCGCTGAGGCCCCACCGCTGAGGCCCCACCGCTGAGGCCCCACCGCTGAGGTTGGTGCGTCACCAGTCGCTGGGACGCACCATCTTCATCAGCTCATCGGCCATCGTAAGGGCGGTGAGCACGCCGGTCTTGGGATTGTCCGGCATGGCGCGGCCGAGCCGTTCGAGCTTCAATTCGCCGGAGTCGGCCACGACCTCCAGCCGGCTGGCATTGGTGCCCGGCGGCAGGGTGGGATCGGCCACCAGCTCGATCTCGGTGCGGTCGAGGCCCGCGCCGCAAAGCGCCACGGTGACCGCCAGGTTGGCATTCTTCGGGTATAGCCGGCCCGCGTCCGCCGCCTTGCCGCGGAAGATCACCGTCGGCTCCTTGATTGCCGGCAGGTCGAACTCGGTCTCCGCCGGGGTGCCGCTCCAGGCATGCGGCGGCTTGATCGAGATGTACTTCACGCGCTCCAGGGTGCCGAGCCGCATGGCCAGCAGACCGTCGAGGCCCGCGATGGCGCCGGCCGGCAGGCGCAGCCGCGCCCCGCTCTTGGCCGCCGCCTTGACGTGGCGGCGCCAGAGAGCGGCGTCGCCATAGGCGCCGGTGGCGATCACCATGAAGTCGACGCCCTTCTTCAGGACCTCCTCGCCCCAGTCGCGCACCGCCTGCTGGCTGGCCGCCTCGACCACGACGTCGGGCTTGAGCTTCAGCAGCGCCTTCAGGCTGTCGACGACCGCGACCTTCTTGCCCACAGCCTTCTGCGTCGCCTTGACCCGCGCCGGCCGCACCAGGACACCCACAATGTCGATGGGCGGCTTCTTCGCGCGAAACACGTCGAACAGCATCTGGCTGATGGCGCCATAGCCGATCAGGGCAATCTTGAGCCGCTTCTGCTTCGCCATTTCTCCCCCAATCGATATCGAGGGGCGGACTATAGCGGCCCGGCGCGGGCCTTGCGACCACGGGAGGCGGCGGCTATAACCCCGCCCTCGCCGCGCGGGGTGTCTCCGTTTCTGACGGAGTGTAGCTCAGCCTGGTAGAGCACTAGCTTCGGGAGCTAGGGGCCGGAGGTTCGAATCCTCTCACTCCGACCAATTCGATGCCGATACCCTCGGCATCAGC
>BFBZ01000008.1_pt288 | contig 11738 bp, 9 predicted proteins | sample 1888401 | NCBI WGS metagenome assembly BFBZ01 (sample SAMD00112614, study PRJDB3348) | symbiont metagenome | host: Chara braunii | reverse complement strand
GGGGATCCGACTGGATCTTCTGCGACCTGCACCCCGGCAGCAATCCGGTCGACAATCTGTTCCGCGGCATTGCCGACGCCGTTGTCAGCGAGATGGAGGAAGATACCGGGGGCGGGACCGGCGACCGGGCGGCGCAGATCAGGGACTTTCTCGAGGGCCACGTCATCGCCCAGCGTCGCACCAGCGACCTGAACACGGTGCTTGATCTGGTCGCCGGGATCGGCACGCGCCCGATCATGATCCTGGTCGATCAGTTCGAGGAGTTGTTCCGCTATGCCCAGTCGGACTCCGAGGCGGCCGTCAACCTTGTCGACATATTGCTGAAGACGGCGGCGGCAAACGGCAAAATCTACATCGTCATCACCATCCGCACCGACGAGCTGGAGAAGTGCTCGCGCTATCCCGGGCTGGTGCGGCTGATCAACGACAGTCAGTTTCTCACGCCGGTGCTCGATCGCTACCAGATCCAGCAGGCGATCGAGGGGCCAATCACGCTGTGGGGCGGTCAGATCCTGCCGGACCTTTCGACGTGGCTGCTGAATTGCCTCGAGGACGAACTCGACAAGCTTCCGCTGATGCAGCACGCGCTGCGGGTGCTCTACGCGGCGAAGACGTCGGCCGAAGGCCGCAAGGACGTGACCATCGGGCTCGCCGACTTCGTCCAGGTCTTCGGCCTTCCCGAGAAACTCGACCTGATGTCGGCGGAAGGGCGGCTTGCGCTGCGCCGTACCCTGTCGGATCGGCTGACGCGGCGCTACGACACCTTGCAGGATCGACTGAAGCCGGCGGTGCGGCAGGCATTTTGTGCGCTGACCGCGGTCGACAGCCGAAACCGGGACATCCGCCAGCCGCAAAAGCTCGGAACGCTCGCGAAGATCATCGGCGCCTCGGAGGAGGATACCCGCGCCGTTGTTCGCGCGTTCGTGACCCGCGAGGAGGCCTACCTTCGCTACGACCCTCATCTCGCCCGGGAAGATACCGTCGACGTCACCCATGAGTGCATCCTGCGCCTCTGGCAGCCATTGCAGGCGGAATGGCTGCTTGACGAGAAGAGATCGGGCGACAACATCATGTCGCTGGCCCGTCTGGCACGCGACTGGAGCGGCGCCCCGGACAATCAATCGACCTTCGAGAGGCTGCTCGCACGGATCGCCCTGAAATGGGTCGCTCGTGGCCAGTACCAGTCGTGGTTCGACAAGGCCCGTCCGAGTTCGGACTGGGCGGCCCGCTATCTCGCCAACGTCGATTGGCCGGCGTCGCCCGACAGCGGCGCCCGGCGGATGGCGCCAGAGGCGATCTTCAAGTCGATCGTGGCGTTGCTGGACGCCTCGAAGCGGCAACAATGGCTGTTCGTGCTGACTTCGATCGTCCTCGTGCTTGGGATCCTGGCAGGCGTTTCGCTTGTGTCGTTGCAGATCATGAACGCCAAGGCCCGCGAGAAGGAAGTTGCGGAGCGCGAGAGACTGAGGGCCGCGGCTAACCTGGCGGCCTGGAGCCTCCCGCCCGAATACACGCGCATTTCTCAGGTCAATACCGCACTCGAGGCGGTCTCCCTCGGCGAAGCCAGTTTCGGCGTCGTATGGAGCAAGTTGCAGCAGGTCTACGAACTGTATCGCTTCAGTGCCGCAGACGAGGTGCATGCCGCCGATTTTGCCGCCGATGGAAAATCGGTGCTTGCGATCGACAAGACCGGCATCCTGCATCAATGGGCGGTCACGGCGGAACGCAACGTCTTGCGTGAGGTCGATTTCGGCCTGCGCGATCCCGACGGCAACCGGGCGCAGGGCCGATCGCTCGCCGTCTCGCCCCAGGGCGACGTCGTGGCGGTCGGATTCAATCAGGGGGCGGTCGCACTGCTTGATCTGACGAGCGCGGAGAATCGCTTCGATGCCCTGCAGATCAAGGGTGCGAACCCGCATGGTATCGACAGCGTCTTCAAGATCGTATTCTCCGTCGACGGCATGCTGCTCGTGACGTCGTCGCGAGCTGGAAACATTGCGATCTGGGAGCGGTCTCGGTCCGAGCCGGCGCAATCCGGCGGTGCGCAGCGGCTCGATCCGCTGCGCTGGACCTTGAAGCAGGATATCGACCTGGCGAAGACGCTGCCGCCGGCGGATGTCTGGGCCGTCGACATCGATCGCGCCAAGCAAACCATCGTGGTGGGGCTCGGAGACGGACGCATCTGCTTCCTGCGGCTCGATGACCTGGAGCGCCCGTTTTGTCCGGAGGAGTCGGCAAGGGGCAGGGTGAAGTCGGTCAAGTTTCTATCGGACAAGCCGATCCTGTTGTCTGCCGGCAACGACGCCAAGGTCACCATATGGGATGTCGACATGTCGGCGCGAACCGCGAAACCGTTGCCGTTCGCACTTGAGCACGACAATGCGATTTGGGACCTCGACGTCAGTCCGGACGGTAGCTTGCTCGCGACCGCAGACTTTGACGGGTCGGTGCGGGTCTATCAGACCGGAACTTGGCGTCTGCTGAACAAGATGGCGGCGGACACATTCGCATCACAGCGCGGTTCGCGAAACCTGCAGCCGGGAGTATCGTCGGATATCCCGAATGCATTGCGGACGGTCCGGTTCAACTCCGCATCCACAATGTTGGTTACGTCGTCACTCGATCGCACCGCGCGGGTGTGGACGCCGCTGCTCGGCAGGGCGAACATCCCCGAACTGAGCTATCGTTTGCCGCCAGGCGAAGACAAGCGGCCTCGACGCATCAATTCGGTCGCGCTCAACCCGTCGCGGGAGGAGGTCGCCTTCACCGACCGGGCCGCAGTCTATCTGAAATCGGCAGGCAAGTTGCCGAAGGCGCTTCCGTCCGGCCGGTCGGACGGAGCGATCCACCCGGCTCAGCCGAAGTTCAACCAGGTGCTGTTCCAGTCGCCGAACGTGATCATCGCAAGCAACGTTGAGCCGCTGCTCACGGTCTGGACCAGGAGAGGCGATGCCGAATGGACGATCCGGACGATCGCCTTGCCCGGCGACCCGGTCCCGACCGGCCGCAGCGTCGCGATCAGTGCGTCCGGCGCACTGCTGGCAGTCGAGGTGCGAAACGGCGAGGCGGCAAGCGTCTTGCTGTGCCCATTGCGGGGAGACACACAGTGGAGCTGTCCAACGTCGAAGACGTCGGCTCCCGGGGTGTTGCCGCTCGCTGCGAGGCTACCGTCGAAACCCACCGACAAGGACTGCGCCTCGGGCGGCTCCGAAGTGCACATCGCAATGTCCGGCAGCGAGCATCTGGTCGCGGTCAGCGCGGGAATCTGTCCGATCGAGGTATTCGACCTTCGCAATCGAGAGCAGCCGCGCTTCTACAGTGGCCACAGAGGAGATGTAAACTCTCTCGACTTCTCACCGGATGAGACGGCGTTCGTCGCATCGTCTCAATTCTACGACGTGAGCGTTTGGAACCTGGCGGGTGGCAAACCGAGGGATATCAATCATCACGAATCACCCTACGTGACGGCTGCAAGGTTTTCGCCGTCGGGCAAATCGATTATCAGCGTATCGGACGATAATTCACTGATCGTCACCGACGTGGCTTCGGGGCAACTGGTGACCAAACTGGATTATCGCAGCAGCTTGCTCGACCTGGCGGTGGTCAAGACCGCACGCGGCCCCCTGATGGCGACCGGCTCCGGCGCCGGCGACGTCAGTGTCGCGCCATACTTCGAGAGCGGCAACGATGTCATCTCGTATGCGAAATCGGTCTTGCACGACGTTTCGGCGCAATAACGCGACGTGCTGACGTGGCGCGGGGACGGCCGGTGACCTCAGTGCGCCTCGATCTGGCGCGCCAGCTCGTCGTACTGGTCGGTGTCTCCGACGGTCTGGTCGTAGCAGGACGAACTGATCACCGGCTCACCTGCCTTGAGCAGCTCCGTCACGGTGACGAAGTCGTAGCCCTGCTTCCTCAGGCTGGAAATGATGTCCGGCAGCGCGTCGTCGGTGTACCAGCCGCGACCGTTGGCATGAAACAGCACGATCGATCCCGGGTGCACATTGTCCAGCACCTTCTTCGTCATGGCGTCCGGGCGTTCCTTCCAGTCGGGATCGTCCGACGACACATCCCACTGGATCGGTAGGAGACCCTGTCGGCCAACGGTGGCAAGTGATTTGGAATCGCACGCCCCATAGGGAAACCGGAACAGGCCCATCGATTTCGGAGCAACCTCGTCGGCCATTCCCTGGCGTCCGGGCACGGCGCATTTGCGCCCCTCGAGGTCCTGGCGGAGCTCGTCATAGGCCTGATCGGCTTTCCTGATTTCGTCCGCCGCGTCTGGACTGGACAACAGGCGCAGATTGCGGTGCTCCCAGGTATGATTGCCGACTTCGAAGCGGGCATCCGAGATCAGCTGCTGGGCGCGCACCTTGTGCGTCATCATCCATTTTCCGCTCATGAAGAAGGTCGCCTTGACCCCGTAGGTCCGCAGGATGTCCACAATCTTGCCTTGATAGCCGGCGACTTCATTGACGCCCTCGCACAAGTCGAAGGTCAGGGCGACCAGCTTCTTTCCGGGCGGCAGGCGGACGCTCCGTATGCTGCCCAACGCGCGAGGTTCGGCCGGTGCGGCGTCGACCGAAGCGGGCTGCGGGAGCGGCGGCTCGATCCTCTCCTTGACGATGATGTCTTCGCCGTCCCGCGCGGCCAGGTCCGCGGCAACCCAGCACGCCTGTGGGGCACGGGTCGAGACCTGACCATCTTCGGCGTAAAGCGACCGTGAGGCGAGGGACGTGCTCGACATCGCCAGGACAATCGTGATCAAAAATTTTGTGAACATGACTTCGCGCTCGAAAACGATGTCCGGATATGAAGCCTGGCGTGTAGACAAGACCCAGCCGCAGGCAGAAACAGACGGATTCGTAACGGGATCACTGCAAATTTTACGGCAACCTGCGGTATAATCCAACATCAATCATGCATTGCCCTCGATCGGCATGCGGGCCCGCATCATCCTGCGCAAGCGGCCCGATCATCACGTCTGGAGTTGAAATGAGAACATCGTTGTCCGCTGCGATGGTGGCGCTGGTGCGCGCTGCCGAAGTGACGGCGAATGATACGGCGCGCTTCCTTGCCGGCCTGCAGCCGTCAGCCGGTTCGCCGCTGCTGCCGTTGACGACGGATCCCGCCTGGCAGCGCCACGCGCAGTTCTTCGACACGGCGTTCGCGCAGCTCGAGCAACAGCAATTGTCGCGGATCCGAGGCTGGTCTGCCGCCAATCTCCCCGCGGCCAGGCCAACCATGTTCTATATGTTTGCAGGACCGGACTTCCTTTACGCCAATGCATTCTATTCTGGTGCGACGACCTATGTGCTGAGTGGCCTGGAGCCGACCGGCGCGGTGTCAGACCTGACCACGCTGCCGTCCGACACTGTCGCCGTCGCACTCGACAGCATCGAGCGCTCGCTCTGGTCGCTGCTGAATTTCTCGTTCTTCAATACCAGGCAGATGAAGACCGATCTCGATGTCGCCGAGGTCAGCGGCACTTTGCCGATTCTCTACGTATTCCTCGCGCGCTCCGGCATGACGATCCGCGACGTCAAACCGGTGATGCTCGATGCCAATGGGGCGCTCATCGTCGGCGTGAACGAATTGACGCGCAGCAGGGCGCGTGGGACACGCATCGTGTTTGCCGGCGCCGATGGTGTCGAGAGAACGCTGTATTATTTCTCGACCGATCTCTCCAATTCCGGCCTGAAGGCGAGCGGTTTCCTGAAGTTCTGCGCAACGCTTGCCCCGGGTGACAGCCTGATCAAGAGCGCCTCCTATCTCATGCACCTCGGCGACTTCTCGACAGTGCGCAAGTTCATCCTCGCCAACAGCGCGACCATCATCCAGGATGATTCCGGAATTCCGCTGGCGCAATACAGCCCGAAGATGTGGCGGTTCGCGCCGTTCGGCCGCTATCTCGGTCCGATCGACAAGTTTCCGGGCCTCTATCAGCCCTCCTATGCCGAGCTGTTCAGCCGCGCGCGGCCGATCGATTTCGGTATCGGCTATCGCTGGCGGCCGAATGAATCGAACCTGCTGCTCTCGGTGAGATTGCCCGGTGACGGAGCGACCGCGGAAGCACTGCCGCCAGGCGAGCAGGCGCCCGCGCTTTCATCGAGCCCGAAGCCGCGCAAGCCTCGACCGCCGAGACCGCCATCCGGCGACTTCCGAGGTTCGCGCTAGCGCCTGATGCGGAACAATGCGGCGCGATTCTTCGCGACGGCAAACGCAGATGTCTGCGCTGCATGATGCTCCGCGTCACCACCTCACGTTCTGGCTGGGCACGATGAATGCCGTTGTGCTCGGCTTGCTGGAACTGTGGGTGAAGTAGCCGTAGGCGGCGACAATTACGACGAGCAGGGCAAGTACCGCCAGCAGATCGATCTGCCGGGGATCGTGACCATTGTGGCTGATTTTCCAGCGCATTGTTGTTTCCTCCCCAAGGGGGTAGCAAGGGGCACCGAAACAATGCGCCAAGTATCGCCACAGTTCCGCCGGGCAGCAATGCGTGCCGCGTTTGGAAGCACCGCAGCAATCATCAATTCTCGTTGACGCCACGCCAGCGGCCGTAGCGCCAGGGCGCATACCAATGCGCGCCCGCGGGCTTTGCCGCGGGCACGTTGTCGATTCCCGATGTGCCCCAGGGCTGACAGCGCAGCAGCCTCGCCAACGTCATCCACCCGCCGCCCCACAAGCCGAATCGCTCGATCGCCTCATCGCCGTAGACCGAGCAGGTCGGCAGGTGTCGGCAGTTGTAGCCAACCAGCGGCGACAGCGTATGCCGGTAGACCCAGATCAGGGCGCGTCCCAGATTGCGCGGCAAGCGGCGCATGCTGGTGGCACATTCCGTGCAACGCGATGGATGTGACGTTGAATGATCTGTCGGGGGCATCTCGCGACTATGTACGTAGTCTTGCGGGGGTTCCAAGCCACGGAACCGTGCTGCCGCAGATATTTACGCCACAGTTCGCAATTATCCCACAGCGCAGGTGGCGCTGCAGCAAGGGTCCTATGGACGCTCCAGGTCAGCAAGGCTACCGTTCCCATAACGCGCCGATGACAGAATCGTGGCGCATTGCCGATGGGGCCGTAGCCACCGCCTGCACCGTCAGGGGCTTGGGGGAAGGAACCAAATTGAGGCTCGCGAAGTCGCTCTCGTTGCGCAGTTGGGCGCTGGTCGGCGCCATTGCCTTTTGCTTCGCGGTTTCCGGCACCGTCACTACGGCGGGGAGTTCCGCGCAGGCGAGTTCGAGCCTCGAAGAGCGCAAGCTGCCGATGAAGTTCAGCTGGATTGACTGCCAGCCGAATTGCCGCGGCTGGGTGTCGGCCGTCGGTATCATCACGGCGGATAGTCCCAAGGATTTCGATGAGTTCGCACGCGGCCGTCAGCTTGGCGGCGCCACCATCGTGCTCGACTCCAGCGGCGGCTCTGTCAACGACGCGATCACGCTCGGCCGCCGCTTCCGCGGTCTGGGCGCGCTGACGACGGTTGGCACCAGCGTCGTCAGCCAGGCGGCGCAGGGCGAGCGCGCGAGCGTCTTGCCGGATGCTTATTGCGAGTCGATGTGCGTGTTCCTGCTGCTGTCGGGCAAGACACGCTACGTTCCGTCGGCCGCGCACGTCCGCGTGCATCAGATCTGGATGGGCGACCGCGCCGACGATGCCAAGGCCGCAAGCTACACCGCCCAAGACCTGATGATCGTCGAGCGCGATATCGGCCGTCTTGCCAAATACACCTTCGATATGGGTGGCGCCGGTGAGCTGCTGTCGCTCGCGCTCAGCGTGCCGCCGTGGGAAGACTTGCACGAATTGTCGGCGGCCGAACTGCGGCTCACCAATCTCGTCACCACCGATGCAGTCGCCGATGTGCTGCCGCGTCAGGACGACACGATCCCGGTCGCGGAAGCGAAGCCGAAAAATGGTGATCGCTTCCTGAGTAGCGCGATGGAAGGCGAGGCGCAGCCGCAGGTCGCGAAGGCGACCAAGACTGCCGAGGCCGTGGTGCCGACCGGTGGCACCGCCGCGCCGGTGCCGGTCCAGCCTTCGCAGTAACAGGTTACGCCGGCTGTTTAGCCTTGGCCTCGATCTGCCCGATCGCATCGACCACGGCATCGAAGGTCAGCAGCGTCGAGGCATGGCGGGCCTTGTAATCACGCACCGGCTCGAGCAGCGCGATGTCGGCCCATTTGCCGCCCTGCGGGGGCTGGCCGTTTTCCTTCAACATCTTGCGCACGGTCTCGCGCAATTCGCGCAGTTCGTCGGCGGTCGAGCCCACGACATGGCTTGCCATGATCGACGATGAGGCCTGGCCGAGCGCGCAGGCCTTCACGTCATGGGCGAAGTCCGTCACCACGGGGCCATCCATCTTGAGGTCGACCTTGACGGTCGAGCCGCACAATTTGGAATGGGCGGTGGCGCTGGCGTCGGGGTCTGCCAGTCGTCCGAGGCGCGGAATATTGCCGGCCAACTCGATGATCCGCTTGTTGTAAATGTCGTTCAGCATGGGGGCAGGTGCCTGGTTCCGGCCGGGCCGGGCGCTCTTGGCGGCTGGGTTTCACCGTCCTATATAAGAACGGCAGCGCCGGAAACATAGTCCGGCCATGCGGCCGCCGCGGTCCACTTTCGCCGGGGTGGTGCTACAAAGATGGGACTCAGGCGCCCGGCGGTTCGACGATCCGCCCCGTCTGCCCGGTGACACATCCGGCCCGAGGGCAGTGCCAGGGCCGGTCGAACGGAGAAGACATGGACGCCTTGATCAAATCGATTCGCCCCAACAAGCCAACCGACGCRAAGTCCGCCGAGCTCGATCCTTCCGAGTTCATGGGSGCTGCSGTCCGTGCCGACCARCCGCGCCCGTCGCGGGCCGAGGCCGAGSAGGCCGTGAAGACGCTGCTCGCCTATATCGGCGAGAACACCAAYCGCGAGGGYCTGCTCGACACGCCGCGYCGYGTCGTCGAGGCYTATGACGAGCTCTATCAGGGCTAYCATCAGGCGCCRGCCGARGTGCTGAACCGKACCTTCGGCGAGACCGCCGGCTACGACGAYTTCGTSCTGGTYCGCGACATCGAATTCACCTCGCAGTGCGAGCATCACATGATGCCGTTCTACGGCAAGGCGCATATCGCCTATACGCCGGTSGAGCGCGTCGTGGGSCTGTCCAAGCTGGCGCGGCTGACCGACATCTTCGCCCGCCGCCTGCAGACCCAGGAGCATCTCACCGCGCAGGTCGCGGCCGCGATCGACGAGATCCTGAAGCCGCGCGGCGTTGCGGTGCTGATCGAGGCGGAGCATACCTGCATGTCGGTGCGCGGCGTCGCCAAGCACGGTGCATCGACCTTCACCAGCCGCTTCACCGGCATGTTCCGCGACAATCCGGCGGAGCAGCAGCGTTTCCTGTCCCTGGTGCGAGGACCGAACCGGTAACCTCGCGTTCTCTCAAGCGAGGTTTGCCGTGTCCGCATCGACCCACGATCACGACCGCGAGGAGGGGCTCGGCTTCGAGCCCAAATTCGACGCGGCAGGTCTCGTGACCTGCGTCGCGACCGATGTCGCGACCGGCGACGTGCTGATGGTCGCGCACATGAACGACGAAGCCCTGCGCAAGACGATCGCGACCGGCGAGGCCTGGTACTTCAGCCGCTCGCGCAATGCGCTGTGGCGCAAGGGCGAGAGCTCGGGCCAGACCCAGCGCGTGGTCGAGATCCGGACCGATTGCGATCAGGACGCGGTGTGGATCAAGGTCGAGCAGATCGGCGCCGCCTGCCATACCGGACGGCGCTCCTGCTTCTACCGGGCGGTGAAGGGCGAGGGCGGCAACGTCAGCCTGTCCTTTGTCGATGCCGAGCGGCTGTTCGATCCGGCGCAAGTCTATCGCAAATAGTGCAGTCCTGTCGGCGGCCGCGCCAGCGAGGCGGTCTTAACGCTCCGTTAACCATAATTACGGCAGGTTGACAGGACATGGGTGCCGATTGCCGGCGCCTGGCAAGGCACCGGATCGATGGCGGTCGACATCTTCAATGCCACGGCTGCGGCAGGTGTCGATTCCTCGCGTCTGCAGGTCGCGAGCTCGATCAAGCAGGCGGCCGCGACCACCGGCACGAGCTTCGAATATCTGCTCACGACCGCGAAGATGGAATCCAATTTCAATCCGCGGGCCGGCGCCACGACATCGTCGGCGCATGGACTCTATCAATTCATCGACCAGACCTGGCTCGGCACCGTCAAGGAGGCCGGCAGCCAACTGGGCTACGGCCAGTACGCCAACGCCATCACCAAGAATTCTGACGGCAGCTATTCAGTCAGCGATCCCACCGCGCGCAACGCGATCATGAAGCTGCGCGACGATCCCGACGCGGCGTCGTCGATGGCGGCGGTGCTGACGCAATCCAACAGCTTCAAGCTCACCGGGACGCTCGGCCGTCGCCCCACCGATGCCGAGCTCTACATGGCCCATTTCATGGGCGTCGGCGGCGCCGGCAAATTGATCTCGAGCGCCGAGGACAGTCCGAGCGCCAACGCCGCCGCGATGTTTCCGAAGGCGGCGGCTGCCAACCAGTCGATCTTCTACGACAAGTCGGGCAACGCGCGCAGCGTCAGCCAGGTCTATTCGGTGTTGACCACGCGCTATGCCGCGGCGGCGAATTCCAAGGATACCCGCACCGCCTTTGCCGCGGCGGGCGGCGACACCATGAGTCCCTACGCGATCGCGAGCGCTGTGCCGACACCGGCGTTGACCATGGACACCGCGTCCTATCTCTCGACCTTCCCGGACGCCCGAGCGACCACGTCAGCCGGCGCGACCTCCGCCGTCGCCTCGGCCCAGCCGGCGCCGGCCTTCCGCTCGCTCTATCAGGGTGGTGATCGTCCGCAACCGATCTCGCAAACGGTGCAGGAGCTGTGGGGCAGTTCTTCCTCGCTGACCACGTCCGCGACGCCGAAGGTCCGCGCACCCGGCCGGCTCGATCTGTTCAGCGATCCCAACGGCACCTACAGCAGCAGCTAGCACCGCCTTTGCTGCGCAGGGACCATTGCGCGTCCTGGCCGTCTTAACGAAACGTCAATAATCCCAAACGTTTATGGTGAACCCTTTGTTAAGCGTCATGGTTTATTTTTCCTTGTAGTGGCGTCGTATGTCGATGCCGTCTCGTTGCGTAAGCCGGCAGGACCATGATCGTTCGGCAGTTCATTAGTTGGATTAGGACCGCTCCGGCAGGCGAGCGGGCTGAGGCCACTCGGGCGTTGGCCCGGGCGTGGCTGATTTCAGATCTCACCGAAGACGACCGGATCGCAGCCGAAGGCGCGCTGCTGATGCTGCTCGACGATCCGTCGCCGCTGGTGCGCCAGGCGATGGCCGAGGTGTTTTCGCACAGCGCGGAGGCGCCCGCGGCGATCGTGCAGGCGCTGGCCGCCGACCAGCCGTCGATCGCGCTGCCGCTGCTGGAACATTCGCCGTTGCTGATCGACGCCGACCTTGTCGACATCGTCGCGACCGGTTGCGACGAGATGCAGTGCGCGATCGCGCGCCGCGTCGACCTGCCGGCTTCCGTTGCCGCCGCGATTGCCGAGGTCGGCTCGGCTGCGGCCGCGCTCGAGCTGATCGAGAATCCCTATGCCGGTCTCGCGCCGTTCTCCTGGGACCGCATCGTCGAGCGCCATGGCCATCTGGCGGCGATCCGGGAATCGATGCTGGCGCTGGAGGACCTGCCGTCGGCGACGCGGCTGGCGCTGGTCGGAAAGCTCTCCGA
>BFBZ01002073.1_pt1 | contig 11740 bp, 6 predicted proteins | sample 1888401 | NCBI WGS metagenome assembly BFBZ01 (sample SAMD00112614, study PRJDB3348) | symbiont metagenome | host: Chara braunii | reverse complement strand
CCCCTTCGGGTCGGTCGGCACCCAGTTGGATTCCTTTCCCGCCGGTGCCTTGGGACCGAAGTAGATGTCCACCGAGCCGTCGGCGTTCTTCTGTACCGTTGTGTCGTTCGACGCGAGGCTCGGGCGGGACATTCCCTTGATCAGTGCGTGCGTTTGGCGGTCGTAGATCGTCGCCGACCAGTATTGCTCGATCGGGGCGTTCGCGGGCACGGTCAGGTGGTAGGTCTTGTTCCCTTCCAGCGCTTTGCCCGCGCGGTCACTGATGTTCAGGAGATAGAACTGGCCCGCGCCCAAGACTTTCGGACTGAAATACGCCATGTGGTACATCACCGCACGGCCATCGACGCCGTACTGGTTCGGATCGGCGAAGCCGGTCTGCAACCCTGCGACCGTTTCCTGCGGAATCGGCAGCCCCCAGCGCGTGCCTTCGAAGAACGGCTGGACGAAGCCCGCTTCGTATTTCGACGCGATGACTTCATGCGCTTCTCGCACTGCGTCGGCGAGGACGCGCTTCGTCTTCTCGTCGGGGTCGTACGGCTTGCCTTTCTCGATGCCGACCGTCTTCAGGACGTCGATCATTACCTTGTCGCGCGTCAGCCACGGTTCGGCCTGCACGAAGCGGTTCAGCAACTCGAAGAACGTCGCGTCGTAGGGGATCGTCGCGTCGAACGGCTTGTCGTAGGCGTCCACGAACACGGTCGAATCGGGATCGCCGCCCAGCGGGTACACCTTCACGCGCTTGCCGTGTTCGACGGCGGCCCTGATGTCGGCGGCGCTGCGGCTCTTGAAGTTCGACCGCAGGATCACAAAGCCCCGGTACGTTTCCGATGCCAGCACGATGTACCCGTCGGGCGCCTTCTCTTTGTACCCCGGCGGCGTGAGGAGGTACTTGGCGCCCCTGCCCTTGTCCGCGCCAGCGGGGCCGACGTCCGCCAGTGCGTTCTGCCAGGAGACGTCGAAACTGCCGACGATCACATGGTCCGCGGCGGCGGGCGGAATCTCGACCACCACGGGGCCATGTGTCGTGTCGTAGAACGGGTTCAGATAGATCGTGTCCGGGTTGGGCGTGAGGGTCTGGTTCTTCCCGTTCACGGGCTCGGACCAATAAACGATCTGGTTCGCTTTGGCGCCGCTGTCGCGCGCGGCCTGCAACATCCGCTCATAGTTCACTGCCGGCATGCCCCAAATAACGGCCTCGACCGCACGGCGGTGCAGGGCGCGCTCGGCCAGTTGAGCGGGCGTGAAGGCCGGGGGCGTGTCGTCGGCGCGGGTGCCGACGGGCGCACCGAGCAAAACCGCGACGAGGGCCGTCGCGGCGGGAAGAATCATTCGCGTTCGCACGGTGTTTCCTCAATGCTGTGGAACTGGCAGTTCTACTTGACCAACTCGACGGCCGGGGGCGTCCATTTACCTTCCGTGATCACGGTTTCCGGCCAGTAACAGCGGATGTAGAGCGAGAAGTCGCCCTTCGGGGCCGGCAACCAGTTCGAGTGCTTCCCTTCTTCCGGCGAGTCGGCTTGCACGTAGAGCGTGAGCGAACCATCGTCGTTGGGTTTCAGCGTCTTGTTTTTAGTGCCGAGTGAGTAACGCTTCAGGTCGTTCGGGCTGAAAAAGTGGTGTTCGTTGTAGAGCGTCAGCGACCAGAACCCCTTGACCGGCGGTAGTTGTCCCTTCGGAAACGTCACGGTGTACTTCTTCGTGCCGTTGAGTCGCTCGCCCGCCGCGTCGAGATCCTGGTAGAAGTACTTGGTTTCGGTCTGGAGGTTCACGAAGATGTTCGACTTGGCGACCGCCGTTCGGGTGTAGTAGTCGGTGCCAAACCGCGCGCCGTTGATCTGGGTCGTCCAGTTCCCGCTCAAGGGCAAGCCGTAGTGGCGAAACTGGAAGAGCGGCGTGACGAGTTCCTTTTCCGCATCGACTGCGGCTTTCGCGAACGCGTCCTTGAGTTTGGCGTCTTTATTCACCGCGTCCAGCACGGCGCGGAACTGCGCGTACATCGCCTCTTCGCCCGGCATCGGCGGCACTTCGTCGAGGACCGCGGGTAGCACGTCCGCGGTCCTCTCCGGTTCTACCCACTTCACTTCCGCGTCCCCCTTGGCTCCCGGAAATTCCGGGAGCTTCGACCAGTCCGTCGTCTTCACCTTGCCGTCGAACTGGGAGAGCGGGTAGGCGTTGATCTTGGAAAGCACCTCCTGAACGGCCGTCTTGTCTTCTGGATCGTCGGTCTGGAACACGCGCGGGAAGAGGGCACCGTGCCGGGTCGGGCAACGGAACGTCGCGGTGATCCCCTCCGGCACCTGCCCCTTCCAGTCCGCGCCCGCCAGCAAGTAGAAGCCGGGCTTGGTGCCGTACATCTTGCCGAGCCCGGCGAAGCTGTCGGTGCGCTGATCGACGACCTGGTACACCCAGAACCGGTCGCCGAAGTCCGGCACTTGAACGACGACCGCGTCCTTCGAGAAGTCGGTGACGCACTGGCCGTACACGACGTCCTGATTCGGGCAGGCAACGGCCCGCTCCGACGGCTCGATGTAATCGCGGAGCATACAGAGGTGGTTCGGCGGGGCGACGGGGAGCACCCCGCCCGCCAGACCGGGGGCGGGGAGCTTCTCGTAAGCAACGAACCGGGCGCGGATGTTCATCATCGGCCACGCCCAGGTGTGCGCCGACCGCGCGACGTTACGGACGTAGGCTTCGGTCATCCGCGTACCGGGCACCGGCCCCGGCGGCGCCTTCTGTTCCTCGCCGGGCACGCGCGGAGGCGGGGCGAGCAGCACCGCGCCAAAAAACGCCGCAGCGGGGAGAATCATTCGCGTTCGCATGGTGCCATCTCCGTGATGCGAGGTGAAGGGCCGGGAACCGTTCCCGGCCCCAAGTGACAACGCATTGTCACTTCAGGTCCACGGTCACCTTCTCGATCTTGCCGGTGAACTTGAACGGCAACTTGTAAGTGAAGTCCACCGGCGAGCCGACATCCGTGCCGATGTCGAGGCCCTCACCGAGCGAGAACTGGACGGGGATCGTCTTCTCCAACCGGCCCTCGGCGATCGCCTTGCCGTTGGCGGTCACGGTGATCGCGCCGCCCTTGCCCGTGCCGCCCCCGTCGTACTTGAAATCGACGACGAGCTCCGTCTTCCCCTTCGGCAACGCGTCCTTTGCCGTGAACGTCTTCCGTTCGGTGCCGAGGAAGTTGTAAACGAACGTCGGGACGCCGTCGCGCAGGTACAGGCCGTACCCGCCCTCCAGGCCGCCGTGCGTGACGATCATTCCGCTCGTCTTGTCGTCGGTCAGTTCGATCTCGGCGGTGATCGTCCACGACTTGTTAATCATCGAGGGCGAGGCCGCGTCCGGCAGCCCGATGGTGCCGGGATAGTACGTCATCGACTTGCGCCCGCGGATCAAGCTGGGGCGGCCCATCGCTTCGGAGTTGAACCGCTCGCTCCCGCGCCAGTCGAGCGGGAGGACGTTGTACTTCGCCGCCTCCACCCACCACAGATCCTGGAGCTGGCGGAGCCTTTCGGGGTTCTTCGCGGCGAGGTCGTTCGCCTGCGAGAAGTCCTCGGTGACGTTGTAAAGCTCCCACTTCTGCTTGTCGGGATCAAACGCCCCGCGGTTCGGGTTCCACGGCTCAAACGACGTGGCCGAGGCCATCCAGCCGTCGTGGTAGATGCCGCGGTTGACGAACATCTCGAAGTACTGCGTCTTCCGGACCTCCGCTGCCTTCGTGTCGGTGAACGTCGCGGCGAAGCTGGTCCCCTCAATCGGCTTCTGCTCGACCCCGTTGAGTACCCTCGGCGCGGTGATCCCGCACACGTCGTAGAGCGTCGGGACCACGTCGATCGTGTGGGCGAACTGCGCCCGCAGCCCGCCCTTGTCCTTGATCTTTGCCGGCCACGAGACGATCATCGGGTTGCGGGTGCCCCCGAAATGGCTGGCGACCTGTTTCGTCCACTGGAACGGCGTGTTCATCGCGTGCGCCCACGCGCTCGGGAAGTGGTTGAAGTGCTTCGGACCGCCGAGTTCGTCGATGGCCTTGATGTTGTCCTGCCACTTCTCCGGGAAGCCGTTGAAGAACATGTTCTCGCACAGCGACCCTTCGAGGCCGCCCTCGGCGCTGGAGCCGTTGTCGCCGGCGATGTAGATGAACAGCGTGTTGTCGGCGTCGGGGAGCTGCTTGACCGCGTCGATCACGCGGCCCATGTGGTGATCGACGTGCGCGCCGTACCCGCAGAACACTTCCATCATGCGCGCGTAGAGCTTCTTCTGATCGGCGTTGAGTGAGTCCCACGCGGGAAGACCGGCCGAGCGCGCGGTCAGCTTCGTGTTCTCGGGAACGACGCCGAGTTTCTTTTGCCGGGCGATGGTTTCCTCGCGGTACTTGTCCCACCCGCCGTCGAACTGGCCCTTAAACTTCTCGATCCACTCCTTCGGCGCGTGGTGCGGGGCGTGCGTGGCTCCGGGCGCGACGTAGAGGAAGTAGGGCTTGTCCGGCGCGATGCTCTTCATCTTGCGGACCCACGCAATCGATTTGTCCGCGATGTCCTCGGTGAGGTGGTAGTTCGGGTCCGTCGATGCGGGCACGAGGTTGCGGTTCTCGTAGAGGATCGGGTTCCAGTGGTTCATGTCGCCGGCGTTGAAGCCGTAGAAGTAGTCGAACCCGAGGCCGTTGGCCCAGCGGTCGAACGGCCCGGCGGCGCTGGTGTCCCACGGCGGAGTGTTGTGGTTCTTGCCGATCCAGGCCGTGTTGTAGCCGTTTTGCCGGAGCACCTCGCCAACGGTGCCGCAACTCTTGGGCAGGATGCAGGTGTAACCGTCGTAGCCGGTGGCGACTTCCGTGATGCTGGCGAACGCGGCCGAGTGGTGGTTGCGCCCGGTGATGAGCGCCGCGCGCGTCGGGCTGCACAGGGCGGTCGTGTGGAACCGGTTGTACCGCAGCCCTTCCGCGGCGAGCTTGTCCATCGTGGGCGACGGGACACCACCGCCGAAAGTGCTGAACTGGCCGAACCCGGCATCGTCGAGCAAGATCACCACAACGTTCGGCGCGCCCTTCGGAGCCCGTACCGGCTGCGGGAACTGCGCTTTGTCCGAGTCAAGGTACGTCCGCCCGATGCTCCCTTTGAAGTGGAAGTCCGGCCGGGGCAGGACCGCGGGCGTGCCGCCCGTTGGCGCTGTAACGGGCGCCGGATCCGCTTTCTTCTCTTCGGCGCGGGCATCGGTTCCGCGCTCCGATGCGGCCAGCCAACCCAACACGGCACCCGCGATTAGCGCGGCGGCAGCGAGAACGGTTCGCGTTCGCATGATGGACCTTCTCCGAGAGTGAGACCACGTAACGGGGGTATTTCACCGGCTCGGCTTCGGGGAACCTCCAAGTGCCGTCGAGCACCTCCTCGCGCGGGCGGTACATCCGCACGAGGTCGTTCCGTCCCGGGGTGACGGGCAAGTAATTCGGCGCGCTCTCGTCCCCGCCAAACGCGATCGTCACGGACCCGTCGGCGTTCGGCTTGGCGGGGACGTTGTTCTCGGCTACTTCGACTTCGCTTCTTCTAGCGCCTTCTTCTTGGCTTCACGCGCCTGGTTGAGGGCCTCTTCCATGATCGTCGTCGGGACGAAGCTCGGCGGGAACGAACGCGGCGGGAACGCCTTGAACGTTGCGGCGAACTGGCCGACTTCTTCCATCGCTCCGTAAATGCTCCCGATGTGGTTGAGTTGCCAGTCCCAGAACGTGTTCGACGTGATGTCGGCCCGCTCGAACGGGTCCTGGAACAGGTTGTAGATCTTCTGCAAGCGGAGTTTCGTGAACGGCTCCGCCCACACGCCCAGCGTGCCCTGCAGGCGCTGCTCGGCGTAGACGTACTTGTAGTCGCCCTGGCGCATGGCCACGAGCAGGCCGTCGTCATCGGAGTAGAAGAACTTGTCGCGCGCGCTCTTGGCCCCGGAGTTCTTCCCCACGGTGCCGTCCACTTTCCGGAGGAACCCCGACTGGTCGTACCCGTCGAGGTGGACCTTGTAACTGATCCCGTTGGCGGTGTAGCCCTTCTTGCACTTGTCGACGATGTCCGGCTCGCCGGCGATGGCGCAGAACGTGGGGACCCAGTCGTTGTGGCTCATCAGCTCGTTGGTGACCGTGCCCGCCTTGATGACGCCCGGCCAGCGGACCAGGCACGGCACGCGGAACGCGCCCTCCCAGTTGGTGTTCTTCTCGGAGCGGAAGTGCGTCATCGCGCCGTCCGGCCACGTGTTCATGTGCGGCCCGTTGTCGGACGAGTAGATGACGAGCGTGTTGTCCGCGATCTTCAGGTCGTCCAGTGCCTTGAGGAGCGTGCCGACGGTCTCGTCGTGTTCGATCATGCCGTCGATGTACTCGCTGTCGCCGTGCGTGTACTTGCCGCGGTGCGCGGCCCGGACGTGCGTGCGCAGGTGCATGCGGGTCGCGTTGTACCAGCAGAAGAACGGCTTGCCCGCGGCGTGCTGGCGCTTCATATAGTCGATGGCCGCTTCGGAGGTCTCGTCGTCAATGGTCTCCATGCGCTTCTTGGTCAGCGCCCCGGTGTCTTCAATGGTCTGCTTGCCGATCTTGCCGAACCGCGGCTGGACGGTCGGGTCGTCCTTGTCGGTGGCCTTGCACTTGAGGACGCCGCGCGGGCCGAACTTGGCCCGGTACGCCGGGTCCTTCGGGTAATCGGGCAGCTCGGGTTCCTCCTCGGCGTTGAGGTGGTAGAGGTTGCCGAAGAACTCGTCGAACCCGTTGACCGTGGGCAGCGACTCGTTGCGGTCGCCGACGTGGTTCTTGCCGAACTGCCCGGTCGCGTAGCCGAGGTTCTTGAGCAGCCCGCCGACGGAGGGGTCGAGCTGACTCATACCCATCGGGGCGCCCGGAAAGCCGACCTTGGTGAGGCCGGTGCGGAGGCCGTGTTGCCCGGTCAGGAACGCCGCACGACCGGCGGTGCAGCTCTGCTCGCCGTAGTAGTGGAGGAAGCGAACGCCTTCTTTGGCGATGCGATCGATGTTCGGCGTGGTGTAGCCCATCAGGCCGTCGCTGTAGGCGCTGATGTTGCTGATGCCGATGTCGTCGCCCCAAATGACGAGGATGTTCGGCTTGGTGCCGTCTTTCTGAACGTTCGCGGATACCTTTTCGTTGTGGGCGTGGATCGCGGCCAGCGCCGCGGCCGGATCGGCGCAGCAGCCCCCATCGGGACACCGTCCGGCGGGTTCACCCACCGGCGCGCTCGTCCGCGGCTCGGCTCGCAGCAGAGAATCGAACTGGCCGCTCGCGCCGGCCCATCCGCCGACCGCCCCGATCGCCAGTGCGATCAGGGCGGCGAGATTCGACTTCCGAAACATGAGGTCACTCCGTGATGAAAAGTGAGCGTGTCACTCGAGCGACTTCGCTCGCTCCGGGAACACCGTCTTCCAATCGTCCTTCGTGCCCGCGATCACTCATCCGCGCTTCGGCGCGGCGTCCCGCCCGCGGTCATGCTTCCCGAACGGGGACGGGCGTAGGCGTACTCGCGCGGCGTCTGTGTGACGGACGAGCATGCCGAACGCGCCCGATCTGGTCGTGGTGTACTCGAGCACCTCGATGTCGCCGTCCGAGTTGCCGAATCCCATCACCTGGGCTGATGAACTGGCCGATCCCGACCGGTTTGCCGGCCTTGTCGTCGATCCGATCGACCGCCGGCAGAATGACCAGGACCGGTTGCCCGCCCCGCATCTCGTACTTCGTTTTGAACGGACTCCCCACCACCGGCTCGGGCGGCACGCCGTAGACCCGCTCGGTGAACGGCCGCATGAAATCGGCCGTTCTGCCGGAAACGCTGTACGTCTTAAAGCCGTTGGCCCGCAGGTACGCCAGCACTTCGAGCACCGGCTGGTAGACGCACTCGGGGCGCCCGCCTTCTTCGCTGCCGTGTCGCTCTACGACGGGAGCACGACCTCATCGGCGCCCGTCGGCTTGCTCAATTGAGCTCCGCCCCTTGGTGTTGGCAGAGAGAAAACGGAACGAACGGGACCGCGAGCCCGATCAGTGTGGCACGCACGACTCGACTCGGTGCGAGCTACTCCCGCCGGGTCGGTCTCGACCATCCTGGCCGGGGTCCGCTCTCGCACTCACGCACGCGGGGCGTTCAGCGAGATTGTGCCGGACATGCGTTGCTTATGGTGGCTAAGGGGTAAACGATCAGCAAGTGAAAAAGAAGATTATTGCCGTAATTTTGCGGCAGAGAATTTTTTCGGGCATGGCATTCAAATTTCGATCATGTCATAACCGTGAGGCACCGGGGTTACCCGCGGTGTTCCCACATCGTCGGACTCAGTCGGCAGTTGCTTCCCGATCCATGTGCTGTACGCAACCGCATCGTCCCACGAAACGGGAACCACCGGGTGGTCGTCCCAGCCATTGAGGTTACTGACCGGGCCTTCTGGGTGCTTCCAGCAGGCCCCTGGGATGTACCTCCACCACCGGGCGTCGTTGAGCGGCTCGCAGCGGCCAGTGGGGAGAAGACCATTGAGGCGGGAACGAGCCAGTCGTCGGKTGGKTTCGGCAGATTTCCCGGCAAGCCTGGCGTAAGATGGTACCCCGATCCGTCAATACGGAATCGACAAGAACACGTCATTCCCCCAATTCCTCAACCCGTCCGAAAAGAAAACGTGAATCGCGTGGCCGGTCACGGGCACTTCTCGGGTAGACAGCGGAGGTGATCGTGGCGGGACGTATGCGCGGGCTTCTGGAGCGGTTGTTGGCCCGTCGGCGCGAGGCCGCGGGCGAAGGCGTGCCGGATTCCGAACTGATCCGCCGGTTCACGCGCGACCGCGACGACGCGGCATTCGAGCTGCTCGTGTGGCGCCACGGCGGCATGGTACTCGGCGTGTGCCGGCGCGCGATCCGCGACGAGCAGCTCGCCGAGGACGCGTTCCAGGCCGTGTTTCTCGTCCTGGCGCGCAAAGCCGGGGCCGTTCGGGGCCACCTCGGCGGGTGGCTGTTCAAGGTCGCCCGGCGCGTGGCGATCCGGGCGGTGAAGAAACGCGGCTCCGTTCAGCCCGTCACCGAAACCGTCGCGACACCCGCTCCCGATCCGACCGAGCGCCACGAAGTCGTGGAGGTACTCGACACCGAAGTCGCTCGGCTCCCGGAGCGCCTACGGCGCCCCGTTGTGCTGTGCTACCTCGGCGGATGGAGTACCGAGGACGCCGCTCGCGAAATCGGGTGCCCACGCGGCACGGTACTGTCACGCCTCGCCGCCGCCCGAAAGCACCTCGCCGAACGCCTCGTTCGGCGAGGTGTGACGCTCCCCGCCACACTTGTCGCGGCGGGGCTCAGTGGCCGACTCGTTTCGTCGGCAACGACAACCGCCCCGCGGTTCCGCGCCGGTTCGTTCACCGTGTCCACAGCAACGCAACTCGCAAACGGAGTGATCCAAACGATGAGCCGTACAACGCTTCTCAGTGTGACGGGCGCTCTCCTTCTCGCCGCGACCCTCGTCACCGGCGTCGGCTGGGTTGCCGCCCAGCCGGGCCAGAATTTCACGGGCGCGTCAGAGCCACCCGCACCGGTCACGGCGAATCCGGCTCCCGGGCTGCCCGCGGCGCCACCGAAAGCCGCGCCAGCCGACCCAGACGCCACCCGGCAGACTGCCGACCTCAAGCTCAGAAAGCTGGAGCGACTCGCGGATGTAATTCGAGCCGAGATTGAGTCTTGTGAGAAGCACATAGAACTCCTCAGTCGGGCAAACGGTCTTGAGGACAATCAGCGCTCCATTCGGCAGAAGCAAATCGTCGAAACGGAAGAGGAGGACCGCCGCAACATTCGAGAAATCAACAAACTGGAGGCTGAACTCATCGTTCTCCAGAGACGCTTGGAAAACAAGAACCTTCCCGAGCCCGATCCGATCTTGATTCAGAGTGACGTCAGCGCCGATGCCACAATCCCAACCGCCCGCGACGCGGTGCGAAAAGCGAAGAAGGAACTGGAAAATGCCATTTCCGTCACCGGTCCCCAAGAGTCCGCCCGCATCACGGAGTTGAGATCGTCGCTCGCACAAGCGGAAAAGGCGTACGCGTTGGTAGTGAAGGCCGCGACTGAGAATGCGATCGCTGCGGAGCATGAGAGGGTGAAAATCGCCGCCCGCCAGCGGATCGCAAAAGTCTCGACCGAACTCGAAATTCAAAAAGAGATCCGCGAGCGGCTCAAGGAAGAAGTCATTAAGGCCAGGAAATTGTACGATCAGTTTGCAGTGGTCGGAAACATTGCTGAACTGCGGAAGTCGATCGAACCACAACGGGAAGTGCTCGCCCGCATCCAGCGCGAGATCATGCTGTTGCGAGTCCAGCGGGACGGAATCACACTCACCGAAGCGAGTGGAACGGACGCAAAACTTGATGCAGTCCTGCGCGAACTTGCTGCACTGAGAAAGGATGTTCAGGAATTGAAAGAGCAGAACAAGAAATGAAAAAGGTCGGGCCGGTTAGCCTTCGGGGACGCTGCCAACCCCTCAGCTTACCGGCCCGACACAGTCGCTCCCACATGAGAAGGGGGACGCTGCCAAACAACCCCCTACTCATACTTCCGATGCGCAACGCAGAACAGTTATTGCCTCGGGCCACAGATTTTTTTGCTTGCGGTCGCATCTCGAATGCCGATCATGAGTTCCGGAACGCCCGTCCCTCCCGGAATCGGCCATGAACTCTCTTTCCCGACGCTCGTTTTTGGCGACGACGGCTATTTTCCCCCTCACCCGTTCGGCGCAGTTCGCCAAACTCGCTGCCGCTGAAGACGCCGCGAAGTTCAAACTCGGCATCGTCACTTACAACGTACCCAAGGACTGGGACCTGCCCACGCTCCTGAACGTGTGCAAGGAAGTCGGGATCGCGGCGGTCGAGTGCCGCACTTCGCACAAGCACGGCGTGGAACCGAGCCTGAGCGCCGAGCAGCGCACGAACGTGAAGAAGCGGTTTGCGGATTCCGGCGTCGTATTCTGGGGCTGCGGGAGCGTGTGCGAGTTCCAATCCGAAGATCCCGCTGTAGTGAAGAAGAACATTGAAGAGTGCAAGCAGTTCGTGAAGCTCGTGCAGGATATCGGCGGGCGCGGTGTCAAGGTCCGGCCCAACGGGCTGCCGAAGGGCGCGGACGAGCAGAAGACCTTCGAGCAGATCGGCCGGGCTCTCCAAGAGTGTGGTAAAGCAGCGGCCGATGCGGGCATCGAAATCTGCGTCGAGGTCCACGGTCCCGTCACGCAGGTCCCCAAGAACATGAAGACCATCATGGAAGCCTGCGGTCATAAATCGGTCGGGGTGACCTGGAACTCGAACGCGACGGACGTGCAGAAAGGATCGGTCGCAAGTGCCTTCGACCTCCTGAAGCCGTGGGTCCGATCGTGTCACATCAACGACCTGGAGAACGACGCCAAAGGCACCTACCCGTACCGCGAACTGTTCAAGCTGTTCCGCGGAATCGGTTACAATCAGTACACGATGTGTGAGGTCGGGAAGTCCTTCGACGTCGAGGCCGGCACCACGTTTCTGAAGGGCTACAAGGCCCTATGGGAGAAACTGGTCAGTGGTTGAACAGACCGTGTTCCGAGACAAAACCGCCCCGGACCGTGCCGCAGGCACGGTCCGGGGCGGATCGCGTTTCTTGCTCGTTCCAACCGCGTCTGTGCGGGTGGGTCACGGCGACTTTTTCGGCGGGTTCAGATCCAGTTCGGCAACTTTGCCCGCGACGATCTCGACCGTTCGGCGCTCGGTGCCG
>BFBZ01002053.1_pt1 | contig 11744 bp, 13 predicted proteins | sample 1888401 | NCBI WGS metagenome assembly BFBZ01 (sample SAMD00112614, study PRJDB3348) | symbiont metagenome | host: Chara braunii | reverse complement strand
ATCGGCAAGCCGTTCGACGAAGAAACTCTCTTCAAGACGGCCCACGTCATCGAGCAGGCCGCCGGCAAGTTCACGCCGGCGAAGTGGTGGTAAGCACCGCTTTTTTATGACCGCCGCCGATCAAGTGATCGGCGTGGTCTTTCTAGAGCAAACTGCACATCAATAAGTCGTGTTATAATTGCAACAACACGTGCGCATAAGCGTGTGCGCTCATTTCTCTACCTTGAAACGATTCTAAACTGGAGCTATACGCGCACTCCCGGTCGTCGTGCCGATGCGAGCGTTGATGGTTGGAGCTCCAAAACTCCTCCCGTGCAGGCGGTTTGCCGTTCTGTATACGAATGCCGTGTCGGGAGACGGGAAGGCTTTTGGAGTATAGCTCAGTTAGGTAGAGCACCGGATGTTCGTCCGGAGGTCGTGGGTTCGAATCCCGCTGCACCAGCCAAATGGATAGCTCAGCTTGGTAGAGCATCAGACTTATAATCTGATTGTCAAAGGTTCGAATCCTTTTCCAACCGCCGGTCGAAAGGCCGGCACCAGCCTGCAAAGCTGTTTACCAATGACGGTCCGGGGACCGGAATGCGCAAGTTCGGATATCCGCGTAATCTCCAGGGATTGCCGGATAGATGGACGAGCGCCGGGATTATGGGCTTGATTGGTGATGAAGATTTCGCCGTGCCCCGGCCAGCAGCGAGGAAGCCCTCCAAAGCCGTCGGGATACTGCGCAACCCGCTCTTCGCAAATCCGCCCGTCGTCACTGCCACCGGTCTCCGGATCTCGATGATCGGCACATGAAACGAAACACGAAAGGAACATCGGTCTATGACGTAGCGCATACCGAAGGAGTAGGAACAATGATGACATTTCTCGATAAGATCTTGGGACGCAAGCGCGTCCTCGTTAAGGAAAACGAACGTCTGGTCGCCCTGTACAAGGGGACGATTCTTGGCATTTTCGGGCCGGGTCAGCATGTATTGCCGAACCGACACAACAGCCTTGATGTTTTCCGCTACGATCTGACCAATCCGGTTTTTGCATCGGTCTACGAGAAGGCGTTGTTCGAAAAGCTCCCGGAGGTTGCCGAGCATCATCTGGCCGTATTCCGTACCGATGTTGGCCAGGTTGCCGTCATCGAGCGCGATGGCGCAATTTACGCCACACTTGGTCCGAGCCAGAAGCTTGTTGTCTGGAAGGAAGCGGGCCCGTGGAAGGAAATACGCGTCGATACCGCAGACGAACTATCCGTCGACCGGGTCCTCGCGCGTCGCCTTGGGCTGGCACGGAAGCATGAGTTCGTCGGCAGCTACGCCGTGCTTGAAGGGCAGGTGGGGCTGCTGTTCGTCGACGGCATCTACCTGCGGACGCTCGATCCGGGCATGCATACCTTCTGGAATGTCGGTAAGGCGCTGCAGGTCAAGATCGTCGATCTGAAGCGTCAGTCGCTTGATGTTGCGGGGCAGGAACTCCTGACCAAGGATCGCGTGACGATCCGTGTCAACATCTCCGCGGATTACCGCGTGGTCGATCCGGTCAAGGCCGTTGGCTCCGTCAAGGATTTCGCGGATGCGCTCTATCGTGCTCTGCAACTGGCTTTCCGCCGGACGCTCGGCACGATGACGCTGGACCAGATCCTGGAGCGCCGCGTCTCCATCAACGCCGAAGCGGCCGAAAAGGTGCGCGAGGACATGATGGTGATCGGTGTGGAAATCTCGGACATCGAACTGAAGGATGTCATCCTGCCGGGCGATATGCGTGAGATCCTGAACCAGGTGGTTGCCGCCGAGAAGCAGGCGGAAGCCAACGTCATCCGCCGCCGTGAGGAAACGAACGCCACCCGTTCGTTGCTGAACACGGCGAAGGTGATGGCGGAGCATCCGGTCATGCTGCGCCTGAAGGAACTCGAGGCTCTGGAAGCTATCGCCGGCAAGGTGGATAAGCTGACGATCCACAACGGCACGAGCGGCTTGATGAACGATCTCGTCAAGCTTCGCGATATCTGATGCCACTGACAGGAAGGGCCGCCCGGAAATCCGCGCGGCCCTTTTTGCGTGTGCCAATATTCCGCCCACGCGCCATCACACTTTGGACCGAAATACGATCATAAATTGCAGCGAGCCGCTTGGTCTCGTCCACTGCAACCGAATCGGAAGGTCTCTTCATGCTCAAGCAAGTCACGGCGATCCTGCTCCTCAGCGTGTCATCTCCAGCGATTGTGCTGGCGGCCGACAATGGGGCCATTCGATCCATCACCTTGTCCTCGGGTGGTCTGGCCCAGGTTTCGCGAGCGGCCGATATCAATAGCGACGGCGTGATCCGCATCGAGGTGCCGCTCGATCAGGTTGACGATATCCTGAAGAGCCTTGTGGTCAATGGGTCCGCGGGTTCAGTGGCCGGCATGTCGCTGGCAGGGCCGCAGCCCTTGCAAGAGACATTCAAGGGCCTGCCATTCAGTCTGGAAGCGCTCTCCTCGGTGCCGTCGCTTCTGACATCGATGCAGGGCGCCAAGGTGGCGGTTACCAGCGGTGGCAAGACCGTTGAAGGAAGCATCCTCGGCATAGAGGCCAGGAAGGCCGACGAGAAGACATCGACTTATCTGCTGACCGTCATCGACAAGGATGGCGCGGTGGAGACGCTGGCGCTCGGCCAGGATGCGTCCGTCCGCTTTGACGATCCCGATACGAGGGCAAAGCTCGCCAAGGCGACGGCAGCCATTGCCCGCGGCAAGAACGATCGCACCCGCGCCATCGATATCAAGGTGAATGGCGCGAAGAACAGCGGTGATATCGGTCTCACCTATGTCGTTCCGTCACCGATCTGGAAAACGGCCTACAAGGTCGTCATCGATGGAAATAACAAGGCGCGCCTGCAGGCGTGGACGGTGCTGGAAAACGCCAGCGGCGAGGATTGGGAGGGCATCAAGCTGACGCTGACCTCCGCCGAACCGGTGACGCTGAAGCAGGGCCTGCACCAGCTTTATTGGAGAGAGCGACAGGAAGTGCCTGTCAACACGACGTCGAACAATGTCCCCGATCCGGACAGCGGCGATCTTTCCAACAGGCGGCGGTTGGCATCCAGCGCCGTGGCGCCCGCACCCGCCGGGGCAATGCATTATGATGCCAAAAGAATGGCGGATGCGCAGGCCTATGCGACCGACGAGTTGGCGCGGCCGGCAGAACCGATGCAAGTCGCCGCCGGAAATCCAACAGCGGCAACCGAAAGCGATATTTCCGCCACCTTCGAGCTTCCGGGAACCTACGATCTGGCCAATGGCGATACCTTGTCGGTGCCGATCAAGGATGCGGATGTGGAGGCCGACATGGTGGACATGTATCGGGCTGGCAGCGCCTTTCGCAATCCTATCGCCGCCGTGATGCTGAAGAACACCACCGGGGTCAGCTTGCCGGCGGGCATTCTGACCCTCTACGACAGCAAAACCGGCTATATCGGCGATTCCCAGCTGTCGGCGCTGCCCAAGGACGACACGCGCCTCGCCAGCTTTGCCACCGATCGCAAGGTATCGATCAGCGAACAGCAGACGCCAACGGAGGAAATCGCCTCGCTGAAGGTTTCCGATGGCGTGATGAATGCCACCGTCAAATATCGCCAGACCACGACATACACCGTGTCCGGTGCGCTTGATGGCGAGCGGACCGTTATTATCGAGCATCCGATCCGGGACGGCTGGTCGTTCTCATCAGCCGAAAGCTTCGGCAAGACTGCAACGCATCAACGGCTCAAGGTGGTCGTGCCGGCTGGTACGGAAAAGACGCTGACGGCAGTCGACGAGCAGCTTCAGAGCAATAGCTATGCCCTGGTCGATGTTGAACCGGACATGCTGCTCGGGTGGTCGGCCTCGACACAGGACAAGGCACTCACGGACAAGCTCGCAAATCTGGCTGACGCGCGCAAAAGGCAGGTCGCGATCCAGAACGAACTGGCGAGCCTCGACAGCGAAATCGAGAAAACCATCAACGATCAGGAACGGATAAGGCGCAATCTCGGCGCCGTGCCCGACAATAGCGATCTGAAGAAGCGCTATTTGAAGGCTCTGGCGGATAGCGAGGACCAGATTGCCTCGATGAACGAAAGGCGCGATACGGTGCAGCAAGAAAGCGATCGCCGCGGCGACAAGGTGACTGACATCATCAGAACATTCTGATCGCCACGTCGGCAGCGCCTATTGGAGAGAGCCGCCTCATCGGGCGGCTCTCGTCCTTGCTCTATCGATTGTCTAGCTGCGCCCTCACCAGCTTCAGCCCCTTTTCCGTGATCCGGTAGGGTTGACCGTCGGTGGACCGGATGGCCTTCAGCCGTCTGAGCCTGCGAAAGAGGTCAATCCCGAAATCGGGATAGAGCCAGCCGTCGCGCGTGTAGCAACTGGCGGTCTCGATTTTCTTCTTTTCGGTGCGTTCGAGTTCGATGCGCCCGCCCTGAGCGAGCAGGTGGAGAATGCGCTGTTCCGCGCGAGAAATATCCATTGGAGTCAGAATCCGTAATGCGCCATAGGGCGCAACAAAACGATCCGAAGCTTCCCTTGAGGGAAGTCGGGGCTTCGTTTTTCAGGCCTGGCACGCAAGCGAACTTGCGAGCGAGGCCTTTACCGGGTCTGACAAAAGGTGGACATAAAAACTCCGTCGAGGCGCCGTGTTTAAAACAGGTTGCGCCCGGCAGTCAAGCGCAACCGTATCTGCAGTATAAAATGCGATGTGCAACCGCGAATCTCGCCGCTGGAAAAAGCCACGCTCCGGTGCTTTACTGCCGGAAATGGCGGGGGCTTGATGATCCATATTCGCAATGCCCATGAGGGTGAAACCGAGGTATTGGCGAGTATAGGCGTGCGCTCCTGGCAGAAGGCCATGGGCGCGATCGGAGGCTCGGGTGAGCTTCTAGAGAGCGCCAGCGACGCCTTTGCCAATTTCACCCGCAATATGTGGCTGACGATAACGATCATCGAACTGAATGCGGAAGTTGTCGGCTGGGCGGCGCGTGAGGCGCTCGATGAGACCATCTCCGATTTCTGGATCGATCCCGGGTTTCTTCGTCAGGGATTGGGTTCGGCGCTGCTGGCACGCATCGAGCAGGATGTGCGCGAGCAGGGACTGGAAAAGATCTCCCTGCACACGCACGCCGGCAATGCCGACGCGATCGGCTTCTTCAAGGCGCACGGCTACGAGATCCGCTGGTTGTCGATCGTCTATTCGCCGAAGCTCGATAGCGACGTTCCGACGATTGGACTTTCGAAAACGCTGGTCGAGGACGGCGACGGCGCCTATGGTCCCGGCATATAGCGCGCCGGCAGTGCCGAAAGCCTTGCGCCATCTCGCCAATTGCTCTACCTCACAAAGTTCAGAAGAACAGCATTTCAAGAGCTTCCCATGACCCTTGTCGACGTCCGCACGCCAGATCCGAAACGCTTCATTCCCGGTGCCACCGGCGATTGGGAAATCGTTATCGGCATGGAAGTCCATGCCCAGGTGTTGAGCAATTCCAAGCTCTTCTCCGGTGCCTCGACCGAGTTCGGCAAGCCGCAGAATTCCAACGTGTCGCTCGTCGATGCCGCCATGCCCGGCATGCTGCCCGTCATCAACGAGGAATGCGTCGCGCAGGCCGTGCGCACCGGTCTCGGCCTGAAGGCGCAGATCAACAATCGTTCGATTTTCGACCGGAAGAACTATTTCTATCCCGACCTGCCGCAGGGCTATCAGATCTCGCAGTTCAAGGACCCGATCGTCGGCGAGGGCAAGATCGTCATCTCGCTCGGCCCGGACCGTCAGGGCCAGTTCGAAGATATCGAGATCGGTATCGAACGTCTGCATCTGGAGCAGGATGCCGGCAAGTCGCTGCACGACCAGCACGCCACCATGTCTTATGTGGATCTCAACCGCTCCGGCGTCGCGCTGATGGAAATCGTCTCCAAGCCGGATATCCGCTCGTCGGACGAGGCGAAGGCCTATATGACGAAGCTGCGCTCGATCGTGCGCTATCTCGGCACCTGCGACGGCAACATGGACGAGGGCTCCATGCGCGCCGACGTCAACGTTTCGGTCCGCCGCCCGGGCGGCGAATTCGGCACGCGCTGCGAAATCAAGAACGTCAACTCCATCCGCTTCATCGGTCAGGCGATCGAATACGAAGCACGCCGGCAGATCGGCATTCTGGAGGATGGCGGCACGATCGACCAGGAAACCCGACTGTTCGATCCGAACAAGGGCGAGACCCGGTCCCTGCGCACCAAGGAAGATGCGCATGATTACCGCTATTTCCCCGATCCGGATCTGCTGCCGCTCGAATTCGACGATGCCTTCGTCAACGAGCTAGCCAAGCATCTGCCTGAGCTGCCCGACGACAAGAAAGAGCGCTTCGTTCGTGAGCTCGGCCTTTCGATCTACGACGCATCCGTGCTCGTCTCGGAAAAGGCGATCGCCGATTATTTCGAAGCGGTCGCTGCCGGCCGTGACGGCAAGATGGCGGCCAACTGGGTCATCAACGACCTGTTGGGTGCTCTGAACAGAATCGGCAAAGACATTGAAGAGACTCCGGTTTCGCCCGCCCAGCTCGGCGCGATCATCGATCTCATCAAGGCCGAGACCATCTCCGGCAAGATTGCCAAGGATCTGTTCGAGATCATCCTCATCGAGGGTGGCGATCCCGCCGAGATTGTCGAGACCCGCGGCATGAAGCAGGTGACCGACACCGGCGCCATCGAAAAGGCCGTCGACGAAATCATCGCCGCTAACCCGGACCAGGTTGCCAAGGTCAAGGCAAAGCCGACCCTTGCCGGCTGGTTCGTCGGCCAGGTGATGAAGTCCACGGGCGGCAAGGCAAACCCGCAGGCCGTGCAGGCGCTGGTCAAGGCCAAGCTCGGCATCGAAGAGGAATAGCAGGTGTTCTTCGTCCGCACCGCCGGCGAGCAGGATCTGGAAAAGGTCCGTGCTCTGCTGCGCGAAACCTGGCATGCGACCTACGACCATATCTATGGGGCAGACAAGGTCAGCGAATTGCACGCATCCTGGCATTCTCTGGCATCGCTGAAGGCGCGGCTGGCGAAGAAGAACGCCGAATTCCTCGTCGCCGACGACGGCAGGGCAATTGGCGGCATGGGTTATGCCGCCATGTCCACGGAAATGACCAAGACGGTCATGTTGCACATGCTCTATGTCGGCCCGCGCTACCAGCGCCAGGGCGTCGGCCGCGACATCTTCGCCGAGTTGGAAACCTGCTTTCCGGACGCAGAAATCATGCGGCTCGAAGTCGATCCGCAAAACGAGCCGGCGATCGCCTTCTACAAGGCGCATGGTTTTGTCGAAGTTGGCCGCGCTGACAATAACGGGCCGGGGCAATCGGGCATACCGACGCTGGTGTTTGAGAAGCCGCTGGTGAACAATTAGGGCGGCGAGCAAGATCTAATATGGAAAATMCCCGCCTTGTTATCCGCGAAGCGCTGGAATCCGATCTCCCTGCCTTGATAGCGCTTTTTGCCGCCGATGCGGTGGGTGGCCATGGCGATACCACTGATCCTTCCGCCTATGACGACTACCTGCGAGCCTTTCGCGCTGTCGCCTCATCTTCGGACCAGACGCTCTATGCCGCGGAACTTGCCGGCGAGATCGTCGGCACCTTCCAGACGATCGTCGTCACTTCGTTGCATGCTCGGGGATCGTCCGCGATGATTATCGAGTCGGTCCAGACGCGTTCGGATATGCGCGGGCAGGGGATAGGTGCTGCGATGATCAATTTCTGCATCGACGAGGCAAAAAGCCGCGGCATGCGGCTGGTGCAGCTAACCTCGAATGCTCAGCGCAAGGATGCCCACCGTTTCTATGAGAGACTGGGCTTCAAGCCGAGTCATCTCGGTTTCAAGATGGCATTGAAATGACCGTGTTTCCTGCCGGAATCACTGGACAAGCCGATCTCGTGGCGGCATAAGCAAGCTATCGAATTCTGGTATCGCTCGCCCCTCAGCGGGTATCGAGGAAAAGACATGTGGAATTTCATCGTACAAACCTTCACCTGGTGGAATGGTCAGACAATGGGTACGCGATTCGCGACCTGGCGTTTCGGCAAGCGCGTTGGCGAGGATGAATTCGGCAATGTCTATTACGAAGGCGGCATGTCCTCCTATGGTCTCCAGAAGCGCTGGGTAATCTACAAGGGTTACGCGGAAGCTTCGGCGATTCCTCCGGGCTGGCACGGCTGGATGCATCACCGCACCGACGTTCCCCCGACCAAGGAAAACTACGTCGCCAAGGAATGGCAGAAAGAGCACCGCGCCAACCAGACCGGCACTCCGCAAGCCTATCGTCCGCCGGGTTCGCTGGCTGTTGCCGGCGAGCGTCCGCGCGTGACGGGCGACTACGACGCCTGGACCCCGGGCAACTGAGCATAGCGAGCCGGCTCGTCCTTTGGCCACAATTGGCCGTTAGGCGCGAGAGATGCCGGCTCTTGCTCGGCGCTTTGACCGAGACCAAGCGGAGAGTGGCGGATATGACGTTTTTCACGCGGAGCACTTCTTTGCGTGCGATATCGGGAGCGGGCCTTGCTCTCCTCGCTGGTATCCTGTCCGCTCCATCAGCCGAAGCGGCACGCATTGCCAATCCTGTCGCCGTTTTCTCCGGCCTCGACAAGATCACCGGTCGCATCACCACTTTCGACGTCTATATCAACGAGACCGTCCAGTTCGGCGCATTGCAGGTGACGCCGCGTGCCTGCTACTCGCGTGATGATACCGAGCAGCAGAAGGTGGATGGTTTCGTCGAGGTCGACGAGATCACGCTTGATCGCCGTATCCGCCGCATCTTCACCGGCTGGATGTTTGCCGACAGCCCGGGCCTCAACGCCGTCGAGCATCCGATCTACGACGTCTGGCTGAAAGAGTGCAAACAGAAGTCCGACGTGCCGGCGCCGGATACTGCCGGCGCGAAATAATCAATCCGCTGAGAATTCGTGGCCACGATGGTTAACCCGCAGGAGCATGGCTCCTGCGGGCATTTTATCATTCAGCCTGCGGATTTGCGGCCGCTTCGGCGATCGCGTCACGATCCCCGTCATCGGATAGATCGATGGCAACGCGCATTCTGGCCTTGATGCGATGGCGCAGGGCGTCGTCGCGGCCCGAATGCACCTTCAGTTTGCCTTCGTCATGCAGGGTCTGAAGCCTCCGTCGTGAGATAGTAAGCTCGGATGCTAGCAACCGGTCGAGGCGAAGGCTTGCGGCGCACTCAGCCGCAAGCTCGATCTCAAGCGTGGTCCAACCGTCCAGGCGCCGAATCATCTCTTTCCGAACAACGGCATGGGGCGACCAGTCGATGCGCTGTGCGTATCGCTTCAGTCCATCGACATCGAACTCCTGAAGCCGCACCCAGTCCGGATCGCTGTCCTGCAGGGCGGTCAGTGTCGAGGCGCTGAGGTCACGCACGTTCCGCCGCTCGAAGAGCGTTCGGTTCCAGGTCTTGTCGCAATCGATGCATTTGTAGATGAGCCAGGCATCGAGCTTTCTGCCATTGGCATTGAGCCTGATCCTGCCGCTCGATCGGAAGGGTTTCAAACATCCGCAGCCGCTGCAGGTGATCCATGGCTGGGGCGCGGTCTGGGGAAAAATGGTCCATCGGACCCGAAGAATATTGCACATACCGTCTTGGTCTTCCGTTTGGAAGTTCACCAAGCTGGCGGCTGGACAAGCCCTTTACGGGCACGGTGTGGCGATGTTGTGGGACGGCTGAAGAGCTGAGACAGCAATGGCTGCGCTAGGCGCGTTTTGACAATGCCAAACCGGTCTCAGGCCACCACCCGATGAACATGATCGTGTATCGGCAGCGCTGGGCTACCCATGCACAGGGTGAAACTGGATGAGACCGGTATTTACGACGGCAAAGCGGAACCTCTATGCACCAACGCTCTTCGCGTTGAGCGATAGCAAATAACAACCGTAGTTTGAAGCCCCGAAAGCTTCAGGCCGGGATTGTCTCAGGCGTCCGTGTTTCCCTTGCGGCGAAACATGCCGAGAACCTTGCGGCCAGCGGCAACCACMCCCGCCAAGACGACGATCAGTCCCTTCTTGAGCGCGAGAAGGGCGACGCCAAAACTCTTGAAGAAGCCCAGAACGATGGCAAGGAAGCCAAGCTTCGCCGCAATCTTCACGCCGGCGCCCGCCGCGATCATCCCCGCCATGCTGTAGGCGGCGATCTTGTCGCCATTGACGAAATCGGCATAACGTTTGCCGCTGTCATACTGCACGGTGTTGATGACGCTTGGAATGGCGGTGTTGATTTCCTGCAACTGATCGAGCCCGGCAATGAAATCGAGTTCCGTCACGCCCTCGCGCCCGAGAACGCGGACGGAGTAGTTGAGCGTATGCTCCCCGTTCTGATCCTTGCCGAAGATCAGATCGCGCGCCCAGTGCAGGGCGTGCGTTGCCTTGTCGTAATGCGGCGGCTCCGCCCAGCCGACAAGCGTGATCGGATCATAGCCCTGCTGCTCGCGTTCCGGGTTTGCCTCTTTGATCGCGTCCTGGATCTGCTTCAGCACTTCGCTATAGTCAGTCGATGCGGCATCATCGTCGGAGACGTGACCACTCTTATCATAGTCGATGACCGCACCCCATGAGTGCGGATCGGTCGGCGGATATTTTGCCGGAAAGATCATGCCGAGGGTGGTGCCGGCGGCACTCTCCGGATTGCCCCAGAGTTGCACCAGTACCTTCCTCGTATCGTCCGGATTGAGATAGTAGAACTGATCCGAAATGTTCAGCGTCGCATCTGCTGCTGAGAGCTTGATCGCGCCTTGCTGAAAGTTCAGCTGTTTCAGCACTGTGGCTGCAGGCCCTCTCGGAGGCTCGGCGCCGAACATGTCGTGGAAGGATTTGGCATCGGCCTGCGTTGCGGCTGCCAAAGCGGCGAGAACGGCGATTGCAAGATAATTTTTCAATGTACTACCCCCGGCTGTCGAAGCCAACTTAGGGCATTCTTGATTAGAATCAATTCATTGACGGAAAAATTCAGTCGTTTGCAAAGCTTAAGTTGGGCGATTCCATCGCCTTCTCGAGCATCTTTGAGTAGTCGTCCTTCGGCACATCGATCGCGCCGAATGTCTTCAAATGCTCGGTGGTGAACTGGGTGTCGAGCAGGGTGAAGCCGCGTTGCCGCAAGCGCTCGACCAGATAGACAAGGCAGATCTTGGAAGCGTCCGTGCGGCGGGAGAACATGCTCTCGCCGAAGAACGCCGAGCCGAGCGAGACACCGTAAAGGCCGCCGACCAGCTTGTCGCCCTCCCAGGCCTCGACAGAATGCGCATGGCCGATGTGGTGCAGCGTCATATAGAGGGAACGGATCGTCTGGTTGATCCAGGTGCTGGGCCGGCCGCTGGTCTGCTCGGCACAGGCTAGGATGACGCCGCCGAAGTCCGTGTTGAAGCGGATGTCGAAAGGCTGCTGGCGGATCGTCTTGGCAAGGCTTTTGGAGACATGAAAGCCATCGAGCGGCAAGACGCCGCGAACTTCCGGCTCGACCCAGAATATCTCCGGGTCGTCAGCCGATTCCGCCATGGGGAAGAGCCCGATGGAGTAGGCGCGCAGCAAAATCTCCGGGGTAACGCCGGGATGTCTGCTGCGCGTACCAGGCACGGCTTAGGCCGATGTCTTGGCCAGGTAGTCTTCCAGCCAGTGGATATCATAGTCGCCATTGGCGATATCCTGGTTGGAAACCAGATCCTGGAACAGCGGCAGGGTGGTCTTGATGCCGTCGACGACG
>BFBZ01002071.1_pt1 | contig 11747 bp, 10 predicted proteins | sample 1888401 | NCBI WGS metagenome assembly BFBZ01 (sample SAMD00112614, study PRJDB3348) | symbiont metagenome | host: Chara braunii | reverse complement strand
TGCAGGTCGAGCATCCCGTGACAGAGGCACTGACGGGACTCGATCTCGTCGAATGGCAATTGCGCATCGCCGCCGGCGAGCCCCTGCCGTTGCGCCAGGAGCAGATCAGCTTCTCGGGTCACGCGATCGAGGTGCGACTGTGCTCCGAGGATGCGGCGCACGACTTCATGCCGCAGTCCGGGCGGATGACGCTGTGGCGGATGCCCGGGACGATCCGGGTCGAGCATGCGCTGGAGTCCGGTGCGGAGATCCCGCCCCACTACGATTCGATGATCGCCAAGCTGATCAGCCATGCTGCGACTCGTGAGGAGGCGCGCGCAAGACTGATCGCCGGATTGGAGCAGGCCGTTGCCTTGGGCGTCCCGACCAACCGGGCCTTCCTCATGTCCTGCCTGCGGCATCCGGCCTTCTCCGCGGGCAAGGCGACCACCGCATTCATCGCGGCGCATCGTGACGAGCTGCGTGCGCCGGCCGTCGAAGCGGCAGACCTCGCGCTGGGTGCGTTGCTGCTCTCCGTCAGCCATCCGCTCGCGCATCCCGTCCGCCGCGGCCGCTCGCTCGCGGCAGCCTTCGCAACGCCGCTCCGGTTCGAGATCGCCGGTGAGGTGGCCGAGTGCGAGCTGCTGCGCGAGCGTGACGGAATCTATCGCGTGACGCGTGGCGATGCAGAGCATCGCTTCGAGATCGTGTCGCTCACGGATGATGCGATCCGCGTTCGTCACGCCGAGATCGTCGAGAGCGCGCGCTTCGTCCGCGACAACGATCGGCTGTTCGTCCAGCATCGCGACCAGACGCTGGCGCTGCGCGACGTGACGTTGGCGAGGCCGCAATCCTCAGCCGCTGGCGGCGGTGATGGCAGGGTTCGCGCGGCGTTGAATGGTCGTGTGGTCGCGGTGCTGGTGAAGCCGGGCGACAGCGTGGCTGTGGGACAGCCGGTGGTGACGCTCGAGGCGATGAAGATGGAGCACGTCCACACCGCCGGCATCGCCGGAACGGTGACCGCGATCGAGGTCGCCGAGGGCGACCAGGTGACGACGGGGCGGATCGTGGCGGAGATTGCGGCCTGACCGTCGGGCAGGTGGGCGTGAGTTGCCTGCCTGCGTCCTTTCAGGGCGCGACGTCGATGTGGATGGCCGGGACAAGCCCGGCCATGACGACGTGGAAACAGACGGTCGAAAGACGGAGACCGCCACAAGCGATTGCGCTGGCAGTTGCGGGGAGAGGTCGGCTTGTCTCGAAGATGCAACCGCTGCAGCCACGTCACGCGGAAGCTCGTCTCCCGCTGCAACAGACTTCACTGATGCAATTGCCGCTTCAGTGCGGCTACCAGCCGCGACGTCTGGAACGGCTTCGACAGCAGCGGTGCCGTGGCGAATTCTTCCGGGCATTGATCGACGGAATAGCCGGTGACGGCGACGAAGGGCACGCCGGCCGCGACCAAAGCGCGCGCGATCGGCGCCGATGTTTCCTGCCCGAGATTGACGTCGAGCACGGCGAGATCGCAGTGATTCCGCTCCAGCAGATGGAGGGCTTTGTGCACGGTCGCCGCCACGCCGACGACCGTGAATCCGGCGGCTTCGAGCTCGACCGCGAGGTCGAAGCCGATCATGGGATCGTCCTCGACGATCAGGAGATGAGTCTTCTCACTGTCGCGCATGATGACGGTCGCGGCAGAGGCGTTGCAGGGGGCACCTCAGGTGCCAGCGTAGTCCGGTCGGCAGGAACTCGACCTCGACCGTTCCATCCAGGCCGGCGCGTACCAGATCGGAAATCACCCGGCTTCCGAAGCCGGTGTGCTCCGGCGGCGCGACCTCAGGTCCGCCGCTTTCGACCCACGTCATGTCGAAGCTGTCGTCGATGCGCGTCCAGCGGACCGCGATCCGTCCCTCGTCGTTCGACAGTGCGCCATATTTGGCGGCGTTGGTGGCGAGCTCGTGGACTGCCATGCCGATCGACTGCGCGGCCTCCGGCGTCAGCTCGATCGGCGGCCCGTCGATCGCGATGCGGTCGCCGATCAAGTCGCTGAACGCCCCGAGCTGCGAGCGGACCAAGCCGCCGAGTGGAATGAAACGCCAATCGTTCTGGATCAGGAGATCCTGATTGCTCGCGATCGCCTGCAGGCGCTCCAGAAAGCGGTTGAGGTCGAGCTGGCGGCCGTGACGGGTCATCTGCCGGGCGATCGCCTGCACCAGCGACAGCAGGTTCTTGCTGCGGTGGTTCACCTCGGCCAGCAAGGTGCGCAACTGCTCCCTTGTCTGGCGCTTGTCGGTGATGTCACGCACGATCTTGGAGGCGCCGATGATGCGGCCGCTGGAGTCCCGGACCGGCGATACCGTCACCGACACGTCGATGAGCGCCCCATCCTTACGCAGGCGGATGGTCTCGAAATTGTCGATGATCGCGCCGGATAGGACGGTGGCGAGGATCCGGTCCTCCTCGGCCTGGCGCTCCTGCGGGATGATCGTGCGGATCGAGCGGTTGATCATCTCGCCTTCCGAGAAGCCGAAGATGCGTTCGGCGCTCTTGTTCCAGCTGGTGATCGTGCCGTCCAGCGTCTTGCTGACGACGCCGTCCGAGGACGAGGCGACGATGGCCGCGAGCATCGCCGCCGCACGCTCGGTCTTCTTCGACAGCGTGACATCGCGGATGACTTTGGAGATGCCGACAATCACGCCGGTGCTGCTGCGGATCGGCGAAAACGTGATGGAGACCTCGATCGGGCGTCCCTGCTTGGTCAGCCGGACGGTCTCGAAGCTCTCGATCGCTTCGCCCGCGTTGACCCTGGCGCGCAAGGCGCTCGCTTCTTCCGCCAGCTCGGGGGGGATGATCTCGGAGACGGATCTGCCGATCATTTCAGCCGCGGTGAACCCCAGCATCCGTTCGCTGGCCGCGTTCCAACTGCGGATGACGCCGTCGGCGGTGGTGCCGACAATGGCGTCGGCCGAGGACTCCACGATCGCCGCCAGATAGGCCGTATCGTCGTCGGTTACGCGTGGGACGGGGGAGGCGCCGGGCATTCCGTGCACGTCGCAGGCTCCTTGCTAACAGGTCGGCAGAGAAGACGCCGTGCACCGGATTACCAACTTGTTTGTGTACAAATGCAAGGGCTATCTCGATCGCTGCTTGTTGTTGGTTTTTCCGGCAACGAGGACAGGACGATTTGCCGTCAGCAGACCCCCTTGGGGCCGTGCGACGTGCTCCAGCTCACGACGGCGAACACGGAGAACGCAGGCATGGGCGTTTTGTTCCAGGAGATCCTGCTAAATTGCCGCCGAACGTTCGGCGCCAGGGTCCGCTTGCATCCGGACGCCGCCGACCGGGGGGCGGCTCAACCCATTGGCGAATGTCGCATCAACTACTTCCTCAGGCTGAGGATGTAGCCTGCCAGGTCGGCCGCATCATTCGCACTGAGCGGATTGTTGGCCATCGTCGCGTGGGGAAGCAGGAGGAACTTGGCCAGCATCTCCTTCGTCACGTCGTCCCTGGCCGCGATGGCGACGAACGGCCGGGCGCGCCGGAACTTGGTCGGCTCTGTGGCCACGGCGTGGCAGGCGGCGCACCAGCGCTCGGCGAGCTGGCGGCCGTGATCGAGATCCTCGGCGGCCGCCGGGGCGGACAGCAGGACCAGCAGCAGCAGCGATGGTACGGAGGCACGTCGCACGCTCGGCTCTCCTCACAGTGGCTGGTCGTCGTCGGTCGACGGCTGGTCCTGCAGCGAGACGATGTCACCGCCGCCGAACTCGTCCTCTGGCGGCGGATAGACCCACATGTGGTCGCGCACGTTCCTGACGCCCTGGACGCTCTTGGCCGCCACGATCGCCGTGGCCCGCTCCTTCTCGCTGCGCACCGCGCCCGTGAGATGCGCGATGCCGTTGCGGACGACGACGTTGAAGCGGCAATGCTTGCAGGCGGCCTGGTCGAGTGAATCGAGGATGGCGTTGCGGATCCCGTCATCGTCAGGGGTGGGGCCTGGAACGGCAGTGGCGAGGTCGGCCACGGTTTGCAGGAAATCCGTATGGGTCACCACGCCGGCCAGCCGGTCGCCACTCATCACAGGGAGACGCTTGATGTTGCGCTTCTCCATGATCTCGGCGATCTCCGCCAGGCTGGCATCGACGCTGACCGTGACCGGAGGCTGGCTCATGATGTCGCCAACCGTACGGCCGTGGGAATGGACGAAGTCGGCGCCGATGCGGCCGCGGCCGACCAGGAGGTCGAGCCAGCGGCCTTGCCTGCGTTCGGTGCCGAGCTCGGCGCGGCGCAGGAAATCACCGTCCGTGACCATGCCGACGAGCGTGCCGGACGCGTCGACCACAGGCAGCCCGCCGATGTGGTTGCGCAGCATGATCCGCGCTGCCTCGGCCACCGGGGTTCCGGGCGTCACCGCGATCACGGATCTGGTCATGATTTGATGAGCGCGCATGTCGTCGTCTCGTGCTGCGATCGCAATTGACGGAGAATAGCTGCGCGGCACCGCGCGCGCTTGACCAGGATCAATCCGAGGTCGTGCCGCCCTACACGATCCTTGACGTCTTGTTGCCCCAATAGCGGTCGCGCAGCAGGCGCTTGTAGAGCTTGCCGGTCGGCAGCCGCGGCAGCTCCTTCTCGAAATCGATCGAGCGCGGCACCTTCTGCCGCGACAGCGACTGCCGGCAGAACGCGATCAGCTCCTCTTCCAGCTCGGGCCCAGGCATGATGCCCGACATCGGCTGGACCACCGCCTTCACCTCCTCGCCGAGATCGGGGTTGGGCACGCCGAATACGGCGGCATCGGCGACCTTCGGATGCGTGATCAGCAGGTTCTCGCATTCCTGCGGATAGATGTTCACGCCGCCGGAGATGATCATGAAGGTGGCGCGGTCGGTGAGATAGAGATAGCCGTCGGCATCGACATAGCCGACGTCGCCCACGGTGCTCATGCTGCCGTCGGCCGAACGGGCCTCCTTGGTGCGCTCGGGGTCGTTGAAGTACTCGAACGGCGATCCCGTCTTGAACCACACCGTGCCGGCCGTTCCTGTCGGGCACGGCTGCATGGTCTCATCGAGAATGTGCAGGTCGCCGAACAGCACCTTGCCGACGGTGCCGCGATGCGCGAGCCATTCCGCGCTGTCGCAGGCGGTGAAGCCGAGGCCTTCGGTGGCGCCGTAATATTCGTGGATGATCGGCCCCCACCATCTGATCATGTCCTCCTTGACCTGTGCCGGGCAGGGCGCGGCGGCATGGATCGCGACCTCGAGCGAGGAGAGATCATAGCGCGTGCGGATCTCTTCCGGCAGTTTCAACATGCGCGAGAACATCGTCGGCACCAATTGCGTATGCGTGATGCCCCATTGCTCGACCAGTTGCAGGTAGCGCTCGGGGTCGAACGTCTCCATGATGATGGCGGTGCCGCCGACGCGGATGGTGAGGTTGACCGCGGCCTGCGGCGCGGAGTGATAGAGCGGCGCCGGCGACAGGTAGATCATGCCTTCGCGGTAGCGCCACAGTCTTTCCAAGAAGTCGAAGATCGGAAGCTGCTGAACCGGCGGCTGCTCGGGCAGCGGCCGCAGGATGCCCTTCGGCCGGCCCGTGGTGCCGGAGGAGTACAGCATCGCGGTGCCGACGCATTCGTCGGCGATCGGCGTCGCCGGCAGGCCGGCCGTGGCCTCGGCGAGGCCGACGATCCGCTCGCTCTCGCCAAGTTCGTCCCGTCGGCCATCGGCGACGATGCAGAGCTCGATGTCGGGCGCCTCCTTCAGCGCCTCGCGCGCGACGTCGAGCTTGGCGAGGGAGGTGATCAGAAGCCGCGACCGGCTGTTATTGAGGATGTAGGCCAGCTCGCCGGGCGTGAGATAGGAGTTCACGCAGGTGAAATACAGCCCGGAGCGCTCGCCGGCGCCGCACGCCTCCAGATAGCGGCTGTTGTTCTCCATGAAGATCGAATAGTGGTCGAGCCGCTTCAGGCCGCGTTGGCGGAACAGATGCGCCAGCCGGTTGCTGCGCGCCTCCAACTCGCGATAGGTCACCGCCTCGCCGGTCGAGGCCATGATGAAGGCGGGCTGCAATGGGCGCAGCCGGGCGTGCTTGCCGGTGTACATGTGTCCTCCTGCCGATGCGCGCAGCTCGCCGCGGCGCGCAGGCGGGAGGCGCCTGCCGCGGCACCTCGGCATGGCGACGCGATGCAGACGGTGCTGCCTCACGCGTCCAGGCGGTTTCCTTCCCTGCGCACCATCCCGGCGGGACGGCTCGTTGTTTGGACGCGAATGTAGCGGAGGAGCCTGCGTCTCTCAACATGGCTGTCAGCCGATTGGCTGAGGCGGGAAGGGATGGGCGTGGCCGGGGTTCTGGCATAACATGAGCGCGCATTCCAACGAATGACATCTCAAGACCAAGAAATGCGGGGAGAGACCATATGAAATCGGGTTTGCTGGCTTTTGCGGCCGTCGGTGCGCTGCTGGCGGCGGCGCCGGCGTCGGCGCAGGTCAAGATCGGCATCCTCAATGACCAGTCCGGCGTCTATGCCGACTACGGCGGCAAATATTCCGTCGAAGCGGCCAAGATGGCGATCGAGGATTTCGGCGGCGAGGTGCTGGGGCAGAAGGTCGAGCTGGTCACCGCCGACCATCAGAACAAGCCCGATCTCGCCTCGTCGATCGCGCGGCGCTGGTACGACACCGAGGGTGTCGACATGATCACCGAGCTGACGACCTCCTCGGTCGCGCTGGCGATCCAGGATCTGTCGAAGGAGAAGAAGAAGATCGACATCGTCGTCGGTGCCGCGACCTCGCGCATATCGGGCGATGCCTGCACGCCCTACGGCTTCCACTGGGCCTATGACACCCGCGCGCTCGCGGTCGGCACCGGCGGCGCGCTGGTCGAATCCGGCGGCGATACCTGGTTCTTCATGACCGCCGACTACGCCTTCGGCTATGCGCTGGAGAAGGACACCAGCGACATCGTGACGTCGAAGGGCGGCAAGGTGCTGGGCTCGGTGCGCATCCCGCTCAACTCGTCGGACTTCTCCTCCTTCCTGCTGCAGGCGCAGAGCTCGAAGGCCAAGATCATCGGGCTTGCCAATGCCGGCCTCGACACCACCAACTCGATCAAGCAGGCGGCCGAGTTCGGCATCGTCAAGGGCGGGCAGAAGCTCGCCGGCCTGCTGATGACCCTGTCCGAGGTGCATGGTCTCGGGTTGGAGGCGGCGCAGGGCCTGATCCTCACCGAAGGCTTCTACTGGGATCGCGACGACAAGTCCCGCGCCTTCAGCGAGCGCTTCATGAAGCGCACCGGCCGGATGCCGAGCATGATCCACGCCGGCACCTATTCCGCGACATTGTCCTATCTGAAGGCGGTGAAGGCCGCCGGAACCAAGGACGCCGACGCGGTGGCTGCGAAGCTGAAGGAGCTGCCGGTCGACGACGCCTTCGCGCAGGGCAAGGTGCTCGCCAACGGTCGCATGGTCCACGACATGTACCTGTTCGAGGTCAAGAAGCCGTCGGAATCGAAGAAGCCGTGGGACTACTACAAGCAGCTCGCCACGGTGCCCGGCGACAAGGCGTTCTTCACCGCCAAGGAGAGCGGCTGTCCGCTGACGAAGTGATCGTCACACTATCGCCGTCGTCGCGGCGAAAGCCGGGGCGACGGCGATGGGTGCAGCAATCAGCCGTGCAGCATCCGCCACAGGATGGCGATCAGCGCGCCGGCGAGGAGTACGGATGCGGCGAGCGCCTGCACGCCGAAACCGGGGCCGCGCTTCTCCGCGGCCTTCGCATAGGACACCATGTACATCGCGCGGCCCGCGATCCAGACGAGGCCGATCAGGGCCGCGATCGGGTCGCTGACATAGATCGCGAACAGCCACAGCGCCGGCAGGAAGATCGGCATCCATTCCAGCGTGTTCACTTGCACGCGATAGGTGCGCTCGAAATCGAGATTGCCGGTGACGGCCGGCGCCTTGACGCCGAACCTGGCGCGCGCTTGCGCGACGCGGACCCCCATGTAGAAATACAGCATGAGCGCGAGCACGGTGACGAGTGCGGTGAAGTGATACATGCGCGGTTCCCCCTGATGACGGCTTGTTAATATCCCGTCAGCTCGAGATAGCCCACCCCGGTGTGGCTGCCCTTGAAGCTGATCGGTCCCTCCCAATACGGCACGCGGGTGCCCATCCAGGCCCTCGAGTTGAGTGGCGCGGTATCGATGGCGATGCCGAGCGCTGATATCTCGACGCGCCAGCCGACCGGCAGCCTGCGCGCGCCGATCGCGACCGTCTCCTTCGGCGTCATCACGATGCCCCCGGGGCCGAGCGCGCGCGAGACGCCGTCGGCCGTGATCCAGGTGCCGGACGTGTAGTCGCCATTGCCCTGCCGCATCCGGTACAGCATCAGCTTCTCGCCGCCGGAGAAATGCAGCGCGAACCAGTCCCAGCCGCTCTGGTCGGCGGCCAGCGGCTGGCTGCTCCATTCGCGGTCGAGCCAGGCCACGCCTGTCACCTCGACCGGCGTGTCGTCGAAATTGATCTGGCCGCGGGCGCGGTAGAACGGCTGGCTGTAATAGTAAGACGCCTGGCCGCGCTCGGATTTGCGGCTGTAGCCGCCGATGCCCTGCAGCACCACCGGACGGTCGGCCTCCAGATGCAGCGCGTAGGAGAAGTCCGGCCCGGCGGCCGTCATGTCGAGCGGCGCCAGCGATCGATCGTCGGTCGCGGCGGTGCCGCGCAGCTGCCAGTCATCGATCCAGGCCTGGAACGGCTTGGCCTCGACGCCGGCCTGACCGACGCCGCCGCGCGCGAACTTTTCCGTCGATCGGTGACTGTCGGCGCGCGTCATCGCGGCATGCGCCATCCAGAGCTGCTGATTGTCGAAGCCTTCGCCCTGCGGCCCCGGCCCGGCCGCCGAGCGGAACAGGGTCCATTGCAGGCCATAGGCCTTGCCGCTGGCATCGGCGAGGTTGGCGGTGACGTACCACCACTCGATGCGGAAATCGTCGTGCGGCCCGTGATCCGCAGGGAAGCCGAACGCTCGTCCGGGCGTCACCGGTGCAAAGCCGTCGGCGCTGTCGCTCAGGCCCGCAAAGCCCTGTGCATGTGCGAGGCGCGGCAGGGCCAGCAGGCCGAGCCCGCCGATCAGGCCGCGCCGCGTGATCGTCGTTCTAGCGCTCAATGGTAAAGGTCCTGACCAGATCGGCCGGCTGCATCCGGGCCAGCCGCAGCACCGGCAGCAACGAGGCGATCACTGCCGCGACCAGCGTGACGACCAGCAGCCGGATGAGCTGCAGCGGGAACACGTCGAACGGCAGCCGCCAGCCGAACGCTTTGACATTGACGATCGCGATCAGGCACCACGCCACGACGAGCCCGAGCGGCAGCGCGAGCAGCGCGGTCAGGCCGGCGAGCGACAGCGTCTTCAACAGCTCGACTTCGGCGAGCCGCCGCCGCGTCAGCCCGATGGCCCATAAGGGTGCGAGCTGCGGCAGCCGCGAGTTCGCCAAGGTCAGCAGGCTGGTCAGCAGCGCGATCGCGGCGACGCCCAGCGTGAAGGTGTTGAGCGCGCCGGTGACCGCGAAAGTGCGGTTGAAGATCTGCTTCGACTCCTGCTTCACGGTGGCCTGGTCGATGACGTTGCGGCCGTCCAGGCCGAATTTGTCGGTCAGCGCGCTGATCAGTCCCGGCACGTCGGCCGGCGCCGCGCGCACGGCCATGCGCGTGATGGGCGTCGCCGGGAAGCGGCGCGTCAGCGCGGCGACGTTGACCGTGATCTGGCCCTTGGGATTGCCGTAGTCGGCATAGATCCCGGCGATCGTGATGCGCCAGTCGCCGCCGGATGCGGGGAGGTCGATGCTGTCACCGACGGACAGATGGAGCCGGCGCGCCAACTGCTCGCTGACGAAGCCGGCGTCGCCGCGCACCAGCTGCTTCCAGGCGCTGTCGCCGGCCTGCAGAAGCGGCCAATGGTCGCGATAGGTGTCGTGATCGGGCAGGCCGAGAATGTCGATCGGCGCGCCCGCCAGCTGCGTTTCGGCGCGTCCGCCCGGCAGCACGGCCTGCACGTCGGGCCGCGCGCGCAGCCAGGTCTGGATGTCGCGCGCCTGCGCTTCATCCGCGGCGCTGACGTAGACGTCGGCGGCGAGCCGGCCATCGAGCCAGACCAGGAAGGTGCGGCTGAAGGTCTCGACCATCGTGGCGACGCCGACATTGACGGCGAGCGCGAGCAGCAGCGCCATCAGCGCCAGCGACAGGCCCGAGATCTGCTGGCGGCTGTCGGCCCAGAACCATTGCGCCAGCGCCGCGCGCGCGCCGCGCTCGCCGAGCCGCAGCACCAGCTCCAGGATCGCGGGCAGCAGCAGCGCCGCGCCGAGCATCATCGCCGCGAGCACGCCGAAGCCAGCCAGCAGCGACTGCCCGAGCCACAGCAGCAGGCCGGCGGCGACGAAGAAGGCGAGCGCGACCGCGCTCTGCAAGCGCAGCCAGCGCCGCTGCGCCTCCTGCCACGCATAGGGCTGCGCGGTGGAGAGGATCGGCAGCCGCATCGATTTGATCAGGCTGGTCGTCGCGGCTGCGAGCGCGCCGGCGATGCTGATGACGAGGCCCGCAAACCACCATTCCGGCTGCAGGCTGAGCTCGCCCGGCACCTGCGCGCCATACAGCCCGCGCAGCGATGCCGCCACGTTCGGCAGCAGCGCGGCGGCGATGACGTAGCCGCACGCCAGCCCGACGAGCCCTGCCACCAAGGCAAAGGCGATGAGCTCGCCGATCAGCACGCCGTTGAGCTGGCGCGCCGACACGCCGCAGGCGCGCAAGGTGCGCAGCACCGGCAGGCGCTGCTCGAAGGCGAGGCCGATGGCGGAATTGACGATGAACAGGCCGACGACGAAGGACAGCAGGCCGAAGGCGGTGAGGTTGAGGTGGAAGCTGTCGGTCAGTCGCTCCAGGTCGGTCTCGGCCTCCGGCTGCACGAGCTGTAGCCGGCCGCCCGCGAACGACTGCAACGGCGGTCGTTGGACCGACGTCTTGCCGACCAGCAGCCGCGAAATCTGGCCGGGCCTGTCGAGAAGCCGCTGCGCGTCGCTGATATCGACCACGAGCACGCCGGGCGCGAGCTGCTGCTGCGCCATCAAGGGTGGCAGCAGGGCGTCGTTGCTGAGCCGCGGCGCCGTGCCGTCTTTCAGTCCGAGATCGGCCAGCGTCTCCGGCGAGATCAGCGTGCGATGTGGCGGTGTGAGAAAGGCCTCGAGCTCGCTGCGCCCGACCATCGGCGCATTGCCGACCTCCCGGGGGATGCTGAACGGCTCGATGCCGAGCAGCCGCACCGAATGGCCGTCGATCTGCACGCGGCCCTCGAGCACCGGCGACACCGGCCAGCCGGCGCGGCGCAATTCCGCGAACACGCTCTGCGGCAGCATCTTGCCGTCGGTCGCGACCAGCATCGGCGTGCGCGCGCCGCCGAAGATCGCCGCGGCGCGATCATAGGAGCTGCGCGCCTGCTGGTTCAGCGCCTGCACGCCGCTCCACAGCGCGGTCGCCGAGATCAGCCCGATCAGCAAGGTCGCGAGCTGCATCGGATGCCGGCGCCAGTGGCTGAGCAGCACGGCGAGAATCCACAGCGCGCGCCTCATGCGATGCGCCCGCCATGCAGGTGGACGCGGCGGTCGAGCATCGCCGCGAGCCGCGCGCTGTGCGTCACCATCAGGAAGCCGCAGCCGGTGCGCGCGACGAGGTCGCGCGTCAGCGCCATCACCTCGTCGGCGGTGTCCTCGTCGAGATTGCCGGT
>BFBZ01002070.1_pt1 | contig 11750 bp, 8 predicted proteins | sample 1888401 | NCBI WGS metagenome assembly BFBZ01 (sample SAMD00112614, study PRJDB3348) | symbiont metagenome | host: Chara braunii | reverse complement strand
CCTTGGCCTCGACGCTTTTTCAGCAGGTGCCGCGCAAGCCGATATAACGGGCGATATTCGCCGTTTCTCCGAACAAAAGCTGCCCGGCACGATCGTCAACGCAGACGGCCGCGCCGTCCACAATGCCGGCGGAACTGAAGCGCAGGAACTGGCCGTCATGGCCGCAAGCCTTGCAGGCCATCTGCGCCTGCTGGATGCGGCGGGACTTTCTCCGCAAGCAGCGCTGGCGGCGGTGAGCCTTTGCCTTTCGGCTGACCAGAATCAATTCACCACCATGGCCAAGATCCGCGCGGCACGATTGATATTCGGCCGCATCGCCGAGGTCTGGGGGGTTTCCAATCCGCAGCCCGCGCATCTCCTGGTGGAGACGAGCTATCGCATGCTTACGAAGCTCGATCCGGAGACGAACACGCTGCGCAACACCATCGCGGTCTTTGCCGCCGGCACCGGTGGCGCAGATGAAATCGCGGTGCTGCCGCACAGCCTGGCGCATGGCATTCCCGATCCGCTGGCCCGGCGACTAGCGCGCAACACACAGACGATCCTCATCGCCGAAAGCCATCTTGATCACGTCACAGATCCCGCCGCCGGCGCTGGTGGCATCGAGGCGCTGACCGATGCACTGGCCGAACGGGCGTGGGAAATCTTTACCGGTATCGAGCGCGACGGCGGCTTGGCAAAGGTGATCGCCAGCGGCCAACTGGCGGCGATGGTTGCCGGGGTGCGCGCAAGCCGTAGCGCCAAGCCTATTGTTGGATCCACCTTGTTTGCCATGAAGACGGAGCGGCCGGTCGAGATCCTGGGTCCGCTGGGTCCAGTTGTGGGCGTCATGGGGCTGACACCACTACGGCTGGATGAGGGAGTGGGGGCATGATCTTGTTTGTCGAATCTGCCGTGCGCGCAGTACCCCCCTCTGTCGCTTTCGCGACATCTCCCCTACAAGGGGGGAGATCGTTGGGAGCACGTCGCTCTCTCCACAACAGTATCCAACGCCGTTCCAGCTGGCTGAATACCGATTTGGGGCAAATGCGCGCCACAGGTTACCGATCTCCCCCCTTGTGGGGGAGATGTCACGAAGTGACAGAGGGGGGTAACCCAGGCTCAACATTCACGGAGGTATCGGCTCCATGACCAGAATCCCCGACTTCGCCAATATCCCCTGGACAAAGCCGCAAACCAAGGCGGCGGTGACGGATGCGCTGGTCTGGGATACGCCGGAAGGCATCGCCGTCAAGCGTCGCTATGACGAACGCGATCTCGCCGGCCTGCATTTCCTCGACACTCATCCCGGCGCCGCACCTTTCCTGCGCGGCCCCTACCCGACAATGTATGTCCAGCAACCCTGGACCATTAGGCAGTATGCCGGATTTTCCACGGCCGAGGAGTCCAACGCCTTCTATCGCCGCAACCTCGCGGCCGGCCAGAAAGGTCTCTCCGTCGCCTTCGACCTTGCCACCCATCGCGGCTACGACAGCGATCATCCACGTGTGGCGGGTGATGTCGGCATGGCAGGCGTGGCGATCGATTCCATTCTTGACATGCGCCAGCTCTTCGACGGCATACCGCTCGACGAGATGAGCGTGTCCATGACCATGAACGGCGCGGTGCTGCCGGTCATGGCACTCTATATCGTCGCAGGCGAGGAACAGGGCGTTTCTGAGGACAAGCTGTCGGGCACGATCCAGAACGACATCCTCAAGGAGTTCATGGTCCGCAACMCCTACATCTATCCGCCACAGCCTTCGATGCGGATCGTTTCGGACATTTTCAGCTATACCAGCCAGCGCATGCCGAAATTCAACTCGATCTCGATTTCCGGCTATCACATGCAGGAAGCCGGAGCGAGCGCCGATCTGGAGCTGGCCTACACGATCGCCGACGGCATAGAATATGCGCGGGCCGGCGTCGCGGCCGGGATGGATATCGATAGTTTCGCGCCTCGCCTCTCCTTCTTCTGGGCCGTCGGCATGAACTTCTTCATGGAAGTCGCCAAGATGCGCGCGGGCCGGCTGATCTGGGCTGCGTTGATGCAGAAGAATTTCGCACCGAAGGATCAGAAATCCCTGGCGCTCAGGACTCACAGCCAGACCTCCGGCTGGTCGCTGACGGCGCAGGACCCGATGAACAACATCATCCGCACCATGGTCGAGGCCATGGCGGCGACGCAGGGGCATACACAATCACTCCACACCAATTCCTTCGACGAAGCCTTGGCATTGCCGACCGACCATTCGGCCCGCATCGCCCGCAACACGCAGATCCTGCTGCAGAAGGAATCCGGCACGACGGGGATCATCGACCCCTGGGGCGGTTCGGCTTATGTCGAGCGTCTGACCCATGATCTTGCAGCCCGCGCCCTTTCGCATATCGAGGAGGTCGAAGCGCTCGGCGGCATGGCGAAGGCGATCGAAAAGGGCATTCCGAAGCTTCGCATCGAAGAAGCCTCGGCCCGCACGCAAGCGCGTATCGACAGCGGCCATCAGATCCTCGTCGGCATCAACTTTTCCAAGCCGGAAAAGGACATCGAAGTCGATGTGCTGAAGGTCGACAATTCCGAAGTGCGGGCCCGGCAGCTCTCGAAGCTGCAGCAATTGAAGGGCACGCGCGAGACCACTGCGGTGGAAACGGCCCTTGATGCCTTGACGGACGCCGCACGCAACGGCACGGGCAATCTGCTCGACTTTGCCGTGAAGGCGGCACGCGCAAGGGCGACGGTCGGCGAAATTTCGCTGGCGATGGAAAAGGCCTTCGGCCGCCATGTCGCCGTGATCAGGACCATCTCTGGCGTCTATCGTCAGGAAGTCGGCAATGCCGACCCGATCTTCAACAAGGCAGTCGCCGCGGTCGAAGCCTTCCGCAAGGCGCGCGGCGAAAAGCCCCGCATTCTCATCGCCAAGATGGGCCAGGACGGGCACGATCGCGGCCAGAAAGTTATCGCAACGGCATTCGCCGATCTCGGCTTCGACGTCATCGTCGGCGCGATGTTCCAGACGCCGGAAGAAGTGGCGGATGTTGCTGTTCGGGAAGGTGTCGATATCCTCGGCGCATCCTCACTTGCGGCTGGGCATCTGACATTGGTGCCGGAATTGAAGGAAGCCCTGTTGCGCCGCCACGCCGGCAACGTTCTCATCGCCGTCGGCGGCGTCATCCCACCCCAGGATTTCGCGGCACTGGAAGCAGCCGGCGCAGACGCGATTTTCCCGCCGGGAACCGTGATCGCGGAAGCAGCGGCGGCATTGATCGAAAGATTGATTGTCTAGCAGCTATTGCCGCTAGACAGCCACGCTCTTGAAGAACTGGATGCTTTGTTCGATCTCGCCCGGCAGGGCTGAATTGTGGCTACCCGGCACCGTCGCCATCTCTATTTTCACGCCGCTGGCCGTCGCTCGTTTGGCGAGCAGCGCCAGTCGGGAGTCGAAATGGGCTTCCTCCGTACCGTGGAACAGCTTCATCGGGCTTCTGAAGCTGCGCGCATAGCAGAGCGGCGAACGCATCTGGAATTCGCGCGGATTCTTGGTGTTGAACCGGATGTCCTCCGGATAGCGGCTGAAAAAGGCATAGGCATCCGGATTGCCGGAGATCGGCGCGACCGCCCGGAAACGCTTGGTCGACATAGCCGCCAGCATGGCCAGCGTGCCCCCGATGCTATGCCCGGCGAGGAACATGCGATGCGGGTCGACACCGGGCAAATTGCGCAAACGGTTGGAGGCGGCCAGCACATCGGCCACCTCATCATAGAAGCCGGAGAAATTGCCCTTCTGGCCATTTTCACCCCGCATGGAGGGGATCATGACGACATAGCCGGCCTCGACATAGGGCTTCATCAGCTGCCAATGACCTTGGCCGATGGCATTGCCGCCATGCAGAAAAAGCACGGCCGGTTTCGGCGTACGTGTGCGCACGTAGCGGGAGACCCAGGCGACAAGCTCCAACTGGCCGCCGAGACCGCTGCGATAGAAGAGCTGATCGGCGGTTGGCGGCGTCACCAGCGGTTCGTAGATATCCGGCGCCGGCCCCTTGCTGAGCAGATCCGTCTTGAAGAGATAGCGTTCCTTGCGGTAGTCGCCCGACATCAACGGCGGCGCATCCGCGGCCTTTTCATCACCCCTGGGGACAACCACTGGCTTGCTATCGGCCGGCTTGCTCCCAACCGTGCTGTCATCAGCCGCTCTCACAATATTCGGTGCGAAAAGCGTGACAGCCAGACCGGCCAGAATGCGGCGGCGATTGGGACGGAATATGTTGTCGTCAGACATGGTCATAGGCTTTGTCCAAATATCCCGGCGCAGCTCAAATCTGCATGGATTGAAAGGCAAGGCCAACTCACATTGTGGTGAGGAATCGCCCTACCCTATTCATCAACAGCGGGAGCCTTCGCGTCAATCAGCGCGATCAAAGTTTCCAGCCTATCCGCCTCATAGGGTGGCTTATCCGGCCGAAGACGGGCGATACGGGGAAAACGCATCGCAACACCGGATTTATGGCGGGTCGAGCGATTGATGCCCTCGAAGGCAACTTCGAGGACGAAGCCGAAATCGCGATCGGCGCGCACCGCCCGCACCGGACCAAAGCGGTCGACCGTGTTGTTACGCACGAACTTGTCGAGCACTTCGAGCTCGGCATCGGTGAAACCGAAATAAGCCTTGCCGACGGGCACCAGCTGTTCGCCCTCCGGCGTCATCGACCAGACACCGAAGGTGAAATCGGAATAATAGCTGGAACGCTTGCCGTGGCCGCGCTGCGCATACATCAGCACGGCATCGACATTATAGGGGTCGCGCTTCCATTTGAACCATGGCCCCTTGGCCCGGCCGGCGAGATAGGCGCTGTCACGGCGCTTGATCATCACGCCCTCGATCACCGGATCTGGTGGCGAGGAACGCAGCCGGTCGAGTTCATCCCAGGAGGTGAAATCGACAAGGGGCGACAGATCGAAGCGGTCATGGGGCGCTGTCTCGACGATCTCGGTCAGCCGCTGGCGTCGGTCGAGAAAACCGCGACCACGCACATCCTCCTCGCGGTCGAACAGAAGATCGTAGGCTCGGATGAAGGCAGGAAACTCCTCCAGCATCTTCGCTGTGACCGTCTTTCGGTTGAGGCGCTGCTGCAGATCCGAGAAGCTGCGCGTCGCGCTGTTGGAGCGCACGGTGCCACCGACCAGCAGCTCACCATCCATGACGCCTTCGAAGCTCATCGCATCGACGATATCGGGAAAGGCGACGGAGATATCGTCGCCGGAGCGGGAATAGAGCTTGCTCGTGGAACCGGAGCGCGAAAGCTGGACGCGGATGCCGTCCCATTTCCATTCGGCCGCGAAGTCTCTCGGATCCAGCCCATCGAGATCACCCGGCTCGACCGGATTGGCGAGCATGACGGAATGGAAGATCGCCGGCGTCGCCAGCACCGGCCGCTCTCCCCGCCCCTCAAGCCATTGGAACAGGCTTTCATAGGGTGGCTGCAACCCATGCCACAGCGTTTCGATTTCGGTCACGTCCTTACCGCTGAGCTCGGCCAGCGCCTGCTTGGCAAGCCGAGCCGATACGCCGATGCGCAGGGCACCGGTCGCGAGCTTGAGGAAGGCGAAGCGCCCCGAAGTATCCAGCTTGTCCAGCAAATCGCGGACGAAACCGCGAACCTCGGTACGCCCCAGCGCATTCATGCGGCCGATAACCTCGCCGAGCCGCGGCTGTTCGGCAGGAGAACGCTCGATATCGCTTTCCTTGTCCCAGACCAGCGAGATGGTCTCGGCGAGATCGCCGACATAGTCATAGGAATAGCGGAACAGCACCTCGTCCATGCGCTCCAGCACGAGCTCGCGCAGCATGGCGGGCTTGACGTCGCGCACCTCCAGCGTGCCGGCGATGGCGGCAAGGCCATAACCGCGATCGGGATCGGGCGTGTCGCGGAAATAGTCAGTCAGCAGCTTCAGCTTACCGTTACGGCTCGGCGTCAGCACCAGGCGGTCGAGGAGATCGGCAAAGGCTTTCATCAATCGCCCTCGTCTTCATAGCCGATGAGATGCAAGGGCTTGGCCGCGATGCCCTGCAGCTCGCACCAGCGCACGAGCGCTTCCTCGCGGCCGTGGGTGACCCAGACCTCGGCCGGCTTCAGCTCGGAAATCGTCTCGGTCAGCTCCGGCCAGTCGCAATGGTCCGATATGACCAGCGGCAACTCGACGCCGAGCTGCTTGGCGCGCTGGCGCACCATCATCCAGCCGGAGGCAAAAGCCGGCAATGGATCGTGAAACCGCCTCGCCCAACGGTCCTGGAAAGCAGACGGCGGGCCGACGACAACGGCGCCGTGGAAGATCGACTGATCGCGGCTTTCTACCGTTGCCGGCCGCAATTCACCAAGCGCGATGCCCTGGCTGATATAGTAGTCGCACAAGGTCTCGAGCGCGCCGTGAATATAGATCGGCTTGTCATAGCCGGCATCACGCAGCAGCCGGATGACGCGCTGCGCCTTGCCGAGCGCATAGGCGCCGATGAGATGAGTGCGCTCGGGGAACTGGCGAAGGGACGCCAGAAGCTTCCGTGTCTCTACCATTGGATCGGGATGATGAAACACCGGCAGCCCGAAGGTGGCCTCAGTGATGAAGACATCGCAGGGAACAGGCACATAGGCCGCACAGGTCGGATCGGGCCGGCGCTTGTAATCGCCTGACACGACGATCCGCAACCCATCCTTCTCCACCGCGATCTGCGCCGAGCCGAGAACGTGGCCCGCCGGATGGAAGGACACTTTCACCCCGTTGATCGTCTCCTCCTCGCCGAAGTCGGCTGCCTGCTCCGATCCGGCGAACTCAGCGCCATAGCGAATGCGCATGATATCCAGGGTCTGGCGTGTGGCGAGCACATGGGCGTGGCCCGAGCGGGCATGATCGGAATGGCCATGCGTTATCAACGCACGCTCGACCGGCTGCACGGGGTCGATGTAAAAGCCGCCGATCGGACAGAACAATCCTTCAGGCGCGGGATAAAGCAGTTGCTCCGGTCTCATGATTCAAGAGGATAGCGCGATTTGCACGATTAGGTAGCGATGAGCTCTGCTTTTTGATCGAATCCGCGTACCGGCTGTCGATCGGGCAGATCGAAAACAAGGACATCCTCGCTATGTGGCTTGGCCTTGGCAACGACGACGCCATTGGGATCGACGATGGCAGTGCTGCCATAGCTGACCCAGCCGTCATCATTGCTGCCGACAACATCTGACGCCATGACCCAGCATTTCGTGTGTCTGGCGCAGGTTTGCAGGCTAGATATGCCCGGCTTGTGCCACCTTTCCGCCTTGTGGGGCCGCAGCATCAGGTTGATGGGGTTGCAGATGAGGCCGGCGCCGTTTCGAGTCAGGCGACGCGATGTGTAGGGGTATCGGAGGTCGGCGCAGATATTGATGCCGAAGCGCCAGCTGCCCTCTTCCCAGATTGGGAAATCCTTTCCGGGCGAACAACCGCTTTCCAAAGGATGCGCCTTGGCATAGACGCCGATTATCTGGCCTGCCCTGGTAACGATGGCGCTGTTGTAGAGCGCCTCGCCTCTTTGCTCGAAAAGACCAACAATCGCAGTCGTTTTCCCCACGGCAAAGCGGCCCACGAGAGCATTCAAATTGTGATCGTCCAGGGAAAGAGCGCGCCGTCTGGCGATGGTCTCGTTGTAGCTGTGGCCTTGAAGGTAGCATTCAGGGAAGAGAGCGAGATCGATGCCTTGGGTTTCCGCCCATGCAAGATCGCGCGCCAACACGTCCGCCGCCTGATCGACGGCGTCGAAAAGTGCCATACGTTGAAAGGCTGCGATGCGCATGCGGCAGAGCTAGCATGGGTGGCGAGTCGCCCTTAGGCCGAAGCGATCGAATTCCGATCGCCGTCTGTCCCGGATTGGTTAAGGAGATGCGAAGGATATGGCCTCTGCGGGCAGCAAGAACGTGCCCAAGCCCCTGCTCTTGGCCGCAGGCGTGCCAAAACGGGACAGATTTACCTGGCACGATTTCTGCCTGTTCATTGATGTTTCGGGAGTTCGCCATGATCCAGCGCCGCGCGTTCATCGCCTCTGTCGCCGCTTCCGCGGCGGCTGGCCTGTTTGCGCCCCGCATTTTTGCCGCCCCGCTTGCAAAGATGAATGGCGCCGAACTGCGCGGCCCGATCGATGCCATCGCCTACAAGGCAACGCCAGGCACGAGCGACCTCAGGAGCGGCAAGCTGCAGGCGATGATCGACACCGCCGCGCGCAACGACGTGCCTCTGCTTCTGCCGCCCGGCAATTTCACGATCTCGAACCTGACGCTCCCCGACAATACGCGCATCACCGGCGTTCCCGGCGCAACGCGCCTTGTCTATGGCGGCGACGGCCATCTGATGAATGCCGACAAGGCCAGGCGCATCGAGCTTTCCGGTCTCGTCCTCGATGGCGGCAATCGCTGGCTGGCGGATTACGCCGGCGGTCTCCTGCAATTCACCGGCGTCGATGACGTGCTGATCGACAATTGCGTGATTGCCGGCAGCCGCAAGCATGCGCTGCAGCTGGAACGCTGCGGCGGCCGGATCGAGCGCAGCCGCATCTCGGGCGCTGCCGAAGCCGGCATCTATTCCGTCCAGTCAACCGGGCTGACTGTCTCGGGCAATAGCGTCGAGGATTGCGGCAATGGCGGCATCCTCATCCATCGCTGGGACAAGGCTGAGGATGGCAGCAGCGTCACTGACAATCGCATCGCCCGCATCGGCGCCAATGGTGGCGGCACCGGCCAGAACGGCAACGGCATCAATGTTTTTCGCGCCGACGGCGTGCTGGTTTCCGGTAACCGCATTGCCGATTGCGCCTTCACCGCGATCCGCGCCAATTCGGCATCGAACGTGCAGATCTCGGGCAATCAATGCCTGCGCTCCGGCGAGACGGCGATCTTCTGCGAGTTCGAATTCGTGGGCGCCACCATCAACAATAATCTGATCGACGGCGCGGCCAACGGCATCGCCGTCGCCAATTTCGACAAGGGCGGCCGGCTCTCCACCGTGACGGGCAATATCGTCCGCAATCTGTCGCTCGCGGCCCCATACGCTCAGGACGGCGGGTTCGGCATCGGCATATCGGCCGAAGCCGACACGCTGATTGCCGATAATGTCATCGAGAACGCGCCGCTCTGGGGACTGAAACTCGGCTGGGGGCCTTATCTCCGCAATGTGGTCGCTAAAGGTAACATCGTCCGCCATGCCGGCATCGGCTGCGTCGTCTCGGTGGCCGATGGCGCCGGCTCGGCCGTGATATCGGGCAATCTCTTCCAGGAGATGGAGAAGGGCGCGATCATGGGCTTTCGCTGGGACAAGCCCGCATCTGACGAACTCGTCAAGGGGAACACGCAGTTCCCGCAATTGAGCATCGAGAACAACAGGCTGGTTTAGGCCTGCAGCCAGTTCGGTCGCCGTTTTTCGAAGAAGGCGGTCACCCCCTCTTTCGCCTCTTCGGTTTCCCAGGCATCCGCCAATTGCTCGACGACATGATCGATCATGCCATCGGTGATCGGCCGGCCGACCGAGCGGGCGAGCGCCTTGGCGCGTGCCGCGGCCTGCGGCGAGGCGACAAGAAAATGACGGACTTCCGCTTCCACGGCCTCATCCAGCGCCTCTTCGGGTACGACCCTTGAAAGCAACCCTGCAGCATGCGCCTGCCAGGCATCGATGATCTTGCCCGAAAGAAAGAGTGGCCGGGCATTGGCCTCGCCAATTCGGGCAACGACGTAAGGGCTGATGGTGGCGGGGATGATGCCGAGGCGCACCTCCGTCAGGCCGAAGCGTGCCGTGGTGGCTGATATCACCATGTCGCAGACACTCAAGATGCCAATGCCGCCGCCGAAGGCATTGCCATGGACATGCGCGACAAGCGGCTTGGGCAATTCGTTCAGCGCTTTGAACAGCATGGCTAGCCGCCGCGCCTCGATCATGCGCCCGTCGCGCGTTGCGTCGAACTGGGCGCGCATCCAGCCGAGATCGCCGCCGGCGCAGAAGCTAGCGCCCTCACCGGCAAGGACCACGACCCGGACTGCTTTGTCACTGCCAAGATCGCGGGCTGCAACGCTCAGTTCGTCGATCATGTCGGCCGACAGGGCATTATGCTTTTCCGGACGAGCCAGGGTGAGGCGAGCGACACCGCGTTCATCGGTGGCGATGCGGATCGTTTGCGATGTCATGAGGCACTCCTGAGGCTGCGGGCAAAGGCGGCGGCGCGGGCGAGTTTCTCCTCGTCGAGGCCGGTCTCGTAGCCGCGTGCGGTCAGATAATCATGGACCGCGACGGTATCGACATTGCCCTTTGCGCCGGGCGCAAAAGGGCAGCCGCCAAGCCCGCCGGCCGAGGCGTCGAACACGCGCAAACCGCGCTCGAGCGCGACGGCAATATTGTCGAGCGCCCGCCCCGACGTGTCATGAAAATGGCCGGCAAACGCCGTAGCCGGAAGCTCCCCCAGAACAGCAGCCAGCATCCGGTCGACAGCCTCCGGCGTGCCCTTGCCGATCGTGTCGCCGAGGCTGACTTCATAGCAACCGAGCGCCCGCAGCTGCCAGGCTACACTCACGACATTCTCCGGAGGCACGGCGCCTTCATAAGGGCATTCGACGACGCAGCTGACATAGCCGCGCAGAGGAACGCCACGATCACGGCTCGCAGCTGCCACTGGCCGGAAGCGCTCGATGCTCTCGGCTATCGAGCAATTGATATTGCGCATGGAAAATGTTTCCGACGCAGAGGCGAAGATCGCTATCTCATCGGCATCCGCGGCAATTGCCGCCTCGAAGCCCTGCATATTGGGGGTCAGCGCCGCATAGCGGATACCTGGCCTGCGCGCGATGCCGGCCATGACGGCAGCGGCGTCGGCAAGCTGCGGCACCCATTTCGGGCTGACGAAGCTGGTGACTTCGATGCGGCCGAAGCCGCAATCGGAGAGCAGATCGACCAGTTCGATCTTTCTCGCGGTATCGATCGGCTGCTTTTCGTTCTGCAGGCCGTCGCGCGGGGCCATTTCAACGATCGTGACATGGTTGGGCAGATCTTCCATCATGCCGCATCCTCCGGCCGGAGCGACAGAAGCACTGCGCTCTCGCTCGTCTGGTCACCCTCGCCGACATGCAGGCTCTCGACGATGCCGTCGCGCATTGCCGTCAGCGTCAGCTCCATCTTCATGGCTTCCATGACAATCAGCGCCTGCCCCTTCGCCACTGCATCGCCGGCACGGACGCGAACAATCTTGACGAGMCCCGGCATSGGGGCGATCAGCCGGTCACCGCCCGCCGATGCCTCTTCTCCGCCATCCAACGGATCAAGGCGATGGAAATGATGCGTGCGCCCGTCGAGGAACAGCGTCATGCCATGCGATGCCTCGAAAATATCGACGCTCGACTGCCGGTCATCGATCTCGACGCGATGGGTGCCATCGCCCTGCATCAGGAGACGCACGGGAATGGTGCGACCCTCGAAAGCGACACTGAAAAGCTCCCGGCCCTTTGCAGTAACACGGCAATTTGCCTGGCCGCCGCCGAAATGCAGCGTCACGGGCCGGCTCATTTCGCCCCAGATCTGCCAGGCGCCAAGAGCAAACCCCGGATCGGTGCCCTCGAGCCGAGTAAAGCCTCCCGCTTCGACAATGGCGGCGATAGCCAGCGCTGCATCGTCGGGCGGTTGCGCAGACGTCAGAGCCTCCGCCTCCCGGTCGATCAACCCCGTATCTGGTCGGCCGGCGACAAATTCCGGCTGCTGGCTGAGGCGGGTGAGG
>BFBZ01000017.1_pt3 | contig 11751 bp, 7 predicted proteins | sample 1888401 | NCBI WGS metagenome assembly BFBZ01 (sample SAMD00112614, study PRJDB3348) | symbiont metagenome | host: Chara braunii | reverse complement strand
TAGAGCAATTCCAGGAAAAGTGCGCAGCGGTTTTCCGTCCGGAGTTACGTAAAAACAAATACTTAGAGTGGATCAGCGGCTCCGTGAAAAGCTGAACCGCTCCAGGCGAACCCTTGCCCTGCCTATCGAYGGCAGCGRTGAGGTCCGCCCATTGACCGGAGAAAAGGCGCTTGAACGGGTATGCGGCCGAGGTTCACATAAGAATGGATCAGCACACGCCTATTTGCTCAAGCCTCTTGCCGGTCGGATGTCCCGGGCATTCCGCCAACGCTCGGTAACCTCTCGGATGGAAGACACGAAGCACCGCCTTGCTACGAAGCGGCGCGCGGCCTCGGACGACCGCGACGCGCGGTGCGCGCGGCCCGTTCCGCAATGGCAGGAACATCCATAGAACCTCCCTCCGTCTGAGCGGCGTTCCTGATCCTGTGAAGCCGCTCGTAGGGCAGCAGCTCTCTGATCCTGGCATTAACCTCGGCAATTTCGGCCCTCAAGTCTTCGCATTCCTGGCGGCGGATATCGAGTTGTATATGATCGGAAGCCTGCTGCAGCGAAAGTTGCGAAAGATTGGCCGTGGCCTTCGAAAGGTTCAACTTGTCGGTCTCCGTCTCCTTGATAAGGGCCGCCAGCCTTTCGTCCGCGACCTGCTTTTCGGCCAAGGCGTCGCTCCATTGAAGCTTGAGCTTGGCTACTTCGTTCGACGCCTCGGCGTGGGCGCTTGAGGCAAGTTCCAACCGCGACTGAAGGTTCTGGATTTCGGAGCGCGAACCGCGGATCTCCGCGCGGCAGCGTTCGAGCTCGGCCGCCTTGTCCTGCTCCATGATGTGGGATGCTTCGGTCACCTCCGACAGTTTCGCCTGGGCCAACTCAAGCGACTTCTGCAGCCGCATCGCCTCCTTCTCGCTCTTGCCGAGCGCACTGATCATTTCCGAACTCCGCGCTGCCTCGTTGGCGTGGAGAGCCGAGAATTCGTCGAGCCGATGTCGCGCCTCGTCTTCCCGCTTCAGTGCCTTTTCAAGATCTACCGAAAGACTGACATTCTTCTCCCGCAGCATCTTGTTCTCGTGCGCGCGCCTGTCCGCCTCGACGGTTACGGCCGCAAGCGTATTGGTGAGGGCGCCGAATTCCGCTTCGTTCCTCGCGCTCGCGTTCGCCGCTTCCACGAGTTCCAGCCGTGCCGCGGCCAGCGCGCCGCGAAGCCCCTCATTGTCCTGGCTCAGGCTCGCCTCGCGCTGCTGCAGCGTCTCCATGACACTTTCGCGCTCGTGCTGTTTGCGGGTCAGCTCGTTGAGCCTGTCCGACAGGCCCCGATGCTCGGCGACCAGACCCAGGTTTGCCAACTCCAGCTCGTTGGCACGAAGGATGTCGGCGTGAAGGATGTGGAAGAATTCGCAAGTCAGGTGGTGCGTGTTCACAAGCTCCGACAGCTTCGCGTCGATCTCCTCGAAACGAAGCCTGGCATCGCGGAACAATCCGTCAAATGAGCTGAGCGCGGCAATGCGACTCTGCGTGTGAGTGGTCATTCGCCGCATTTCTTGCGGACTCTCCGAGGGCTGCTGTCGCGTGTCGACGTCCGTTTCCGCAGACGGTTCGTTGCCGATACCATCGTTCCCGGACCTGGGCTCGGCATCGAGTTCGAGGCACTCCTCGACGGCGTCCGCAAGGTCCGCTTCGAGCTTCTCGAGAACACTCGAGACGTTGTCCGCGCGCTTGATAAGCTTCCTTAAGTTCATGACTTGATGCCCTTTCGACCACGGAGAAGGCGGGCAGATCGAGCCGATATCTTACAGACCGCCAAACGCGGCGTCCTCGTGCAATCAAACGATATGGATAGGTGACGCGTTTCCCGCGTTGCCGCCGGCACGAAGCGGTCAAAAATCGAATCCCTGCGCGGCGAACGAGCCCGAACGACGCCCGCCGCGGCACGCAAGGTTTGGAGCACGGGCGTCGGGCGGCCCGGCGACCTGCGGGGGGTATGCTTTTGTCGGCCGCCGGGCCTCACCGGCGGGGCAGTGGGACCTGTTGGGGTCGCCGGCTAGTCCAAGTATGCTCGCGCGTGGGCTGCGTGGCATCATTCGAACGATGCCCGTGCACGCCACTTTTCACCGAGTCACGACGCCCGGCGCGCGCATCCATGCCAATCGTCATTACAATGAAGGGCGACAAGCATGGAGTTTTGTGGAAATCTGGTTACGCCAGTTCGTTAACGCCGAAGGTTGAACGGATCCGGGCCCCTCGGGTACGAGCTGCGGCAGGCAGGCGACAATGTGCTCCTAAGGCATTGAGGGCAGACAGATGCGCGGGCATCTACATGGGGAAACGGGTCAGTCCGTGCTGGCGACCCTGCAAGCTGAATGCGCCGAGCGCGCTGCCAAGGCTGCCAGGTTGAAGTCCCTTCGGATGCAACTTCTGCTCCCGGAGGCCGATTTGCAGGTTTCCTTCACCGAGGAGATCGATTGCACCTTGCTGGTTGCGGCCTTGAGAGACCGCGGCGAGCGTCGTGGGCGCGCCCTCACCGGCAAATGAACCCCTCGCCGCAGGAACAAACACCCAGGAGCCAGATTCAGATTTCAGGTCGACTCGACCTGAAATCATCGGCTCTAAAATCATCGGCTCTAGAAGCTCGCGCGCGAGGGCGAGCGAACGGACGTTGTCGGGACTGGTTTCTGGGCAACGCGGAGGAAGGGCTCTACCTGCCCTTCGGTCCTGTCCAGATACTGCATCAACGCCGTTACCAGGTGGTAGAAGATGCTCGCGGGAACCTCCGTCGCCACTGACCTTCCGCGCTCGTCGATCCTGTCAACCCACAAGCCAAGCGGAGCCGGATCGATATGCCATCGGAAGAGGCGGGCGACACGAGCTTCGATCTCGGGTTTCAGATCGGGCCCGCCAATGTCGTTTAGGGCGATGGCCGCCTTCACGGCCTCGCATTGCGGCCAACTGCGAGAGAGCCGGTCCAAGGGCATTCCCTGCCGCGACACGGCCGCATAGGCCAGACCCGTGGCCCGGTTCAGCCCGCTGGCGACTGCCGACGAATAGAGCTTTCTTGCATAGGACACCAAGTCCTTCTGCCCGCTCGCCCGCGCGAAATCGACGAGAAGCGAGGCCCATTCGAAATGGTGCCCTGGTTCGGTCCACTGGCCCTCGTCCCCCGGCAGTGGCAGCCAATCGGCATCGAAATGTTCCCCGAGAGTCCAGGTTTCCTGGTCGAAGAAATGGCACCGGAAGAGATCGATGACGCGAGCCGCCCGACGAAGATATGCACGRTCGCCGGTGACGCCATGCCAGGCAAGGAAGGATTCCAGCATATGCATGTGCGGGTTCGAGAACCGCACCCCGTTCCAGCCGGGAGTCTCGAGGAAGCCGTTCAAGCTGTCGTCCTCGAGATGGGTGTCGATGAAACGGAATGTCTCTTGTGCCAGCCGCAGGGCATCCTGGTGGCCGCATCGGTGGGCATGGGCAAGCGCCAGGAGCACGCAAGAATGGTCGTAGGCGTCCTCGGCCGGGTCAGCCACGCTGCCGTTGGGATTGAGGGTGCGCACCCAGCCGCCACGGTCGGTGCGGCCGTGCCTCGCGATGAAATCGATGCCGTGGTCGATGAGCTTGTCGGCCGGTCCGGCCCAGCCGCGTTGCTTGGCCACCGCGAAAGCGTAGATCTGGCGAGCCATCGTCCGCATCCGCTTGGGTTTGCCCAACGGTCTTGCGTCGAAACCGAGAGCCTCGTGGAAACCGCCGTGCACATCGTCGACACCTGCGGTGGACCACAGCGGCAGGGTTTCCTCGAACAGCCAGTGCTCGACGCGCCTGCGCCATGACCCGCTGACAACGACCCTGTCCTCCGACGCCGTGAACTTCGTCTCGAGGCGTCCGCACTTCTCCAACTGTTCGACAACTTTCTTCACGTTCTGGCTATGGCTGACAGGAGCGACGAACACCGCGTCCGGTGTCGCCACCACCGCCACATCCTTCATTCCGACGACGGTCAGCAGCCTGCCCTGGCTTCTGAGGTAGGAACTGCCGCAATCCATGGCGACGACGTCGCCCATGACGACATTGCCGTCGCGRTCCGTCGGGCTGGCTTCGAGCAGCGATTGCCACGATCCAAGGTCGTTCCAGCGGAAGGAAGCCGCAACCATCGCGATACCGGGTGCATGCTCCATGATCGCATAGTCGATCGACGTCGACGGGACAGCCGAGTAGAAGCCATGCGGCAGGTATATGCCCGAGATGTCGGCCCGTGCGGTCTTGTGGGCCCGTTCCGCGCTTTCCCAGATGTCGGGCCGGAAATCGAGAAATGCCTTCCGCATCGCGTCCGCGCGAAACAGGAAGATGCCGGCGTTCCAGTAGAATTTTCCCGAAGACATATATCGGCGGGCTGTCTCGGCATCGGGTTTTTCGACGAAACGAGAGACGGCAGCGACTGCGCCCCCATTTGCCGAAACCTCGATGTAACCGTACCCGGTTTCGGGATGTGTCGGCTTGATGCCGAATGTAACAATGCTTCCTGAACCGGCCGCCGGCACGCCCAACTCGACGGTTTCCCAGAATTGCGTTTCAGTCGATATCTCGTGGTCGGAGGGGACCACGAGCACAAGCGCCTCGCCGCCATGTTCGAAGATGGTCTGCAGGGAGGCTATGGCGACCGCCGCGGCGGTATTGCGGCCAACGGGCTCGAAAATCGGTTTGCCCCCGTTCAGACCAAGGGGGCCGATGTCAGAGACAACGCGGTCGGCATGCCGTTCGGAGGCTATCAGATAGATAGGCGTCTCACCGTTCGGCCGCGCCTTGAGGCGCCGGACGGTCTTCGCGAGCATGGAGCCGTCGCCCGAAAGGTCGTGGAATTGCTTGGGATTGTCTTCGCGCGAGAGCGGCCACAGCCGTGAGCCGACGCCACCACTCATGACAAAACTTACGATCCGGTCAGGCATGGTCCAGTTCTCTCAGAATGTCTGGTTGTAGGCTCCGACCTCTGGATTGCGGCGCAGAAYRGTATCGAGAGCCTCGAACATCTCACGACGTCGCTCCGGCGAGACGGGGCTTTCCACAACGACGACAATTTCCGGTTTGTTCGAAGAGGCCCTGACCAAACCCCAGGTACCGTCTTGGGCAACGACACGCACCCCATTCACGGTGACCAGATCGGCCAGCGGCTGGCCGGCGAACTCGATCCCGTCCCCCTTCATTTTCGTGAATTCGCCGACAACTTTCGCGACCACGCCGTACTTCACCTCGTCGGGGCAGTGAGGCGACATGGTTGGGGTACCGAAGGTCACCGGCAGATCGCGGTAGAGGTCTGCCAGTGTCTTGCCCGGATTGCGGTCGAGCATCTCACAGACGGCGATCGCGGTGAGAAGCCCGTCGTCGTAGCCGCGTCCGATCGGCGCGTTGAAGAAGAAATGACCCGACTTCTCGAAACCAGCCATGGCGTTGAGTTCGGCAACGCGCCTCTTGATGTAAGAGTGCCCGGTCTTCCAGTAGTCCGTTCTTGCGCCGTTTTGCGCGAGCACGGGATCCGTCATGAAAAGCCCCGTCGACTTGACGTCCACGACGAAGACGGATTTCGGATGCAGCCCGGAAATGTCTCGCGCCAGCATAACGCCGACCTTGTCTGCGAAAATCTCGTTACCCTCGTTGTCGACCACGCCGCAGCGGTCGCCGTCGCCGTCGAAGCCGAACCCGACATCGGCACCCGTCTCCAGAACCTTGTCCCGGATCGCGTGCAGCATGCGCATGTCCTCGGGATTGGGGTTGTAGCGTGGAAAACTGTGGTCGAGCTCAACGTCGAGCGGGAGCACTTCGCAGCCGATGCCTTCCAGCACCTGCGGCGCAAAAGCGCCCGCCGTGCCGTTGCCGCAGGCGGCTACCACCTTCAGCTTTCGGCCGACATTCTTCCCGGCAATCAGATCTTCGATGTATCTCTCGCGAAATCCGGGTACGAATTCATAGCCTCCCCCACCTGTCAGATCGAAATCGCCGTCCAGCACGATCGCCTTCAAAGCCGTCATTTCCTCCGGGCCGAAGGTCAGAGGCCTTTGCGCCCCCATCTTCACTCCGGTCCAGCCGTTCTCGTTGTGGGAGGCCGTCACCATGGCCACCGACGGAGCGTCGAGCGCGAACTGGGCGAAGTAGGACATGGGAGAAAGTGCCAGGCCGATATCCTTGACGCGCGCGCCGGCCGCCATYAGGCCACTGACCAGCGCCATCTTGATCGCCATGGAATAGCTGCGGAAGTCGTGGCCTGTGACGATGTCCGGGCCTACACCCATTCGGCGGATCAAGGTGCCGAGCCCCATGCCGATCGCCTGCGCGCCCATCAGGTTGAGTTCGGGTTCTTTCCCTGGCTCCGATCCTGGATGCCCGAACCACCAGCGCGCGTCGTATTCCCGGAAGCCAGTGGCTTTGACGAGAGCACTGGTTTCGAAGGCGAATGTGTTCGGCCTGGCTTTGCCGACTACGTTCAGGGTCACCGGTTTCCCCTCCGCACCTGCGGGGGTACAATTCTAACAGGCAGCCGTGCCCAGGGCACCTTCGTGAATTGGGGTAGCCCTAACGCGCTCGTTCGCACCCCCTCACCCAATAGGAGCATGCCTGCCGACGCCGCGCGCTCCCGGGTCGACAACGCGAACGACGAAGGGGCGTCGGCTGGAAGCCTGCGTTTACCGTTCTCGCAGCGCTTCCTGCTTATATTTCGCCAGCGGCGAGAGAAAGTAGCCGATGATACTTTGCGCGCCGGTCTTGATCTCGACCGTCACCGCCATGCCGGGACTGAGGTTGACGAGCTTGTCCTCCACCTGCATGTCTGCGCGGTCSAGTGAAACGCGCGCGGCATACTCCAGTTCCTGGCCTATCGGCTCGCTGTCGCCCTGTACCGCGCCTGACGCGCGGTCGCCCGACGTGCTCTGTTGCCTGTCGCGGGTTATGGCGTCCGACGATACGCTGAGCACTTCTCCGTGAAGAAGCCCGTAGCGGGTGAAATTGAATGTGTCGACCTTGATTTCCGCCTTCTGTCCCGGATGGACAAATCCGATATCCCGGTTGGAGAGCATGGCCTCGATCTCGAGATGGCTGCCACTCGGAACCACGACGGCCAACGGCTGAGCAGGCGTCACCACACCTCCCACCGTGTGAATGGCGAGTTGCTGCACGACGCCATCGACCGGCGCGGTCAATTGTTGGAGCTTGGTGCGTCGCTCCGCCTTGATCACTTCCTGCTCCGCGCTCGCAGCCCTCTGCTCGGCTTTGGCGAGCGCGTCATAGGTCGCCCGCCGGTACTCCGCGGCGGTGTTTTCCCTCGTTTCCTTTATCAATGCGATGGCCGCATCGCCTTCGCTCAACCGGCTCTGCTGCAGCTTGAGATCCTGCTGAAGGCCGATCAACTCCTGATATTCGGATAGATAGACGATCTTCGAAGCGAGACCCTCGTTGGCAAGCTTCTTTTGAATGTCGACCCGTTCCTGCAGCACCGGTATCGTCGCCTCGAGCTTCGCGCCGCTGGCCAAAATGGTCGATCGTTCCGCTTCCTTCTGATTTAATTGGCGATCGATCTCGGCAAGCTTGGTGTTCTGTTCGGCGAGCTGACTGACAAGAAACTGACGATGCATCTCGATCTCCGCGGCGCCCGCGCTTTGCGGCGGTCGGAAGGCAGCAAGCGGATCCGCCGCAAGCGTCGCACGCAACCGCGCGACGTCGAGTTCGGCCGAGAGGAGATCGCTTTTCTGGCGCTGCCGGTCGGCTTCCGTCATGGTAGGGTCGAGCTCGATCAGAACGTCGCCGGCCCTCACGTTCTGTCCATCGCGTACATGGATAGCGCGGACAACGCCCGTCTCGAATGGCTGGATCAGCTTGGTGCGCCCGTCCGGCACGATCTTGCCCGTCGCGGTCGCGACGATATCGACGCTCCCCAGCGACGCCCACACCAGCGCGAAGCAGAAGACTGCGACGATACTTGCCGCGATCGCGCGGCCGATCGGCGACGGCGGCGTTTCGGTGATTTCGAGCGCCGCCGGCAGGAACGCGACTTCGTGCTCGTGGCGGCGAAGCTGGGCTCTCGGAAATGCGACGATGTTTCGGCTAGCGGACTTCATGAATGCCAGCCTGCAGATAGTGGAGGTTTGCGTAACGCCCGTTCGAGCGGATCAGGTCGTCATGGGTGCCGTCCTCGACAATGCGGCCATGCTCGATCGTGATGATCCGGTTCGCGTGGCGCACGGTCGAGAGCCGATGGGCGATGACGAAGACGGTTCGGCCGGCGGAAATTCGTTTCATATTCTGCTGAATGGCACGCTCGCTTTCATAGTCCAGGGCGCTGGTCGCCTCATCGAGGATGAGGATGCGCGGATCGGTAACGAGTGCCCGAGCGATTGCGACACGCTGGCGCTGCCCGCCGGAAAGATTGCTGCCGCGTTCGCCCACGATGGTGTCATAGCCCTCGGGCAGCTCCAGGATGAAATCGTGAGCGCCGGCCAGCGATGCCGCGGCAATCACCCGCTCGATGGGCATGGCAGGATCGGCGAGCGCGATGTTCTCGCGAATGGAGCGGTTGAACAGCACATTCTCTTGCAGGACGACGCCGGTCTGACGCCGAAGCCAGGTCAGATCGACCATCGCCAGATCGACGCCATCGACCAGCACGCGTCCACTCTCCGGCACATAGAGCCGCTGTATCAGCTTGGCGATGGTGCTCTTGCCGGAGCCTGAGGAGCCCACAATGCCGATGATCTGACCGGGTTCGACGCTGAACGACACGTCGTGCAGCACCTCGGGGCCGTCGACGCGGTAGCGGAAAGTCGCATGCTCGAATGTCACCTGCCCGCGGATCGCCGGCAGCGCGGCGCGGCCAGGACTGAGGCTTGGCTCGGGAATGGTGTTGAGGATGTCGCCGAGACGATCGATCGACAGACGGGCCTGATGAAAATCCTGCCAGATCTGCGCAAGCCGAAGCACCGGCATGCTCACGCGTGAGGCCAGCATATTGAATGCGACGAGTTCGCCGACGGTCAGGTCGCCGCCGATCACGAGCCTGGCACCGAAGTAAAGGGTTGCGGCGACGACCAGCTTGTTGATCATCTGCACCGCCTGGCTCGCCGTATTGTTCAGGCTGAGCACGCGGAAGCTTGCGGTCACATAGGCGGCGAGCTGCTCCTCCCAGCGGCGCTGCATCTGCGGCTCGACCGCCATGGCTTTCAGCGTCTCGACGCCCGTGACGGTTTCGACCAGGAAAGCTTGGTTCTCAGAGCCGCGATTGAACTTCTCGTCGAGACGACGGCGAAACAGGGGCGCTGCTCCCGCGGAAATGCCGATGTAGAGCGGGAACGACGCCAGAACGATCAGCGTCAAGGACGTCGTGTAGTAGAACATCACCGCAAGGAAAACGACGGTGAAGACAAGGTCGATGACAAGGGTGAGCGCAGAACTCGTCAGGAACTGGCGGATATTCTCGAGCTCGCGGACACGCGCGACCGAATCCCCGACGCGTCGTGTATGGAAATATGCGATCGGCAACGCCATCATGTGACGGAACAGCCGGGCGCCGAGTTCGACGTCGATGCGGTTCGTCGTATGCGCGAACAGATAGGTGCGCAGCGTCCCGAGAACGGCCTCGAACACCGTCAGCGCGACAAGACCACTGACCAGAACGTCAAGCGTGCTCATGCTTCGATGCACAAGCACCTTGTCGATGACCACCTGGAAGAACAACGGTGAGACGAGGGCAAAAACCTGCAGGAAAAACGAAGCGGCCAGCACTTCGCCGAGAAGGCGGCGATATTTGTGAACCGCACCGAGAAACCAGCTGATATCGAAGCGCCGAGAGAGATCCGTCAGGGCCGAGCGCCGGGCCATCAGGATGATGTCGCCGTCCCAGATGGCTTCGAGTTCCGCCTGCGTCATGGTKTCGGGTCGTAAAGACGATGGGCGCTGAACAAGGAGCTTGTCGTCRACGACTTTGCCGAGGATCAGAAATCCACCGTCCCGGAGCACGGCGATTCCCGGCAGTGGAGTAACCGCAAGCCGGTTCCAGTTCGTCCTCCGCGCCTGAGCCTTGAGACCGAAATCTTTTGCACAGCGCAGGATCTCGGTGACACCCGCTCGCGCCGCGCCCATCCGATGCCGGATTTGGTCCGGTTCGGCCGCAATACCATGGCAGCGCAGCAATATCGCCAAGGCAATGAGCCCTGAGTCGTCGCCGCTCGCGGATGCGGTGCTCTGCGCCTGGACGGTCGCGTCGCGCCGATCGGAAGAGCGCACGCGCGCCGAGCTATCGCGGCTGCGCATCAAGGCACCACCGACACTCCGCGCCAGATCACGCCCGCCGACACATATACCGGCAAAGGCATGAAGCACGCGCTTCGTGACGCTCTGTGATCCCGCCAGGATCAAACGGCCGTCCCAGATTGCTTCGAATTCCGCGCGCGTGATTTGCTCCGGTTTTGACGAGGTTGGATGCAGCACAACCGCGCTTTTGTCGCCGACCTTTCCGAGAAGCAGAAATCCGCCATCGCGCAGCGAAGCGATGCCGGGCAGCCGTTCGCTTGCGAGTCGCTTCCAATCTGCCTTGCGCGAACCGGCCTTAAGCCCGAACTCGCGGGCGCAGCGAAGCATCGCACGGAAGCCGATTGCATTGTTCGCACCGAAGCGAGCGCGGAGCTGGTTGAGCTCAGCGTTCACGCCATGATGGCGCAGGAACAGGGCCAGGGCTCGAAGTCCATGGTCTGMGGCGTTGGCATTCTCGTTCTGCATCGCCATTCTACGTAACCTTTCGCGGGTACACGCCCGCGCTCGATGTTCCTTCTCATGCATCCACAACCGTGACGGTGCTGCACCCGGGCGCTGAAGCGCCCCCGGGTGCAGAGGCGATCAGTGTTGCGGTCTGGTCAGGAAGGAGTCCTGATTCCAGTTGGCTCCATTCGACAAGGACGCCACGATCTGACCGGGATCRGCCCGGTCGGAGTTACCGGCCAGATACTGACTCAGCAGCGCAAAACTCTGGTTTGCCAGGGACGATGTGGTCGCGCCCGTCGCAAGCAGATGGTCCTCCATGGCAATGTTTTGCGGCGCCAGGGTCTTGGCGGCGCCGGCGACCAGATCCTTGTCCTCGTTCGGCAGCGCAGAGCCCTGGCTTGCCAGGGACGCTGGCGACGTAGCCGGAGCATGGTGAGGATGCGTCGGGGTGACCGTCTGCGGCGACGTTGCGGTGGTGGCCGTAGGCCGCGGATCCGTCACGGCAATGGTCTGCGGCGAGGCTGTCGCGACGGCGCCGGTAACCGGGTCCTTCGCCGTTGCCGTCAGCGTGAGCGTCGCGACCGGATGACCCCCGCCCTTGTAGTTCGACTGCAGCGTCAATCCGCTGTCGACCTGCGCGGCCGTCAAGGTGATGTTGTTGCCCCTGAACGTCCGACCATCGAGATTGTCGGTGATCGTCTCGTATCTTGGCATGCCCGTCATGTTCACGGTCACGACATCGTTGGGGTCGGTGGTTGTCACCTTGACCCCCAGGTCGACGGTACCGCCTTGCCCGCTTACCCAGAGCGTGGGGTCCGCGATGGTGAGGACCGGCGCGATCGAAGGCGGAGTGGTCGGGGGCGTTGGGGTTGTTGGGGCTGTCGACGACGGCGAAATCTGGAGACCGGAGAACGTCTTCACCGCACCCGAGAGGTTCGCTGCAACACCGCTCGCATCCTTGATGCTCGCCCCGCTCGGCAGATTGACCCCGGTGATGGCGAGCGCCGAAGTACTGGTGTCGGTCGACGCGACCGT
>BFBZ01002069.1_pt1 | contig 11758 bp, 9 predicted proteins | sample 1888401 | NCBI WGS metagenome assembly BFBZ01 (sample SAMD00112614, study PRJDB3348) | symbiont metagenome | host: Chara braunii | reverse complement strand
GATCGCCGCCGCCATGGAAGAGCAAGGGGCGGCAACCGCGGAGATCGCGGCGAATTGCCAGCGCGCGGCGCAGGGCGCCAACATGGTCACCAGCAATATCGGCGGTGTCGGCCAGGCGGCGGAAATGACCGGCGCGGCGTCGACCCAGCTGATGACGCTGTCGGGCGGCCTCTCGGCGCAGGCCGGTGACCTGCAGCGCGCGGTCAGCGGCTTCATCGCCGACCTGCAGGCGGCGTGAGCCGGCAGTCCACGCGGCCGGAGAGGGATTGATGATCCGTTGCGCCGCCGGCCGCGTCGGCTAGATTCGCGCGAGGCCTGCCGGTGGCCGGCCACGCGATGTCTGGGAATGCGATGATCATCAAGCAACTGATCTACCTGGACGCCCTCGCGCGCGAGAAGCATTTCAGGCGGGCGGCGGAGGCTTGCAACATCTCGCAGCCGACCCTGTCGACGGCGATCTTCCAGCTCGAGGAAGAGCTCGGCGTGCTGATCGTCGAGCGCGGCCGCCAGTTCAAGGGCCTGACCAAGGAAGGCGAGGTGGTGGTCGCCCATGCCCGGCGAATTCTCGCCGAATCCGACCTGCTCAAGCAGTCGATCGCCGAGTTGAGGCAGGGCGTCAGCGGCCGGTTGCGGCTCGGCGCCATCCCCACCGCGCTGCCGATGGTGGCCCATATTACCGGCCCGTTCTCGGTGCGTTTCCCCGCGGTGTCGCTGACCGTGCTGTCGTTGACCTCACAGGAGATCCAGAGCCGCATCGACAATTTCGAGCTCGACGTCGGACTGACCTATCTGGACAACGAGCCGCTGGAACGGGTCATTTCCAAGCCGATCTATCTGGAGTCCTATGTCCTGCTGATGCGCGAGGACGATGCCATGGCGGGGCGCAGCGAAGTGACCTGGGAAGAGGCCGCCAGGCTCAAGCTCTGCCTTCTGACCGCCGACATGCAGAACCGCCGCATCATCGACGGCATCTTCCGTTCAGTCGGCCAGGCGCCGGTACCGACTATGGAGACCAATTCGATCTTCAATCTCTGTTCGCATGCCGGCCTGCTCGGCATTTCCTCGATCGTGTCGCGGCAATTGCTCGAGTTCTTCGGCATTCCCCTGGGGACCAAGGCGCTGCCGCTGGTCGAGCCCGATGCGCAGCGCACGATCGGGCTGATCGTCGCTGATCGGCAACCGGTCGCGCCGCTCGCCCGCAACCTCCTGATGATGACCGAGCCGGTGAAGAATGCCGGCCTCGCACGCGCCCTTAACGGCTCATAGCCCAGGCCTATCGCCGCGACGGAATGAAGCGCGTGCGGCGCGGCCGGCTTCGCGCATGCGGCATATTCTGCCGCTTGATCGGGGTTTTCGTTCCTCGTTGGTGTCGTATTGATAGTTTTTGACTATCAGTCATTCGGAACAAACAATTTGAACTCTTCCAGCCTGCGGGTTCCATTCAGCCAAGGCGATCGTCGATCCGGCGGCGATGGTTGGAGGAAGCATGGGACAGTTTGCGGCTTGGAACATCGAGGCTGCGCGAGCGCTGATCGCGCGCATGAGCCGGCTCGACGGTGCCGCCATGCCGATCCTGCACGCGCTTCAAGCCGAGTTCGGCTATGTCGACAGGGAGGCCGTGCCGCTGATCGCCGAGGCCCTCAACCTGTCGCGCGCCGAGGTTCACGGCACCGTCACCTTCTACCATGATTTCCGCGAGCGGCCGGCAGGGCGCCGGGTCATCAAGCTCTGCCGCGCCGAGGCCTGTCAGGCGGTTGGCTGCGAGGGCCTGGTCGATCATCTCGCGCGGCGCCATGGCGTCACGGTCGACGCCACCACACCCGATGGCGCGCTCACGGTCGAGACCGTCTATTGCCTGGGCAATTGCGCGCTCGGGCCGGCGGCGCTGGTCGATGGCGAGCTGGTCGGCCGGCTCGATGCGGCAAGCCTGTCTGCCCTCTGCGCCGGCGGGACGGCCGAGGCGGCGCAGGTCAGGGAAGGGGTGCCGGCGTGAGCGACACGGTGAACTCCATCCGGGTCTTCGTTCCGATCGATGCCGCCGCGCTGTCTGTCGGCGCCGAATCCGTCGTCCGGGCGATCCGTCGCGAGGCCGACAGACGTGGCCAGCCCGTCGAGATCGTCAGGAACGGTTCGCGCGGCATGCTCTGGCTCGAGCCATTGGTCGAGGTCGAGACCCCGACTGGCCGTGTCGCATACGGGCCGGTCGCGGCCGCCGACGTGCCTGACATGTTCGATTCAGGCTTCCTCGTCGGCGGGGCGCATCGGCTCGGCCACGGTCCGACCGAGGAGATGGATTGGCTGAAGCGCCAGCAGCGCCTGACCTTCGCCCGGGTCGGCGTCACCGATCCCTTGTCGATCTCTGACTACCGTGCCCATGGCGGCTTTGTCGGTCTCGAACGGGCGCTCGCCATGACTTCCGCCGATATCGTCGAGGAGGTCAGGGCCTCCGGTCTGCGCGGCCGGGGCGGCGCAGGCTTCCCCACCGGCATCAAGTGGAACACGGTGCTCGGCGCCACCGCCGAGCAGAAATACATCGTCTGCAATGCCGATGAGGGCGACAGCGGAACGTTTGCCGACCGCATGCTGATGGAGGGCGATCCCTTCATGCTGATCGAGGGCATGGTGATCGCCGGTATCGCGGTCGGCGCCACCAAGGGTTTCATCTATCTGCGCTCGGAATATCCCCACGCTCATGCCACGCTCGAGCGCGCCATCGTGCGGGCCGAGCGCGCGGGGCTTGTCGGCGCCTCGGTCATGGGCTCCGGCCGGGCCTTCCACCTGGAGATCCGGCTCGGCGCCGGCGCCTATATTTGCGGCGAGGAAACCTCGCTGCTCGAAAGCCTGGAAGGCAAGCGCGCCATCGTCCGCGCCAAGCCGCCCTTGCCGGCGCTGCGAGGCCTGTTCGGCAAACCGACTGTGGTCAACAACGTGCTGTCGCTCGCCACCGTGCCCTGGATCATGGCGCATGGCGCCAAGGCCTATGCCGATTGCGGCATGGGCCGGTCGCGCGGCACCATGCCGGTGCAGCTCGGCGGCAATGTCAGGCGCGGAGGGCTGGTCGAGCTCGCCTTCGGCATCAGCCTGCGCAGCCTGATCGAGGATTTCGGCGGCGGCACGCGCTCCGGCCGGCCGTTCAAGGCAGTGCAGGTCGGCGGCCCACTCGGCGCCTATCTGCCCGATAGCCTGCTCGACACGCCCATGGACTATGAGGCGTTGGCGAGCGCCGGCGGCATGCTCGGTCATGCCGGCATGGTGGTGTTTGACGATAGCGCGGACATGGCGCGCCAGGCGAAATTCGCCTTCGAATTCTGCGCCAAGGAAAGCTGCGGCAAGTGTACGCCATGCCGGATCGGCGCGGTGCGCGGTGTCGAGACGGTCGACCGGATCATCGCCGGCATCGAGCGGGACAAGAACCTCGCCGTGCTCGCCGATCTCAATCGCTTGATGACCGATGCCTCGCTCTGCGCCATGGGCGGCCTGACTCCCATGCCCGTGATGAGCGCGGTGCGCCATTTTCCGGACGATTTCCATCGCCCCGCCATGGCCGTGGCGGCCGAGTGAGGATGCAGTCATGAGTCTGATCAAGGAAATCGACTTCGGTACGCCGATCCGAGTCAGCGAAAAGCAGGTGACCCTGACCATCGACGGCGAGGCCGTCTCGGTCCCCGCGGGGACCTCGGTGATGGCTGCGGCGATGAGCCTCGGCACCAAGATCCCCAAGCTCTGCGCGACCGACAGCCTGGAACCCTTCGGCTCGTGTCGGCTGTGCCTGGTCGAGATCGAGGGGCGGCGCGGCACGCCGGCCTCCTGCACGACGCCGGCCGAGGACGGCATGGTGGTGCGCACCCAGACCCGGAACCTCGCCAAGCTGCGCAAGGGGGTGATGGAGCTCTATATCTCCGACCATCCGCTCGACTGCCTGACCTGCTCGGCCAATGGCGATTGCGAACTGCAGGACATGGCCGGCGCGGTCGGCTTGCGCGAGGTGCGCTACGGCTATGAGGGCGAGAACCACTTCCACGACAAGAAGGACACTTCAAACCCCTATTTCACCTATGACCCCACGAAATGCATCGTCTGCAACCGCTGCGTCCGCGCCTGCGAGGAAGTGCAGGGCACTTTCGCGCTGACCATTACCGGCCGCGGTTTCGACAGCCGGGTCTCGCCCGGCGGCACGGATTTCTTAGGCTCCGAATGCGTCTCCTGCGGCGCCTGCGTGCAGGCCTGCCCGACCGCCACGTTGATCGAGAACACGGTCATCGAGCATGGCCAGCCGGAACATTCCAAGGTCACCACCTGCGCCTATTGCGGGGTCGGCTGCTCGTTCAAGGCTGAGATGCAGGGTGACCGCGTCGTCCGCATGGTGCCCTACAAGGACGGCAAGGCCAATGAAGGCCATTCCTGCGTCAAGGGCCGCTTCGCCTGGGGCTATGCCACCCACAAGGACCGCATCACCAAGCCGATGATCCGGGAGAAGATCAGCGATCCCTGGCGCGAGGTGTCATGGGACGAGGCGATCGGCCACGCGGCCTCGGAGTTCAAGCGCATCCAGGGCCGATATGGCCGGGAATCGGTCGGTGCCATCACCTCGTCGCGCTGTACCAACGAGGAGGTCTTCCTCGTCCAGAAGCTGGTTCGCGCCGCTTTCCGCAACAACAATGTCGATACCTGCGCGCGCGTCTGTCATTCGCCGACCGGTTACGGCCTGAAGACCACCTTGGGCACCTCGGCGGGCACCCAGGATTTCAAATCGGTCGCCAAGTCCGACGTTATCCTGGTGATCGGCGCCAACCCGACCGACGGCCACCCGGTCTTCGCCTCGCGGATGAAGAAGCGGCTGCGCGAGGGCGCCCGGCTGATCGTCGCCGATCCCCGCCGCATCGACCTCGTGAAGTCGCCGCATATCAGGGCGGATTATCACCTGCAACTGATGCCCGGCACCAATGTGGCGTTGATCAATGCCATCGCTCACGTCGTGGTCACCGAGGGCCTGATCAAGGAGGACTATGTCCGCGAGCGCTGCGACCTCGTCGATTTCGAGGTCTGGGCCCGCTTCATCGCCGACGAGCGCAATTCGCCCGAGGCGAGCGAGCAGTTCACCGGCGTGCCGGCGGCCGACGTGAGGGCGGCCGCCCGCCTGTTCGCCACCGGCGGCAATGGCGCGATCTATTACGGCCTCGGCGTCACCGAGCACAGCCAGGGTTCCACCATGGTCATGGGCATGGCCAATCTCGCCATGGCCACCGGCAATATCGGCCGTGAGGGTGTCGGTGTTAACCCCTTGCGTGGACAGAACAATGTCCAGGGCGCCTGCGACATGGGGTCGTTCCCGCACGAACTCTCCGGCTACCGCCATGTCGAGGACGATGCGACGCGCCAGATCTTCGAGATGATGTGGGGTCAGGCGCTCGACACCGAGCCGGGCCTGCGCATTCCCAACATGCTGGACGAAGCGGTCGGCGGCACGTTCAAGGGGCTTTATGTCCAGGGTGAGGACATCGCCCAGTCCGACCCCAATACCCAGCACGTGACGGCGGGCCTGTCGGCGATGGAATGCGTCGTCGTTCAGGACCTGTTCCTGAACGAGACGGCCAAATATGCCCATGTCTTCCTGCCCGGCGCTTCGTTCCTGGAAAAGGACGGCACCTTCACCAATGCCGAACGGCGGATCAACCGGGTGCGTCAGGTGATGGCGCCCTTGGCCGGCAAGGCGGAATGGCAGGTGACTTCGGAACTGTCGCGCGCGCTCGGCTATCCCATGAGCTACAGCCATCCGAGCGAGATCATGGACGAGATCGCCCGGCTGACGCCGACCTTTACCGGGGTGAGCTACGACAAGCTCGAAAAGCTCGGCTCCTTGCAGTGGCCCTGCAACGACAAGGCGCCGACCGGCACCGTGCTGATGCATGTCGATCGTTTCGTGCGCGGCAAGGGCAAGTTCATGATCACTGAATTCGTGCCGACCGAAGAGCGCACCGGGCCGCGCTTCCCCTTGATCCTGACCACCGGTCGTATCCTCTCGCAATATAATGTCGGCGCGCAGACGCGGCGCACCGCCAACTCCACCTGGCATGCCGAGGACGTCCTGGAGATCCATCCCTTCGATGCCGAAAACCGCGGCATCAAGACCGGCGACCTCGTGGCTCTCGCCAGCCGCTCGGGCGACATCTCGCTGAAGGCCGAGGTCTCGGAACGCATGCAGCCGGGCGTCGTCTACACCACCTTCCACCATGCCGACACCGGCGCCAATGTCATCACGACGGACTATTCCGACTGGGCGACCAATTGTCCGGAATACAAGGTGACCGCGGTCGAGGTCCGGCGCACCAATTACTATTCGCAATGGCAGGAGCAGAACCGCGAGGAAAGCGTGCTTCTGAGGCTGATCGCCGGGCACATGCCCGAGGCAGCGGAGTAGGGCGCCATGACGGCTCCGGTTTCCCGCTCCACCATCGGACGGACCTTGCGTTACGACCATGCGCTCGAGCGGCCGAGCGCCGTCGAGGTGCCGGTCGAGATGCCCGTCAACATCGTCTATGGCAATATGCCCTATGCGGTGATGATGGCGACACCCGATGACCTCGACGATTTCGTCGCCGGTTTCAGTCTTACCGAAGGCATCGTCACCGGTCTCGACGAGATCCGCGGCGTCAAGATCGACGAGCAGGCCGATGGCTTCGTCGTGACGGTCGATCTCGTGGCCGGCGCCTTGAGCCGCCACCTGACCCGCCGGCGCAGTCTGTCGGGGCGGACGAGTTGCGGGCTTTGCGGCGTCGAAAGCCTCGACCAGATTCCCGGCGCGAGCCGCGCGGTCGCGCCGGTCGAGCCGGTCGCGCCGCGGGCGATCGAGCGGGCGCTGGCAAGCCTCGACGATCACCAGCCATTGCACCGGCTGACCCGGGCGGTGCATGCCGCAGCCTTCTGCGCTCCTGACGGCGCCATCCTGATGGCGCGCGAGGATGTCGGCCGCCACAATGCGCTGGACAAGCTGATCGGCGCCTGCCTGCGCGCCGGTATCGCGCCCGGCGACGGCTTCGTCGTCATCACCAGCCGCTGCTCGTTCGAGATGATCGAGAAGACCGCCATCTTCGGTGCCGGCACGCTGGTCGCCATTTCCGCGCCGACCTCGCTCGCGATCGACCGTGCCCATGCACTCGGCATCGCGCTGGTAGCGATCGCCCGGCGCGACACGGCGGTCGCCTTCACCCAGAACCCGTCACTTCAGCGCAAGGCCATTGCCTCATGAGCGCCATCGACCCGACGGCCAAGCTTGCTCAGATGGCGGGCCAGATCGCCGAATTCTTCAAGTCCTATCCGGAAGACGAGGCGGTTGTCTCGATCGCCGATCACATCAACCAGTTCTGGAGCTGGCGGATGCGCGAGGACTTCGTCTCAGCCTACGGCCAGAACGATACGGCTCTCGAACCGCTGGTCGCCAAGGCCCTGGGCAAGATCAAAAGACGACGGCCGAGCGTTATTGCTGCGGGCAACTGAGTGCCCGCCTTGCGCTGTTCCGGGACGCACGACAAAACCTAGGCCAACATGCTGCGCCGGTGCGGCGAGAGATGAACGCCGGCGGTATCGCGTGCCGTGGTGACCAGGCCGACGTCGGTATGGGCGGAGCTCGGCCGGCCGGGCTCCGCGCGCAGCAGGCCGAACAGGTCGCGCGGGTCGTCCGGCTCGGCCAGAAGGTCGATTTCGCTATAGCAATCGGTGCCCTGGACCCGATCGCGCAGGTAGCGCAGCGCCGAGAAGTCCTCGATGGCGAAACCGACCGAGTCGAAGACCGTGATCTGGCCATTCGAACTGCGGCCTGGGGCTTGATCGGTTATCACCTGCCACAGCTCGGTCACCGGAAAATCCGCCGCCATCTGCTGAATCTCGCCCTCGATGCGGGTCTGTTCGGGATATTCGACGAAGACATCGGCGCGCAGCAGCAATTCCCGCTGCAATTCGGTCTTGCCCGGACAGTCGCCGCCGACCGCGTTGATATGCACTCCGGTGCCGACCATGTTGTCCGACAGGATGGTCGCCTTCTGCTTGTCGGCGGTGACCGTGGTGATGATATCGGCGCCGAGCACCGCCTCATGGGCGCTGCCGGCGACGACGATCTCGAAACCCCGGTCGGCGAGGTTGGCCAGGAATTTGTCGGTCGCCTGCCGGTCGATGTCATGGACCCTGAGCCGCGACACCCCGAGCAGCGCCTTGAAGGCCAGTGCCTGGAATTCCGACTGGGCACCGAGCCCGATCAACGCCATGACCTCGGCGTCGCGCCGGGCGAGATAGCGGGCCGCGAGCGCCGAGGTGGCCGCTGTCCGCAAGGCCGTCGTCAGCGTCATTTCCGACAGGAATTGCGGATAGCCGGTCGCGACATCGGACAGCACGCCGAAGGCGGTGACGGTCTGCAGGCCGCTGCGGGTGTTGCGCGGGTGGCCATTGACATATTTGAAGCCATAGAGCCGGCCGTCGCTCGCCGGCATCAGTTCGATCACGCCATGAGCCGAGTGGCTGGCGATGCGCGGCGTCTTCTCGAAAGCGTCCCAGCGACGGAAATCTTCTTCGATATATGCCGCGAGACCGGTGAAAACCTTGGGCAAGCCGATCGCCTCGACCAGGCGAATGACATGTTCCACGCCGACATATTGAACCATGAGATATCCCCGACGAATGAGCGGTCGTCAGGTTAGGAGCCAGAACATCATACAGGATATGCAGAAATAGACGCATTATGCAGGATATTTCTGGCGCTTTGCATAGTCGGACTATACAAAATGCCATGCATTATTTCGACGATCTCGATCGCCGCATGCTCTCCGTCCTGCGCCAGGACGGCAGAGCTCCCTTGTCGAAACTCGCCACCGTCCTCGGCGTCTCGCGCGGCACGGTGCAGATGCGCCTGGAACGACTGCTCGCCTCCGGCGCCGTGCTGGGCTTTACCGTCCGGGTTCGCCAGGACCACGAGGATGGTGCGATCCAGGCGGTGATGATGATCGAGGTGACCGGCAAGTCGACTACGGCGATCATCCAGAAATTGCGTGGCCTGCCGGAGTTGCACGCGCTGCACACCACCAACGGCACCTGGGACCTGGTCGCGGAGATCCGGGCCTCGAATCTGCGCGAGTTCGACCGCGTCCTGCGCGACGTGCGCGCCATCGATGGCATCCTGAACAGCGAAACCAGCATTCTGCTCAGTTCAGTCTGAAGGTCGATCCCGCCGGTTCTTCTGCCTCAGCCGGCGCGAGCCTGAGGCAGCACGATCGGTTCGCGCAGGCTCTCCTTCGATTTCATCAGCGCGTCGATGAAGATCGGCTGCCACGACCGGACATGGCCACGCAGCAGGGCTGTAACCGCCGCCTCGTCGCCGGCCGTCACCAGTTCGATGATGCGATAATGTTCGGCGATCGAGGCGTGTTGGCGTTCAAGCCCGGCGCGTGAGCCGATGCCATAGAGCCGCATCTTGTCGCGCAGGCCCATGACGGTCTCGGTCAAGAGGTCGTTGCCGGCGGCCGCCACCAGGTCGCGGTGATAGCTGCGATCGGCTTCGAGATAGAGCCGGACGTCTTCCTCGCGCACGGCGCGGGCGATCTCGTCAGCCCAGCCACCGAGGCTCGACAGGTCCTTTTCCGGCATCCGGGTGACCAGAACGGCGGCATGCAACTCCAGCACCTCGCGCATGTCGAAGAGGTTGTTGAGGTCCTGCAGTGTCGGCTCGACCACCTTGAAACCGCGATTGCGCATCGGCTCGACCAAGCCGCTGCGGCTGAGCTCGAGCAGTGCCTCGCGCACCGGGGTGGTCGAGACGCCGAGGCTCGCGGCCAGGCTCGGCACCGAATACATCGTGCCCGGCTGGCTCTGGCCCGAGATGATCTCGGCGCGCACCTGCTGGAGCACTTGCTGGCGCAGATTCTGATCCATTGGCGGTTCACCCTGCTCTGCGGCCGGCGCGCACGCCGAAGCCCGATTCTCACCATCATAGGCCAAAGCCGCTTGACGGCGCATGAAACGCGTGACGTAAATGTGTAACGCGCTACTTAAATGCGTCACGCATCATTGCGATTCAAGCACCCATCGAGGTCAAGGTCTTGGCTGAGCGGTTTCCCGGCTATTGCACGCTCTGTCGGTCGCGCTGCGGCGCCGTCACCGTCGTCGAGGCGGGCAAGGTGGTCGGTGTCGAGCCCTTGCCCGGCCACCCGACCGGTGGCGCGCTCTGCGCCAAGGGGCGCGCCGCGCCGGAAATCGCCTGTAGCCCGCGGCGGCTGACCAAGCCGTTGAAACGCACCCGGCCGCGCGGCGATGCCGAGCCCGGCTGGGTCGAGATCTCCTGGGACGCGGCGCTGGACGAGATCGCCGCGCGGCTCGGCACGATCCGGCGCGAGCACGGCGCCGAGGCCGTCGCCTTCGCGGTGACGACGCCCAGCGGCACGCCGATGGTCGATAGCTTCGAATGGGTCGAGCGCTTCATTCGCGGCTTCGGCAGCCCGAACCTGATCTATGCCGTCGAGGTCTGTGGCTGGCACAAGGACTATGCCCACGCATTGACCTTCGGGCGCGGCATCGGCTTCCCGGACTATGAGCAGGCCGAAACCATCGTGCTCTGGGGCCACAATCCCGCGCGCACCTGGCTTGCCCAGGCGACCCGGGTCGTCGATGCGCGCCGGCGCGGCGCCAAGGTCGTGGTCATCGACCCGAAACCCGACGGCTCCGGCCAGCAGGCCGATCTCTGGCTGCGCATCCGGCCGGGCGCCGACGGCGCGCTCGCCATGGGCGCGATCCGGTATCTGATCGCCACCGGCGGTTACGACGCGGATTTCGTTCGGGCCTGGACCAATGCGCCGCTACTGGTCGACGAGGCGAGCGGTCGGTTCCTGCGCGCGTCCGATCTCTGGAATGACGGCCGACACGACGACCTCGTCGTGCTCGACGCGGCAGGCAAGCCCCGGTCCTATGACACGCGCTTTGCCCTGGAGGAGGCGGACACTGTCCGGCTCAAGGGCAGCCTGAGCCTCCCGGGAGCCGATGGCCGGACGATCGCCGCGACCACCGTGTTCGATCTGCTGGCGGCGGAAGCGGAGGCCTATACGCCTGATCATGTGGCGGCGCTGACCTGGCTCGACCGGGCCGAGATCGAGACCTTCAACGCCGTGTTCGCCGGCAAGCCGCGGCTTGCCTATCACTCCTGGACCGGCGTCGGCCAGCACACCAATGCCACCGCCATGGAACGCGCCATCGCGACGCTTTATGCGCTGACCGGTGCCTGCGACCGGCCGGGCGGCAATCTCTGGCAGGTCGCGCCGCCGACCCGCGCGCTCAACGACCTCGCCATTTTGTCGCCGGACCAGAAAGCCAAGGCCCTGGGGCTCGACGCATTGCCGCTCGGGCCGCCGGCCAAGGGCTGGATCACCGCGCGCGATTTCAGCCGCGCGGTGCTTGAGGGCGAACCCTATCGGGTGCGTGCGCTGGTCGGCTTCGGCACCAATTTCGTGGTGTCGCAAGGTGATTCCGGGCGCAACCGCGAAACCCTCGGGGCCCTGGAGTTCCAGGTCCATATCGACATGTTCATGAACCCCACGGCGGAGAACGCCGACATCGTGCTGCCGGCCAACATGCCCTGGGAGCGCGACGCGCTGAAAATCGGTTTCGAGATCACGCAGAAAGCGGTCGAAACCATCCAGTTCCGCCCACGCATGGTCGACCCCGTGGGGGAGAGCAAGGCGGACTACGAGATCGCGGCGGCGCTGGCCTTGCGGCTCGGCATGGG
>BFBZ01002068.1_pt1 | contig 11759 bp, 6 predicted proteins | sample 1888401 | NCBI WGS metagenome assembly BFBZ01 (sample SAMD00112614, study PRJDB3348) | symbiont metagenome | host: Chara braunii | reverse complement strand
CCGCTTCGGTAGGATCGGAACACACGCGATGCTGAACGCCGTCATCAAGTTCGCTCTCCGGCACCGCCCGCTCGTCGTGGCGGCGTGCCTCCTCGCGCTCGTGTACGGCGGGTACCTCGCCACCGTCATGCCGATCGACGTGTTCCCCGACCTCGACCGGCCGCGGGTCACGGTGATGACCGAGTGCCCCGGCCTGGCGCCGGAAGAAGTAGAAACGCTCGTCACGTACCCGCTCGAATCGGCTCTACTCGGCGCGAGCGGCGTGCAGGACGTCCGGACCCAGTCCGGGTTCGGGCTGTCGGTGGTGTACGCCGAATTCGGCTGGGGTACCGACATCCGGGCGGCGCGGCAGGTGGTGCAGGAGCGCCTGACCACGGTGGCCGGCGACCTGCCGACCGGGGTGCGGCCGCAAATGGCGCCGGTCAGTTCCGTCATGGGCCAGTTCCTGATCGTCGGCCTGCGCCGGCAAGCGGGACCGAACCGCGGCGACCTGGTACCGGTCCCCGACACGCCGTACTACGCGGAACGCGTCACGCGGCCCGGCGCGCCGCCCGAACTGTACGCCTGGAAGGTGACCGATCGGCGCAACCCCGCCTCGTGGACGGCCGTGCCCATTGCTGGCGCGAAGTGGCACCCGGTCACGCCCGACGGCGACCAACGGGTGCGGGCGCCCGTGGCCGGGATCAGCCGCGAACTCGTGTTCCCGTCGGAGGCGCGCCGCGCCCTGGCCCTGCGCACGCTCGCGGACTGGGTCCTGCGCCCCCGGGTGCTCAAGGTGTCGGGCGTGGCCCAGGTGGCGGTGATGGGCGGCGGGCGGAAACAGTACCAGGTGCTGGTGGACCCGACGGCGCTCCAGGAGTACGGCGTCACGCTCCAGGACGTCGAAGCGGCGCTACGGGCGAACAACGTGAACTTCACCGGCGGGTTCGCCGACCTCGGCGGCGTGGAGAAGCCGATCCGCGTGATCGGGCGGCTCGGCCCGCGCCCCGAACAGGTGGTGTCGGACCTCAAGAGCGTTCCGGTGAAGGTGCCCGATCCGAAGCGGGCCGACGGCGCGGCCCGCGAGACCGTGGCGCGGCCGGTGCTGCTGGAGAACGTCGCCCGGATCGCGGAGGGCGCGCAGGTGAAGCGCGGGGACGCGGGCGTCAACGGGTACGCCGGCGTCGCGCTCACCGTCACCAAGCAGCCGCACGCGGACACGCGGGCGCTCTCCGACGCGTGCCTGGCCGCGCTCGCGGAGATCGAACCGGCGCTCCCGGCCGACGTGGTGCTGGAACCGCGCATGTACGAGTTGCGCGAGTTCATCGACCGCGGCGTGTACAACGTCGGCGAGGCGCTCGGGATCGGCGCCGTGCTCGTCCTGATCGTGCTGTTCCTGTTCCTCCTGAACGTGCGCACCACGTTCATCTCGCTCACGGCCATTCCCCTTTCGCTGGCCGTGACGGCGGCGGCGTTCAAGCTCATCGGCGCCGTGACGGGCACCGAACTGTCGATCAACGTGATGACGCTGGGCGGCATCGCGGTCGCGATGGGCGAACTCGTGGACGACGCGATCGTGGACGTGGAGAACATTTACCGGCGGTTGCGCGAGAACGCCCACGCTCAGGTTCCGCGGCCGGCGCTCCGCGTCGTGTACGAGGCCAGCGCCGAGGTGCGCACGTCGATCGTGTTCGGCACCGCGGTGGTGGTACTGGTGTTCCTCCCGCTCTTCGCGCTCTCGGGCATCGAGGGCCGGTTGTTCGCCCCGCTCGGCATCGCGTACATCGTGTCGATCCTCGCCTCGCTCGTCGTTTCGCTCACCGTCACGCCGGTGCTGTCGTACTACCTGCTGGCCCGGAGCGGGCCGCACCACGCGGAGCGGGACGGGCTCCTGGTGCGCGGGCTGAAGCGGATCGCGGGCGGTCTCGTCCGGTTCAGCATGAGCCGGGCCGGGTTCGTGCTGGTGCTGAGCTGGGTGCTGGTCGCGTACTGCGCGTGGCGGGTGACGACCTTGGGCGCGGACTTCCTTCCTCCATTTGATGAGGGGGCGGCGCAGTTGAGCGTCACGCTCCCGGCGGGTACGTCGCTCGAGGAGAGTTCACGCACCGGCCGGCTGATCGACGCCAAGCTGGCGGCGCTCCGGGCCACGCCCGAGAACCCGACCGCACCGATCAGGTCGTTCGTCCGCAAGACCGGCCGCGCCGAACTGGACGAACACGCCGACCCGCCCAACGCCAGCGACATCATCATCCAACTGAACCCGGACAGCGGGCTGCCGCGCGCGGAGGTGCTCGCGCGCGTCCGGCGCGAGGTGGCGGAGGAGGTCGCCGGCATCGACGTGGAGATCGAGCAGCCGCTCGCGCACCTCATCAGCGAGAACCTGAGCGGGTCGAAGGCCCAGATCGCCATCAAGCTGTACGGCGACGACCTGGACGCGCTGGAGAAGTTCGCGGGGCAGATCAAGGACGCCGTGGCCGGCGTGCCGGGCGTGGGGTCGCTCGCCGTCGAGGCGATCCGCAAGGTGGACGAGATCCACGTCCGGTTGCGACCGGAAGCGCTGGCGTTCTACGGCGTGGACCGCGCCTACGTGGGCCAGTTCGTCCAGACCGCGCTCAACGGTGAGGTGGTGTCGCAGGTGGTCGAGGGGCAACGGCGCTTCGATTTGGTCGTTCGGATGGACGAGCCGTTTCGGGCGGACGTCGCCCGCATGGGCGAGCTCCGGCTCGACCTGCCCGAGGGGCGCGGCCCCGTGCGCCTCAAGGACCTCGCCGACGTGACGCCGCTCACCGGCGGCGAGGCGGGCGCGAACCAGGTGAAGCGCGAAAACGCCCGCCGGCGGATCGTCGTCCGGTGCAACGCGGTCGGCCGCGACCTCGCGAGCGTCGTCGGCGACGTTCAGGACGCGGTGAGCACGAAGGTGCAACTGCCGGAGGGCTACTTCGTCGAGTACGGCGGCCAGTTCGAGAGCCAGCGCCGGGCGACACGGCTGATTGCGGTCCTCGCCCTCGTTTCGCTGGTCGGCATGTTCCTCGTGCTGACGCTGCTGTTCCCGTCCGCGCGGATCGTGCTCCAGATCCTCAACGCCATCCCGACGGCGTTCGTCGGCGGCGTGCTGGCGCTGGTGCTGACGGGGCAGACGCTCACGGTCGCGAGCCTCGTCGGCTTCATTTCGCTCGGCGGGATCGCGGTGCGGAACGGCATCCTGCTCGTCACGCACTACGTCCACCTGATGAAGCACGAGGGGGAGGGGTTCACGAAGGAGATGGTGCTCCGCGGCAGTCTGGAACGGTTGTCGCCGGTGCTGATGACGGCGCTGACGGCCGGGATCGGCCTCATCCCGCTCGTGCTCGCGGGGCACCAGCCGGGGCGCGAGATACTGTACCCGGTGGCAACGGTGATCCTCGGCGGCCTCGTCACCTCGACCTTTTGCGAGTTCTTGATTCACCCGGGCCTGTTCTGGCGCTTCAGCGGCACCGCGGCGGAGCGGATCGCGATGTGTGGGAACGAAGCCGACGGGCTGGACCCCACATCGGTGCCGGCCGGTTCTGCCACGGCCCTCGAGGTGTGAGGAAGGTTTCGTCGTTCCGTAGAGGATTCCGTATGCGTTACACGTTGCTCGTGGTTCCGTTCGTGCTGGCCCTGGGGTGCGGAACGGGCCCCACGACACAAAAGGAGACCGCTCCCGCTGGCCCCCAACCGGCCGCCCACGATCACGGTCCGGAAGGCCCGCACAAGGGGGCGCTCGCCGAGTGGGGGGACCACAACTATCACGCCGAGTTCACGGTCGATCACGCCGCCAGGGAGGCGACCGTTTACATTCTCGACGGCGACGCGAAGAACGCGAAGCCGATCACCGCGAAGCAGATCACCGTGGCCCTCGCGGAGCAACCGGTCGTGACCTTCACCCTGGTTCCGAAGGCCCTGGACGGCGAGCCGGCCGGAACGGCCTCTCGGTTCGTGGGGACGCACGAGTTCCTGGCGACCAAGAAGGCGCTCGCGGGGACGATCAGCGCGCAGGTGGACGGCAAACCGTATTCGGGGGCGTTCAAAGAGGGCGCGCACGACGGCCACGGGGGGGCCCGCCCCGCGCCCGCCGGTGCGCAGCCGAGCCAAAAGGAGCGGGAGGTGTTCCTGACGCCCGGCGGCATCTACACCCGTGCGGACATCGAGAAGAACGGGAACACGGTGCCGTCGGTCAAGTACCGGGGTGTGTCGTTCGACCACGCCGACGATCTGAAGCCCGGCGACAAGGTCTGCCCCGTGACGGCGAACAAGGCGGACGAAAAGTGCAAGTGGTGGGTGAACGGAAAGGCGTACCAGTTCTGCTGCGCGCCGTGTTTGGAGAAGTTCGTCAAACAGGCGAAGGAAACGCCGGAGAAGATCAAAGAGCCGAGTGAGTACGTCAAGAAGTAAAGCGGTACGCCGGGCGAACCCGGGATTGAAATCCCGGGCGCCCGGGCACCTACGATCCCTCTTCTGTTCAAGGAGTAACGATGCGGACGATATTCGGAACGGTCCTGGGCTGTGCGGTCGCGCTCGTGGCCCTCGGTTGCAGCCCCAAACCGGTGAGCGTCGGCACGCAGCCGAAGGACGAACACGATCACCCCGAGGTCGGCCCGCACAAGGGGGCGCTCGCCGAGTGGGGTGAGCACGACTACATCCTCGAGTTCATCGCCGACCACGACGCCAAGGAGGCGACCGTGTACGTTCTCGATGGCAAGGCCAAGGACGCGAAGCCGATCCCGTCGAGGACGCTCMCCCTGAGCCTCAAGCAGTCACCGTCGGTCACGTTCMCCCTCGAAGCGAAGCCGCTGGCGAGCGACCCGCCCCGTCAGGCGTCGCGGTTCGTGGGCAAGCACGACGCCATCGCGGAGAAGAAGGAGTTCGCGGGCACGCTTAGCGGAGACGTGTCCGGCAAGAAGTTCTCGGGCACGTTCAAGGAAGGGTCTCACGACGATCACAAGCACTGACCCGCCGGGGTCGTGTTGACGCGCAGAGGTGGTCTCGGTTGTGTCGCGAGTGCCCTCACCCGGTCTTCAGACTCGCCGACCTCTCCCCGCCGAGCCGGGGCGAGGTGTTGGGGTTGCGGAACCGAGGAGCCACTCGGCGCGGGCCGGTGCTGAGGTTGCAGAGCCGTCGAGCAAATCGGCGCGTGTCGCTTCGGAGGCGTGCGGTGTGTTCACCTCGCCCCCGCTCCTGCGGGGCGAGGTCGTCAGGCTCTTCGAGCCGGGTGAGGGGCACTCGCGACACAACCGAGACCACCTCAACGTGTCAACAGCGCCAGGTCGAGGCGACGAAAACTCAATTTCGCTCGGCGGTTCGCTTGTGTGAAGACGCCGACGAAACCGGCGTCGGGTAATGGGACTCGGCAGCACCGGAGGACGCCATGAGCGACACCGCGTTGTCAATCGACGGCGTGACGGTCCCGCGCTTCCTCTACGGCACGGCGTGGAAGGAGACCGAGACACAGCGCCTCACGGAACTGGCGCTGCGTCGGGGCTTCCGGGGCATCGACACCGCGAACCAGCGGAAGCACTACTTCGAGGCCGCGGTCGGGCAGGGGATCGCGGCCAGCGGGGTGCCGCGCGCCGAACTGTTCCTGCAAACCAAGTTCACGTTTCGTGGCGGTCAGGACCACCGGCTGCCCTACGACCCGGCCGCACCGATCGGGGCGCAGGTCGAGCAGTCGTTCGCGAGTTCGCTTCAGCACCTCGGGACGGACGTCATCGATTCGTATGTCTTGCACGGGCCAATCACTCGCTCCGGCCTCGCGCAGGCCGACTGGGGAGCGTGGCGGGCGATGGAAGCCCTTCACGCTCGGGGCCGCGCACGACTGCTGGGCGTGAGTAATGTGACGCTCGAACAGCTTCAGGAGTTGTGTCGCGGAGCGCGCGTGAAACCGCGCTTCGTGCAGAACCGCTGCTACGCCGTGCGCGGCTGGGACCGGGCCGTTCGCGCGTTTTGCTCCGCGAATGGTGTGACCTACCAGGGCTTCTCGCTCCTGACCGGCAACCGCGACGTCCTGACCCACCCTGAACTTGCTCGGATTGCCGAGAGATACAGGCGCGACGTGAATCAGGTCGCGTTCCGATTCGCGCTGGCTGTCGGCATGGTGGTTCTGACCGGGACGACGAGCGCCGCCCACATGCGGACCGATCTCGACGTCTTCGGCTTCGAACTGGAGCCGGATGAGGTGGCCCGGATCGAACGAATTGCCGGTTGAGTCCTTTCGTTCTACGGTCGATCGGACCGGGATTCGTAGCTTCAAATTACAGATGAACGTAAAACCAACGTGGGCTCCGCTGTCCAACGCGACGGCGGAGACGATCCGTTGGCGGGCCGCACGTTGCTCAAGGAGACGTTTACGATGTTCCCCTCTCGCCTCGCGGCGCTGCTGCTGCCGTTCGTTCTTGTTGCGGCGCTCGTCTCGGCCGCGCCGCGCGGGGCCGACGACCCCCCGGCGGGCTGGAAACTCACCTGGAGCGACGAGTTCGACGGAAAAGAGATCGATCGCACGAAGTGGGACTTCGACCTCGGAAACGGTTTCTTCAATTACGACGCGAACCAGTGGATCAGCGGGTGGGGCAACGACGAGTTGCAGTACTACACGCGCGAGCCCGAGAACGCGTTTGTAAAAGACGGGATGCTCCACATCCGGGCCGTCAAGGAGTCCCGCGACGGGTGCGGGTACACGTCCGCGAAGCTCAAATCGAAGAAGCGCGACGGCACCGTGCTGTTCGCGCAGAAGTACGGCCGGTTCGAGTTCCGCGCGCAGATGCCGACGGGCAAGGGCGTGTGGCCGGCGCTGTGGATGCTCCCGGCCGACGACAAGTACGGCCCCTGGGCCGCGTCCGGCGAGATCGACGTGCTGGAGGCGAAGGGGCACGAGCCGAACAAGATCCTCGGCACGATTCACTTCGGCGGCAAGTGGCCCTCGAACACGGAAGCGAGCAAGACCTACGACTTCCCCGCGAAGGGCACCATCGCCGACTTCCACGTGTACAGCGTGGAATGGGAACCGGGCGCGATCCGGTGGTTGATAGACGGCAAGGTGTTCTCCACGCAGTCGTTCTGGTGGAGCAGCCGCAAGGCCGACGGCGCGAAGCCGACGAAGGACGCGGACCTGAACCCGTGGCCGGCCCCGTTCGACCAGCCGTTCTACCTCATCATGAACGTCGCGGTCGGCGGCAAGTTCCCCGGCAAGCCGGAGAAGACGACCGCGTTCCCGGTCGAGATGGTGGTCGATTACGTTCGCGCATACGAGAAGGTCGGCGGGKACGGGGACGTCAAACCGCGCGGGGCCGGGAAACTGCCGTTCGAGAAGTAAACCCGCGGAGCGGACGCGTGGACGAACTCTTGGTGTTGGTGATCGTCGTCACGGCACTGGTGATCGGGTTCGTCGCGAAACCGGCCGCCGTGTTCGTCGTGCGCGTGCGCGATGGGAATGCGGCCGCCACGACGGGGGCCGTAACGGGTGCATTTCGCGCGGCCGTTGTGGACGTGTGCCGGGAGTTCGGCGTGCGAGTGGGTGAAGTGCGTGGCGTGGCTCAGGGCCGGCGCATCGCACTGCGGTTCTCCGCTCAGTTCCCGCCCGGGGCCCGTCAACGGCTGCGGAACTGGTGGACCGAATACGGCTGGTCCGCACTCCGCCGCTGACCCGAGCAACCGGGGCCTGTCGGCGCGACAGGTGTGTGAAAACGAACGCTCTGGCTCGTCTATTCAATATCCACACCGTTTCGGGCGCGCGTTTCACGGCGCGTCCTTACCCTCTCTGCGGTGTAACGAAAGCGGTACCCTTTTCGTTCGGATCTCACCGGGGTCTGTTGCCCCGGAGGGGCTGCCGCGTACCCAGGGTTCTCCGGAGACTCGGAGATGCGATTCCCGAACACGAACGCGGGTGAATTGTCCCGGCGCCAGTTCTTCACAACGGCTGCGGCCGGTGCGGCGGGACTGTGGGCGCTCCCCGTTCTCGCCCAGGAGAAGAAGGCCGGCGGAAAAGCCAAGATGGATGAGGCCGTCGGCCGCGGGCTCGAATGGCTCAAGAGCCGTCAGACCCGGGACGGCCACTGGGACGTGGGCGGCGGGCGGTACTCGGTCGCCATGACCGCACTGTCGGGCATGTGCTTCTTGATGGAGGGGAGCACGCTCAAAGAAGGCAAATACACCGATCAGGTGAAGAAAGCCGTGGACTGGCTGACGGCACCGGCGCACCAGAAACCGAACGGCGTGATCGCCGACAGTAGCGCGCCCGGTGAACTGGACAGCTACATGCACGGTCACGGGTACGCGACGATGTTCCTCGCCTGCGCGTACGGCGAGGCCGAGGGGAACGAAGAGCAGCGGAAGCTCGAAAAGGCGCTGACCAAGGCCGTCGATTTCATCGCGAAGGCACAGACGCGGAAGAAGCACCCGCTGCCGGGGGGCCGGTCGGTCGAGGTCGGCGGTTGGGGCTACGTCAGCGCGGCCGATCGAGACTTCGACGAGGGCTCGGTCACTGCCACGCAGCTCCAGGCGCTGCGCGCGGCCCGGAACGCGGCCATTCCGGTCCCGCGGGAGACCATCGCCCTGGCGGTCGCGTACCTCGATGCCTGCACGACGCCCCAGGGCGGCATCATCTACAGCTACACGCTCTCCGGCGGAAGGGCGGTCAACGGTGAGGAGCGCCCGGCGCTGACGGCCGCGGCCGTCTGCTGCAGTTACAGCGCCGGCGATTACAGCGGCACGTTGCCGAAAAAGTGGATCAAGTTTTGCAAGGACCGTGTTCCCGTCGCCGCCGGACGGATGCCGCACGACGAGTACACGAACTACTACTTTGCACAGTTCGTGTACGGACTGGGCGACGACCGGTACGCGCGGATGTTCCCGATGGAGGCGAAGGAGTCCGCCCTGACCTGGAGCAAGTACCGCAGCGCGATGTTCCCCTACCTTCTGGGACAGCAAGCTCCCGACGGCTCGTGGACGAGCGGGTACATCGGGGCCGTGTTCACGACGGCCGTGAATCTGACGATCCTCCAGTTAGAAAAGGACCTCCTGCCGATCTACCAGCGCTGAGTTTCAACCGGCCGAGTCGGCGTGATCCGGTTCGACCGTTGCGGTCTCCGGGAGGCCGTGTTACCCCCGTAACACCCACATCTCGGATCGCCGATCGGGTCGTGCAGGCCACGGACCGGTCGTTGTGGCGCGGATGTTACCCCCGTAACACCCGGCTTTGCCCACAGACTCGATCTTGCGGACCGCAGGCGGGTTGATGCCGGCGCGCCCCCGTAACACCCGGCTCGGGTCGGGAGTGTCGCCACCTCCGGCATCCCTCGGCCGATGGCAGCGGGCCTCCGCTCCCCTGACACCCGGTCTCGGTCCAGAGATGGTACGCCTTGGCCCGAGCCACGTTCGCCCAACAAATGGGCACTGCTGACGGGTCATGTAACAGACGAATGAGGACCGGATTGGAGTTACCGTCCGCGGACGATCTGTGGTTCCTCGACCTCTCCGGCACCTCGTCCGTGTGGACGAGGTGCCGGAGAGGCTGTTGGTTCCGAAATGGACGATGAAGACGAATGTAAGGGCACGGCAATTTCGAATGTGGCTCCGATCTTCCACTTCAACTCATTTCCCGATCACGTCTTGCATCCTGTGCGTGACAAATCTGAATGCGGCCAAGTCGTCCGAGCGATTGATGCGAGGCATTTCCACTGACGCAAAAAGTCCTGAACGGTGTTGGACTCGGTTTCCGATGGCCGAGAGTGACGGGCGCAGTTGGGCGCTTTGTGCGTGTTCTCGAACTCTCTTCGTGGTGATCAAAAGCCTAACTGCATCATTTCCAATAGTTTCCGTCGTCGCAGGGAAAATGTTTCAATCGATATTGGGTCGACCAGAAACGTATCACCTTGTCTCGTCAGAAGTTCGGGATCTCGCGCGCAGACTTAACACGGACTTCATCGTGAAAACGGGCCAAAACAAGGAAAATTGCGACCGGTAACGGGCTTAATTGGGTGAATCGTCCAAACGAGAGGCAGGCCATGTTTGCCGATCCTACTCCGCCCGAGCGTCCGGATGTACTGAACGCGCCGAATGCGCCGAACGGGCTGAACGAGTTTCTGCGCCAGGTCGTTGCTGCCTTCCGAAACGAGAACCGCAGCGACGCCGAGCTGCTCACCCTGTTCGCTGCGACGAACGATCAGGACGCGTTCCGCGCGCTGGTCGGTCGGCACAGCCGGTCGGTCTGGGCCGCGTGTCTGGCCGTGGCCGGGGACGGTCACGACGCCGAGGACGCGTTCCAGGCGGTCTTCATCGCGCTGGCCCGTCGGGCGGCCGCGGTGGACGCCCAAAAAGGGATCGGTCCCTGGCTCCGCGCCGTGGCCCGACGGGCCGCCCTCAAGGTCCGGCGGAACGCCAACACCCACCGCATGCGCGTTCGGGCCGCGGCCGATACGCCAACGGCGTTCCGAGCGCCCGACGAGAATCACGCGTGGGTCTTGACGGCGGAGGAGTTGGAGCACCTGCCCCGGCGCCTGCGCGAACCCCTCGTCATGTACCACCTGGAGGGGCGCACGTTTGCTCAGGTGGCCGAGCTGTTGGGCTGCTCGGTGACCGAGACCTACCGTCGGGTCGAGCGCGGGCTGGAGCGGCTCCGGACCCGGCTGTCGGCCCGTGGGGTGGCGCTGACAACGGGGATGCTGGCCGCGATCCCGGCCGGACTCGTGGTGAGTGCGGCCAGCGCCGCCACCCGCGGCGCGGCGCTGGCGCCGCGGGTGACGGCGCTGGCGGAGGCGATCCTGGCGCCGCGGTTCCCGAGCGGGCTCGTGGCCGCCGGGGTCGCGCTGCTGCTGGCGGGGGGCACGGCGCTGGCACTCGTCGCCTACCCCGCTCCGCTCCCCCCGCCGCTCCCTCACGCCGGTGCGGAGACGGGGCCGGCGCTGGCGGGTGCGGTTCCCGCCGAAGCCGTGCCGGGCACCGGCCGGCCGACGGCCGCACTGACCGGGCGTGTGACCGACGCCGCGGGCCGCCCGGTCCCGGGGGCCGGTGTGTCGGCGCTGGTCCGCCGGCCGTGGCTGCCGGGGGACCGCGGGTTGCGCGACGACGTGATGGCCCGTGCGACCACCGACGCCGAGGGCCGGTACGTGCTGGCGGTTCCGGCGGACTTCCCGACGCACTACCCCGAGCGCGCGGTCACGCTCCTGGTCACCGGGCCGGGGCTCCCGCCGACCACCAAACTGGCCCGGCTCGGCGCGGGCACCGCGGACGTGGGGGTGCCCGTGGCGCGCACGGTCCGCGGGGTACTCGTCGCTCCGGACGGGAAGCCGGGGGCCCACGTCCGGGTCGGTGTGGTGCGAATGGGGAACGCCGCGGCCGAACCGGTGCAGGGCGCCGTTCGCGCGGTGCCCGAGGGCTGGCCGGCGGACGTCATCACCGACGCGCACGGGGCGTTCGCGCTCGCGGGACTGCCGTCGGGCGAGGACGTGTGGCTCGAGGTGTTCGACGAGCGGTTCGCGCTGGCCACCGTGCGGGTGGCGGCGGCCGAGCGCGATTCGGTGCGGATCGCCCTGGCCCCCCCGCGGACGCTGAGCGGGCGCGTGACCGCTGCCGGCACCGGGCGCCCGGTCGCGGGCGCACGGGTCAGCGTGTTCGCCGGGCCGGAGGAGAGCTACCGCTTCGGGAGCTGCGACCGCTACACCACCATGACCTCCACCGCCGACGCGGCGGCCGACTCCCCGCCGGTCGAGTTCGACACGGTGAGCGGTGCCGACGGCACGTTCCGCTTCCGCTTGCCCCCGCCCGGTCCC